>Ga0209253_10000450_pt1 | contig 35234 bp, 36 predicted proteins | sample FrelakmetBRP12BR_FD_187145 | JGI IMG/M metagenome (GOLD analysis project Ga0209253, IMG submission 187145) | Freshwater lake sediment microbial communities from the University of Notre Dame, USA, for methane emissions studies - BRP12 BR (SPAdes)... | ecosystem: Environmental > Aquatic >... | reverse complement strand
TGCTGATCATGCCCGTAACGGTGTATCCATTAACAGTGCTGGCGCTGGAGGGACCGGTGGGATCCCAAGTCAAAGTGCGTGGTATATCGGCGCAGGCTTTGACTGGAACCTGACCAAAGATGCCTGGGGGTTGGCACCCAAGACCAGCATCGCGTCTGAATTGATGTTCGAGTACAAGGAATTCGGCTCCAATGTCGCAGCCAACAGCCTTTCCTCTGGTGCTATTGCCGGTGTAAATGTCAGCCAGCTCACTTTGACCGCAGCGCCGAAAATCAAGTTTATGGAGGGCAGTCGGCTCAGACCGTGGGTTATCCCTGCCGGTCTCGGCATCCATGTGATCAGCCCGCCATCTGAGGCGATTACGGTATTGGTGCCGGGGGTCATGTTTGGTGCCGGTGTCGATTACAGAATCTGGAAAAGCTTCTTTGTCGGAGCCGACGCCCGTTATCACCTGACCAGTGGCAGAAATGATGGTATCAAAGTCGACGGCGTGACTGCCGGCGGTTACCTAGGGATCGGCTTCTAACGCGATCCGGATGCGGACAAAAGTCGAGGGAAACCAGGCTGTCGAAATAAACCCGCTGGCCATCGGTCTCGGCTGCCGATTCTGACAACCCGGCGTATTTTTATAGACTTGTAGCAGGAAGGGAATTCTGTGTTATTGTGATCCAGTTATCCATTTTTAACCCAAGGGAGAAACCATGAAAAATTTGTTCATAATCATTGCCACACTGTTTGCATTCAGCGGTAGCGCTTACGCGTATGTCAACATCAACACCGCCACTCAGGCTGAGCTTGAAACCCTGAAAACATCAGGCATCACTTCCACCAAGGCCAAGGCAATCATTGACTATCGCACCAAGGCCGGTTCATTCAAGAAGGTCGACGACATCGAGAAGGTTGATGGCATCAACAACCACTCCGTGAATATGGAGCAGCTCCGCAGGGATATCTCGGTTACCGGCCCCACCGTACTGAAGACGACAGCCCCCGCCACCAAGTAAGCGCAGATAGCTACAGAAGCGGTTACGGGCAGAAGGGTGAGAAGACCCGGCGTGTGACAATCGCACAGGAAGATCTCGTCCAGCAAACCCCCGGCTCAACCCGGGGGTTTTTGTTTGTGCCGGACTTTGTGAGGAAACCTCTCCATCTCGGCCGCAGGTGCGACAATTGCAATAATTCGTCCTACAATGAAAAAACAGCCTGGCAGGACGTAGCCTCAGGGTGCTGCAGCGTTTGTGGATACCCCAACTACCGGGCAGAATCTTGATTCATGGAGGTGTTCCATGGCACGTACCTTACTTATTCTTGCCGCCAGCGTAATTCTTGCGGGCCTCACCGGTTGCGCGAGCCTGATGCGCGAGAGACTTCCTCCTCTATCTCCGCAACAGATTGTCGATATGACCAGGGCAGAGGAGTCCACAGCCAGCATCATTTCCAGAATCAAGCAGTCGCGCACCGTTTACAACCTCGCCGCTTCACAATATGCCCAGCTCTCAAAGGCCGGGGTAGCCGATGCCGTCCTTGATTACATGCAGCAGACGTACTTCCAGGAGATCTCCCACGCAGCGTGTCGCGAAGCCTATTATGATTTATGGTTTCCCGGTCGTTCCTGGTACGGCCATCCATGGGATGGCTATCCCTGGTCTGTTTATCCCATGATCATCAAGTATTGATGACATCCGGGCGAACACGTCATCCCTGAAAATTGTGGAGAAACGGCAACCGGTTTACAATGGCAAACATGCAGTTAACTCATCCATGCAAAGCATCAATCTGACCCACCATTTTCTGATCGCCATGCCGGCCATGGCAGACCCTTCATTTTCCAAGACTCTCACCTATATCTGCGAACACAATGAGCAGGGTGCGCTGGGTCTGGTGGTCAACCGGCCCACTGAACTGATGCTGGAGGATATGTTTGACCAGCTTGGCATTCCCATTACCAACCCGTCTCTTAAAGGATTACCAGTATTATTTGGCGGACCGGTGCAACTGGATCGCGGCTTCGTGCTGCATCAACCAGCAGATGGCTGGCAATCCACCATGACGATAAATCAGGAAGTGGGCCTTACTACCTCACTCGACATCCTGCAGGCGATTGCGGACGGAAAAGGCCCTCGACAGGCGCTGGTGACATTGGGCTACTCGGGGTGGGCGCCCGGCCAACTTGAGCATGAACTGGCCCAGAATGCCTGGCTCACCGTACCCGCATCACCCAGCATCATGTTCGAACTGCCGGCCGAACAGCGACTGGCTGCGGCGATACAACTACTGGGAATTGATTTCTCCAGCCTGTCAGATGAGGTAGGGCATTCTTGAGAACAATGTTCAACGTCAATCAGCCATTTCATGCAGAATCAGGCAAATCAACACTTAACGCCTAAGACTCACCATCCGCCCATGGGGACGGTGATGGCTTTCGACTTCGGCGAAAAACACATCGGTGTGGCGGTGGGCGATCTGCAGTTGGGTTTGGCGCATCCTCTTGTTACAGTGAGCGATGTGCTTACCGAGCGGCGTTTTGACAGCATCGCCAAACTGATTGAAGAATGGCAGCCGGTGCTGCTGGTAGTGGGGTTGCCCACCCACGCCGATGGTACCGAGCACGAACTGACCCGGCTGAGCCAGCGTTTCGCACGCCGTCTGGAAGGCCGCTTCGGCATCAAGACTGCGCTGGTGGATGAGCGCTATACTTCCATCACTGCCAGCACAGCACTGCGGGAAGCGGGCATCAAAGGGAAGAAACAGAAACCGCTGCTGGACCAGGTGGCGGCACAGCAAATATTGCAATCTTATTTCGATGGACATTATGCACTTGCCTGACGCAGAACAACTGCTTGCCGACCTGACCGGGAGAATGCGGCCTGAGGTTTCCGGCAACACCGCCTTGGTGGGCATTTATACCGGCGGCGTATGGCTGGCAGAGCGGCTGCACCGGGATCTGGGTCTTACGCTCCCGCTGGGCACGCTGGATGTTTCATTCTATCGCGACGATTTTGGACAAATCGGCCTGCACCCCCAGGTCAAGCCTTCGGACATCCCGTTCGAAGTGGAAGGCAGCCACATCATCCTGGTGGACGACGTACTCTACACCGGGCGCACCATCCGCGCCGCCATCAACGAGCTGTTCGACTACGGCCGCCCGGCCAGCATCCGCCTTGCCGCATTGATAGACCGGGGCGGCAGAGAGTTGCCCATCACCGCCCAGTATGTGGGTGCGACACTTGCCCTGCCGCAGCATAAAATGCTGGCGCTGGAACGCAGCAATGACGGAAAATTGGGTCTGAGTTTGTATGACAAAAGCTCTCCGGGACAATGAATAATAATCCGCAGCTAAATAAACATGGCGAACTGCAACACCTTCTCACTACCGAGGGGCTACCTGCTTCCATTCTGCTGAACATACTCGACACCGCTGAATCCTTTGTCGGCGTCACCGAGCGCGATATCAAGAAAGTCCCGCTGCTGCGCGGCAAATCCATATTCAACCTGTTCTTTGAACCCAGCACCCGTACCCGCACCACCTTCGAAATCGCCGCCAAACGCCTGTCAGCGGATGTGGTCAATCTCAACATCGCGGCTTCTTCCCAATCCAAAGGGGAAACGCTGCTGGACACGGTGGACAATCTCTCGGCCATGCATGCCGACATGTTTATCGTGCGGCATTCGCAAAGCGGTGCAGCGCATTTGATCGCACGGCATGTACGGCCCGAGATTCACGTCATCAACGCCGGCGACGGACGTCACGCGCACCCCACCCAGGCGTTGCTCGATATGTTTACCATCCGCCACTACAAACGCGATTTCCATAATCTGCGCGTAGCCATCGTCGGCGATATCCTGCACTCACGGGTGGCGCGTTCGCAGATACACGCGCTGACCACGCTGGGTGTGCCGGAGGTACGGGTCATCGCACCTAAAACCCTGCTGCCTACCAAGGTCGAGCGCCTGGGTGTGCATGTCTACCATGACATGGCACAGGGATTGAAAGACGTTGATGTGCTGCTGATGCTGCGTTTGCAAAATGAGCGCATGCTGGGTGCAAGCCTCCCCAGTTCCGAGGAGTATTTCAAGTATTACGGACTGACGCAGGAAAAACTGGCGCTTGCCAGGCACGACGCCATTGTGCTGCACCCCGGGCCGATGAATCGCGGCATTGAAATTGACTCCGCCGTGGCCGATGGCAAACAGTCGGTGATTTTGCCGCAAGTGACATTCGGCATCGCGGTACGGATGGCGGTGATGTCGATTCTGGCGGGAAACTGAAGAACCCTATGAAAATCCAGATTAAAAACGGACACCTGATTGACCCCAGGAACGGGGTTGATGCCGTCATTGACGTATTCATCGCTGCCGGGAAAATTGTTGCAACTGGCGCCGTACCGAACGGCTTCCAGGCCAATCGCGTGATAGATGCAAAAGGGCTGGTGGTATGTCCCGGTCTGGTGGATCTGTCGGCGCGACTGCGTGAACCGGGCTTTGAATACAAGGCCACGCTCGAATCGGAGATGGATGCGGCGGTGGCGGGTGGCGTCACCAGCCTAGCATGCCCGCCTGATACCGACCCGCCGCTGGACGAACCGGGACTGGTGGAAATGCTCAAGCACCGCGCCCGGAGCCTCAACCAGGCCCGCGTCTATCCCATCGGTGCACTTACTCAAGGCCTGAAGGGTGAGCGCTTAACCGAAATGGCCGAATTGCGCGATGCAGGCTGCGTTGCTTTCGGTCAATCCGATGCACCCCTCACTGACACGCTGGTCATGATGCAGGCGATGCAGTATGCCGCCACCTTCGGCTTTGGCGTGTGGCTGCGCCCTCAGGATGTGAGTCTCGCCAATAACGGTGTGGCCCACGATGGTGAAGTGGCGACTCGATTGGGGCTGCCGGCAATTCCCGTATGTGCGGAAACGATTGCCTTGTCGAATATCGTTTTGCTGGCAAGAGAAACCGGCGCCAGAATACATTTGTGCCGGCTGTCCAGCGCGGAAGGCGTCGCCATGGTACGCGCGGCCAGACAGCAGGGTCTGTCCATCACCTGCGATGTGGCGATCAACCACCTGCATCTCTCCGAAATGGACATCGGCTTCTTCGATTCCAATTGTCATCTTGTGCCGCCGTTGCGCGGATTGGGTGACCGTGATGCGCTGCGCGCCGGTCTGAGGGACGGCACGATAGATGCGGTCTGTTCCGACCATGCGCCAGTGGACGAAGATGCCAAGCTGTTGCCTTTCGGTGAAGCTGAAATCGGCGCCACTGGTCTCGAATTGCTGCTGCCGCTCACTTTAAAGTGGGCGCTGGAAATGAGGATGCCGCTGTCTGCGGCGCTGGCCAAAATTACCGTGGGGCCTGCCAGAATACTTGGCGTGGATGCCGGCCATCTATCTGCCGGTACCGCTGCCGACCTGTGCATTTTCGATCCCAATCAATATTGGAAAGTGGAAGCAGCTGCGCTTAAGAGCCAGGGGAAAAATACACCGTTCCTGGGCATGGAACTGCAGGGCAGGGTAAAATATACTCTGGTCGACGGCAGCATCGTGTACGAAAATTAGCCCCTCGTCGTGGCACCCATCTGTTTCTCCCAACTGACACAACTGAAGTTATCTTCCACAGGTTAGCATGACCAATCCCCTGCTTGATTTCTCCGGACTACCGCGCTTTGCGGATATCCGTACCGAACATATCACCCCGGCGATAGCACAACTGCTGGCCGCTGGCCGTGCGGCTGTCGACCAGACGCGCAACGATGCTACCGCACCAACCTGGCAGAATTTCGTACAGCCGATGGAGGATGCCAACGAGCGCCTGTCGCGCGCCTGGGGACAGGTGTCGCACCTGAACGCCGTGATGAACAGCCCGGAATTGCGCGAGGCGTACAACGCCAATCTGCCGCTAGTCACCCAATATTTCGCCGAGCTGGCGCAAGACCAGGCGCTGTTCGAGAAATTCAAACAACTGCGCAATGATCCGGGATTTGACAATCTGAGTCGTACCCGCAAAAAGATAATCGAAAACGAGTTGCGCGATTTTCGCCTGGGTGGAGCAGAGTTGCCGCCTGCAGAAAAGGAACGTTTTCTCCGCATCCAGGAAGAGTTGTCTGCGCTTTGTGCCAGATTCAGCGACAACCTGCTGGATGCAACCAATAGTTTTGCGTTGACCATCGACAACGCCGATGAAGTAGCCGGCATTCCGGATGATGTGCTGCAAACAGCCAGGGAAGCTGCCGCAAAAGATAACATTTCAGGCTGGCAATTCACGCTGCACGCCCCTTCCTACCAGCCAGTCATGCAGTACGCCGACTCCCGCGCACTACGCGAGAGAATGTATCGCGCTTATTCCACCCGCGCCAGCGAGATCGGCACACCTGCTCTACCCTCCGGCAACGTGATGGACTGGGATAATGCCCCCCTTATCAGCAAGATCCTCGCATTACGCCAAGAGGAAGCACGGTTGCTTGGATTCGATTGTTATGCCGAGGTATCGCTGGTGACGAAAATGGCTACTACGCCCAAACAGGTGCTGGATTTTCTTGGTGAGCTTGCCGCCAAAGCCAGGCCCTACGCTGAACGCGATCTGCAAGAGCTGCGCCAATTTGCTGCGGATAAACTGGGGCTGGAGAATCTGGAGTCATGGGACCTAGCCTATGCCAGCGAAAAACTGCGCCTTGAACGCTACGCATTCTCTGACCAGGAAGTGAAGCAGTATTTCCCTGAAACCAAGGTTCTGCCGGGCATGTTCAAACTGGTGGAGCATCTTTACGGCATCACCATAGTGCCGGCAGAGGCATCAGCCGGCATCCAACTCTGGCACCCTGATGTGAAATTTTTCAATATCAGTGACGCCAAAGGAAAATTGATCGGACAATTCTACATCGACCTCTATGCACGCCCTGGTAAGCGTGGTGGAGCATGGATGGACGATGCCATTTCCCGCCGACGCATTGAAGTTGAAGGAAGCGGCAAGCATGGCATGCAGATACCCGTGGCCTACCTCACCTGCAATTTTGCCGCACCTGTCAATCTCAATGGGCAGATACGCCCGGCGCTGTTCACCCATTATGAAGTCATCACCTTATTCCATGAGTTCGGTCACGGCTTGCACCACCTGCTCACGCAAGTAGAGGACCTGGGCGTATCGGGCATCAATGGTGTGGAATGGGATGCGGTGGAGTTGCCCAGCCAGTTTATGGAAAACTTCTGCTGGGAATGGGAAGTGTTGGCTGATATGACGCAGCATGTGGACAGCAGCGTACCGCTGCCGCGAGAGTTGTTCGATAAAATGCTGGCAGCGAAGAATTTCCAGAGCGGTCTGCAAACGTTGCGGCAGATAGAGTTTTCTCTGTTCGACATGCATCTGCATTTTGCCTTTGATCCGAGCGGTGAGAAAACGGTACTGCAATTGCTGGGCGAAATCCGCCAGCAGGTTGCGGTCATTTTTCCGCCCGAATTCAATCGCTTTCCCAATAGTTTTTCACATATCTTTGCCGGCGGCTATGCTGCAGGCTATTACAGCTACAAGTGGGCGGAGGTGTTGTCTGCCGATGCTTACAGCCTGTTTGAGGAAAGTGGCGCGGGTGGGGTAATCAACACCGAAACCGGTGCCCGCTTTCGCAATGAAATTCTTGCGGTGGGCGGGAGCCGTCCAGCGCTGGAGTCGTTTATCGCATTCCGCGGACGTGAACCAAAGATCGATGCGCTGCTGCGCCACAACGGAATGGCTGGCGCCGCGACCTGACTGGAGTTCTTGAAAGTGTTGCTATCATCAACCATCATTAATGTAATGCTTCCCTTCCACACATTTTTTCGATAGTATGCAAACCATCCAGCTTTTATTGCTCTTCTGCAACAGATCTATTCTGACCGATCCTGATATACCATTACCGATATATCCCAACCTTACTGCATCTTGCCAATCTTGCTACTTACTACCATAACGCTTGCATGAGGACCCCATGAGCCAGCATATCCATTACGTCTCCGACGGAACATTTGAAGCCGAAGTATTGCAATCAGCCGTACCCGTGCTGGTAGACTACTGGGCAGAATGGTGTGGGCCGTGCAAAATGATCGCACCCATCCTGGATGAAATAGCCAAGGAATACGCCGGGCGCCTCAAAGTGGCCAAGCTCAACATTGACGAGAATCAGGCAACGCCGCCCAAATATGGCATCCGCGGCATCCCCACATTAATGCTGTTCAAAAACGGCAACATTGAAGCGACCAAAGTTGGTGCTCTGTCCAAGTCGCAGTTGACAGCGTTTATTGACAGCCATATCTAAACCCGTTAATCTTATAACCAAGTGTTCCCTTGAAGCGAAATACCATTAGACTCACCGCTTCTGGTTCCTGTTCTGTCCCATCAGCATCTCCCTCCAACGTTCTCTGACGCTTTACACCCCACGTTTTTTCACCTGCGAGTTCCCGCCCATGCATCTATCCGACCTTAAGAACCTCCATGTCACCGAACTAGTGGATATGGCCATTACCAATGAAATCGACGGCGCCAATCGGCTACGAAAACAGGATCTGATTTTTGCCTTGCTGAAAAACCAGGCGCGCAAGGGAGAAAGCATTTTTGGCGAAGGTACGCTGGAAGTGTTGCAGGATGGTTTCGGCTTCCTCAGATCACCGGATACCTCATATCTGGCCGGACCCGACGACATCTACGTTTCGCCCAGTCAGATCCGGCGCTTCAATCTGCATACCGGAGATTCGATAGATGGCGAAATCCGCACCCCCAAGGACGGTGAACGCTATTTCGCGCTGGTGAAAGTGGACAAGGTCAACAACGAGCCACCGGAAAACTCCAAGCACAAAATCCTGTTCGAAAACCTCACCCCGCTGTTCCCCACTCAACGATTGCAGCTTGAGCGCGATATCAAAGCCGAGGAAAACATCACCGGCCGCATCATTGATCTCATTGCTCCCATCGGCAAGGGACAGCGCGGCTTGCTGGTAGCCAGCCCCAAATCCGGCAAGACCGTGATGCTGCAGCACATCGCGCACGCCATCGCGGCCAATCATCCCGAAACCATCCTGATGGTGCTGTTAATAGATGAGCGCCCGGAAGAGGTAACCGAGATGATCCGCTCGGTCAGGGGCGAAGTAATTTCTTCCACCTTCGACGAGCCCGCAGTACGTCATGTGCAGGTGGCAGACATGGTGATCGAGAAGGCCAAGCGTCTGGTAGAACACAAGAAGGACGTGGTGATACTGCTGGATTCAATCACGCGTCTGGCACGCGCATACAACACCGTGGTGCCTGCTTCCGGCAAGGTGCTGACCGGCGGTGTCGATGCCAATGCGCTGCAGCGTCCCAAACGTTTCTTTGGTGCTGCCCGCAACATTGAAGAAGGCGGTTCGCTTACCATCATCGCCACTGCGCTGGTCGATACCGGCTCGCGCATGGATGACGTGATCTATGAGGAATTCAAAGGCACCGGTAACATGGAAATCCATCTCGACCGGCGTATGGCGGAAAAACGCACCTACCCCGCGATCAACGTCAACCGCTCCGGCACGCGCAAGGAAGAGTTGTTGATCAAGTCGGATGACCTGCAAAAAATCTGGGTGTTGCGCAAATTGCTCTACCCGATGGACGACATGGATGCAATGGAATTCCTGCTCGATAAAATCAAGGCTACAAAAAGCAACGCTGACTTCTTCGATTCGATGCGGCGCGTATAGTTGCAACCCCCTCCGGATTAAAGGATAATATGCGCCTTTCCGCTCCGCAGTTCGCTGGGCGGAGACAGATCAAGGATACAAGCCATGAAAGCAGAAATTCACCCGAGTTATCAGGAAATCGCCGTGACGTGCAGTTGCGGCAACACTTTCCAGACCCGTTCCACCATGAGCAAGCCGTTGCACGTTGAAGTGTGCTCGAACTGCCACCCGTTCTATACCGGCAAACAGAAAATCGTGGATACCGCCGGGCGGGTCGAGAAATTTCGCCAGAAATATGGCAAAAAATCGGAAGGCCAAACAGCAGCCTGAAGCACCGGTTTGCGCGCCCATGAAAAGGCAGCTTGAAGCTGCCTTTTTTATTTTCGGCGGGTAAAATGATGTCATGAAAGTTTCAGCCGCACTCCGACTCGCCGTCCTGCTCGCCAGCCTGTTCCTGTTTGCAGGTTGCGCGGTGAATCCGGTTACCGGCAGGCAGAACTTCACTCTCATGTCGGAAGCCGAGGAAATACGCACCGGGCGGCAGACCGATGCCGATATCCGCAAGGAGTACGGCATTTACGATTCGCCGGCCCTGCAGAGTTATGTCAATGAAATCGGCCAGAAGCTCGCAAAGAAAAGTCATCGTCCGCAGCTCAATTATCACTTTACCGTGGTCGACAGCCCCCAGATAAATGCTTTCGCACTGCCCGGCGGTTATGTCTACATCACCCGCGGCATCATCGCTTATCTCAATTCCGAAGCAGAACTCGCCGCTGTGCTGGGACATGAAATCGGTCACGTCACAGCGCGTCATGGAGTGCAGCAATATACCGCCGCTACTGCTGCCAATGTCGGCACGGTGATACTGGGTGTGCTGCTGTCGCAATACATCGGGCCGGCCGGGCAACAACTCGGACAAAGTGCTTTGGGCATAATGGGTAATGTGCTTCTCTCGGGCTACGGCCGCGAACATGAATTGGAAGCCGACCGTCTCGGCGCCGAGTACCTGGCGCGCAGCGGCTACGACCCGCAGGCGATGATCAAAGTCATCGGCGTACTCAAAAATCAGGAATTATTCGATATCGAAGTCGCCGCGCAGGAAGGACGCGAACCGCGCCGCTACCACGGAATTTTTGCCACCCACCCGGACAATGACACGCGCTTGCACGAGGTCGTCGACGAAGCCAGGCAATTTGCCGTGGCGAATGCAAACGATCACCGGGCGGAATTCCTGCGCCAAACCGAGGGCATGATTTATGGCGACAGTTCCGCTCACGGCATCATCCGCGGAAACACGTTTCAGCATGGTGAACTGGGGTTCGGTGTAGCGCTCCCACCCGGTTGGCGCATCCGTAACCAGCCGGATAAGGTGCTGGCGACCAGTCCGCAAGGCGATGCGTTGATGGAGTTGAGCCTGATCGAAAATCCACGCGGCTCGCCGGTTGATTTTGTCCGTCAGCGCTTTCGCCTGGGAGTCTCCAACGAAGTTTCAACCACCACCATCAATGGCCTGCCTGCCGCGCTGGTCTCTGCTACCACGCGTGATGGCAGACCTTTCATGGCAGGGGTGATTTACCATAACGGCCAGGCATTCGTGCTGGCAGGAGTTGGCACTTCCCTCGCCGCGTTTGACCAGCACCATGATGAGATCAGCAGTGCGATCGACAGCTTCCGCGCGCTTACCACAGCGGAACGCAAATCCATCAAACCGCTCGCGCTCAGAACCATCACCGCCGGCAAAGACCTGACCTACGCCGAGCTGGCCAGGCAATCCCTGTTGGGCAAGAACGCGGAAGATTATCTGCGTCTGCTCAATGGTCAGTATCCCGATGGTGAGCCGGTGTCTGGCCAGATTATTAAAATCGTCAAGTAGGGGTCTCAGGCACCCGTTACGTCTTGCGACAGATACTCGCCCTGAATCTCGTTCAGCAAACATTTTCTGAATTATATTCGGCTTTACTTTATCTCATTGTTGACTATAAAGAAATGTACTAAAAAATAGGGTTCTTTTAGGATGGGTGTGGGATCTTGTCCAAGATAACGATACCATCTAAACAATAGCAACGAGGAGTGCTCAAATGATAACGAAAAGGATCTTGGGGTTTATGACGATAGCGGTGTTGAGTCTGGGACTGTCCGTGGCGCAGGCCCAGGAGGAGACCCCGGACGCAACGATCAAGTTGAGTGCGGGTTCGGTCGGGGCCGGCATAGGAGTCAGTTGGGGCAGCGGCACGCTCACCTATCGGGGGAGGACCTACCCAATCGACGTCAAGGGGATCTCGGTCGGTGACGTTGGCATCACCAAGATCGAGGCCACCGGCAAGGTGTACAACCTGAAGAACCTGGACGACTTCAACGGCAATTTCACAGCCGCTGAGGCAGGAATGACGCTGGCGGGCGGAGGTGTCGTCGCCGTGATGAAGAATCAGAACGGGGTGAAGGTGGAGCTTGTCGCTACCACGCGGGGCGTGGAGTTCACCCTGGGTGTCAGCGGCGTGGCCATGAAGATAAAGTAAGCGAATTCATCGAGCCAGGGGGGATGGGGCATCACGCCCTATTCCCCCGCAGTCGTAGCCTCAAGTTCAAGGCTTAAAGGTGTCTAGTGACTCGGGGGCGAATCAGTTTCCTATGCAGACTCAGCCCAGGTTTTTAAAGTGACGTAATCCAGCTTGCCTGTACCCAGTGATGGTAACGCATCGACGCGAACTATCTTGCGTGGCACAGCCAGCTCCGGCCAGCCAATGTCGCGCGCGACGACCTGCAACCTATCTCTGGTGAGTGCGGCGTCAGAGGTGAACAGTACGATAATTTCGCCACGTTGCGGATCAGTTTGGCTGGAGGCTGCGTGCGCCCCAGTTGGCGAGGCGATTGCCGCCATTCTCTCCACCACTTCCAGCGAGACCATTTCGCCAGCCACTTTTGCGAACCGTTTGATGCGTCCGACAATTTTCAGGAACCCGTCTTCATCGAAACTGACGATGTCTCCTGTGTCGTACCAACCCTCGCCGACACTGGAGGAAGGCGGCTCAAGCTCCCCGGATTTGTCAAACCGCAGGTAGCCGGACATCATGTTAGGGCCGCGCACATGCAGTAAGCCGCCGTCTGATATGCCGGCTACGGGTTCGAGTCGATATTCGATACCCGGCAGCAAATGTCCCACGGTTCCGCTTCGGTATGTCATCGGCGTATTCACTGCCAGTACCGGGGACATTTCAGTTGCGCCATAGCCTTCGAAAATGCGAATGCCGAACTTCTCAAACCACTGGCTTCGCACCTCTTCAGAGAGTTTTTCTGCACCCGCAATCACATAGCGCAGACGGTAAAAGTCATAGGGGTGCGCGAATTTTGCATAGTTGCCAAGGAAAGTGCTGGTGCCGAACAGTACTGTGCACCCTCGGTCATAGGCCAATTCTGGTATCACGCGGTAATGCAGCGGGGTCGGATAAAGAAACAGGCTTGCGCCGCTCAGCACGGGAAGCAAGGCGCCCGCAGTGAGCCCGAAGGAATGAAAGACAGGCAAGGCATTGAACACCTTGTCTTCCACTGAGAAATCGATCACCGCACGGATCTGGGCAATATTAGACAACAGTGCGCGATGTGAAAGCACCACGCCCTTGGGCTTGCCTTCAGAGCCGGAAGTGAACAGCACGACTGCGGGATCGTCCGGGGCGGAAGGCAACGCTATCATGCGTGGAAAGCGCAAGGCATAAAATATCAGCCACAGCTTATCGATCAAACCAATTTGCTGGAGCAGGTCTTCCAGATATACAATGCGCACATCATTTAGTGTTGCCAGCCTATCACCCAATTGGGCTTGTTCCACGAACGCACGCGAAGCAAAAATGGTACGAATCCGTGCCGCCACGCAAGCGGCCCGCAAACCATCAGTGCCCGCCGTGTAATTGAGCATGGCTGGTACACGACGCAATGCACTAAGACCGAAAATCAAACTCAGCGTCGCCGCAACGTTTGGAAGTAAAATCCCAACCCGTTCATCCACGGCGGTTTCGCGCTCCACCAGTCGCCCCAGCATCAACACCATCTTGAGTAAATCGTTGTAGCTATACTCGATCTGTTTCATATCCTCCAGCAGATGGTGGCTACGGCCATAGGTTTCGGTCGCATCAAGAAACGCGGAGTACAGCGTCTGCTTGGGCTGCGAGGCAAAGATCATTTCTTGCATTATCCGACGCATCGCGTCAGCTGCTTTGCGACGACGCAATTCTGCCGAGGGCTCATCCGGCATTTCGATATGCGTCGCAGGTAAAATTGAAATTGAGATTTTCGGGAATATCCGTTTGGGCATCCTGCCAGACACTCTTGAGAAATAGCTGCGTGCACCACCATCAAGTCTGACCGGAACCAGCGTGGCACCGGTTTTGGCTGCCACAAAAGCGGAACCTTCATAAACTTTCATCAAACTGCCCGTGACGGTGATGCGCCCTTCTGGAAAAATCATCACAGGCCGACCAGACTCGACCAGCTTGATTACTTTCTTCATCGCCATAGGGCAGGTTGGATCAACCGCGAGATAATCCACCAGTGACAGGATCACGTGAAAATACCATAGTCGCGTGACTCCGGTATGAACTACAAACACAGGATTCACCGGAAGAAAGAGGCCAAGCAAAAAACCATCCAAAAACGATTCGTGATTGGCAATGATGAGCAGTCGTTCAGCCTGGAAGGCAGACTTGTCGCCTTGCACCCGCAAACGAAATATCAGCCTCACAACATTTCGCAGAATTATTCGAACAAGATTCTTCATTAATGAGGCTCTGTCGCAAAGTTTTCGCATGAGCGCGCAAAGATGCTCCTTGGAGCCACCTTATCCGGTCAATAAACAGGACTGCACGGCGGGGGATGAAACTATCTGGAACTGGTCTTTGCGGATCATGTGCATGATCTCGATTTCGGCGAGCGTGATGGTGGCTGACCAGAACGACTTGAGCCCCAGCACGGATCGGGCCAGTCGCTTGATCGCACGGTAGTCTTGCTCTACGATACTATTCGAATACTTTGCCTGACCCAGTTTAATACTGGCCTCATTGTCGGTGCCGTACTCTTCTATTGCCGCAGTGTTGACTCCGCTCCTGTCGATGGCGATCTTCTTCGGCTGGTCGACGGTTTGATACAAGTATCTCCACCGGCTCTTGACGCTGATGTGCGTTTCGTCCATTCGCCAGCCCGCGCCTAGCGGACGCCCCACAAAGTATGATGCCCCGCTCGAACTTGCTGCCCTTGAAATCAGCCATCGTTATTTCGCCGCCTGACTATTTCCGGGAAACGTACCCAATTTCCGAAATAGTCAGGCGGAATTTCAACAAACTTTTCAACAAAGCCGATTTACTTCGCCTCCCGTGTTCCGTCCACTTCGACTATGACGCGGCGATCAGGTTGCAGGCATGCGATCAGCATCTTGGTTTTCTCGTTGCCTTTACACCTGTCCCCAGTTATTGGATCGGCGCTACCCCGTCCTTCAGCCCGAATTTTTCCGGAATCTACGCCCTGGGTTACCAGATAGCTCTTGACCGCTTCGGCGCGCTGCAGGGAGAGGTGCTTATTGTGTGCCTCGGAACCAAGGCGGTCAGTGTAACCGATAACATTGACTGTATTAAATGTGAGCGTCTTCAGTCTGACCGCCAACTCATCCAGTTGATCCCGTGATGGGCTACCATGTTTCAGTATGGCTTTGTCGAAATCGAACAGCTCATCGGCGGAGAAATGCATTTTTGAAGGTGCAGGCGGGGGTACCACGGCCACTTTTTCAGACTGCTTTATCTTCATGGCCACGCCGCTGGCACCCAGGGTGAACTCCACACCCCGTGTGGTAGCGACAAGCTCCACGCTCACCCCCTTCTCATTCTTCATCATGGAGACAACGCCTCCGCCCCCCAGCGTCATTCCGACTTCAGCGGCTGTGTATTTGCCGTTGAAGTCGTCCAGGTTCTTCAGGTTGTACACCTTGCCGGTGGCCTCGACCTTGCTGATGCCAACGTCACCGACCGAGATCCCCTTGACGTCGATTGGGTAGGCCTTTCCCTGGTAGGTGAGCGTGCCGCTGCCCCAGCTGAACCCGATGCCGGCCGCGACCGAACCCGAACTCAACTTGATCGTTGCGTCCGGAGTCTCCTTCTGTGCCTGCGCCACGGACAGCCCCAGACTCAATACTGCTACTGTTATGAATCCCATGATCCGTTTCATTATCATTTGAACATTCCTCTTTGTTAAGGTTTAGCTGGTGTCATTATCTTGGACAAGATCCCCACCAGCCTTAAAAGAATCCGGTTTTTATTTGCATTGCATTTTATTTATAGTTATTACCGAGACAAAATCAAGTCCAATCTGCTGTATAGGGGCAGAGGAAGCGAGCTGAGTTGAGGTGTATAGGTAAAATCAGGTGAAATAACCTTTCGTTGCATGCTGTATGTGCAAGGTGAGGCGGATGAAACGATAATAGCCAATAATAGATTTGCCAAGTACTATGATTGACTGATTAATTACAAAAGAGTCGATATGCAGACAGAAGTCTTGAGCCTGATGAGGATGCATGGCTGTTTTCAAGGGCTGGAAGAAGAAGCACTTGCCGAGATTGCCGAGCACATGGAAGTGGTGCGGTACAAGCCAAACGAATGTGTGCATCAGCCGAATACGCCGCTGACGGACATCTATTTCGTTGTTCAGGGTAACTTGCAAGCAACCTACCGCGATTTCCGGGGGAACGATAAAGTGCTCTGCGTATTTTCACGGGATGATCAATTCGGCGCCATTACGGGTGGGGCACTTTCAGAGCCCCTTCCCGAAGGTGTCTTTGCTCGAACGAATTGCACGCTACTGAAATTGGAGCACGAGAAGGCGCTGGAGTTAGCGCACAAACACGCGAAGCTCCGATTCAATGTCCTGCAGGCTGCGGTTAGAACTGTACGCCAGAATTTTCTTGAGGTGAAATCGAAACCGCAACCATCGATCGTGGCCATCTTCCATAGTTCGCCTGCCACACGTCCGTTGACTCAGCGCCTCGTACGCCGATTGATCGAACTCGGGGAACAGCCTTGTGTGCTGAGTGACCGAGAAGAGGAAAAACACGAAGACAGTGTCAGCTACACTTTACTCTGCAAGGAGAATTGCGAATTGTCCATATCGGAAATTCGCGAACAAATCATCCGTCGGCGAGATTCGGGGCGGTTATTCATCGATGTTGACGCCGCGCTCGACCCCGAACGAGCGTCGCAACTGATCGAACTCAGTGATTCAGTGATGTGGTGTATCCAGGCGGGAGATGAGAAGTCTGCTGCGGTCCGCCTAAAGGCTAACTGCGCGCATATTCCCGGTTGCCGCGAGAGAATCAAACTTGTCTGGCTACTTGCAGACGGATGTCAGACATCGCCTTTTGCCCCGGAGCTGAACGAACTGGTGTCACGCGATTTCAAGGTCACCTTCTCCGAACCGAAGTCGCCGCTGGGTAAAACGCTGGCCTACGGCCTGGAAAGACTCGTCCATTACCTGCGCGGCATCAAGATTGGACTGGCTCTGAGCGGGGGCGCCGCGCGCGGGATGGCCCACCTGGGAGTCCTGCATGTTCTGGAGCAGAATGGAATTGTCGTCGATATGATCGCCGGCACGAGTGCGGGGGCGCTGACGGGTATTCCTTATGCTTCCGGAGTGGCAGCCAACCATTGGGCCCAGAGATTCGCCGCAGACCTGAAACCACCCTTTCTCTTTCGCTGCCTTCCGAACGGCGGCAACTGGTATCTTGTGTACAAGTATCGTGCTGAGAAATTTGATGGAATGCTGAGAAAGTACTTTTTGGACTGGAAGCTGGAACAGTTGCCAATACCCTGCTGTGCCGTAACGCTTGATCTGATCAGCGGTGAGGCAATTGTTCGTGATCATGGCGACGCAGTGCATGCGATCCTGGAGAGCATTAATTTACCCGGGCTGTCGGTGCCGATCTTTCGTGATGGCCAAGCGCTGGTCGACGGGGGACTGGTCAAGAATATTCCGGCCGACGTGCTCGTGGATTATGGCTGCAACTATGTTATAGCGGTTAGCGTGACTGCCAAGATTGAACACGAGTTTCCCCCAAATCCATTGAATACTCCCAATCAGGCTTCGACGATACAGACCATTCTGCGGAGCCTTCTGGTCCAGAATAAGAGCGTCAATTCGATCGGCATGCAGCAAGCAGATGTCGTTATTGAGCCGGATGTGACCCGATTCGATATGACAGAATTCATGCGAGCCGAGGAAATGGCCGAGATTGGCGAACAGGCGGCGCTGGCCGAACTCCCGAAGATCAAGGAACAGCTGATGCAATTGGATCAGCGGCTATTTGCCGACATCGCCAAGCCATGACGGCGGGGCATAAGAACCAAGGGACCAAGCTTCCCTGCCGGGGCCGCACCCTTTGAACGGCAGCAACGGCCGTAACGTGGAGACATCGCAGTTCAACGCGGGCGCTGTATGTACAGCCGCTGTGGCGGGAAATGACCATCGCCATCAAATTTTAGCCAAAAGAAAAAGTGAAGCTCTCCCGGGATCAACAGCCCAGATCAAGATATACTGCAGTTATTGTTTGCAATTAGAAGGTTAACGACCAAACTTGATCGCTGGATTTCAATTCGTTGCTGGATGCCAAGGCCAGGGATGTGCGCCTGCTCTTCCAGTCGACTTGGGCAAAAAAATAACAATCCGCTCAAAATCCATTTTATTAACCTTAGCTTCTGATGGGGTAATGAACAATGAAGAAATATTTTACAAACATGCTGCGCCCCGCTTTGTTCATTCTCGCTGCAACATTGGCGCTGCCTGCATTCGCCGCCAATAACAAGGAAGCAAGCGAAGCAGATAAACAGCGCCAGAAGGTCAGTGCCGACAAGAAATTGTTGGTTGCGAACAACATGAAGCTGGCTGACGCGGAGGCGAAGGCGTTCTGGCCCATCTACGACGCCTATCAGAAGGATCTGGAGCAGATCGACGAACGCTTGGCCAAGGTAATCAATGACTATACCCTGGCCTACAAAAAAGGGGGCATGCCAAACGACATGGCGAAGAAACTGCTTGATGAGGCTATTGCCGTCGAATTGGACGAGGTCAAGTTAAAGCAGTCATATGTGTCCAAGCTCGCCAAGGTCCTCCCGGCGGCAAAGGTGGCACATTACATTCAGGTTGAAAACAAGATTCGAGCCATCCTACGCTACGGACTCGCACTGTCAATTCCAATGGTGGAGTGAGCCAAGTCTATTCAGCCCGCAAAGGGTCAGTCAGTACAGCAGCACCAGAACTTTCAGCAAACTGATACAACCTGCTTTGAAGACCGGGGGTTACACGGTCAAGCAAGCGACTCAGGCGACCGTCACGTCTTGCGACAGATACACGTCCTGAATCGCATTCAGCAACTTCACCCCTTCGGCAAACGGCTTCTGGAAAGCCTTGCGTCCGGAAATCAACCCCATGCCGCCGGCGCGCTTGTTGATCACGGCGGTGCGTACTGCCTGGCGCAAATCGTCCTTGCCCGATTCGCCACCGGAATTGATCATGCCCACCCGCCCCATATAGCAATTCGCCACCTGATAGCGCACCAGATCGATCGGATGCTCAGTGGTGAGATCGCTGTACACCCTGGAGCTGGTCTTGCCGAACTTGAGCGCATTGTAGCCGCCGTTGTTCTCGGCCATTTTCTGCTTGACGATGTCGGCTTCGATCGTCACTGCGAGGTGGTTGGCCTGACCGGTCAGATCGGCGCTGACATGGTAGTCCTTGTCCGCAGTCTTGAACGCCGCATTGCGGGTGTAGGCCCACAGGATCGTCACCATGCCAAGTTCATGCGCGTGCGCGAATGCCTCGGAAACTTCCTGGATCTGCCGGCGCGATTCCTCGGAACCGAAAAACACCGTTGCCCCAACCGCGCAGGCACCCATGTCAAAAGCCTGATCCACACTGGCGAACAAGGTCTGATCGTATTTGTTGGGATAAGTCAGCAACTCGTTATGGTTGATTTTAAGAACGAATGGAATCTTGTGGGCATAGCGCCGCGCCACCATCCCCAGCACTCCGAGGGTGGAAGCCACGCCGTTGCAGCCGCCTTCGATCGCAAGCCTGGCAATGTTTTCCGGGTCAAAAAATATCGGATTGGGCGCAAACGAAGCGCCGCCGGAATGCTCCACGCCCTGATCCACCGGCAGCAGTGACAAATAGCCGCTGCCCGCCAAGCGTCCGTGATTGTACAGCGCCTGCAGATTACGCAACACACCCGGCTTGCGATCGCTCGCGACCATCACCCGGTCGATGAAATCCGACCCCGGCACATGCAGCCCATCTTTCGGTATTCCCCTGCACACATGATTCAAAAGCCCCTCGGCTTCCTCCCCCAGCATTGCGCTAATGTCAGTCATCTTCTACTCCTTTGCAATTATGGAATCTGTATTTCCATGATAGTCAATGAATCTACCCATGGCTACATATTCTGCGCTAGCAGAGGGTAATCGGTAATCACGCCATCGACGCCCGCATCCCGGCAATGCTGATGTTCGGCTTGCGTCACCGGGCCATAGACAAAATTGCGAAAACCGTCTGCGGCAGCCTGCTGTAACAAGGCCTCGTCCACAATGTTGTAATCCCAGACGATATGATCAATCCTGGGATTGCCTTCACAGCCGGCCAGCAGGGAAGCGAGAGCCTGCGGCCGGTGCGCCACCAGCAAACCGCAGTCCATCTCGAGGGAGGATGCGCAGACCGCCACTACATCGTGGCGGAAAGAAGTAACGAGAATACGATGGCCAACCTGATATTTTTTCAGCACGCCGATTACCCGCGGCAAGGCCTGCGTGGTCTTGATCTCGATATCCCACAGAATGCCGGGGAAACACCCCAGCGCTTCGTCCAGAGTCGGCACCTTATGTCCGAGTGCCTGTTCGATTTCGTCATGAGTAAGATCGGCCACCGCCTGTCCGGATGCAGTCACCCGATTGTGGAGCAGCAGCGGCAAACCGTCGCGACTGATACGCACATCGGTTTCAATCCCGTTCACTCCCAGCGTCACCGCCGCTTCGAAAGCAGCCAGGGTGTTTCCGGGAACCGCAGCGTGAAATCCGCGATGAGCGATTACCAGCATGATTTATTCCCTCTCATTAATCCGTAGAGCGCATCGGGCGCGCACGGAAATATTGGCTGTTGTCATAGTAGCCCTCGTCTGCATTGTCCGGCGACCAACCGGGGTAACCCAGCACTGGCACCGGCGACAAAACGACCGGGGCAGCGGCAGCACCGGACAAAAAATTATCCAGCATCGAATCGGCTGCAGCAAGTTGCAGCGCCAGAGGATGGCGAAAAAAGTCCTGTGCCACTCGAAGAATAATGCCTTTCCCGGTCATGCCGGTGTAAGGTTCCAGCGCTTTCTCGTAGAGTCCGTGGCCGAACAGGAAGAATCTCATGTGAGCACCCACTGCCTCGCGCTGCCTCCAGAACAATTGCTTCCATTCATAATCTTGCAGCAATTTGCTCAGCCCGGCATCGCTGCTCGCCACGATCACCCCCGACTCATCAAACAGCGTTGCCGTATCCCGCAACGGGCCGCGCTGCACCTTTCCGTTGCCGTGTTCCTGCAGCAACGCCTGATAGTGCAACTGGTTGAGCGCCGCCTTGGCACGCGGAAAAGTGAGCCATACCAGCGCGTTGAACAGATCGTGCCAGTTGTGCGCGCGGGTCTGCACTTCTCCCGCAAGATAGATTCTCGGCTCGTACTGCTGCGTAAATTCACGGGCTGCAACGTCCTGAGGGACAAAGCGCACCGGTTTGCCGGAGCGGGTGACGGGCGGTACGACAGCGTTATCCCGCAAATGCTCCAGAGCGCCGATATCGGGCCAATCGTGCAGATACTCAAGACTGTTTCCTGCCGGACGCAGCGGCGCGAACAGCGCAGAGGCTTGCAGAAAATCCGGTGTCCAGCCCGGCAAACTCACTCGACAGTTCTTTCTTCAGAGGAACGCAGCCGGGCCGAAAGAAAAATACAAACAAGGGTCGAGACAGCTGCGATGATGCCCACCGTGCCAAAACGGGTCAGTTCCCCGGCAGCCGATTTGCCCATGATCGAGCCCGCCATCAGCGAGGCAAAACCCGCAGCGATCTGCTGCACCGAAGAATTGAAACTCATGAAGCTGCCGCGCAAACGGGGCTCCACGCTGGAAATTATCAGCGCCATCGCCGGCACGAAGCGCCCCGAGACAAAAATCATGAACAGCGTGGTAGCGCCAATGGCCAGAATCACCGGCACTTTCGACAAATGCGTGACCAGCAGAATCGGTGCAATGGAGATAACGGCGATGATGCCGAACACTTTGCGCTTACCGTGATGGTCGGCATACCTGCCGATCCAGCGTGCGGTAAAAAATGTCGCCAGGCCGCCGAAAAAATAGAGGTAAGGCAGATCGGTTTCCGCCAGCCCCACGTTGGCGACCATGTAGAGACTGATGAAGGGAATCACCGAGAAACCGGCGAACATCAGCATGACGATCAGGGCAAATGCGTTCAAATGATTGCGGTTGAAGAAAATCGTGCGGAGCTGCCGTAAGGGATTGCTTTCGCGCTGATGCTCAAGATGAGTGCGCAATGGCGGCAATGCCCACCAAGCGGCGGCAATTATCAATACGCCCAGAACGGTCAGAAAAAAGAAGGGTGCCCGCCAGTCCGACAGGGTGGCAAGAAACAGGCCGACCGGCAAACCCACAACCGCCGCCAGGGAAAAGGCCGACATCACCGTGCCGGTGGCGGCACCGCGGCGGTATTCGGGAATGATGTCGCCAATGATGGAAAACACCACCGCCCCCATCACCCCGCCAAATGCCCCCGCTACTGCCCGCGCCGCCAGCAGCATGGGATAATTCGGCGCCAGCGCACACAGCAGCGTGGCGCCGGCAAAGCCGCCGCACAGCACGATCAGCACCGTCTTGCGGTCAAAGCGATCGATCACGAACGCGGCGAAGAACCCGCACAGCCCCGCGCTGAAAGTATAAATTGAAACCAGAAAACCGAATTGCGGCGGGGTGATCTCGAACAGACGCATGAACTGCGGACCCAGCGGCATCATGATCATGAAATCCATGATATGGATGAAATGCACTCCCACCAGAATCGCCAGAACTGACCACTCGTTCGCAGGCGCCTGATGCGGAATCGCACCGCATTCCATCATTTCGGAACTGTCGCCAGCCTGGAGAATATCTTCGGTATTGGGCACCTGAAACCTTTATGAATTCAAAGCATGCTGCCTGGATGCAGGCTATCCACGCTGCATCCGCCGTGGATTATAGTGGTGCCCCCAGGTTCTCGCCAATAAAATCCGCCAACGCCTTGATCCACGGTTTCCGCATGAAAATGAAACCGTCATTGTGGCCGCCCTGCAGTTCCAGGAACTGCTTCGGCTCCGGCGCTGCCTGGTATAGCGCCCGGCCCTGCTCGAAAGGCACGATCTCATCCTGCGGGCTGTGGGCGACGAATACCGGGCAAGTGACCGAGCGCAGATATTCCAAGGTGTTGTATTCGAAACGGGACAGCAGCCGCACCGGCAGAAAAGGATAAATTTTTGCCGCCATGGCGGGCACCGAAGTGAAGGTGGAAGCCAACACCAGCGCTCCCGGTTTCTCGCGTGCCGCCAGCCATGCCGCCACTGCCCCGCCGAGGGACTCGCCGAACAGCACCACGCGAGCAGGCGGGATGCCTTTTGTTTCGGTGAGGTAATGCCACGCCGCCTGGGCATCAAGATAAGTGCCGGACTCTGAAGGCGAGCCGCTGCTGCGGCCATAGCCGCGATAATCGAAAATGAAAGTAGCGTAGCCCAGTTCAGCCAGCATGGCCAGGTAGTACAGGCGCTGAGAAATGTTGCCGGCGTTGCCATGAAAGAACAGCACTGTGCCCTTGGCCGCAGTGGCAGCCGGGGCCGGCACAAACCAGCCATGCAGGGTCTCGTTGTCGGCAGTGGCAATTTCTACCGGTTCGTAGGCCAGACCCACCTGCTCGGGGGTGGCGATGAGATCACGCCCGGTTTCCGGAAAATAGATCAGGCGCGGCTGGGCAAAAAACAGCAGCAGCAGCAACGCAGCGTAGGTGACTATCGCCATGACGGCTAAGTTGAGCAGCATGCGCATGGGCACGAATTGGTTAATCTCCTAGACTCATGTCTATAATAGTCACTTTCCAGCCCCCAGGAGCGCAAATGAACCTCGATCGAGTAAATTCTGGCCGCGACCTTCCCAACGATTGCAACGTCATCATCGAAATACCGATGAACGCCGACCCCATCAAGTACGAAGTGGACAAGGAAACCGGCGCCATGTTTGTGGATCGCTTCATGTCCACGTCGATGCACTACCCGTGCAACTACGGCTATATTCCGCACACGCTGTCAGAAGACGGCGACCCGGTGGACGTGCTGGTGCTGTCACCGGTGCCGCTGATCTCCGGCGTGGTGGTGCGCTGCCGGCCGCTGGGCGTGTTGCAGATGACCGACGAAGCCGGCGAGGATGCCAAGATCCTGGCGGTACCGATCGACAAGCTCTGCAGTCTTTACAGCGAAAAAAAGTCGCACGCCGATCTGCCGGAACTGGTGCGCTCGCAAATCGCTCATTTCTTCGCCCACTACAAAGACCTGGAAGAAGGCAAATGGGTCGAGATCGTCGGCTGGGCCGGGGTCAAGGAAGCCAAAGCGGAAATCATGGCCGGGGTCAAACGCTATAACAAGGCCAAGAAGAAACCGATGTTCTAGAAAAATTGGTTGATGAAATTCATTGAGGTGGTAGCGATGACGGCGCTGATTAGGTACTGCGGAAATCGGGTATACGCACTAGTAGCGGTGTCTACTTCGCGTTATGCCCCAGAGGAGTTTTCCACGTGAGTATTGGAACGTTCGTGACAATCTCATTTGAGCTTCGAGCTGCTGGCAAATACGATACGGCACTTTCCTTGGCATGCTCGGCGGTTGACGCTACTGCGGCAAAGCTGTACGGGAGAAATATAAGTAATAATGAACGGTACAAGAGATTTCTCCGAGAGAAGATGCCGATTGTTACGCGATTTGGCTTTCCCGGAATTCAAGCAAGTGGTATACGAATTAAGTGTATCAATATCCTAGATCTACGAATGGACCAAGACGGTTATGTCGGCATAGAAGACATTCTCTATCACACACTCCGGTGTGGCTTGTTACATCAGTGCGAAATTGATGCAAGAATTGAGTTTATTCCAGAAACCTACATTGGCGACTTCTCGGAAAAGTTTCGATTACCCCATCATGTGATTCTCGGTTTGCTGCTTGCAGTAGTTCTTGAAGAATGTAATGTGGTAGAGAGCGTGCCGTCTGACATCCAGTTCCAATTTAATGGCCAATCTTATGCTGTTGAAAAGCTTTGGGGTGTTGGAGGAGAAAATTTTGTGGCAAGAACATAAACCTGCGCTCAAGCGAGATAGCAGAACCGCTAGGGGTCAGGTCTATAGTCATAGAGCAAGGGGACAGACCGCGGCTTTCTGATAATGAGTAGGCGGTCGGCCAGATGATTCTCAGGCCCGGTCTATTTTTTCTGCACGGAGCCGGACAAAACTTTGCCCCGCACCCTTGACCCCTCACTCCCACCCATTTAACTGAAAAAACCCCGCCCGGTTCAGCACGTCTTTTGAATAATCGCGGTGGGCCGTGTAAAAATCCACGTCGAGCCCGTTGCGGATGGCTTTGAGGACGTTGCCCGGACCGCAGTTATAGGCTGCCAGCGCCGCGCGCAGCAAGGGCTTGCCCTGCAGGTTTTGCTTGCGCTGGAAGAAGCTGAGGCAGTCGGCCAGCACCTTGCAGCCATAGAGAATGTTCTGCTGCGGATCTTGCCAGTCACCGGTACGGGCGAACTCGTGGGCATCGAAGTCGATCTGCATCAGGCCGCGGCCGAAACCACCGCCATCCGGGGGCAGCGCGCCCTGGCGAAAACGGGTTGGGAAGCCGCGCTCGGCGAAATCGCCGGTGCCACCCGCACCTGCCGGCTGCAAGGCCAGTCCCCACCTGGATTCGCGCGAACCCAGCCCACCCAGCACGGGCACGTCGATGCCATACTGTTGCGCACCTTGCCTGACGAATGCCAGGTATTGGGTGGCGGCATCCAGTTGCTTGAGATACCCGCTATCGTTGCGCGCAATGGTGGTGGGGTAAACCTTGTCGGATGCCGGTGGCGGCGTTCCGAGCAGCGCCGCCCAAGTCAGCGCACCGGCGACACCGTCGTCGTCCAGATTGTGTTCGCTCTGGAACTGCTTGAGGGCAGCCTCGGTATCGCGCCCGAAAAAGCCATCGGCATCGAGCGCGTAGCCTTCCTGCTGCAACTCGTTTTGCAGCTCCTTCACTTCATCGCACAGCTCGGGCGACGTGTGGTCGTAGCCATCGTTCAATCGCAAAATCGGACGGCTCATAGAACTATTCCCCCGCAGCGTGCCTCCGACAGCGCCCTATTTCTTCGTTTTGGCGCTGAAAGCTTTTGCCGCCCGTGCTGTAGCTTCGCACTCGAGTTGCGGCACCTGGTCGTAGCCCTCGTGCCGCAGCGAATTGCGGATGCGCGTCAGCAAATCGTTGCGCGAGATGTTGCCGCCGGCAGCGCGCATGTGCTTGCAAAAGTAATAAGTGAAGGCGCCGTTGTAGGTGCCGCCGATGTATGCGTCTGCCGACGTTTGGTTGTCCCTGCAACCTGCCCATAGAATATGGTGCAAGGTGCTGCGCTTGGCCGACTGGAAGCCGCGCTTCGGCTTGAGCGTGTCTTCTTCCCCTTCGTGGCGACAGACGATGTCCATGGGTGGCGGGAGAAAACGCGCAACCGGGGCATTCTTCGGCCCCAACTCGGCGGGTCTGCCCAGGCCTGCCTCCCTGAGACCAGTGCCCGAATGACAGGCATCCAGAAAGACCTCCAGCAGAACGCCGTCAGGCAGCGCTTTGAATGTCTTGTTGAGGTCATCGTCGGTGATGAAAGTACCGTCCCAATTCATGTCGTAGGGGCAGATCAATTCATCCATGTTGTCGCTTAATTCGTCCCCGTCCCGGTCTCTGATTTGCGAGCCATGACCCGAGTAGTGGAACACCAGATAATCTCCGGCTTTGGCGTTCTTGGTGAGCCAACCTAGCCGGGTCATGATGTTCGCCTTGGTGGCGCGGCTGTCGGTCAGGACGCGAATGTCATTGTTGGTGAAGCCGAGATAGGTGGTCAATATGCTGCGCATATTGGTGACATCGTTGATGCAACCGCTCAGGTCGTTGATCGATTTGTAATCGTTGACGCCTACCATGAGAGCTCTTCTTGCCATGATTTCCTCCGTTTAAACTGTGTTTGTTCCGGGCTACCCCAAACTTCCTTCGCACAAATGCCCTTACTCCATCGCGGCTGCAACTACGTTGCCGCGGCTTTCGGACATCAAGTGTTCCAGATAGATTTTTTTAATTGCGCAATGACGTCCACGCTTTGTTGCTTTGGCCGTGGAAAATCTCAAGCCGGTGATCTGGCTCCTGCTGGCGCGCCGGTCCGACTCGCGCCCCCCTTATTTCGTCGAACAACAGGAAACTCAATCTCCTGTATCAGGATAGTAAACCCAACCCCATAAATCAAATTTATTGATCTTTGAATTAAAGAGGCATCCATTAGCCGACGGCAACTGCTGCCGCGCTCGAGCACTAGGCGATGGCGGTCGGCTCCGCGGACTCGCTCCCGCCGGACGGATGATAGTGGCAGTGGCCACCTGCGCGGACCTTCTTCGCGCATGGCTTGCCCACGTGTCCGTGTCCCCTGGTCGGCGCACCGCACAGGTGCGAGCCGCCTCCGGACGTAGCGGTGCTGCTCGTCGTCAGATCATCGTACCCGGAATCATTCTGCGGTACCGGCTCTGGGGCTGGTGGCGCCGGGGCCACCGTGTCGTACTCCTGCAAACAGTCGTACAGCGCGTCGCGAGCGGCCCGGGCGGCGGCATCGAACTCCGGAATTCTGAGGCGAAGCTCCCGGTGCTTCTCCAGCCAACTGCAGATCTGGCGAATTCGATTCTTCGCGGCCGCAGAGCTGTAAGCAGGCTGGTTCGGATTGACGAGGTCGTCGTACACGGATTTCGTGGGCGGCATGATCACGTCGTCCGGCTGCGCGAGCATCTGGGGGACATAGTTGGTTGCCCAGTCGCGCTCCCGAGGGAATAGCGCAGGCATCGCGAGCAGTTGAGCGTTGATCGCCTGCACTCTCGCAACCGCATACGTGTCGGCTGCCGTCAAACGATTGAAGGCCTGTTCGGCGGCATTGCGTGCATCAATGAACTGCTGACATGGATGAGCCATGGCTACTCCTTTCTCGCCTGTGATTTAATAAAAGATAGGAAATCCATCACGATAAGTCGAATTTTCTGAACTTGGTTTTTTGATTCTGACTCGCTCAAATAAAACTTTGCAAATCAATGGATGACCCCTTTAATTTCTTATCCCATTGTCAGAATCCCCGGAGTTATTTCTTCAGTTCGAGGTAGTGTGGCAGCATCGCGGCGGTTCAGTACTGTCCCATGAGCCTCATCTCATCCTTGACGGCTATGACCCCTTTGATGCTGCGGGCAATTTCGATCGCTTTGTCTCTGGCAAAGAAGGTACTGACGAAGCCACTCAACCGAACCGTACCTTTGGAAGTTTCAACGCTGATTTTCTCCGTGCGCAAGTAGGGCTCGTTGAGGATTGCCTCCTTTACCTTGGCAGTAATAACAGCGTCGTCAACAAATTCAGCTGCTTGCTCCTGTTTTGCCATCGATGCACCGGCCGGAGGCAATTCATGCAGAGGTTGCACAGCAGGTTTATCCGTTTGCTCTTGCTTGGGCGGCGCCACACACCCCAGCAGAAAAAGCAGCAGAATGCTAGAAAAACAACTGGTGAAACGGTTGTGCAATGTCATGGTAATGTTCCTGATACACGAACTGCGGGGCGGGTCTTGCAGCGACGACGGCCGCGTTCCCAGTCAATAGTCGGCACACATAAAGAGTAAGTCCTTGCTGTCGCTTCAGGATTCACTCGCTATCACGTTGCGTCTGCTTAGTATTGGTTCAGAAGCTTCTTAACTATAGACAATATTTACACGATTGCCAGGCGATAAGGATTGTGGACTATGCAAGCCACACCATAAACCATGAGACAGGAATCTCTGAAGCTTGAGGTACTGCGTAAATCCCCGCTACCGTTGCCATTATGTGAAAATATGAAAATGGCGATAACCCATGGGACGCTGGCCTTATGAACGTGGCACACATCTATAGTTTCGCGCCGATCGCGGACCGGAATGCAGAGCTCCTCATCCTTGGCAGCATGCCGGGGCGCGCCTCGCTGGCAGCAGGCCAATACTACGCTCATGCCCAGAATGCGTTCTGGCGGATCATTACCGAACTACTCCAGCTTGCTCCAGCTTCGCCCTACGAGGTGAGAGTGCAGGCGCTGAAATCAGCCCGGATCGCACTGTGGGATGTGCTCCGGTCATGCAAGCGCGAGGGCAGCCTGGATTCGATGATCGAGGCTGACACGCAAACTGCGAATGATTTCCGCACGTTCTTCCGCGCTCACCCGCAGATCACGCATGTGTTCTTCAACGGCGCAAAAGCGGAAGCCTGCTTCAGGCAGCATGTGCTGCGCGAAATCGATGGTAGAGCCACTCGCTGCTATACGCGCCTCCCGTCCACCAGCCCGGCGCATGCGTCCATGTCTTATGCGCGCAAGCTTGAGGCGTGGCGGACAATACCGTTGCCCAGCCTATCCCTCAGCCCACCGGCCGGCGTGCTGCTGCAATCCCAACTGTGACACGCTCACATTTCCAAGTCACCTAACCTCATGACCATTGCTCCCAATCGCCAATGGGCGTTGCTCGCGGGGCCCGTGTTCGCGACTGCGGTTGCGACGGCCATGAATTTATCGGGATGGGAATCCAAAGCATGCTGGACCGGAGCAATGGCAATCCTGTGCGTGGTGTGGTGGATCTTCGAACCCATTCCCATTCCCGCTACTTCCATCATTCCGCTGGCAGTCTTTCCGCTTGCCGGGGTCCTGCCGCAGGAGAAGATAGCCAGCGCCTACGGCAGCGATCTGATTCTGCTGCTGCTCGGCGGATTCATCATCTCTACCGCCATGGAGCGCTCCGGCGCCCACCGGCGCATTGCCCTGGGCATGGTCAGCCTAATGGGCGGGCACAGCAGCCGGCGCATCGTGCTGGGCTTCATGTGCGCATGCGCAGCACTGAGCATGTGGATATCGAATACGGCAACAGCGTTGATGATGCTGCCGATTGCGCTCGCAGTGATCGAACGCAGCCAGGACAAGAAACTGGCCATGCCGCTGTTGTTGGCGATTGCCTACGGCTGTAGCATCGGCGGTCTGGGCACACCCATCGGCACACCGCCGAATCTGGTATTCATGCAGCAGTACCAGATATTCACCGGCAATACGATCAGCTTCACGCAGTGGATGAGCTGGGGATTGCCCGTCGTTTTACTGATGCTGCCGCTGGCAGGTTTGTGGCTGACGCGTAACCTGAACTACCATGGCGAGCTGGTCATCCCCCCACCCGGCGCTTGGCGCCCGGAAGAGCGGCGTGTGCTGATCGTCTTCGGCCTCACCATCCTGGCCTGGGTGACACGCATTGAACCCTTCGGCGGCTGGAGCACTTGGTTCGATCTCAAGAGCGCCAACGACGCCGCGGTAGCATTGCTCGCGGTAGTCGTGATGTTCCTGGTGCCCAACGGCCGCGGCGGCAGGCTGCTGGACTGGGAGACCGCCGAGAAAATACCGTGGGGCATACTCATCCTGTTTGCGGCGGGCATCGCCATCGCACATGCATTCGTTGAGTCTGGCATCTCCGGCTTTATCGGCGGTCAATTGACTGCTCTCGCCAGTCTGCACCCGCTGCTCATCATCGCAGTCATCGCGCTGGCGGTAACCTTTCTTACCGAGACCACCAGCAATACGGCAACCACCGTGTTGTTGATGCCGATACTTGCGACGGCAGGCGTTGCCGCGGGCGTCGATCCCAGTCTGCTGATGGTGCCGGCCGCCATGAGTGCCAGCTTCGCCTTCATGCTGCCGGTCGCAACCGCACCCAATGCCATCATCTTCAGCACCGGCAAGGTGCCCATTGCCAGCATGGCGCGAGAAGGACTGGTGCTCAATTTCATCGGTGCCGCAGTCATTACCCTGGTCTGCTATTTTCTGGTCGCGTAGTACGGCTGCACGTTGAAGCCTGCATCCGCCTGTGGCAAGATGCGGGAGAATTTTATGGCGCCGTTAGCTGAGCAAATATAAGGGACAGGTATCAGACCATGAGCTGGCTGGAGAATATCAAACTGAGCGGGGCGCTGGTAACGCTCGAGCCGCTCGACATGGCTCATGTCGAGCCATTGCAGGCTGCGGTACGGGATGGAGAGTTCTGGAAACTCTGGTTTGCGCGTGTACCTGCACCGGAGCAGATGGCAGGCTACGTGACTGCTGCCATTGCCGATGCAAAAAAAGGCAATATCGCCTTTGCCGTCAGGCTCAAGGAAACGAACAGGATCGTCGGCACCACGCGTTTTTACAACGTCGACGAATCGAACAGAAGGCCGATGCTGGGCTATACCTGGTATGCGAAATCGGTGTGCAGGACAGGGGTCAACAGCGAAACCAAATTATTGCTGCTGCAGCACGTGTTTGAGCAGAAAGATGCCATTGCCGTAGAATTCAGGACACATTTCTTCAATCAGGCCTCCAGAACTTCAATTGAAAGACTGGGTGCGAAACAGGACGGAATTTTGCGCAGCCACCAGATAATGCCGGACGGTTCGATACGCGATACCGTGGTCTATTCGATACTGCGACACGAGTGGCCAGCGGTCAAAGACAACCTGCTGAGCAAGTCCGGCCAGCCGTCGCAAGGAGACGTGAAGTGAAACAGAGTTACCGCTTATGCATGCTGCTACTGCTGTCGCTGGTCATTGCCGGCTGCGCCACGACAAAGGGTACAGTTGGAGGTGGCAAGTACCAGTCTCCCCTCAAAAATTTCACGGTGGCTTTGCCCAACTGGACCAACCTGAAAATACGCGACCAGAACGATGACAGCAGCGGCAGCGTCTCGTTTCATGATGATCTCGGCAATCTCTCGGCAATCACGTATTCACGCCTGCCTGCTGATGCCGTCACCACGTTCAAGGACGACGAAAAACGCTATGCGGCCTACCGCGATTACTTCAACAATGTCGCCGTGCCGGCATTTTCCAGCCGGGCAGCCAAAGGCATGCGGACTGTGCGGGAGGAATTGCTGGATGACGGCAAGAACAAGGTCTATTTTGCATTGATCGATCTTCCCGAAGGCTCCGCGCTGGCTGACCCCAAAAAGAACCAGCGATTCGATGCGATAAAGGGAGTGCTCATTTTCGACCGGAACGGATTCATCTACATGGTCGAGAACGAAATGAGCTCTGTTTTCGGTCGGGTGGATCCATCTGCCCTGACCGCCCAGCAGCTTGGGGCGCTACAGGAAACATTGAAACGTCTGAAAGACAGCATGACTTTCAAATAAGAAGATGCTTTCTGCCTAATTGTCAGCCCATCCCTCTCTTTATCGCAGGAATCTCTCTTGAAAGCCAAAGCCACCGTCGAAGAAATCCTTTCCCGTATCCCCGGCCCCGTCACCGCAGAGTGGCCGATGGGCGAGCCTTTCGCCGTTGCACTCGCTCACGGCACGATGTCGGTCGAGTATTACGCGCCGGCCGGCCATGACCCGCAAACCCCGCACGAGCAGGATGAAATCTATTTCATTCATCGCGGCACAGGTGATCTGGTCATCAATGGTGAACGCCATTCGTTCAAGGCAGGGGATTGCCTGTTTGTAACAGCAAACGTTGAACACCGCTTTGAGAATTTCTCCAGCGACTTTGGCACATGGGTTGTATTCTGGGGACCCAAAGGTGGCGAGTGACCTCCGGTGCCGCGCCAACCCATGCAGTCCATCCCGTATAAAGCGCTTTGTATGAAATATTGGCAAAACTGCTAGCCGGGTATACTATAAAGCCATTATGAACAAGCGCCTTATCCATTCCGCCGTTTTTGTGCTGTACGTCAGCATGCTGACGAATGCTTTCGGCTGGGCGTTTAACGGCGAAGTATTTGCCCATGAGCTTGATCACGAGCATCATGTGCTTTCTCTCGATCCGACAGCGCATCTCGAAGCTCACCACAGTGCTGTCCTCAACGAGGAAGATCATTTGGATGCAGCCACTCATTTGTGTCTGCACGCGGCCGGACAATTCCAGCCGTTCTTCTTCACTGCTCCCCTGCTGGTACCTGCCGCCGCCGGCATGGAAGTTCTGGCTGCATTTGTTGCTGTTAGCGTTCCTGAATCCATTCCGGATTCGCCCCTTCGCCCTCCTCGTAGCATTCTCGCAAGCTAAATCTGCAAATCACGCCGGATGTAGTTCCTCGCAATTTAGGCAAATCGCGATCGCCTGAAGCAGCGGCAAACATTATCCACTATGCTGACTTGCTGCAGCTCTATCTGTGTGCCATGCCCGGCTTGCCCATCATGGGTCGATCGTTGACACATACGTTTGCGGAGATTTTCATGAACTCTAGTGTATCGCTCACCTTACCACGACAGCGGATACCAGCCGGGCTAACCATTATGGTGCTGAGCCTGGCACTGAGCTGCTCGTTTCCAGTGATGGCCGAGACTACCACCCGTGCATTTCCTGACAGGGAGCCGGGTTACTCTGCCTCAGCGCTGGCGGAAGAAAACAGTGATCTCACTTTGCGCGATGCGGTGTATCTTGCGTTGCAGCACAATCCAGAACTGGCGGCTTTTGCCAAGGAAATGCGCGCGCTGGAGGGGGTTACGCTGCAAGCCGGGCTGCTGCGCAACCCCGATTTAATCGTGAATGTCGAGAATGTCGGCAATGTGCAGAAGCTGCAAGGTGACCTCAGCTCCTCCGACGCAATCTCAAAAGAAGTGGTGCAGCAGCTCTCAACGATACGGCTCAATCAACTGATCGAGCTCGGCGGGAAACGCGCCGCCCGGGTTGTTGCGGCATCGCTGGGCCAGGAGGTGGCGGGTAAAGACTATGAATTCAGGCGTGTGGAACTTATCGCCCGGGTGGCGAATGTATTCATCGAGGTGCTCGCAGGGCAAGAGCGATTGCGGCTTGCCGAGGAAACTTCGCAATTGGCACAGAAAGTAGTGAACACAGTGGCGCGACGCGTCCAGGCTGGCAAGGTGCCGCCGATCGAGGAGACCCGAGCCGGCGTGGCGCTTTCCACCACGCGGATTGAACTGGTGCAGGCGCAGCGGGATCTGGCAGCAGCGCGCAAACGGCTGGCCCTGTTATGGGGCAACCCCTCCCCGCAATTCAGCAAGGCGCTGGGGGATCTTGGATCGCTGGTCACCCTGCCAAGTTTTGAGACGCTTGCGGACCGCGTGCTCACGAGTCCGATGGCGCTGCGCAGTCTGAAGAACGTGGAGCAGCGCAAAGCAATGCTGGCAGTGGAGCAGACGCGGCGCATACCGAATCTCACCCTGGGAGGCGGCGCGCTTCATCATGCACAGCTCGGCGGTACGACCATTGTCGCTGGTTTGATAATGCCGCTGCCGTTGTTCGACCGCAACCAGGGCAACCTGCAGGAAGCCCATCAACGCGTGGACAAGGCAATCGACGAGCAGGCAGCCACCGATTTACGGCTGAAAGCCGAGCTCGCGCAGGCCTACGAAGCTTTGTCGGCCGCACAGAATGAAATCAGGGTATTGCGCAACGAGATACTGCCTGCAGCCAGGAGCGCCTTCGAAGTCACCAACAGAGGCTACGAATTGGGCAAGTTCGGTTATCTCGAGGTGCTCGATACCCAGCGCACCCTGTTCCAGAATCAGGTGTTGTACGTACGCGCGCTCGCTAACTACCAGCGTCTGGTCAATGAACTGGAACGTCTGATTGCGGGACCGATTGATGGTGCAACCGATGGTACATCGGCTGGCGCAGCGAATCGCTCGGTCAATCAGGGCGACAGCACACCCGAAGGTTTCAAGGAGTGAATTGTGGATAAGCCTCAGCTTACTAAAATAATTATCGTGATCGCAATCGGAGTTGTGCTGGGCGGCTTGATTCTTACCTGGGACAAGACGGCTTCACCTACTTCGCCCGGTACCACCCAAACCAAGGATAAAACGGGAGCGGAGCAGGGCAACATGCAGCCTGAACCCGGCACCGGACCCAAAGGCGGCAAGCTGTTTACTGCGGATGACTTCAGCGTAGAGGTCACCATTTTTGAAAAAGAAGTGCCGCCGCAGTTCCGGCTCTATCTCTATGAAAACGGCAAGCCGCTGCCTCCAACTGCTGCCACAGTTGCCATCACATTGGCCCGGCTCGGTGCACCGGTGCAACTATTCAAGTTCACGCCTGAAGCCGATTATCTGCTTGGCGATCAGGTGGTGGAAGAACCTCATTCATTCGACGTGGCGATTGTTGCTGAACAAAATGGCAAAACGGTTCGCTGGGGTTATAGCCAGATCGAAGCGCGGGTGGAAATGCCGGACGAGA
>Ga0209253_10000449_pt1 | contig 35247 bp, 28 predicted proteins | sample FrelakmetBRP12BR_FD_187145 | JGI IMG/M metagenome (GOLD analysis project Ga0209253, IMG submission 187145) | Freshwater lake sediment microbial communities from the University of Notre Dame, USA, for methane emissions studies - BRP12 BR (SPAdes)... | ecosystem: Environmental > Aquatic >... | reverse complement strand
GCGGGGATCGCCGCGCCGGTGCCGACACCGGACTGGACATCGTACTGGGTGGACCCCGCGAGCATCCCGACGTCGTTCGCAAAGCCCTGGCAGACCGTCAGATGGAGGCCAGCCCCGTCGACTTGGTTTTGGAGCTTGACCAGAAACGCCGTCTCACCCTCCAGGAGAGTGAGAGCCTGAAGGCCGAACGTAATGCGGTCTCCAAGGAGATCGGGAAAGCCAAGGATCCCGCCGAGCGGCAGGTGAAGATCGAAGCTATGCGCCAGGTGGGCGAGCGTATCAGCCAGCTGGACGAGACTTTACGCAAGATCGAGGACGAATTAAATGCCATCCTGGCAGGCATCCCTAACCTGCCCGACAGCCGCTCTCCCTACGGGAAAGACGACAGCGAGAATGTGGTTTTGCGCGGGGTGGGAGACATCCCAGAGTATGATTTTCAGCCCAAGCCGCATTGGGATTTGGGTCCAGCCCTCGGCATCATCAATTTCGACCAGGGGGTCAAGATCACCGGCTCGCGTTTTTACGTGCTCAGTGGAGCAGGGGCTCGCCTGCAGCGCGCCCTGATCGCCTGGATGCTCGACCTGCACATCCGCCAGGGCTATACCGAGAAGTACACTCCCTTCATGGTCAAGCAACAAACCATGTTCAGCGCTGGACAGCTGCCCAAGTTCGAAGATAACCTGTACCATGACGTGGAGGACGACCTGTGGATGGTGCCCACTGCCGAGGTGCCGCTCACCGGGCTCTTCATGGATGACGTGCTGGAGGAAGTCAGCCTGCCGATCTGTTACACCGCCTACACACCCTGCTTCCGCCGCGAGAAGATCAGCGCCGGGCGCGACGTGCGCGGCATCAAGCGCGGTCACCAGTTCGACAAGGTGGAGATGTACATCTTCTGTAAGCCCGAGGAATCGGACCATTTGCTGGAGAAGATGCGCGCCGATGCCGAGGAGACAGCCGCCAAGCTGGGCCTCACCTACCGCGTCAAGCAGCTGTGCACGGGTGATTTGGGCTTCAACGCCCGCATGACCTATGACATCGAGGTTTGGGCACCCGGCTGCAATGAGTGGCTGGAGGTTTCGTCGGTCTCGAACGTGGGAGATTTCCAGGCACGCCGTGCAAATATCAAATATCGCCCAACGGAAGGCGGCAAGCTGAGACTGGTGCATACCCTGAATGGCTCCGGGCTGGGCATGCCGCGCACCCTGATCGCTGTGCTGGAGAACTACCAGCAGGAGGATGGCAGTGTGGTGGTGCCAACAGTGCTGCGCCCGTGGATGGGCGGGATCGAAGTGATCCAACCCGAAGGCAAGTAAGGGAAAAGCATGCCAGCCTGGCTTTCGACAACTATTTTCTGGACCACCCTGGTCATCATGATGGTGGGCTTATTTGGGTTGATCGTGCCAGTCTTCCCCGGTATTGCGGTCATCTGGCTGGCAGCGCTTGGATACGGGGTGACGACCGGGTTCACCACCCTGGGCTGGGTGCTGTTTGCGGTGATCACAGTGCTGTTCATCACCGGGGCTGTGATTGACAACGTCTTGATGAGCGCCAAGGCGCACAAGGAAGGCGCAGCCTGGTCTTCGCTGGCTTTGGGGGTGCTGGCAGGTATCCTCGGCACGATCTTCTTCCCACCCTTCGGTGGTCTCATCGCTGCCCCATTGGTCCTGTTGGTGCTGGAGTATATCCGCCAGCGTAATTTTAAAAAAGCTCTGGTAACCCTACGCGGGTTGGCAATCGGCTGGGGGTCGGCTTTTGTGGTTCGTTTCCTTATCGGGGCAGCCATGATTGGTATCTGGCTGGTATGGGCATTAAATCGATAGGTATTGCCAGTTAATCATACCCGCTCTACAGTTTTCAATGGAACGGGGATAATTCAACCCATTGGCTATCGAATAAGTTTAGGGGCACGAAATCTGTCTTAATCATGTCCCTTCATGAACATCAAAATTAATTGATCTTAACCCAGAATTACTCTGGTTTAAAATACACCATCCCCACCCCCATCTTCTCCAATCCCTCGCTCGCCCAATATTCGATCAAGGCTGATGAGTCGTCCAACGCTACGAACAGTTCCGGGATGGAACGCGCATCGCCAATCTTTGCCAGAGCGCGCACGGCCTCCAGGCGCACCAAATAATCATCCTGCTGCATGGCCTCCAAAAGCCCAGGAACAGCCGGGCTGCCTATCGCCACCAGTGCATCTCCAGCCAGCCGCCGGGACAGGGCATCTTGATCGGCGAGCATTCCAACCAGGGCAGGGGAAGCCTGGCTTGACGGGTGTTTGCGCAAAGCCAACCCGGCACACCAGCGCACGCTATTCTCCGGGTCAGACAGGGCAAGCATGAGCAGTCCGGGCACGCGCTCATCCTGCAGCTCCGCAAGTGCCCGCACCGCCCACCAGCGTACATCTGCCTCAGGATGGGATAATCTCTGCTCCAGGGCTGCCACCGCTTCGGGTCCCCAATCGGTCAAACGAGTCAATGCCTCTTCGGCCTGCTCATCGTCCCCACAGCTCAGCTGGGAAAGCAATATCGATAAATCTTCCATTCACACCACTAAAATAATTACTGATCCAATCACAGACCAGGAAAATGACTAATCACCCGGAGGTGGTACCTGCAGCGCCTCCACGGGGGTGTTGATCCACTTATCACCTTCATCGATCAGCATCACCGGAATGTCTTCCCGGATGGGGTATTTACGCCCACAATCCTGGCATATCAACCAGGACTCCTTGTAATACTCCAACAAGCCTTCTTTTTCGCGCACGCAATTTGGGCAGCGCAGGATATCGAGCAGTTCTTGACTGACCATATTTCCTCCGTCACTATCTGGCTAGATTCTCATCAACGGCATGCCAGCCTCCAGGCATCCAGCTCCCACCGCTTGGAGAGAAACAAGCTCCATCGAGTTCGCCTGGGGTTAGAAATCTGCCGGAAATAATATTCTACCCCAAAAACTGCCAACCCGGCAGGCATCAGCGAGAGCATGGTAGTCCGCTTCAACCGTCGGAATGAAGGTTAATTTTATTTTTATAGTTATGGTGTTTCGGTTGGTTCTGGAGTGGGCACTTCCGTCCCGGGTCCATATTGGTATTTCGCCTGCCAGGGCTGGTAATGGGTATTGAACACATCTTCATAGAGGAAAGTGCCATCACGGTACACCCGCCGGGTCACCGATATGTCTGCACCATCCACTGCCCAGTCCACCTGCTTGATCTCTCCCTGGGCAAGCTCAGGGTTCTCTTCGTACAACGGGTCTGGTGGCTCAACGATGTTTTGCAAGCCGGTAGTATCCCAATCGACGGTTCGACCATCGGAGGTGGAATAGAACTTCCAAGTGAGTGAGCTGCCCCCCACATACGTCTCCATCAGCAGCCAATAGGGTGTATCGTTAGTAAAGCGGAAGTCCACCTGCGGGGCAAACACGGTGGCATCCAATCCCGCCAGGTTTTCATCGAACCCGCCGCTGGGGGTTTGCTCGTAATATCCCACCCGGTAGGCATGGAACCAGCGTTCGTCGATCGGGTAGCCTCCAAAAAAAGCGGTGCGGAACAAAGTAGTACTCACCTGGCACACGCCTCCACCCACTCCCTTGATGGTGCGGTCACCGAAGATGATCAATGCTTCCGAGTAACCATTATCCAGACTGACGTCCCCCAGGGCATCCGCCATGGAGAAAGATTCTCCAGGTGCCACCAACAAGCCATGGAAGCGGGAAGCTGCGGTGGTTATATTTTGGATGCGCGCCGCACTCGAGCCGTAAAAATAGGAGCTATGGGCATTGACTAGTTCGGTGATGCCGAGGGATTCGGCGGTGGCATCATCCGTCACTTCCGGGTTGGTGGTTTGCATGACCAAATCTACGCTATGCTTCCCATTGAGCAACTGTTGGTTGATTTGTGTCAGGCTTGAATCCACGTCCAGTGCACGCCCGATAACTGCCGCTTGGAGCAAGTCCAATTGGCGGGTGTCATCATTAAAAATGAACCGTGCATCTTGCGGGTTGCGCCCAAACCCAGGGGCAATATTCAGAAGGAAATTCCTGAGCGCTTCAGGGTTCAGACCTACCTGGTAGCTCTCTCCCAGGTCAGCCTGCACGCGTTGGATGGTCAGCATCTGTGCCAGGGCAGCCGGCTCAAAGGACCATGGTCCTGGGTCACCTTCCTGAGGATTGGGAACCTGCAACGTGAGCGGGGCAGATAGGATCTGCCGGGCTAGCTCTGCCTGGGTAGTTGCATCCAGGATCACCGGCGCAGTCTCCTGCACCACAAGGGGGATGAGCCCATCCGTCATGGAGTGCAGCTGAGTTTCCAGGCTGGCGAGGGCGGTATTGACATCCAAAGCTCGCCCGACCTGCCCTGTATTGACCACCACTTCCACCCCATTCACACCCAGGGAAGCTTCAATGATTGGCCGGTCAATTTGTTGGGCAATCCCTTGCAGATAATTCTTAGCGACACCCCGGTCGAATACGAACAATGGTGCCAGGTCAACTCCGGAAGACCAGGCGTTCCATTGATTTGCCAGGCGTTCGGGACGGCCCCCCGCCCTCCCCATGTTATAGGCTGCCAATGCAGCTGTTTGGGCATCCAAAGACAAACCCAGGTCTGCAGGTTTTGCAGTCCACAGGTTTGTGCCTTCCTGGAAGACGATCTTTCCCCGCTGGGGATAATCCAGCCGTTGGGCAAGCAAGGCTGCTGCTTCCTGGGTGGTCATCCCCGAGATGTCAATACCAGCGACGGCCACACCTGGGAAAATGCGCCCTTTATATACCGCAGCATAGGCACTGGGAACCAGCAGAACCAGCACGACCAGTATTACAAGCCCCAGCGCCAATGCTAGGATGGCTTGGCTTAATGGCCTGGGCTTAACCGGGGCGGGAAGTGAATGCGCCATGCTCTGGCGGGATGTGGTGTTGGATATCATAGTTTGATTTTACCAAATAGTTTGAACGTTTTTATTCAAAATAGGACAAAATTGCTAAGAATTGGATTAGTATCTCCAGCCGATATTTGCCAGGTATGTCCTTAGACGTATAATTACCCTGTGAGGTTCCCGCACCTAAATTTTGGTGTGAGTATAATGGCCGTGCTGGTGAGGAATATAAAATTCCAGGCTGGCGAGAAATACTGTCATCTATCGTTGAATAGAGCCTCCCTTTTACATACGTTCTGCTTGGCCGCTATCTGAGTGTAGGGAAAATCCTTGAAGTATCGGGCGTCACAAATCTAACCATCGTCTTGATGACATAGCAAGATAAAAAGGAGCAATAAGTGTACCAATTCTCATCCAACCACAGCATTGGCACCCTGGTTACACACATCGGGGAGGACGATAATCCCTCCTATGCTCATGTAACCCCTATCTACCAGACTTCCACATTTAATTTCCCGGATGTCGCCACAGGCGCTGGGATTGTTTCTCGCACCCAGCCCGGGTATTACTACACCCGCCTGGGCAATCCCAACCTGGAGCAGCTATCCCGTAAGATTGCCGTGCTGGAAGGCCTTGACCTGATCCGCGCTCATCCGGAAACTGATCCCAGTGCCCTGATTGCCGGCCTGGTCTTCGCCTCAGGCATGGCAGCCATAACCGGCGTATTCCTTTCCTGCCTCAAAGCTGGAGATACGATCATTGCCCAAGAGGCGGTTTACGCCGCTACGTTCACCTTCCTCAAGGATATCGCTCAATCGCTTGGTATCCAAGTAGCCTGGGTGCGCGATACCGGCCAGGCCGGCTGGGAAGCCACCTTCAAAGCCCATCCTGGAGCCAGGCTGGTCTATGCAGAGACGCCCGCCAACCCAACCATGGCCGTGGTCGACCTGAAGATGGTGGCTGAGCTTGCTCACCAGCACAGCGCCTGGCTGGCGGTTGATAACACCTTTGCCTCCCCCTACTGCCAGCGACCTCTCAGCCTGGGTGCGGATATCGTGATTCACTCCACCACCAAGTTCCTCTCCGGGCATGGGGCACTCACCGGAGGCGTGGTTGTTAGCTCACATCCCGATTATATGCATAAGTCGCTCTACACTTTCCTCAAGGTAATGGGGGGCATCCCCAGCCCATTTGATTCCTGGCTGGCGAACCTAGGCCTCAAGACTTTTGAACTGCGCATGCAGCGCCATTGCGAGAATACACTGCAGGTAGCCCGGTTCCTCGCTACCCACCCGGCTGTCGCCATGGTCCATTATCCTGGACTAGAAGACGATCCCGGTCATGAGATTGCAAAACGCCAGATGCATGCCTATGGTGGAATGATGTCTTTTGAGCTAAAAGGCGGCATGCAAGCAGGTATCCGTCTGATGGAGCGCGTGCGAGTGGCAACCCTGGCTGTTTCCCTGGGAAACGTGGACACGCTGATCGAGCATCCGGCCAGCATGACCCATGGTCCTGTGCCGCGTGAAGACCGGTTGAACCAGGGTATAACAGATGGGTTGGTGCGCCTCTCGGTGGGCATTGAAAACTTGCCCGACATCCTGGCAGACCTGGAACAAGCGCTTCAGTGACAATCCATCCCGCACCGAGCTGCCAGAAGTGCGGGTGTTATAATCATTTTTTGGAAGGACCATCCCCTTCCATATAAGGAGAGCAACCGATGTATTCCTCCCATTTTTCCCGCCGGATGTTCAATAAACCAGCTGTCGTTGGTATAACCCTTTCCATTTTGGTATTGGTTTGCCTGTCTGTGTCCCTTTCGGGATGCAACCGGAAAACACCCACCCCCACGGTTACCGCCACGCAACCCATACCCACGAAAGAGGTTCTGCCTTCACCAACGCCCCTTCCATTGGATCTTCCACCTGCACTGGTGGAAACCAACCCACTCCTGGGGGCACAACTCGTGCTTGATTCCCCGCTCGCCTTCTACTTCAACCAGCCGATGGACCGCCCATCAGTTGAGGCTGCGATCAGCGGGGATCCAATCCTTTCCGGCAGCTTCACCTGGCTGGATGATTCCAGCCTGACCTTCACCCCTGATAATCCCTTCATACCAGGCACCTCCCAGACATTCAATATCGACACCAGTGCCCATTCTGCCAAAGGCATGGCTCTGCTCGAGCCTATTCAGCTTACCTATACCACCATTGATTACCTGAACTTGGTTCAGGAATTACCGGCAGGCGGCACCAGTGATGTGGACCCCACCTCAGCCATCGTGGCATCCTTCAACCAGCCAGTCGTCCCGCTGGGTGCCGACCCTGCCAGCCTGCCTGCCGGGTTCAACTTGACGCCCACTGCAGATGGGCGTGGCGAGTGGATCAACACCAGTACCTATATTTTTTATGCAGAACCTGCCATGGCAGGCGGAGAAAACTACCAGGTCAGCATCAACCCTGACCTCACCAGCACGGGAGGCTCGCCATTAGAATCCACCCCGGGATGGTCATTCGATACCGCCCTGCCGCGCCTGGTCTCCACCCTACCGTTGGATGAACAAGGTAATCTGCCCCTGGACACCAATGTCCAGCTCAATTTCAGCTATCCCATGGATTCAGCCAGCGTGGAAGCCAATTTTTCACTCCTGACCAGTGACGGACTTCCCATCACGGGTCAGCCTGCCTGGAATGAAGATTTCACCAGCTTCACTTTTACCCCTTCAGCCTTGTTGCTGCGTGATACTACGTATCTGGCCACTTTGGGTGCCGAGGCAGCTGCCCTGGGAGGAACACCCCTGGGTGAGTCAACTCGCCTGACCTGGACAACCGTACCTGAGCTTTCCATCACAGGTAGTAATCCAGTTGAAGGTGGAGTTAAGGTGAATTATGAGGGAGTCCAGTTATTCTTCACGTCCTACCTGTCAGAGGAAGGGATCGATGAATATTTCACTTTAAATCCGCCTGTTGCTGACCTGGGTTCCTGGATGGAAAATGAGCAATTGACCCTCTCTTTTTACGGTAGCTTTGACCCGGATACCAGCTATACGCTAACCGTCTCTCCAGACCTGACCGACCTGTGGGGTAGCCGTTTGGGGCAGGCGTACACGCTTCATTTCCGCACCAGCCCCCTCGAACCATCTGTTCAATTCCCCTACGACACCGGCACCACCTTCCTGACCACCCAGGATAGTGGCTTGCTTGCCCAGGTGACCAACGTCTCCTCCATCCCACTATCAGTGGGCAGCATGACGCTCGATGACCTGGCAGCGATGTTTGCGGATAACGGCTACGATTTCCGCCAAAACTTCTACCCGGAAGATGTGGAATCATGGACCTTTTATCCGGAAGTACCACACAACCAGTCCACCACGGTTTCAATCCCCATCTCACCGGATGGGCAGCCTCGCTCTCCTGGGCTGTACTTCATGCGTTTAACCCTGCCCAATAATGGGTATCCATCGAATATCGTCCTGGCGGTCAGCCATTATCAAACCACCCTCAAGCTCGGCCCAAGCGATGCCCTGGTCTGGGCAGTTGATTTAGCCACCAACACTCCCACACCCAGCTTGCCGGTCACCATTTACGATCAAGCTGGAAATATGTTGGATTCCGGGATCACGGATGAGGATGGCGTATTCCAGAGCCCCATCGATGTATATCAGGACCCGTATAATTCTTCCTATGCTGTCCTCGGGGAGCTGGGGCAGGATAATTTCGGTTTTTCGATGTCATACTGGGATGATGGCATCAGCCCATGGAATTTTGAAATCCAAGAAAACTATTACCCATCGAGTACTTTCGTATATCTCTATACTGATCGCCCCATCTACCGTCCCGGAGATACGGTCCATTTCCGATTGGTAGCGAGGCAAGCTGCTAATGGACGTTATTCTCTGCCGGACATAAGCTCGTACTCGTTGGCACTCAATGACCAGGTGGGGATGACGGTTGCTACATTTGACTTGCCTCTCTCAGGATTCGGCACGGCCCACGGAGAATATGAGCTTCCCTCGAACGCCATCCCCGGAACATACTGGTTATATAACCCAGACGACTACTCAGGGGTTCAGTTCCAGGTCGCAGACTACCGCAAGCCAGAGATCAACCTGCAGGTGACCTTCCAGGACACGGATGTAATCAGCGGGACTGCCCTGCTGGCTGAAGTCAACGCACGTTACTTCTTCGATGCCCCCGCCGGGAATATGCCCGTGCACTGGGTGCTCTATCGCTATGATTCCTATTTCAGCATCCCCAACTACCAGGTGGGTCCCGTGGATACCAGCTGGCTGAATGTCTACAACTTTGACTTCAGCACAGGTGGGCTTGGCAGATATGTGAGCGAAGGGGATGGGCAGACAGATCCAAATGGATTGCTTAGCCTGGAGCTCACCCCTGAAGCCACTCCAGGGCGGCAGCAATATACGCTTGAGGCTACTATCACTGATGAGAGTGATCTGCCTACCAGCGCGCGCAGCTCGATATATGTCAACCCCGCTGAATACTATATCGGGGTCCATCCAGATGCCTGGTCCTTCCAGGCGAAATCTGAGGCTGGTTTTGACGTGATGGTTGTGGATTGGAACGGTGACCCGGCAGGTGAGCGGACTTTGTCAGCAGAATTCCAGCGCGTGGTCTGGGTGCGACAGGACCCACCACCCGACAGTCTGGGCTACGAATTCCCCACGTATGTGGCTGAATACACACCCATTGACAGCACCTCCATCACCACGGACGCGGAGGGCAAAACCCGGGTGGGATTCATCCCTCCCGAGCCCGGCACCTACCAGCTGGATATCTCAGGGGATGAGGCACTTACCCAGGTCATCCTATGGGTGGGTGGAGCAGGTGAAGCGGAATGGCCGTCCCTTCCCAACCAGCGCCTGCGATTGGTGGCTGACCAGGATACCTACCAACCCGGTGACATTGCCCAGGTTTTCGTGCCCAATCCGTTCGGCAGCACTGCCCTGGGCTTGCTGACCGTGGAGCGGGGTGCAGTCATGCGTTATTTTATACTCAACCTTGAACCCGGTGGCAGCACCTTCCCGGTGGCACTCAGCAACGAGGACGCCCCCAATGTATACATCGCTGTCACCCTGCTCGGGCAGGATGACCAGGATTACCCCGACTTCCGCCAGGGATACGTAAACCTGCCGGTCGACCCGTCCTTCGAATACCTCACGCTTGACCTGACCAGCCAGCCTGAACGTACCGGCCCAGGCAAGCCGGTGGTATTTTCTATGCGTATCACCGATTCAGATGGTAACCCTGTCAAGGGTGAGTTTTCACTCTCCGTGGTGGATTTGGCAGTCCTCACCCTGACTGACCCCAATGCAGAGGATATTTTCGCTGCCTTCTATGGGCAGCAGCCACTTGGTGTTCGTACTGGCCTCAGCCTGGCAGCCTCCGGGCAACGCCTGCGCTACATGCCGGGTGGAATGGGTGGTGGAGGCGGCGATGAAGCTCAATCGGTCACCCGGGAGAATTTTCCAGATACCGCTTACTGGGATGCCCAAATTGTTACCGATGCCAACGGCGAAGCCACCGTTTCCATTAACTTGCCAGATAGCCTGACCACCTGGCAGGTGCTGGTGCGCGGGCTGACCGAGGACACCCTGGTGGGAGAAACCCAGCTGGAGGTCATTACCACCAAGGAACTGCTCGTGCGTCCTGTCACGCCGCGCTTCTTGGTGGCAGGCGATCATGCCATGCTGGCCGCCGTAGTGCAAAATAACACGGCGGAAGCCCTGGATGGAAAGGTCATGTTGCAAGCCACCGGCTTCGAGCTGGATGACCTTAACAATTCCACCCAACCGGTGACCGTTCAGGCAAACGGCCAAACCCGGGTGGAGTGGTGGGGCACAGTACCAGACGTGGCCAGTGCTGACCTCCGGTTTTCTGTCCAGGCGGGTGGTTTGCAAGATGCGGTCAGGGTTAGTCAGGGTGCTCTTCCGGTATTACGCTACACTGCACCCCAGACCTTTGCCACCTCCGGAACCCTGCCTGAAGGTGGTCAGCAGCTGGAGCTCGTCAGCCTGCCCGTGACATTTGACGCCAACAGCGGCTCGCTTGAAGTTGAGCTTGATCCCTCCCTGGCAGCAGCCATGCTGGCTGCTCTGGATGCGCTAGAGAACTACCCGTACAACTGCACCGAGCCAATCCTCTCCTCCTTCCTGCCCAATCTGGTCACCTATACCACCCTGCAAATCTTCGGTATCGACTCTCCAGACCTGAAAGCCAGCCTTGACCTTGCCCTCGAGCAGGGTCTGAACCAGCTGCTTTCAATGCAAAACTCCGATGGTGGCTGGGGTTGGTGCCAGGGAAATGAAAGTGATAGTTATATCTCCTCGTACGTCCTCTTCGGCCTGGCAACTGCCAGGGATGCCGATATCATCGTCCCGGTAGATTCCATCAACAATGCCAGGGCGTATATTTCTTCCAACCTGATCACGCCCAGTCGATCCTCCGAAACCTGGGAGCTTGACCGACTGGTATTTGAAAACTATGCCTTGGTCCAATCGGGACCCGGCGACTCGACCAGCACCAACCAGCTTTATGATGTTCGCGACCAACTCAGCCCATGGGCAAAGGGGTTGCTGGCGCTTTCACTTGATTCTTTCTCATCCACGAGGGAAAAGGTTGATACTTTACTATCAGACCTGCAAACCACTGCCATTCGCACATCTACCGGGGTCCACTGGGAGGTAGAGTTCCCAGATTGGCGCAACATGACCTCCACCCTTTCCAATTCTGCCATGGTCGTATATACCCTGGCACAGCTTGAGCCAGCCTCCACTGCTATCCCTGATGCGGTCAATTACCTCATGTCCAACCGACTTGAAAGTGGTTGTTGGGGCTCCAGCTACGAAAATAGCTGGATCTTGCTCGCCATGGATGAAGTGATGCTAGCCACAGGTGAATTGAACAGCGATTACGACTTCAGCGCCAGCTTGAATAATAACCAGGTTGCCAGTGGCCAGGCAGGCGGAGAAACCCAGCTGGACCCGGTGGTCACCAGCTTGCCGGTTAGCGAGCTATACCCAGATGACCCCAACGCACTGCTTATCCAGCGCGACTCAGGCATCGGGCGGTTATATTACACCGCTGCTCTGCGCGTGTACCGCCCGGTGGAAGATGTCGCCCTGCTCGATCGAGGCATTCACGTGAGCCGCGCGTATTTCACCCCTGGCGTTGACTTAAAAACCGCCATCCCCGTCGAGGCAACCCGGGTGGGTGACTCGCTGACCACCCGCCTGACGATCGTGGTTCCCAACGATGTATATCACTTCGTTGTGGAGGATTACATCCCCGCTGGGACAGAAATCCTCAACACCAGCCTGAAAACCTCCCAGCTGGGTGAATTCGGTGAGCCGGGCCCGTTGTACGACCCGCGCACCCCGTACAGTCAGGGTTGGGGCTGGTGGCTGTTCGACCCAGCCCGCATCTACGACGACCACATCACCTGGACTGCCTCCTACCTGCCTGCCGGGACCTATGAGCTGACATATACCCTGGTCATCCTGCAAGCTGGGGAATACCGGGTCCTGCCAGCCCGCGCCTGGATGTCCTACTTCCCTGAGGTCCAGGGGAACAGCGCGGGTGCGATTCTAGAGATTAAGCCTTGATCCGATGTCTCCCACGGGTATACACCCGTGGGAGACTCTCTTAATGGGATATCAAGCATATACACTTAAACCACTGCACCCCATCTTTTTATGCCCAACATGCTCTTGTCTATGCACAGGCACTGGCAAGGAATCCACGCGGCTCAACGACCCAGGCAGAAAAGCAGGCAGCTGAATATGCCCTGGCAGAGCTAAAATCCATGGGGGTTGAAGATGTGAAGCTAGAGCCTTTCATCGGACTGCGCTCCATCTGGTTGTTCATCGCCCTGGCATTCGGCATAGCATTGGTGGGGCACGCTGCCTTTTGGCTGTTGCGCGATCCGGCAGGCGATTATCCTGCACTGCTCATCTCCCTGCTTGCCTTTGGCCTGAGTGGTCTTGTGCTGTGGCGTAAATTCACATTTCGCAGCTATCCCCTGCGGAACTACTTGCCGCATGCCCCAAGCCAGAATGTGATCGCGGTCATCCCCCCCACTGGCGAAGTCCATAACCGGGTTGTGCTGGTCGCCCATCTGGATAGCCACCGGGCTGTTTTTTGGTTCGCCAATAATATATTGGTGGCGTTGTTTGCCATCTTTTCCGTGGTTGCCCTCTATGGGGTGTACCTTTCAATGCTGGTATACCTCCTGGCAGTCCTCACCCAATTACAATTCTTCGCCTGGGTCGGGTTAATCCTGGCAGCATTTCATTTCCTGGGCTGGTTCACCGGCATAACTGCCGACCTGGGCAGGTATTCGCCGGGAGCAAACGACAATGCCTCCGGTGTCGGTACCGTGCTGGCATTGGCGGAACGCCTGGAAAGCCAACCTCTCCAGAACACTGAAATCTGGCTGGCACTCACCGGTTGCGAGGAATCAGGCTGTGATGGTATGCTTTCCCTGATCAAGGAACATGGTTCCACACTTCGAGAGGCACTCTTCATTGATTTTGAGATGGTTGGAATTGGTGATAGCCTGAGGTACATTTCGGAGGAAGGGAATCTGCACCGGCATCGCATACCGCAGGAAGTCGAGAGTTTGTTGAAGGAGGTCGGTGATCCGTTTGGAATAAAGCCAGCCAGCACACCTCCGGCGGGTGCATTCAGCGAGGGCGGGACCTTATGGGAGCATGGCTTCAAGGCTGCCTGCCTTTCAGCCTATTATCACAACTCCCCCATCCTGCCTGAATGGCACCGCCTGACAGATACACCAGGCCGCCTACAGTTAGAATCCCTGGAGCGGATCCACGCGCTGGCTTGGGCTCTCTTACAAAGGCTCGACCAGTGACGGTTCAGGTTTTGCTTTGCGGTTGAAAAACACACTCTCCAGCGAATATACCAACAGTGCCAGCCAGATGATGCTGAATCCCACCAACCGCGTGGGTGGAAATGGCTCTGCATAAACGAACACACCCAGCAGGAATTGCAGGGTTGGGGCGATATATTGGATAAAACCGAGCATCGAGAGGGGTATCCTCCTCGCCGAGTATCCAAACAACAGCAGTGGGACGGAGGTAACTGGACCTGCCAGGATCAATAACAAGGTCACCGCTGGCCCCTGGTGAACCAACGCACCCACCCCGTTCGCCTCCCGGTAAAGCAAGTAAACCATGGCTGGCAGGAATAATACGGTTGTTTCCAGGCTGAATCCATGCATGGATTCCAAACGGGCGGTCTTCTTGATCAGGCCATACATTCCAAAGGTGAAAGCCAGCACCAGCGAGATCCATGGCAGTGAGCCATAGCTGACCGTCAGGTACACCACCCCAAGCCCGGCCAGGATTACTGCAGCCACCTGCCCACGGCGCAGCTTCTCGCCCAGGAAGATCACTCCCAATAAAATATTTACCAGTGGGTTAATAAAATAACCCAGGGAAGCCTCAACGACGAACCCGGCATTCACTGCCCAGATATAGGTGAACCAATTTATCGAGAGCAAAATGGCAGCCAGGGTATACGTTAGTAATGTCTTGCGGTTGCGTGACGCTTCCCGAAACCATTGCCAATCCTTCTGCACCGTCAGTATGATGGCCACAAACACAAACGACCAGACCATCCGGTTAGCCAGGATCTCAATCGCGGGTATATCTTCGAGCAATTTCCAATATATGGGAAACAGCCCCCAAAATATATACGCGCCGATACCGGCCAGGATACCTTTATTCATTCAACTCTCCCATGGAATTTCTATCCAGAAATTGAGAAAGCAGTTGTACAGCTTCCTTGGAGGTTTTATACGAATGTGTTGTAAGATGTGGATGGGGGTTGCCCAGGATCATCTTTGAAACCTTGCAATCCTTCCTGTAAAGGCACAATACCCTTTTTCCAAGGGAAAGGGCATAACCAACTTCGTAACCTACACCGTGCGAAGGCGTGCTGACCTCTGCCACCAACAGGTCGCATTCTTCGATCCAGGCAGTATCGCGGGCATAAACATCCGCTGGGGTTGCCATGCCTTCCAATGGCATAACTTCAGGGCTTGCCAGTATGGCTGTAGGCACCTGGTGGCCAGCTTCCTGCATGGTTACCACCAGGGCCTGGTAGATGATCTCGTCCTGGCGTCCCCCGGTGATCGAACAGGCAAAGTATATATTCATTCCAGCGCATTCTCCCGGCTGAATTGAGTTTCATAAAGGTGGGTATATAAACCACCCTTGGCGATGAGCTCTCGATGGGTGCCGCCCTCAAGGATTTTTCCCCGATCAAATACCAGGATCATATCCGCGGCCAGAATCGTGGAGAGGCGATGTGCAATAACGATGTTGGTACGCCCGGCCATAACTCGTTTAAGGGCTTCCTGGATGAGCATTTCTGATTCGCTGTCCAGGTGGCTGGTTGCCTCATCCAGCACCAGGATGCGTGGGTTTTTAAGGATGACCCGGGCAAGTGCCACGCGCTGTTTTTCACCCCCACTCAGGCGGTATCCGCGCTCGCCCACGATCGTGTTATAACCATCCGGCAAGCTGGAGATAAAATCGTGAATATTAGCCACCCGTGTGGCGGCTTCCAGCTCTGCCTGGGTGGCATCTAGCCTGGCATACAGCAGGTTCGTGTGGATGGTATCATGGAAAAGGTGAGTCTCCTGGGTTACCATACCAACCTGTTCAGAAAGCGAATCCAGAGTCACCTCCCGCAGGTCTTGATTGTCAAGAAGGATGCGACCTTCAGTTGGATCATACAGGCGCGGGATCAGGTAGGTAAGTGTGGTTTTTCCTGCCCCGCTTGGTCCAACCAGGGCTACCAGCTGCCCAGGCCGGGCAACAAAGGAGACATCTTCAAGCGCATTCAGGCGAGCCTGGGTATGCATTAATTCTTCTTCCTCGCCCTGGAGAATATCACTTATCTTATCGGTTTTGCTGCTCACTTCCTGGTCTCCACCGGAGAGGGCTGCGTCGACATCATCCATGCGCCCATAACGTTTCACCGAGCTCAGCAGAGCATCCTCATTGACCGTATATCGAAAGGTGACGTGCTCAAAAGTGAGTGCTCCGCGGACATTCTCCAATACGACTGCATGCGGAACCTCAGCTATGTCTTGTGGTAGGTCGATTACCTCAAAGACTCGCTCAAAGCTGACCACCGAGGTGGCGAAATCCACCGGCGCATTGGTAAGCCCCTGCAGGGCGCTATATAGGCTGGACATGTATGCCCCAAATGCTACGATGGTTCCAATAGTGAATGCATTTTGCATCACCAGGTATCCACCAATACCATACACTAGTGCCGTCCCCACTGCGCTCACCAGCCCAATGATGATAAAGAACAGCGCCCCGAGGATTGCCCGTCTGATACCCAGGTCACGCACCAATCCAGCGCGGTTCTCGAATCGCTTGACCTCCGTTGTAGTCCGGCCAAATAGCTTTACCAGCAATGCCCCACCAATGTTGAGAGTTTCATTCATGGTGGCATTCATCTGGGCATTGGCCTCCATTTGCTGGCGTGAGATATCGCGCAGCTTTACGCCCATGCGCCTGGCAGTCAGGATAAAGAGTGGCAGGATGACAATACTGATCAATGTCAGGCGCCACTCCAGGGTCAGCATAACAACCAACACAGCCACAACTTGGACGATATTGGTGATCATGCTCACGATAGTGTTGCTGATGGCGTTTTGTGCACCCACCACATCATTATTGAGCCGGCTCATCAGTTCGCCAAGCTTGGTATTGGTGAAGAAGTGCAATGACATGCGCTGCAACCGGGCATATAACGCCACGCGTAGGTCATAGATCACTCCCTCACCTACCTCCGCATTCAAGCGGCGCTGGATGATGGCAATGCCCCCGCTCAGGGCTGGGATAAGCAGAAGTACAAAAGCCAGGAAGACCAGCCGGGTCACATTTCCCGATGGGATGGTTTTGTCAATTAAGTCACGCAGGATCAGCGGAGTCAGCAATGACAGCCCGGTGGAGAACAGGATCAGCACCAGCATCCCAACGATCTGCGAGCGATAAGGCTTTGAGTAGCCCATCACCCGGCGTAGCAACCCAAGCGTGATCTTGGGTTTCTCGTCAGTAGCGCTCATGAATGAAAACCGTCCACCACCATGAAATCCCATATTTACCTCTCACTTAAAGTAGAAGGATTATTATACTTCTATGCTTCTATTGACGCCTACCTGAAATTGTGTGATACTTTACTCAGTACCATGTAATCTCACCACTTTCCAACGCTATCCCACCACATAGGAGGTGATGTCAGCTATGTCAAGTGATAGTATAAGACGCAGCGCTGCGGCATCCCTCCTCCTGATTGGATAAGGATGCTGCAGCGCACCAGGGAGCCGCTTAAAAGGCGGCTCTCTGTGTTTTTATGGAATTAACTTCCCCCAGCAGCATTTCTAAGGGCATGTCTGCCAGTGACCCCAATTGAAAATCAGCCTGGGATAAGTCTAATTTACAGGTAAGCTCATTCGGCACGGCGACGCAATACAAACCGGCTTCTTTGGCCGAGCGGATACCCAGGGGGGAATCTTCAAGCGCAAAGGCTTCATTAGCGTTTAACTGCAAGCCATTAAGAGCTGCCTGATACAGTGCCGGGTCAGGTTTAAGCTTATGGACATGGTCAGACGTGGAAATGTAATCGAAGCAATCCTGTAGGCCATGCTGGGTGAGGTACCTGATCACCCATTGGCTTGGTGAATTCGATGCAATTCCCATTTTCAAGCCCAGTCGTTTGGCGTCCTTTAGATAATCCTCAACTCCTGGCAAGACAGGCTGTGCTTCAATGAGTGCATTCTCGATGACCTGTCGCTTTAATTCAATTTCATCCCAATTTAAGCTTTTATTTACCAGCCTTTGCAGTTCCAAGCGCGGGTCAAAGTCGCTTTGCGTGGTTCCAACCATGCTTGACCAGGTTGAAAATGGCAGCTTATATCCATAAGATTGATAAATCTCCTGCCAGGATTGGTAAGTCGGTCCTTCGGTCTCGATAATTAAGCCATCAAAATCAAAAATGATTGCACGGATCATGGATTAGCTGCTCCCATCAAAAAATCAAGAAGCTATTATAATGGGATATCTCTGTGATTCGGAGTGATAAATTATGAAGACCCTGCTCCTTTTACGCCATGCTAAATCCAGCTGGAAAGAACCTGGATTGCATGACCATGACAGGCCATTGAACAAACGTGGTAAAAAGGAGGCTCCCAAAGTTGGCATTTACCTGAAAGACCACGACCTTGTGCCCGACTTGATTCTCAGCTCAACCGCCCGCCGCGCCCACGACACTGCGCAGGCTGTTCATGATGAGAGCGGTTTCTCAGGTGAAATCAATCTGTACCCGGATTTATACCTTTCCGACACATCCTGCTACCTGGATATCCTGTGCTACCTTCCCGAGGATGCTAACCGTGTTTTGGTCGTCGGTCACAACCCCGACCTGGAAGAATTGCTGACCTTGCTGACAGATGTGACCGAACACATGGCAACCGCAACTTTGGCACAGGTGGATCTGCCCATAACCAGCTGGCAGGAGTTAAACGAAGCAACCGATGGAAGATTGCAGCTCTTGTGGACGCCGCGGGAAGAATAAACCCTCTAATCACGGTTGTTGCGTTTCATAAAACTGCCAATTACCATCAAGAGCACCCCTCCAACTGCCAATCCAATAATCGCAATCACGAGGATATTCCCCACCTGGTCTGAGCCTGATGGGGATGCCGTCTTCTGGTTCAAATTTGCCGGATCGGGTATGCTTGTATCGATCGGCGTGGACGAGGCTGTGGGCGTTCGGGTCGGATGGCGCGTGGCTGTTGCTGCCCGGGTGGGGGTAGCCGTGGAAGTTATGGTGGCAGTCGGACCGGGCGTGCTGGCAAGTCGGATGATCAGTTTATCGCCCACGTAAATCGCATCGTTGATCAGGTTGTTCAAAGTCTTGATTTCAGCTACGGTCATGTCATAAGCTTGGGCAATCCCGATCAGGGTCTGCCCACTTTGTACAACATGGATAACCGAGCCATCCGGCTTGGGGGTGGCGGTTTGCACCATGTAGATGGGTATGGGGGTTGGTCCGCCGGGGGTGATTGTTGCAGCAGGTGGGCTGTAGTTGCTTCCACCCGCCACATAACCCACATCGATCGTATAGTACACAAAACCGTTGGAAACAGCTACCCCGGCTCCAATATCCTGGTAATTGGCTCCCAGCATGGTCTGGGTATGCGGGGCATCTCCCAGCCACCACGAAATCACCTCATTAACAGATAGGTCAGTGCCTCCGGCGATGTTCTCGGAGATAAAAAATGTTCCTCCGCCACCGTAACCGGCAGCTGCAGCTCTATCCCGGGGGCGTGTGCCCCCAGCACCGGTGTGAGTTACCTGCCCAATCGCAGCCTGGTAATCGCTGTGACCTTGTGCGGCGGACATCAATGTGCCGTTGATCTGTAAGGCAGGCAGACCATTGGCGGCACGCAGGTTATTTACCGCGTCAATGAGCGAGTAAGGGTCACCAGCCTGGGCTCTGCCACGAGCAGGGCTGCCAAGCAGCGCCAGCAGGATCAAGGAAAAAGATACGAATATAATAACTGGCTTCCTCATCATCGGTTTAGATAAACGTATGCTCTGGTTCTCCTTGCCTGATGAACCAGTGCCCCTCCCGACTCTTATAGATTATTTCATAAATCCGCCCATTCATAACCATGACCAGGAAATGCTGCCCGGTTTCATCTGTCCAGCGCCTGCCAGTGGATTCCACCCGCTGAAGGCTGCCTTTCCATGTGAAGTGCAGGGGCGTAATCGTACCGTGTTCATCAAATCGGGCGGTAACTTCAATCGGTTCCAAGGTGTTTTTGTGATTGCCTTCTAACAAAGAATGCCGGGCATGGCAATTGGGTCATTCGTTTTCCTTCTGTAAATACTCCACGATGATGCTTAAGGCTGCCTGGGCAGTTTGCTCTTTGACCGAGAGGCGGTCACCCGTCCAGCGGTAATGCCAGGAAAATACTCCCTGGGGTGTGCTCAAGCCGATCCACACCGTTCCCACAGGTTTTTCGGGTGTGCCACCACCAGGTCCGGCAATCCCGCTCACGGAAATTACAATATCCGCTTCCAGGGCTTTGCGTATACCGTTTGCCATCTCGATCACGGTTTCTGAGCTTACAGCCCCGTATTTCTCCAGGGTTTCCATGCCTACACCCAAAAGGCGAACCTTGGCTTCGTTGGCATACGCGGTGACGCTCCCCAGATAGTATCTGGAAGAGCCGGCTACATTGGTCAATCGATGCCCAATCAGACCACCTGTGCATGATTCAGCGGCTGCAAGCTTTAGCCCGTGCTTGATTAATAACTCACCCACCAACACTTCAAGCGGTTTTTCCAATCCAGAACTCCATTTTGACCCAAATGCGCTCTACCTAGGTTGGCGCAATTATACAACACCCTCAACTAGCTGCAGGATTAAGGGAGATTGAGTAACCCTCACCGGCACCTTATCCCCTGCCTTCATCAGTGATAAAATCGAAGCCCGATGGACATATCTGAACATCTCCAGGGAATTCTAGATACCGCCCCGCTTAAACCAGGCTGCTATCTCATGAAGGATGTGGATGGTAAGGTCATCTACATTGGCAAGGCGGTTAATTTACGGAATCGCCTGCGGTCGTATTTTCACACCAGTGCACAGGAAGATCGCAAAACTCGCAAGCTGGTCAACCATATTGCGGAGATCGAATGGATCATGGTTGGATCAGAGCTAGAAGCCTTGATCCTGGAGATGAACTTGATCAAGAAGTATCGACCTTATTACAACGTCCGCCTGGTCGATGACAAGAGCTACCCTTATATCAAAGTACATTGGAACGAGCCCTTCCCAAAGTTGACGGTCACCCGTCAGATGGTACAGGATGGCTCGCGCTATTACGGGCCATACACCAGCGTCTGGGCTGTTCACCAGACTTTAGATGTCTTGCGCCATATTTTCCCTTACCTGACCTGCGACCGGGTGATCACCGGGAAGGATGAGCGGGCATGTTTATACTACGATATCAAGCTCTGCACCGCACCCTGTATTGGCGCCATTGACCAGGTGGGCTACCGCCAGATGATAGATGACCTGGGGCAGTTCCTGGAAGGTCACACTGAGCCGATCGTCTCGCGCCTGCGTGTTGAAATGGACCAGGCAGCCGAAGAGCTTCTTTTTGAGCGCGCTGCCATGCTGCGCAACCAGATCCAGGCTATTGAAAAGGTGGTGGAGAAACAGAAAGTGATCTCCAGCGATTATATCGACTCGGACGTGATTGCTATGGCACGCACAGATGGTGAAGCCTGCCTGCAGGTTTTTTTCATCCGTAATGGTAAGCTGGTTGGGCGGGAATATTTCCTGATGGAAGGTGCCGAGGAAACCCCCGACGCAAACGTGATTGGTAATTTCATCAAGCAGTTTTATAATCAATCCCCGTCCGTGCCAGCGCAGGTCTTATTGTCACAAGAGATCGAGGAAATGCAAATCATCCGCGAATGGCTGAACACAAAACGGGGTGGGAAGAAAGTAGAAATTCATATTCCGCATGAAGGACCTCAACAGGAGCTGATCCAGATGGCCGCCGAGAACGCCTTCGCCACCCTGGAAGCTCTGCAAGCCCAGTGGCACGCTGATACCCATCGTCAGGAACAGAGCCTGGCGGAGCTTAAAGCCGCCTTGGACCTGACTGACATCCCTAGTCGTATTGAATGTTATGACATTTCCAACACCCAGGGGACGGCCGCGGTTGGTAGCATGGTGGTCTTTGGGCAGGGCGTACCCAAGAAGAACCTCTATCGGCGTTTTAACATCCGTAGCGTCTCGGGGCCGGACGATTTTGCCAGCATGGAGGAAGTGCTCACCCGCCGCTTCAACCGCTGGAAAGCCGCCCAAGAGCTGGCAGAAATCCCAGGTGAAAAGCCCGACCCGGCTTTTGCCATTCTACCCGACTTGCTGATCGTGGATGGTGGGAAAGGCCAGCTAAGTCGCCTGGTGAAGGTCCTGGAGAAATTTGAGCTGAATGGGAAGTTCTTTGTCGCTGGGCTGGCCAAACAAAACGAGGAGCTGTTCACCCATGGAAAATCCGAACCCATTCTGCTGCCACGCCACTCTCAGGCATTGTATTTGGTCCAACGCGTGCGCGATGAAGCTCATCGTTTCGCCATCACCGCTCACCGCAGCCGGCGTGATAAAGCCGGGGTGGCTTCCGTACTCGATTCCATCCCCGGGATCGGTCCATCCAGGCGCAAGGCCTTGCTAACCCACTTTGGAGGGATTGACGCCATCCGCGAAGCTTCGTTGGAAGAGATAGGCTCAGTTAAAGGCATGAACGAGAGATTAGCACAATCCGTTAAAGAGAATCTGGGTTGACTCAAGGATTAATGAAGAATATCGTCCATCATTTTTATTTTTTACGGTTATAATCGGTATCCACGAAGGAGCAAGATATGGCAAAAAAGAAAGAGCTTACCAAAGGACAGAAACGCAGCCTGCGCACCCAGCAAATTGTAATGGGGGTGATAGGCGTGATGGTGATCCTGGCGATGGTCTTGGGAATGATCGCACGCTAGTCTGTATGAATTCGCCCATTGTTATGGGCGTTAAGCGCATTGAAACAATCCTTATTTCTATTCCATAAACTTGCAACCATTAAATGAAAAGTGGGCGATCCTCGGGACCGCCCACTTGCCACATTTCAAACTTTAGAACAATCCCAACACGCGCCCGGTCTCCAGGTCCAGGTCTACATCATAGAAGACCGGTCGGGTCGGCAAACCAGGCATGGTGCGCATCTCGCCCAGTAATGGGTATAAGAAGCCAGCTCCCACCGAAGCGCGGATATCGCGGATCGGAACGCGGAAGCCTTTGGGCACACCCTTCAGGCTGGGATCATGGCTCAGGCTGAGGTGCGTCTTGGCCATGCACAGCGGCAGCTTGTCAAATCCCAGGCGGGTGTAGAGCTCGATCTTCCGCTCAGCTTCAGGCGTGTAATCCACCCCATCCGCTCCATAGATCTCCTTGCAGATGGTCTCGATCTTCTCTTTGATCGAAATCTCAAGTGGGTAGAGGAATTTGAAGTTGGTCGGTTTCTCAGCAGCCTTGATGACTGCCTCACCCAGCTTAACCGCACCCTTGCCACCCTCCATCCAGTGCCGGCATACCACCGCATCTTCCGCTCCTGCCTCAGCGGCGGCCTGGCGGATGAGTTCCACCTCGGCTTCAGTGTCATCCTTGAATGAGTTGACTGCCACCACCACATTCACTCCGTACTTCTTGGCGTTGCGGATGTGGTGCTGCATGTTCCCGAGGCCCGCCTTAAGCAGGTCAAGGTTCTCGGTCGTGTAGGCATGGTCCAGCGGCTTGCCTGCCACCACCCTGGGTCCACCACCATGCATCTTAAGCGCACGCACGGTAGCTACCAATACCACCACCTGTGGGATCAACCCTGAGGTGCGGCACTTGATATCGAAGAACTTCTCCATGCCGATATCGGCACCAAAACCGGATTCGGTCACCACGTAATCAGCCAGCTTGAGCGCAATGCGGTCGGCGATGATCGAGTTCTGCCCGTGGGCAATATTGGCAAAAGGTCCCGCATGCACGAACACCGGCGTGCCTTCCAGTGATTGCATCAGGTTGGGCATGATGGCATCCTTCATGAGGACAGTCATCGCCCCTGCCACGCCCAGATCTTCCGCCGTCACCGCTTCGCCTGCCTTGCTGGTGCCGATCACAATATTACCCATGCGGTCACGCATGTCTGCCAGGTCTTTGGTCAAGGCTAGGATTGCCATGATCTCGCTGGCAACCGTGATGTCATAACCAGTCTGGCGCTCGTTGCCTGCTTCTTCCGGCCCCTGCCCGATCGTGATCGTGCGTAGCAGCCGGTCGTTCGTGTCCACCACGCGCCGGAAGGTGATGTTGTCTGGATCAATATCCAGGCGGGCAAAACGCTTGCGCTCTTCGGTGGTTAGTTCGTTCGGGTCAGTCTTGTTGATCCCCAGTTTCTTCAACCGGCGCAGCATAGAGATGGAGAACCGTCGGTTGCCCTGCTTGTCTTGTGGGCACAACGCATTGAACAGCTTCTCGTCATCCGGTGTGGCTTTCTCATGCAGCATGCGAGCATCGATTGCCGCTGCCAGCAGGTTGTTGGCGGCTGTGATGGCATGGATATCACCGGTCAGGTGCAGGTTGAAGTCCTCCATCGGGACCACCTGGCTGTAGCCGCCCCCGGCTGCACCACCCTTGATGCCAAAGGTCGGGCCTTGCGAAGGCTGGCGGATGCAGGTGAACACCTTTTTACCCAGGAATGCCCCAAGCGCCTGACTCAAGCCCATCATGGTCGTGCTTTTACCCTCCCCAAGTGGGGTTGGGGTGATTGCTGTGACGTCGATGTATTTGCCGTCCGGAACATCCTTGAGGCGTTCCAGCACGCTCAGCCGTATTTTAGCTTTGTACTCACCGTGAAATTCAAGCTCCTCGGTCAGCAGACCAACTTCCTCCGCAATTACCGAGACAGGTTTAAGCTTGGCTTCCTGTGCGATTTCAATATCCGATGGAACTGGGAAGCGTAGATTAAGCTTCGATGGGGTAAATTTACGTGAACCACCTTTAGGACTCATTGCAAAACTCCTCCTTATTGAATTGTGTTGTTAAATTTCTAGTATGCAGCCATTGTATTGTGACAAAAAACCCCCTCCAATGCAAGGGACGCTTATCCCCCTCTATATGTGCTAAGTGTCACAAGTTATTGAACGATTTAATCAGGTACAGCTCACCCCGCTCAAATCCTCGCTCAAGGTAATACAGCCGTGTCCCCACCGCAGAAATGACCACCAGACGCTCAAATCCATGCCCTTTAGCAATCTCCTCTGCTTTCTGGAGCAGGCTGCTGCCCAGGCCTGCATGCTGGGCGGCTCCATTTTGCTCAGTACCCACCGCCAGTGCTTGCCCAAAGATGTGCACCTCGCGGATAATGGCTGCCCCAGATAAATCATCCAATCCCGTCTCGGGTGAAGCCTCCCCGGGCAGTGACAGGCGCAGGAAACCTGCCAGCATGTCTCCAGGCGTGACATAAGACAGGAAATGCTCCTCCGCTCCCCCAGCCTGGTACACCAGGTCGTCCAATCGTAGATCTTCAGCCTTGACAGTTAGTTTTCTCACTTCGCGGCAGCGGATGCACTGGCAGTGTGTTCCCCTGCGTGAGAGCTCACTTTGTACGTCCATCCGCAGGCTGGTGCGCTTGTTGCCTTCCACCACGTTCACCGAGGGGATATCGCGCACCACCCGGTTCACCCGGCAGTAGCGCGGGATGGTTGGCTTGACATCCGCGATCAGCTCTATCAACTCCTCGGTGGTATAGGGAGTATATTCGCCCCGTTGCCAATAGGCATGCAGGTCGCTGTTTGCCAGTAGTTGGGTAGGATAGATCTTGATCTCATCCGGGCATAGGTCATCCCACAGGTGGGTAAAATCCTCCCGATCTGAATCCAGGCTTGCCCCCAGCAGGTTCGGCATCCAGTGCAATACGACCTTGAACCCTGCCGCCCTGAGCAGGGCTACAGCCCGTTGTGTGTCCGCCACAGTATGCCCGCGTTGGTTGAGTTCCAGGATGCGATCATCCATACTTTGCACCCCCATCTGCACCTTGGTTACCCCCAGCCTCCGCAGCCTCGTGAGTTCTTCCAGTGTGATATCCAACGGGCGGGTCTCGATGACCAGACCAACATTGCGCTTGTCAGCCGTCTCGTTGATTGTCTGCGCCTCCTCTAGGCTGGCAGACTCCACACCATTCAATGCCTCAAAACAGCGTTTGAGGTACCATTCATGGTAATCTCGCCGGTAGGCACACCACGAGCCGCCCAAAATGAGCAGCTCCACCTTGTCTGTCGGATGGCCAACGGCCTCCAGGGCTTGCAGGCGGCTGGCCACCTGCCCGTAAGGGTCAAAGTCATGTTCCAACCCGCGCCGGGCGCCAGGTTCGTCGGGAAGGTAGCTCTTCGGCATGCGCACGTCGGTCGGGCAGAAGATGCATTTCCCTGGGCAGGGATACGGCTTGGTCAGCACGGTCACCGTGGTCACACCCGAGAGGGTGCGGATGGGCTTCATACGGATGCGCTCGAGGAATGACGGGTCAAATGTCCATTCACCGGCTTCGACCAGTTGCCGGTAAATCGCAACCAACACATGCTTGGCCAGGTACCCGCCCTCCGGGTTGGGGTGCCGCTTAAGCGCCTTCTCCATGGCTGCCCCGCCTCGCAACTCCTCCAGCACCAATCGCGCCTGGAGCAGCATCTCGGGCGTATATTGTAGTGACTTATACCAATCCTTTCTTTCCATGCCTGTGCTTGTTATCCTGCAATCCGATTAAGCTATAATACTTGCGTGAATCCTACCACGCTTTCACGCCTGCTCGAGCTCAACCGGGGATTCTACCAGGCTTTCGCCGCCCAGTTTTCCGCCACTCGCCAGCGCCTTCAACCGGGAGTAAAGTGTATCCTGGAAGAGCTGGATCTGTCCAACAACCTGCTGGATCTGGGCTGCGGTAACGGCGAGCTTGCCCGTCAGCTTTCCCGTACAGGTTATTCCGGGCTCTATACCGGGCTTGATTTCTCGCCTGCCCTGCTTGAGCATGCTTCTGCGGGTCAGCCGTCCAATTTTCGTTTCATCCAAGCGGATCTGTCTAGCCCGGATTGGGATGCTCCACTGCAAGCTGAACGATATGATGCCATCCTGGCTTTTGCTGTGCTGCACCACCTGCCGGGAGTAGAGCTGCGCCAGCAAGTTCTCAGAAAAGCCAAATCATTGCTTTCTCCACAGGGGTGCTTCATCCACTCTGAATGGCAGTTCCTCAATAGTCCGCGGCTCAAAGCCCGCCTACAACCTTGGGAAGCAATTGGCTTAGCGGAAAGCGATGTTGACCCTGGTGATTACCTGCTGGACTGGCGCCTAGGTGGCGTGGGCTTGCGCTATGTGCATCACTTTTCCGAGGGCGCGCTGGAGGGATTGGCTACACAGGCCAACTTCGAGGTCGTCAAGAGCTTCCTCTCCGATGGTGAAAACGGCCGCCTGGGCTTGTACCAGGTGTGGAGAGCCTTGGAATAAATAATAAAGAGTAGTTTGTCTCCCAGGGCATAACAAAGACACAGAAATGCCCCTTTGTATTGCTGATGTCCATTAGTAATGACGATATAATTTCACCCCAACGGTTATACTTTAATGCTAGAATCGAAAAATCAACTCCTATAAGAGGCAGGTTCCCATGGATAACAAAATAGACCGTGAACTGCTCCAACAGCTCCGTGATGAAATCAAGAACACCCAGACAGTTGACGAAAAAGGTAGAGATTTGCTGCGTGACCTTGACGGGGATATTCACGCATTACTGGAAAGATCAGAGGAACACCCGGATGAGGAGCATCCTTTCGTTATTCAAAACCTGGAAAGAACGCTTACTCATTTTGAAGTCACCCATCCCGAGCTGACCGTGCTGGTCTCCAAGCTGCTGGATACACTGAGCAATGCTGGTATATGAAATATGCAGCTGCACTCCCCTATGGCAGTGCCCGCGCTGCTGCCAGCCTTGCCCAGATGGCTGAAGCGTCAGGCTGGGATGGCATCTTCCTGGGGGATGCCATATGGTTGGAAGATCCGATGGTCTGCCTCGCAGCCGCCGCCATAACTACCAACCGCATTCGCCTGGGCACCATGGTCGTACCCGTGCCCCTGCGCCGCCCCTGGAAGCTGGCCAGTGAATCGATTGCCCTCGACCACCTGTCCAATGGGCGCCTGACCCTGGGCTTAGGAGCTGGCGCGATCTGGATGGGCTGGCAAGCCTTCCCCGATGAGGTAACCGATACTAAAATCCGGGCGGAGATGCTCGATGAGACCATCGACATCCTCGACCTGCTCTATAAGCGCGAGCCATTCGATTACGACGGCAAGCACTACCACCTCAAGCTGACCCTGCTGGACGAGGCTTACTATCCACCCAAACCTGTCCAGCAACCGCGCATCCCCCTGTGGGTGCCAGGCATCTGGCCACGCATGAAATCCATGCAGCGCCTGCTCAAATGCGATGGATTGTTCCCCCAGAAGATGAACTCAAACGGCGAGTTCGAGGAAGTCACCCCGCATGACCTGCGCCAGATGAAAGCCTATATTGACCACAATCGCAGCTTAACGACCCCCTTCGATTACGTGGCGGAAGGCAAGACCGGCGACCTGGATCCGGTTCAGGTAAAAGATAAGATGCAGGAATGGGCTGAGGCTGGCGCTACCTGGTGGGTGGAAGGCTTGTGGGAAGCCAGCGAGGAGCAGGCAGCTGCCCGCCTGTGCCAGGGACCACCGAAGGGGTAAATTGGATATGCCGATCGATATCCTCCGCATATATAATAGAGACGCCCGTGCGGGGCGTCTCTAAAGAAGCACTTCCTCATTCCCACGTCCCCGCAAAACGGCTCAATATACGCTTGCGTACGTGAAAGAATACTGCGAGGCTTCCTATCACCAGGCTTTTCAGCTCCAGTGAACAGCCTTCTTGGTTCATCATACCCTACACCTGTCCTCTAAACAGTCTGTTAAAGATTAAAATAATCACCTTTTTACTGCATTTTTACGCTTATTATTGCTTTTAATATTCCAATTTTTCTTCCCTAATTCCTGTAGGTAATCACTCATTCACTTTTATTCTAACAACTCAAGGCTGAATACTATTGGCTGATTACCAACTGATTACCTGTCTCAGGCGCTCTACTTGAGATTGCAAACTGCTTCTTTTCATGCTAACATTAACCCGTGCGCACCCTGATCATCTCCGATATCCATGCCAACCTCATCGCCCTTGAGGCTGTCCTTACTGACGCCGAGCATTCTAATACAGGTAAATATGATGCTGTCTGGTGCCTGGGTGACCTAGTTGGTTACGGTCCAAATCCAAACGAGTGTGTCGAGCGTATCGTCCAGCTCCCCAACCTGCAGTGCGTGCTCGGTAACCACGATGCCGCGGCAGTGGGTAGCATTGCAGTGGATGCTTTCAACCCAGATGCTCGCAAGACAGTTTTATGGGCGCAAGACAAGCTCACCCCAGCCAACAAGGAATACCTTAAAAACCTCCCTGAGCGCCTGAACCTCGAACACATCACCCTGGTGCACGGCAGCCCCTTCCGTCCTGTATGGGAATACCTGCTGGACACCCGCACTGCCACCATCAGCTTCGAATTCTTCGATACCCCCTATTGTTTCGTGGGTCACACCCACCTTCCTGTTCTCTATCACCTGCCCGATACCACGAATACCGCCCAACTCAGGGTGCCTGAGAAAATTTCCCAGATGACCCTGGCTCCCCGTTCCATCCTCAACCCCGGCTCAGTCGGGCAGCCACGCGACCGCGACCCGCGCTCCGCCTATGCCATCCTCGACCTGGAAGACTATACCTGGGAGTGGCACCGGGTCGAATACGATATCGAAAGTGTCCAGGAACAGATGCGCCTGGAAAATTTACCCGAGCGCCACATCGCCCGCCTTACCGCTGGATGGTAGATAAGAGCTTACGATCAAATAAGCGGGAACAATACAATCGGCGGGGGCGTTTTAAGGCTAGTTTCCATATAAGGAGGAGCCCATGTTTAGAAAATTTTCAATCGCCCTGTTAATCTTTACCCTGCTTCTAGCGGGATGCAGCGCTTCATCTCGCAATTACAACCCGTCTGACCAGGTGGGAGTGGTCACTGAGATGATGCAAGTCGAAGCCCCTGCCATTGCGCCAATGGCTGAGGGTGAAAAAGGTTCATACGCCCTGGACCAGACAGCTGCCTCCACCGAACGACTGGTGATCAAAAACGGCTCTCTATCCATGGCGGTGGATGATCCTCTCATCTCGAGGGATAATATCGCCCGCATGGCTGAAGCGATGGGTGGTTTCGTCGTCTCAGCTGATATGTATCAGCAGACCCTGAGTAACGGAATCCAGGTTCCCCAGGTCTCTATGACCATCCGCGTGCCTTCTGAACGATTGGACGAAGCCCTGACCACCATCAAAGCCGAGACTGACCAGCCGATCATCAACGAGAATTTAAACAGCCAGGATGTGACCGCCGAATACACCGACCTGAACTCAAGGCTGATCAACCTGCAGGCAGCGGAAAAGCAGCTGCAGGAAATTATGGATGATGCTAATCGGACGGAGGATGTGCTGGCGGTATATTCACAGCTCGTGTCTGTCCGCGAACAGATTGAGCTGATCAAAGGTCAGATGAAGTATTACGAACAGTCTGCAGACCTATCTGCCATCAGCATTCAGCTGATCGCCAATGCCGCCATGCAGCCGATCTCGATTGCCGGGTGGCAACCGGGTGGAGTGGCTAAGCAAGCTCTGCAGTCGCTCATCCATGCCTTGCAGTCGTTGGCAAATTTTGCCATCCGCTTCCTCATCCTGTATCTGCCTGTCCTGCTGATCATCTTTGTACCCATCGCACTGATCATTTGGGGAATTTCTAGCCTGGTGAAGAGAAGGCGAAAATCCAAGAAAGTCCCCTCTACTGAACCGGAAGCATAAAGTACTCGCCCAATGAAATGAGCTGTCCATGGCATCAAACTGGACAGCTCATATGCTTTAATTAGAACAGGGTAGAATAGGGTTTTTTTGCAGATTCAGGGCTGTGTGTGGATTTCCATGAATAGCTTGTTATTTCAAATCTAACACTTGGCCTGGATAGAGAGTGTATGGAGGCTTTAGGTTGTTCAGCTCAACCAGAATGCGCCATTCCACCCCGATACTTTTACTAAAGCTGACCAGGCTGGTTGAGCTGCGTACAATGGCATTCAGGGCAGTTTTGGGCTGCTCTGAGGCAGGTATCACTGCAGGGGCTATTTGAGCAGTTGGTTTCGCTGTATGATTGGCAGGCGTACCTGGAAATTTACTACTTTTAACGGCGGAGGGTTTTGAACAGCCTGCGGCTCAGTCTCATTTTGTAATTCAGCTTCGTTCTCTTCTGCACCAGGCAGCTTCAACACCTGACCAGGGAAAATCGTGTACGGATACCCAATCGAGTTTATTTGCGCCAGTTCCTGCCAGGTTGTTCCAAAGCTCTCCGCAAGCGCGACCAGGAAATCACCATATTGCACGCTATAGGATTCTGTATGTGTGTCAGCGCTTGGGGAGTTATCTTGATGAGAGTCCTCAGGCGAGGCAAACACTGCCATGTTGCCAAGCACTGCCCATGATTTCAAGAAAGTGCTCAATCTGTAGCTTTGGTAATATCCGGTATAGGCATCCACCACTTGAACAGTATCCAGATTGTATCCGGTCAAGATCATAGTATGCTCGAAGGCTGCCACCGTACTGATGCTTCCATCCTGCGCTTCATATTCAACCGGTTTTCCACCCCACATCTGTCCAATTACCCAAACGATCACCGGGTGACCTGCTCCAACTTCCTCCCGCAAGTCCTCCCAAGCCAGGTCATGCTGCGCTTCAGCCGCCAATCCAAATCTTTGCAGTGTCTCTGCCACAGGATCGGCATGGACCCCATATCCAGACGGCGGTAGATTTCCCCAGGCGTCGTTTGGATTGCCAACAAAGCCATCGTCAGGGTTATCGCTGCGTGGAAGCGATTGGATGAATTCAGCTTCGCCAATTCCAATCCCCCAAAAGCCTGCCAGATCAACTGCAGAGCGAGATTCACAGGAGAGTAAGTAACTCTGGGCATGCCCGCTCACTCCAGAGATGTAGGTTGAATCGGGCAGCGCTTCTCCGCTGGCTGGAGAGACGTTTAGCAACGCAAGCGACAGTACCAGGGTGAAAATTCGAATCATGCGCTTCATGCTTTTCAATTCCTTTGATCATCTTGAACAACCACCTGTCCTGTTGCAGGACTCATGCCATGCTTATGATGCGTGTATAATCGGACAATATGCACGAACTTGCCCAACATGCCCGGCAACAGCTGGGATTACACCTGACCCGTTCTCAGCTTTCAGCGCTCTCGCTCTACGAGCGGGAACTGATAGATTGGAATACCCATTTCAACCTGACTGCTATCCATGACCCAAGGGAGATCCGTATTAAGCATTTCCTGGATTCGCTCACCTGCCTGATGGCACTGCGAGATAATCCGATTGATCGGCTAATTGATGTGGGCACCGGTGCAGGATTCCCAGGAATACCGATCAAGATCATTTACCCCAAAATGCAGCTCACCCTTGTTGAGTCGGTTGGCAAGAAGGCAGATTTCTGCCGCCACGTAGCCACCATCCTCGACCTTAAGAAAGTGGAAGTGATCCAGGAGCGCGTTGAAGTTCTCGGGCAGAATCCATCCTACCGCGAGCAGTTCGATTGGGCGGTAGCGCGGGCTGTAGCCATTTTACCTGTGCTGGTTGAGTATTTATTGCCTTTGGTCCGGGTGGGAGGAAGAGTGCTGGCCATGAAAGGGGAAAGCGGTCCAGCAGAAGCGCATTCCGCTGAACGTGCCATGAGCCTGCTTGGAGGTCATTTGCGCCAATTATTACCGGTGACACTGCCAGGTGTAGCGGAAGAACGCTACCTGGTAATAGTTGGTAAAGTTGCAGCTACGCCTGATAGATACCCACGCAAAGTGGGGCTGCCCACCAAGCGCCCTCTATAGCTAACCTGGGTCAGACCTCTCCACTCTGCCCCCTGCAACGCGCCAGATTGTTGCTTTTTTTACATACTCCGGGTTAAACAGGTCTATATCCGTGGTGGATAACAGCACCTGCTCCGATTGGTCCAGCCTTGTTAACAGGTCAAACCGGCGCTCTGTATCCAGCTCGGCCAGCACTTCATCCAGAAGTAAAATCGGCCAATGACCACTTTTGGCATTCATCCAGGAGACTTCGGCGATTTTTAATGCCAGGATGGCTGAACGTGCCTGGCCACGCGAACCGTAAGTTCCCAGGTCTATGCCGTTAGCCAGGAAACGCAGCTCGTCCCGGTGTGGCCCGATCGTGGTGATCCCCCGGGCGATCTCTTCATAACGTAATTTCCTCAGGCTCTCCAAAAAACCTTTGCGGATTTGCTCCTGTGAAAACCCACAGCGGTCAACCGCTGCATCCAGAGGTAATGTGAATTGACCAGGGGATTGAGGTAGAGGATCATAGGCAGGTTGGTAGCACAGCCGCAGGACTTCCTGGGCGTGGGTAAGTTCCCGGTGCATGCGGGCTGCCAGCCTTTCCAGCTCTTGGAGGGAATGAATACGGGCGTGGATGAGCTGTGCCCCGAAGGTGGTAATTTGATCATCCCAATAATCCAGTTGGGAGGCATCACCCTTGCGCTCGTAAAGTTGTTTCAGCAAGGCATTACGCTGAATGAGGGCTTTATTGTATTCACCCAAGGCTGCCTGGTAATGTGAAATGACCTGCGCCAGCGCTAGGTTCAGGTAACGCCTGCGTTCTTCCGGGCCTCCCTCGATCACACCCATCATTTGAGGTAGAAAAAGGACCGCATTGAATTGACCAATGACTTCGCTGGCTTTGCGCTTGACGCCATCCAAAAGGGCTTCCTTGCGCAGATGCTTAACCCCGTTTTGGCTGTTGGGCTCCTGAATGAGGCGCACCTCAATACGGTGGTTTTCTAGCCCTCGGGTGAAGTCAGCTGTAATCCGCCCCACTGCGAGGTCCTGGCGCGCTTCAATGAAGTTGATCAGCTGCCGGTCCGAGCTGGCATGGAACGAAGTTAAGGTAGCCAGAAAGTAAATAGCCTCAAGCATGCTAGTCTTGCCCTGGGCATTATTACCAACCAGCATAACTGTTCCTCCCGGCACGTCGATATCCAGCCGGGTGAAATTTCTAAAATTTGTGAGTGAAAGATGGTTTAGCCGCATTTCCTGAGCTACTCACACAAATGCCACGGGGTAGTTTCGCCGTGGCATTCCATGGGTGTGTAAATTATATCAAAGAGCCGCGTTTATTGGGTCAGGTGTAAACGAGAAGGGTTTTCTACTTATACATTATCAAGGCCAACCTGTCCCGGCTGCGTCTCTACTGGCCAGAGTTTTTCAGCCCGATCCACAAATAAGACACCGTTAAGATGGTCGATCTCGTGCTGGAAGATGCGTGCCAACCAGCCTTTTGCTTTAACGGTCATCGTATGACCATGCCGGTTCAATCCTTTAATAGTAATGGATTCGTAGCGCTCAACATCCCCCTGGATGCCAGGAACTGAAAGGCAGCCTTCTGTACCGAGAATTGTTTCCTGGGAAGTGTGGATTATCTCGGGATTAGCCATAACATACAGTTTTGGGGGTATCTCTTCATTATCATCATCGCCATATTCGACGACAATCAAGCGCCACGATTCGCCCACTTGTGGGGCAGCCAGGCCGACCCCAGGAGCCTGGCGCATGGAATCAACCATGTCATCCACCAGTATCTGGAAGCTAGGCCCAAAATCGTTCACTTTTCGCGCCTTCTGCCGTAAGATCGCCTGCGGAAGGGTAACAATTTCTAGATCAGTCATGGCGGCTATTTTACCCGAATTTGGTCAACTTTGGGGAGGTTTCTTGGTAGACTGGCGGATATCCTCCACCTGGCGGTGGTATGCCGCAATATAGGTAGACACGCGATCCTGCTCTTGCATGGTATCAGCCTGTAGTTTCTTGCGCCGATGTTCATACATATAATTAAAGATATCCCTTTGAGCACGTGCAGGGTTGTGGATGCCATAGAAGATAAATTTATTATCCGTCCCAACATTTATGATCACATTTCCAAAATTTAAAACCACACCCAAAAGACCCAGGCGTTCATAGTCCAATCCAATGATATTTTCTAGCGGGGCAGATTTGGTGATTTCATCACCGAGTGGTTTACGCTCGCTATCAATAATTTTTTCAGATGTGACCCGGTAAATATCGTTACTCCAATCCACAAATTTATAAAGCCACCATAACAACGCCATCACTGTCAGGCAGATACCGATTAGCAAGATCAATCCAGGCTTAAGCAGGTTGATCTGATCCATCACGCTCCAAAAATAAAGCAACCCTGTTCCAACCATCATCCCAAAAAAACATGCCGCTGGGAACCAGGTCATCCTAAAAAGCACGTACAGGTGCTTGCGGTATGTGATCATCCCGTCTTTTTCCCAGCGGGTCTGAAAGCGCATCCGGAAGGACTGCCAAAAAGACATCGGCTCAGTGACAGTTTTGGTTTCCTGGTCGGTCACTCCAACTGTGATCCCGGTTGTGGTATTTACTGGAGTCGGGGCTGTTACGGCTTGTGAAGGTTCAATTTTCTGCCTGATTGTCCCTTCAATGGTGTGAATATCGGTTGACACTTGGCGTCCTAGAGCCTGC
>Ga0209253_10000448_pt1 | contig 35248 bp, 25 predicted proteins | sample FrelakmetBRP12BR_FD_187145 | JGI IMG/M metagenome (GOLD analysis project Ga0209253, IMG submission 187145) | Freshwater lake sediment microbial communities from the University of Notre Dame, USA, for methane emissions studies - BRP12 BR (SPAdes)... | ecosystem: Environmental > Aquatic >... | reverse complement strand
GGCAAGCCCGACCTGGAGGAGAAGGAGATGCAGTACCTCTACAAGGAAGGCGACCACTACAACTTCATGGACAACAAGAACTACGAGCAGACCTTCCTCTCCGAGGAGCAGATGGGGGACGCCAAGAACTTCATCAAGGACAACACCACCACCCAGATCCTCTTCTACAACGGCAAGGCCATCGGCGTGGAGATCCCCAACACCATGGACCTGCGCGTGGCGAAGTGCGATCCCGGGGTCCGCGGCGACACCGTCTCGGGCGCCACCAAGCCGGCCGAGCTGGAGACCGGCTTCAGCGTGAAGGTCCCGCTCTTCATCAACGAGGGCGATCTCCTGCGCATCGACACCCGCACCGGCGAGTACCTGACCCGCGTGGCCGGCTAGCCCGGCCCGACCACCCACGGCATCCGCGACGGAGGACGCATGGCGACCAAGAAGACCGACACCGAGAAGGCGGCCGCGACGAGCGGGGGGTTCACCCTGGCCGACGTGACCAAGCTCGTGGACTCGCTGGCGGGTTCGGACGTCCGCAGCCTCGTCTGGACGCGCGGTGACGAGAAGATCGCCATCCGCCGCGGCCAGGCGCCGGTCCGCATGGTCGCCCAGGCCGCCCCGGCGGCCGCGCCCGCGCCGCTGGCCGTGGCGGCCCCGGCCGCCGCGCCGGTGGCCGCGCCCGCCGCCGCCCCGGCGCCGGCCGCCACCCCGGCGCCAGAGGGGGCCGGCCACGTCGTCACCTCGCCGTTCGTCGGCACCTTCTACCGGGCCCCGTCGCCCGACGCCCCGCCGTTCGTGGACGTCGGCTCGGTGGTCAAGAAGGGGCAGGTCCTGTGCATCGTCGAGGCGATGAAGCTGATGAACGAGATCGAGTCGGAGGTGGCCGGCAAGGTCGTCGAGATCTGCCTTCCCAACGCCACCCCGGTGGAGTTCGGCGAGAGGCTCTTCCGCATCGAGCCGGCCTGAGAGCCCGCCATGTTCAAGAAGGTCCTCATCGCCAACCGCGGCGAGATCGCGCTGCGAGTCATCCGCGCCTGCCGCGAGCTCGGCATCCAGACGGTGGCGGTCCACTCCACCGCCGACGCCGACTCCCTGCACGTGCGCTTCGCGGACGAGGCGGTCTGCATCGGGCCCGCCCCCTCCCGGGAGAGCTACCTCAACGTCCGGGCGCTCCTCTCCGCCGCCGAGGTGACGGGCGCCGACGCCATCCACCCTGGTTACGGCTTCCTCTCCGAGAACGCCGGGTTCGCCGAGCTGGTGGAGAAGCTGGGGCTCACCTTCATCGGGCCCCGCTCCAAGATGCTCAAGCTCATGGGCAACAAGGTGGCGGCGCGGGAGGCGATGGCGAAGGCCGGCCTCCCGCTGCTGCCCGGCGCCCGCGGCGTCCTCTCCGACTCCGCCGAGGCCGAGCGCATCGCCGGGCAGGTCGGCTTCCCGGTGATCCTGAAGGCGGCCGCCGGCGGCGGCGGGCGCGGCATGAAGATCGTCCGCGAGCCGTCCGCCATCCGCAAGGCCTTCGAGGGCGCCAGCGCCGAGGCGCTTGCCTCCTTTGGGGACGGCTCGATGTACCTGGAGCGCTACGTCGAGGAGCCGCGCCACATCGAGATGCAGATCGTCGCCGACGAGCACGGCAACGTGATCCACCTCGGCGAGCGCGAATGCTCGGTGCAGCGCCGCCACCAGAAGCTCATCGAGGAGGCGCCCAGCCCGGCCGTCACGCCGGAGCTGCGCCGCCACATGGGGGAGGTGGCGCTCCAGGCCATGCAGGAGATCGGCTACAACAACGTCGGCACCATCGAGTTCCTCCTGGACGAGAAGGGGAACTTCTACTTCATGGAGATGAACACCCGCATCCAGGTGGAGCATCCGGTGACCGAGCAGGTCTACGGCCTCGACCTGCTGCGGCTCCAGATCAAGCTCGCGAACGGCGACCGGCTCGAGCGCACCCAGGATTCCGTCGTGCCGCGCTTCCACGCCATCGAGTGCCGCGTCAACGCCGAGGACCCGAAGACCTTCGCGCCGTCGCCGGGAAACATCACCGGCTACCACCAGCCCGGGGGCTACGGCGTGCGCGTGGACACGATGGCCTTCGAGGGATACCGCGTCCAGCCCTACTACGACTCGCTCGTCGCCAAGCTCATCTGCTGGGGTGACAAGCGCGACGTGGCGATCGAGCGGATGAAGCGCGCGCTCGACGAGTACGTCGTCGAGGGCATCAAGACCAACATTCCCTTCCACAAGCGAGTGATGGCGAGCCCGGCCTTCATCGCGGGGCGCTACGACACGCGAATCGTCGAGCAGATCTTCGCCGCCGACGCCCCCAGGGTCGAGGAAGCCCCCAAGACCCCGGGCGCCCCCGAGCCCCACAAGTAGCCCGGCGCCGCCCGCCGGCCGACGGCGACACCGCCCGTCCGCTCCGCCGCCGAAAATCGCCCGAAATCCGCAGCCATGGCGCGGGTCGGTTCCTTGACCCTGAGGGGGGCTTCCACTACGCTGGGTTGACCTCCGGCAAGTGCGCCGTGGCGATCCCGCGCCCGTGTCGGGCAGGCGCCCTGCGTCCCCCGGGACGGCCCGATGGCGGTCGACAAGAACAAACTCGTTGCCGAGGCGACCCGGTTCGTCCTCAAGGGACAGTACGACAAGGCCATCAAGGCCTACGAGAAGGTGTACGCGGAGGACCGCAAGGACACCCGCGTCCTCCTCAAGATCGGGGAGCTCCAGCAGAAGAAGGGCGACAGCGCGGCCGCCGGCGCGACCCTGAACCTCGTCGCCGAGGCCTACCGGGAGCAGGGGTTCTTCCTCAAGGCGGTCTCGGTCTACAAGCAGGTCGCCAAGCTCGCGCCGGACGACGTCCGGGTGAACGAGCGCCTCGCCGAGCTCTACCAGCAGCTCGGCCTGATGAGCGAGGCCACCGGTCAGCTCCAGGCAGTGGCGGTGGCGCTGGAGCGCACCGGGGAGCAGGGGCGGCTGCTCGAGACGTTGCGCCGCATGGTCGACCTCGACCCCGAGAACGTGGCGAGCTGCGTGAAGCTCGGCGACCTCTACACCAAGGCCGGGAAGAACGCCGAGGCGCTCGAGCTCTTCCGCCGCGCCGCCGGCCACCTCCGGGAGAACAAGCGCGTCGAGGAGTACCTCAAGGTGGCCGAGCGCATCGCGCTGCTCGCCCCCGACGATCTGAAGCTCACCCGCGAGCTCGCCCACGCCTACCTCTCTCGCGGCGACACCAAGCGGGCGCTGGCCAAGCTGCAGCTCTGCTTCAAGGCCGAGCCGAAGGACGTCGAGACGCTGCGGCTGCTCGCACAGGCGTTCCGCGACCTGGGCCAGAGCTCCAAGACGACGTCGGTCTACAAGGAGCTGGCGCGGGTCTACGAGGAGAAGGGGCGCCGGGACGAGGCGCGCCTCACCTGGAAGCAGGTGCTGGATCTCTCGCCCGAGGACGCCGAGGCGCAGGAGGCCCTGGGAGCGGCCCCGGTGGTCGCCGCGGCACCGGCCGCGCGTGCCGTGCCGCCGGCCGGATCGCCGCCCGGCGCGCGCGCTCCCGCCACCGGCCCCCCTCCGGGCGCCTCGGCTGGACCCGGGGGGGCGCCGCCGCCGGTGCCCGCGGCCGGTCGCCCCCGTGCGGTTGCCGCGGGCGCGGCGGGCCGCGGCGCCGGTGCCGACTCGATCGCGCGGCTCCTCACCGAGGCCGATGTCTACCGCAAGTACGGCCTGCACCAGAAAGCCCTCGAACACCTGCAGAAGGTGCTCGCCCAGGACGCGGAGCACGTGGATGCGCTCGACCGCGTGTGCGAGCTGCGCGAGACCCTGGGAGACCGGATCGGGGCCGCCGACGCCGCCGAGCGCGCCGCCCGGGCGCTCCTGGAGCACGGGCCGGAGGACAAGGTCCGTGCCGCGGTGGAGCGGCTGCGCACGCTCGATCCGTCCCGCCCGTCGCTGCCCGAGCTGGCAGGGGCCGCCGGGCTGGAGTGGGAGCAGGCGGTCCCGGCCGGTCCCGGAACGCCGGCCGGCGAGGACGACCTGGCGCTGGCCCACGCCGCCGCCGAGGGCGAGGAGGTGATCGCCGAGGAGGGCCCCGAAGCGGCACCGGCGCTGGCGGGCGAGGCGGCCGAGGAGGTGGCCGAGCCCGCGGCCGTGGAGGAGGTGGGGGCCGAGGACGTCGAGGCGGAAGCCGACGCATCCGAGGAGCTGGCCGTCGCGGGCCAGGCGGTCCCGGACGAGCTCGTCGCCGAGGTGGAGGCGGTGGGGGCGCAGAGCGGGCCGAGCGACGAGCCTCCCGCCGAGGACGCCACGGCCGTGGCCGACGAGGAGGTGTTGTCGCTCGCCGTCGACGAGCCGATGGTGGCGGATGCGGAGGACGGGCCGCAGCCGGCCGTCAGCCTGGAGGAGGAGGTCGCGTCGATCTCCGCCCTCGCTCCGGAAGGGCCCGAGCCGGTCCTCGATGAGCCCGGGCCGGTCGCTGCCGGCCTCGCTCCGGGACGGCCCGCGTCGGGAGACGCGCTCCCGCCCCCCGAGCTCGAGTTCGTACCCGAGGAGGAGGTCGAGCCACTCGCCGCGACCGTCGAGGCCGGCCGCGCCGGGCCGGAGGCCATCGAGCCGGAGCCCATCACGCCGCTGCCGGCGGAGCTGGAGTTCGTCCCGGAGGAGGAGCCGGCCGAGGCCGCCGCCGCTCCTCCCGAGCCGCCGCAGGCCCCGGCGCGCCCGCTCGCAGCCGAGCCGCCGGGCCTGGCGGCGGAACTGGAGGAGGTCGCCTTCTACGAGGGTCAAGGACTCCTCGACGAGGCGCTGGGCGCGGTCCGGGACCTGCTCGACGGCCACCCCGGCCATCCGCTCCTCGCGGAGCGGCTCGCCGACCTCGAGGCGCAGGTGGTCGCCCGCGGCGCGCCGCCCCCCCCGTCCGCCGTCGAACCCACCGCCGAGCCGTCCCCGGGAGCGCCCCAGGCCGAGCCGGCCCGGGCAGCGCCGGCCGACGGCGACTTCGACATCGGGCGGGAGCTCGCCGCCGAGCTCGGCCCTGGCGAGCTGCCGGCGCCGTCCGCGGAAGACTTCCAGTACTCGGTCGAGGACGTCTTCGACCAGTTCAAGCGCGGCGTCGAGAAGGCGGTCCGCCCCGAGGACAGCGACACCCACTACGATCTGGGGATCGCCTACAAGGAGATGGGGCTCCTCGACGACGCGCTCGGCGAGTTCCGGACCGCGCTTACCGGGAAGAACCGCCGCAAGGAGGTGGACCTGCTGACGATGATCGGCCTGTGCCACGGCATGAAGGGCGAGCACCGCGAGGCGGTGCAGGCCTTCCGCCACGCGCTACACTCCGAGTACCTGACCGGAGAGGCCGCCAAGGCACTCCACTACGAGCTGGGCGCCGCGCACGAGGCGCTCGGCGAGACGGCGGTGGCGCTCTGGTACTTCCAGAAGATCGTCAAGGTGGACCCGCGCTACCGCGACGCTCGCGCCCACGTCGAGCGGCTCGGGGGCGGGCCCGGGCAGCCGCCGGCGAACGCCACGTCCGTGCCGCGATCGGACCTGCCGACCCCATCGGGCCCCACCGTTCCAGCGCCGGCGCCCGCGCCGGCGGCGGAGCCCTCCGCCCCGGGTCCGCCGCCGAGCGCCGGCGACGGCGCGCACCCAGACGGCGCGCGCCCCGGCCCCAAGAAGAACATCGGGTACGTGTAGGGTGGTCCCTTGAGCTACCTGGACTTCTACCAGCTCGCGCAGGAGCCCTTCTCCAACGCACCGGTCTCGGGGCTCTACTACGAGGCCAGGCAGCAGGCGCAGGCTCTGGTGCGTCTCACGCGCGCGGTCTCCGGCATGAAGGGGCTGGCGCTGCTGGTGGGGGACATCGGCGCCGGCAAGACCACGCTGGCGCGGCGAATGCTGGACCAGCTCCCGGAGGCGGAGTACGAGGCGGCGCTGCTGGTCATCGTCCACGCGGGCATCACCGCCAACTGGCTCCTGCGGCGCATCGCCCTGCAGCTCGGGATCGACGCGCCCGCCGACGAGAAGCTCGCGCTCCTGTCCCAGCTCTACCAGCGGCTCCTGCGGATCCACGACGAGGGGCGCAAGGCGGTCGTGCTCATCGACGAGGCCCAGATGCTCGCGACCCGGGAGCTCATGGAGGAGTTCCGGGGGCTGCTGAACCTGGAGGTGCCGGGGAAGAAGCTCGTCTCCTTCGTCTTCTTCGGCTTGCCCGAGATCGAGGAGAACCTGAAGCTCGACCCACCCCTTGCCCAGCGCGTGGCGGTCCGCTGCCGCCTCGAGGCGCTCGGCGAGGAGGCCACAGCGGCCTACGTGCGCCACCGGCTGGAGCTGGCGGGAGCGTCCCGGGTGCCCTTCACGCCGGAGGCGTTGCACGAGGTATTCCGCTACAGTCGCGGCACGCCGCGGCTCATCAACACCCTCTGCGACAACGCGCTGTTCGAGGGCTACGTGGCCGGCGCGTCGGACGTGGACGCACCGCTCGTGGAGAGGGTCGCCCGGGAGCTGGCGCTCGAGTCGGCCGTGCCGGTGGGGGAGCCGGTGACGGTCTCGTCCGGCGGCCCCCGGTCCCGCATCGACCTCGAGGAGATCGACCGCTACCTCGACTCGCTGCTCGAGTAGCGCCCTGACGAGTTTCCCCTTGATTCCCGGCGCTCGCCGCAGTTGGCGCGGGAGCGCTACAGGGGCAGAATGCGCCCGTGAAGCGCAAGATCGCGCTCGGCTTCCTGGCCTTCCTCCTCGCCTCGATCGGCGGGGCGCTGGCGCTGGTCTCGACGCCCTGGGCCGGCCGGAAGCTGTGCGAGCTCGCCGAGGAGCGGGTGCGGCAGGGCGCCGGCGTCGAGCTGGCGATCGGTGCCTGCCGGATCCGACCGCTCCGGCTCGAGGTCCAGCTGGATCGCGTGCGAATCGGTGCCGAAGCCCACCCGGTCCTCACCGCCGACCAGGTGACCGCGCGCCTCGCCCCGCTGCAGGCGCTCTCCCGGCGCGTCCACCTGGAGGAGGTCCGGCTGGTCGAGCCGCGGGTGGCCTTCACCTTCCCGCCCGCGAAGCCGGGCGAGCCGCCGCCGCCATGCCCCCCACCCATCCTGGAGCAGTTTCACGTGCGCCGCCTGGAGGTCGAGGACGGGAGCGCCGATCTCGCCTTCCCCGGGGGCGAGCGGGTGATCCTGGGGCGAGTGGACGTGCACACCAAGTCCGAGTGGATGCCCACCGATCTGAGATCCCTCTCGGTGGGCGGCCGGCGCAGCCTGGTGATGGTGGCGGTCGGTCCGACGCTGGTGGAGGCTGGCGGCCGGCAGACGCTGCTCGAGGAGGGCTCGCTCGACGCCGACTTCGCCTTCGACCTGACCCGGCTGGCGATCCGAGACTTCCGCATCCAGGGAGAAGGGGTGAAGATCTCGGCGCGCGGGACGGTGACGAACCTGTGCAAGCCGCGGCTCGGCGTCGAGGTGACCGCCGAGGCGCCGCTTCCCGCGATCTTCGCGCTCCTCCGCGCCAAGGGGGTCCGCTCCGACGGTACCGCCGCCGTGAAGGCCCGGCTTTCCGGTCCCGTCGAGGCGCTCGAGGCGGCCGGCGACCTCGAGCTCACCGGCGCCCGGGTCAACGTCTACGCGCCCGGCTCGGTGAAGGCCCGCTTCAAGCTGAAGGGCAGGCAGCTGGAGGTCTCGTCGCTCGAGATCCCCTTCTCCGGAGCCGGGATCCTCTCCGCGAAGGCCACCCTCCAGCTCGCCACTCCGGCGTCGGTGGCTGCCGAGGTGAAGCTCGAGAAGGTGGAGTTCGCCGAGCTCGTCTCGCGGCTGGGGCTCCAGGGCGCCCACGTCATGATGAAGCTCGACGCGGTGGCGAAGGTGCAGGGACCGCTGGCCCCGCTGCGGCTCACCGGGGACGCCGCCATCGACGCCCGCGACTTCCGGGTCCTCGACCACGCCTGGGAGCGCTGGGCTCCCGGCGAGGCGACGATCCTCGACCTGCCCCGCGGCCGCATCGACGCCCCGGTCCTCGTCACCGCCGACGGGGTTCAGATTCTCCAGGGCGGCAAGGCGACGGCCGGCGAGGACGCGCTGGCGGTGACGGGTGACCTCTCCTTCGACGACACGAAGGGCTTCCGCCTGGCGCTCGACGGCGGCGCCGACCTGACGGCGCTGCGCCACATCGCCTCGGTCCCGATCGCCGGCCGGGCCAGCTTCCAGGGCACCGTGCGGGCCGAGCCCTACGGGCCGCCGAACATCGAGGGGGCGGTGCAGGCCCGCGCCTTCCGCTTCCTCGAGCTCGACCTGGGAGACCTGTCGGCGTCGGTCCAGGTGACGCCCGACCTGGTGCTGCACGTGCGAGACGGAGCCGGCCGCAAGGGCGAGTCGCGCTACGCGGTGGAGACCGCCGTGGACCTCGGCGCCACGCCCATGCGCGTCCTGCCCTCGCGGGCCACGGCCCGCGGGCGGCTCCGGGACGTCTTCGACATCGTCCTGCCCTGGCTGCCGGCCACCCGCTACTTCAGGGAAGCCATCGACGGCGCGGTGCAGGTCGAGATGCCGTTCCAGGGCGTGGTGCCCCGCATCGACATGGCCTTCGAGGGGGTGCTCGGGGAGGGCAAGCTCTACGGCCGGGCCTACGAGGCGGGCCGGATCACCGCGCGGATCGAGAAGGGCGAGCGCGCGGTGGTGGAGCGGGCCGAGCTGCGCCGCGGCGCCGCGCGGGCCACGGGCAGCGGAACGGTCTCGTTCGAGCCCCCCTCGCCCTGGGACATGCGGGTGGACGTCGCCGGGCTCCAGCTCGACGCCCTGGACCTGCCGGGCGCCGGCTGGACCGGGACCGCGGCGGGTCGCGCCACCTTCGGCGGCACGCTGGAGGAGCCCGTCATCGGCTTCGAAGGCAAGGGGGATGGCGTGGGCGTGCACGGGGTGGCCATCGGGGTCGTGCAGGCCCAGGGAAGCCTGCACGGGCGCCGCCTCGACCTGGCTGGCTCGACCGGCGGCGTCCGCTTCAAGGGGCACACCCAGATCCAGGGCGCCATGCCCTACGAGGCCGAGGCCGACATCGACCTCGAGGACCTGAACCGGTTCGCTCCGGGCGGGCCGCCAGCCGGGCTGCGGGCCGAGGCGAAGGGGAAGGCCTGGGCGCGCGGGACGCTGGAGCGGCTCGGCGCGTCGGAGGCGCGACTCGACCTCGAGACCCTGCGCGTCGGCTACGCCGACTTCAAGGTGAACAACAGGGACCCGGTGGCCATCGCCTTGGACGCGGGCCAGCTGGACATCGAGTCCTTCACGCTCCAGGGTGCGAACACGGCCTTCGACCTCTCCGGGTCCCGTGACCGGGACGGCGGCCTGGACCTGGAGGCGCGAGGAAGCCTCGACCTGCGCCTGCTGGCTGGCCTGGTGCCCGCCCTCACCCGGATGCGCGGGCAGATCTCGCTCGACGCCACCGTCAGCGGCACCGTCGACGGGCCGCTGATCGTCGGCAGCGGCCAGGTCAGCGGCGCGGGGTTCCGGCTGCGGGAGCTGCCCATCGAGTTCGCGGGCATGGGCGGTGACCTGTCCTTCTCGCAGAACCTCGTGCTCTTCGAGCGCATCCAGGGCACGCTGAACGGCGGCGCCGCGAGGTTGCGCGGCGAGCTGGCGTTGACCCGCTTCGTGCCCACGCGCATCCGCGTCGAGGGCGACCTGCAGCAGGTGCCGATGAGCATCCCCTCCTACATCCCGACGCTCGTCTCGGGGCGGCTCGAGGCCTTCGGTTCGCCGGATGCCATGACGCTCGGCGGCACGCTGCGGGTCCTGCGCGCCCAGTACACCCAGCGCTTCGACCTGGAGAAGCGCATCGTTCAGTTCGGCGCCAGCCCCACGAGCCCCGCGGCGCGCCCGTACGACAAGGCCCTCGAGTGGCTGCGCTTCGACGTCCACTTCGTGGTGGACGGGGACGCCCGGATCGACAACGACCTCGTCCGCGGGCAGGCGCGCGGCGAGCTGACCCTCACCGGGACGCTCGCCGCCTTCGGCCTGGTCGGCAATCTCTCCCTGCTCCCCGGCGCACGCGCCTTCTACCGCGGCAACGAGTTCAGCCTCTCTCGCGCAGTCCTCGACTTCACCGAGCGCAACCGGATCCACACGGTGCTCGACGTCTCCGGCGAGGCGGCGCTCAAGGACTACCGCGTCCTTCTCCACCTCTCCGGCGACCTCGACGACCCCAAGCTGCAGCTCTCCAGCACGCCGGTCCTGTCGCAGCAGGACATCATCACGCTGCTCTCCATGGGGTACACGAGCAAGGATGCCAGCGCCCCGGGCTCGGGCCTCAGCGCGGCCGCCACCGCCGCCGCGGCGCAGGCGCTCTTCACCGTGTCCGGGCTGGAGGGACAGCTGCGACGCTTCATGCCGCAAGGGGGCACCTTCCAGGACTTCTCCGTCCGCATGACGAGCGCCTACTCCAAGACCTCCATGACCGTCGAGCCGCGCTGGGAGTTCGAGACCAAGGCGCTCGACGCCAAGCTGCGCGTCCGCTACCAGGCCCCGCTCTCCGGCCAGACCCGCGGGCAGAAGGCTCAGGTCGAGTACCGGCTGAACGACCGCGTCGCGGTCCAGCTCCAGTGGGACAACGACAACACAGACGTGTCGGGCGGCGACCTCGGCGCCGATCTCAAGCTGCGCTGGGAGTGGAAGGATTGACGCCGATCGCCCTCCTCGCCGCGGGCCTCCTCGCCGCCGCCCCGGGCGGCGGCACCGGATCCACGCCCGCCACCGGCCGCCCGCCCACGTCCCCGGCGGCGCCGGGCGCCGCGCCGCCCGCCATCCCGCTCGAGCCCCGGCCCGTCGTGGAGTCGGTGCGGCTCGTCCTGCCGCCCGGGGAGGACGCGGCGGCGCTCGAGCCGCTCGTCGCCGTCCGTGCCGGGGAGCCGCTGACCGTGCGCGAGCTGCAGCGCACGGTGCGGGCCCTCTACCAGACCGGCAGGTTCGGCAACGTGCTGGTGCGGCAGTGGCCTGCCGGCGACGCCCCCGGGGCGCCGTCGGTGCGGATCGAGGTCGAGTGCCTGCCCCGCCGCGTCGTCGCCAGCGTGCGTGTCGTCGCGCCGGCTGGGACGCCGCTCGGGGCCGAGGCCATGCTCCAGGCGGCCGGGCTGCTGCACGGGGCCGAGCTCTACCCCGGCCGGCTCGGGGTCGCGGCGGCCGCGATCCAGCGAGCGCTGCAGCGGCGAGGCTGGCGCGACGCCCGGGTGGAGGGGCGGGCCGAGGGAGAGACGCAGGCTGCGGTGGTCTTCACCGTCGAGCCGGGCGAGCCCACTCGCGTCGTCTCCCTGACGCTCGGACCGGACACCGGGCTTCCCGCGGACGAGCTCCGCCACGGGCTGGCGCTCCACACCGGCGAGGTCCTCGACGACGAGCTGCTCGACGCAGACGTCCGGGAGCTGCGCGACCGCCTGCGCCGTGGCGGGTACTACCGCGCGCGGGTCGGCACGCCGGTGGTCTCCGCCTCGGGCATCGCCGCGACCGTCTCCATCCAGGTGTACGCCGGGCCCAGGGTGGCGTTCGCCTTCGCCGGGGAGCTGCCCGTGCCCCCGGGGCGGTTGCGGGGACGGCTCGGCTACGACGGCGAGGTCCCGCTCGACGAAACAGCCATCGAGGCCGCCGCGGAGCGGCTGCGCGACTTCATCGCCGCGCTGGGCTTCGCCGAGGCGCGCGTCTGGACCGAGGAGACCGGCGACGCCCGCCGCGTGACGGTGGTCTTCCACGTCGACGCCGGGAGGCGCTACGAGGTCCGGGACATCCACTTCGATGGGGCGACCTTCCGCACCGAGGCGGAGCTCGTGTCGGCCCTGCGCGCCCGGCTGGCAGCCGAGCCGGCCAGCGAGGTGGCGCAGCCCCGGGCCGACCTGGACGCGCTGGCGGTGGTGAGCGGGCTTGCGGTCCGCGACCCCGAGCCCTACCTCGCCACCTCGCCGGCCCGCACATACCAGGTGCAGGCCTGGAAGGAGGCGCTCCTGGAGCTCGCCGACGGCTACCGGGACGAGGGGTTCCTGGAGGCCACCCTGGACGTCTGGAAGGTCGCGCTCGACGCCGAAGCCGGCTTCGTCGACGTCCAGGTCCGCGTGAAGGAGGGAGTCCGGACCTTCGTGGACGAGGTCGCGATCGAGGGCAACGTCGGCATCCCGTCCGCCGAGCTGACGCGCAAGGCGAAGGTCGAGGCCGGGGCGCCGCTCTCGCTCCGGCGGGTCGAGGAGATGCGGCGCGCCATCCTCGACGCCTATCGCCGTCACGGCTACGTCTACGCGCGCGTGGAAGCCGGCCAGGCCTTCTCGGCCGATCGCGCCCGAGCGACGGTGCGCTTTCGCGTCGACGAGGGTCCGCAGGTTCGGATCGCCGGCGTGGTGGTGGAGGGGAACAAGCGCACCCGGACGATCCTCATCGAGCGGACCGTCCGCATCAAGCCCGGCCAGGTCTACGATCCGGAGGAGGTCGCGACCGCCCAGGCCGAGCTGCTCCGGCTCGGCGTCTTCCGCGCCATCACGCTGCAGCTCAGCGACCCCGACGTCCCCCAGGCGTCGAAGGAGCTCCTGGTGCAGGTGGACGAGCGCCCCTACCAGACGGTCACCACCGCGCTCGGGCTCTCCTTCGCCGAGGGGCCGCGCGCTTCGGTGGAGTACGGGCGACCCAACCTCGGCGGCAACGCCCTGGAGCTCGTGGCTCGCCTCAAGGTGAACTATCCGCTGGTGATCTTCCGGCCGGACCTGACCGTCTACACGCCGGCGGAGCGCATCGAGGGACTGGCCGAGCTGGGCGTGCGCCTGCCGCGGTTCCTCGACGTCCGCTTCGTGAACTTGCGCGCCGACCTGGTCGCACAGCACAAGATCCAGAGCTCCTACGAGCTCTGGCGCCTGGCCCTCATCCCCGGCGTCGACCTGGCTCGCGTCGGGCCGTTCTCGACGTCGCTGGCGATCCCGCTCGAGGTCGACAACGTCAAGAGCCGGACCGCGTCCTGCACCTCGTCGTTCTGCCTGGACACGGCGCAGAAGGGCCGGGAGCTGTTTCCGATCGGCCTCACCACGCTCATCTCGCTGGTTCCCCGCGCCTCGCTCGACCTGCGGGACAACGCGGCCCGACCGACCAGCGGGGCCTTCGCCGAGCTGACGCTCGACTACTCGCGCTCCCTTGGCTCGGCAGGCGCCCGCTTTCTCGGCATCCCGGGGAGCGAGACCTACGTCAACCTGATCAAGCTGGACGCGCTTCTGTCCGCCTACCTGCCGCTCTGGCGGATGGTGCTCGCGCTCTCGGCGCGCGGCGGGCGGATCTTCCCGCTCGACGCGAGCTCCCAGACCATCGGGCCCAAGCGGTTCTACCTGGGCGGCGCCACCTCCATGCGCGGCTACGGGGTGAACGAGATGATCCCCCAGGACCAGCGCCTGTCGGTGGCGGACCAGACGAAGCGCTGTGCCAGCGTGCTCTCGGGCCTGGGCTGCCTGCCGGAGCAGGCCCGCCTCGTGCGCGAGGGCATCATCCTCCCCAGCGAGGGTGGCCAGGTCTTCGCGCTCTTCAGGGCCGAGCTGCGCGTTCCGCTGACCCAGGCCACCGAGATCGGGCTGTTCGCAGACTGGGGCAACCTCTGGCTCGATCCGAGCCGCCTCGACCTGGGCCTGCTGCGGACGAACATCGGGCTGGGGCTGCGAATCCTCACCCCGGTGGGGCCGGCCGCGTTCGACCTGGGGTTCAACATCAACCCCTCGCGGTACCTGAACGAGCCGGTGATGGCGCCCTCCTTCTCGGTCGGCTTCTTCTGAGCGCGGCGCCCCGTCCGGCGCGTCCCGTGGCAGGGCCCCGCTGCTTCAGCGCGGGAAGTGCTCGATCACCTCATCGAAGGACTCGAACGGATGGTGAAGGAGGCCGCGCCAGCGACAGTAGTCGACGAGCCGGCCCGTCGCGAACACGAAGTCGGCGGCATCGGCGGCGCAGCGATCGGCGGTGCCGTCGCCACAGACCGCCACCGCGTGGCCGGCCTCGCGAAGCTCGCGGACCACGCTCCCCTTGCAGAAGCCGCAGCGGCCGCAGCCGTCGCCGCGCGCCGTGCGGTGGAACTCGATGGACATGCCCGAGGGACTGCAGGTGGCGCGGTTCGATCGCAGCACCAGGTGGTCGCGCAGCCGCGCCGGGAGCCGCTCCAGCACCGGCTCGATGTAGACGTCGAGTCCGGCCGAGCAGACGACGAAGGGGCGGCCGGCGCCGGCGCAGGCGGCGAGGAACCGCTCGAAGCCGGGGCGGAGCGTGGCCCGCTCCCGGGCAAAGGCAGCGATCTCCTCCGTGCCGGCGGTGATGGGCTCGAAGATCCGGCGGAGCAGCGTCCCGAAGTCGAAGGCGCCGTCACGGTACGCGTCCTCGGCGCGACGCCAGGCCTCGTGCCCGGCGAAGTGCCGTGAGACCTCGTCACCGAGGTCCTCGGTGAGCGCCGTTCCGTCGAAGTCGCAGACGATGGCCCAGGGCGCGCGCAGGTGGGTCTCCTCCGGAGCCGGCCGGCCGATCAGGCCGGCCAGCCGAAGCGGTCGTGGAGCAGTCCCCAGCGGACGCCGCGGTCCGACACGGTGAGCGTCGAGAAGCCACCGAGGCGCATGGCCTCGAGCACGATCACCCCGCCGGCCACGATGACGTCGGCGCGCTTCGGCTCCATGCCCGGCAGGCGGGCCCGCTCGAGGAGCGGCAGGGCCGCCAGGCGCGCCACCAGCGACTCCAGCGCGGCCACCTCCATGGCCGCTCCGTGGACGCGCTCGGCGTCGTAGACCGGAAGCGCCTGCTCGACCGCCGCCAGGGTGGTCACGGTCCCGGCGACGCCGACCAGCCGGGCGCGGGACAAGGCGCCGGAGGCGCGGATGGCCGCGACAGGTGCGAGCGCCTGCCGCGCGCCGGCCCGCAGGTCCTCGAGCTCGCGCGCCGCGGGTGGGTCCCCCGCCGCGATCCGCTCGGTGAGCCGCACCGCACCGATCTGGAAGCTGCGACGACCGTCGGGCCGCGGTCCCACGCCCCAGGTGAGCTCGGTCGAGCCACCGCCCACGTCCAGGACCGCGAGCGGCCGGCCTCGCGTCGCCGCGCCGAAGTCCGACCAGGCCGAGCGGTGCACCAGCCGCGCCTCCTCCTCGCCGGAGATGATCTCCGGGACGAGCCCGGCCGCGGCCCGGGCGGCGGTGAAGAACTCGTCCCCGTTCGAGGCGTCGCGCGCGGCGCTGGTGGCCACGCAGGCGATCCGCTCCGCGCCCAGGGTCCGCGCCTCGGCGGCGTAGCGAGCGATCACCGCCACCGTGTCCGCGATGGCCGTCGGATCGAGACGGCCGGTCCGGTCCACCCCGCGCCCGAGACGCGTGATCTCGGCGCGCTCCACCACCGGCACGAGCGCGGCGCCTCGCCTCTCCGCCACGGTGAGGAGCACCGTGTTCGAGCCCACGTCGATGGCGGCGACACGCTCCACGACCGGTCCGGTCACCGGGGCAGCGGACCCCAGGCCGGCCCCTCCAGGCCGGTCGGGTCGGAGGTGACGACGCGCTGCCGGTCGCCGCCGGGGTTCGAGACGACGAGCTGGGACCGGCCGGTACGGTCGCTGGTGAAGACCAGCAGCCGCCCGTTGGCGGCCCAGGAGGGCTCCTCGTTGGTGCGTCCCTGGTCCTGGGTGACGCGCGAGATCTTGCCGGTCTCGGGGGACACCACGAAGACGTCGAAGACCTTCCGCTCGTCGCGGGCCGTGAAGGCGATGAGGTCGCCGCGGGGGCTCCAGCGCGGGGTCTGGTTGTAGTTCCCCTGGAAGGTGAGACGGCGCTGGTCGGACCCGTCGGCGTTCATCAAGTAGAGGTGAGGGGCACCGGAGCGGGCGGAGACGAAGGCGATGCGGCGGCCGTCCGGCGACCATGTCGGCTGGCTGTCGGTGGCCGGGTCGGAGGTGAGCTGCCGCAGGTCGCCGCCCTCGGCGTCCATCACGTAGACGTCGGAGTTCCCGTCCACGGAGGCGGCAAAGGCGATGCGGCGGCCATCGGGGGAGACGGCCGCCCCGCTCGAGAGGTCGCCCAGCGAGGCCACCGGCCGCAGCGAGCGGTCGGAGAGGCGAAGCGCCCAGACCTCCGGCTTGCCGGTGCGGTAGCTGGTGAAGAGGATCTCGCCGCCGTCCGGCCGCCAGGACGGCAGGAGCAGGATGCCGGCCTCGCGGTAGACGACCTCCGGGTCCTTGCCGTCGGCGTCGAGGAGCACGATCTCCCGCCCGCCCTGCACCTTCCGGATCGCTGCGATGCGGGTGCGGAAGATGCCGGGCTCCCGGGTGTAGTACTGCACCAGGTCGTTGGCGATCTGGTGGGCGAGCGCACGCGGGCTCCGCTCCCGCAGGACCCGGTAGAGGACCTCGCGCGCGCCGCGGACGTCGTAGAGATGCAGCTCGGCGGCGAGCAGGGTCCCGTCCCGCCTCAGCTGCACCTTGACGAGGCCCTCGGCGCCGACGTCGGCCCAGCGCCGGAAGCGGATGGAGGCGGCGGCGGTGCCCTCGCGGGGGTCGGCCAGGAACGAGCGCGGGTCGAGAAGCTCGAAGATGCCGGTCAGCGAGAGGTCGTCGCGGACCACCAGCCAGGTCTCGTTCGCCTGGACCTGCAGGTCCCCCGCTGCCGGGTACGGAGGCATCGCCAGCGCCAGAGGCCTGAAGTCGGGTGAGCCCACGTCGATGTACTGACGCTGGGCCAGCGCGGCGGCGGGGAGGACGGCGAGGAGGAGGGCGAGGAGGCGTCTCATGGGGATCCCGAGGGCGGACCGCCGGTCGCGCCGGCGGCGGCGCCGTCACATGCGGAAATTCACGCCGAGTCCGGTGGTGCGGTAGGCCTGGCGGAGCCCGGCGGGCGGGGGCGGCAGCCGGGTCTGCCGCACGGCGCGCTCCAGGGCCTGGTCGAAGCCCTCGTGGCCGCTGCGGCGCTCGAAGCGGAACCCGGAGATGCGACCGTCCGGCTCGATGGTGAGGATCACCGTGGCCTTCAGGTAGAGCCGCTCCTGATCGGAGAGGGTCGCCGGCAGGCGGTAGCTCGACTGGAGGGCCTGGGTGACGAGGCCGAGGTAGCGATCCCCCTCCGAGGCCTCGGAGGTGTCGCCTTCCAGCGAGCCGGAGGGATCGCCCCATGACTCCCGCGATGCGGCCTGCTCCTTCCCGAGCCGCGAGAGCGTGCGTGACAAGGTGTCGCTCGCCTTGCCGGCGGCGGCCGCCGGCGAGCGGGGTGGGGCCGGAGGCGCCCCGGGGGAGGGGACGGCGGCGGGCCTGGTCGGCGCAGGGGTGGGGGCGGGGACCGGGACGGCGCTCGCGGGCGCAGCAGCCGGGGGCGGAGCCGCATCCTTGCGCGGCAGCCACTGCTCCGGGCGCTTCTCGCCGAGCCGCACCAGCTTCGCGACGATGGGCTTCTGATCGAGGTCCAGGGCTGGCGGGGGGCGCGCCAGCGCGCCGACGCCCACCAGCACCGCGTGGATCGCCGCCGACACCAGGACCAAGGGCCAGAGGCGGTCGGGGGTGCGCAGGCTCGCGCTCGCGGCCTCCATCTAGCGCGGCTCCTCTGGAGGCTTGGGCGGGGCAGGGTTCGTGATCATCCCCAGGTTCGTCACGCCGGCGCGCTGCACCGCCGCCATCACCTCGACGACGAAGCCATAGGGAAGCGACCGGTCGGCCATGAGGTAGAGCTCGCGGTCGCGCGAGACCCGCGCGTTGGCGCGGAGCTTGTCCTCGAGGTCCGCCAGCGTGAGGCGCGCCGGCTGGTCGTCGGTGCCGAGCCACAGGCTCTTGTCGGCCTTGATGGAAAGGACGAGCTTCTGCTCCTCGGCCTTCACCGCCTGAGCCTTCACCTCCGGCAGGTTCACCTCCACGCCCTGCTGGATCAAGGGGGCGGTCACCATGAAGATGATGAGGAGCACCAGCATCACGTCCACGAGCGGCGTGACGTTGATCTCGGTGAGCGTCTGGCGGCCGGAGCCGCTGGTGCCGAAGGCCACGGGCGGCTCCTCAGCTGAAGAAGTGCCGCTTCACGATGTTCAGGAAGTCGTTGGAGAAGTTGGTCATCTCGCTGTCGAGAACCCGGATGCGCGAGACGAAGAGGTTGTAGAAGACCACCGCCGGGATGGCGGCGAAGAGCCCGACGGCGGTGGCGATGAGGGCCTCGGAGATGGGGCGCGCCACCGTCGCCAGGTTGGCGTTGCCCATCTGGTAGATGTCGTGGAAGGCCCGCATGATCCCCCACACCGTGCCGAAGAGCCCCACGAACGGCGCGGCGCTGGCGGTCGTGCCGAGGAAGGGCACCATCGACTCGAGCTGGGTCACCTCGGAGACGGCGGCGCGCTTCAGCGCCCGCTCGACGTTCTCGATGCCGCCGAGCTGCTCGCTCATGGCGCCCTCGACGCCCTTCTGGCGGGCGGTGACCTTGGAGAGCTCCACGTAGCCGGCACGGAAGACGGCGGCGATGGGGCTCGCCGGCAGCCCCTCGGCGGCCTGGTAGATGCTGTCGAGCCTCTTCGACTGCCAGAAGGTCTCGAGGAAGGTGGCCGACTCCGCCTGGGCCTTCCGCAGCGCCATCCACTTCTTGATGATGATGGCCCAGGAGACCACCGAGGCGGCGAGGAGCAGGAGCAGCACCCCGCCCACCACCGGCCCGGCGTTGAGCATGACCTCGAGGTAGTCCATCTCGCCGCCGCGCGCGGCGGCGGGCGCGAGTCGCGCCAGGGTGGCAGGCAGGGAGGGGAGCAGGGTCGACTCCGTGGGAGGACGCCGGAAGAGGGGTATGTAACACGGGCCCACCAGCCCGTCACGGGAGTGGAAACCCGCGGGAGGGCGGACCATTCCTTACCTCGGCGCCGCGCTCCCGGGAGGCGGGAATGTTTCCCGACGCCGGCGCCGGGCCTTGAATAGAATGGCGCGAGGGGGGGTCCGTGCTCTCGGCAGGGGCGCGGAACGCAGCCGTCCCGGAACCGCCCGAACGCGCTTCCCGGACCGCCCCGCTCGAACCGCCTACGGGAGGTCACCATGAAGCGCGCCTTCGTCTTCGCCCTGGCCCTGATCGGAACCGCCTGCGAGCCGGCACCGCCGGTGTACGAGCTGACCCCCGTGAATCTCTACTGGGAATTCGAGCGAAACACCTTCATCGACGGCGTCCCAGGATTCGTGCCCTACGATCAGGACGTGAACCTCAGTCGATGCCAGCAGTCCGGCGTGGACTACGTCGTCGTCACCGACGGGTTCGGGAACCTCGTGGGTGCTCCCACGGTCCCCTGCGCGTACCAGGGGATCCAGGGGGCCACCTTCGGCGTTCCGATCGGGCGCCAGACCTTTCGCGTCCAGGGCTATCGCAATGGCCGCCCTGGGGTCGCGCTGTACGACGGCCAGGTCACGGTCGACATCCTGGCGGGGCCTGCCGTGCCGGTGACGGTCATCGCGCCGGGCGTTGCCTTCCCTCTCACCGTGACCGCCATTCTCTCGCAGCTGGGCGTGACCTATCCGACCTGCGGCCTCGCGGGCGTCCAGTTCTTCGACGCCACGCTGAAGGATGGCCTCGGAACGGTCGTGTGGCAGAACTCCGTGCCATGCCCGGCGAACGCCACGCCCGGCGTGAGCTACGGTCCCGTCGACCTCGACAGCCTGGCGATGTGGATGGATGCCGTGGATACCCGGGCTGGCCTTCCGGGCCAGATCATCTGGTCCGTCTGCGAGGCCGCGATCGAGCACTTCGGGCCGCAGGCGTTCAGCTTGCCGCTACCCATGATGGTCTGCCAGCCTGGCCCGTAGCCGCGCAGTTCCAGGGGCTTTCTGAACTTGTCCTCGGTCGCGGACCAGAATGCGGCCGTGCCCGGACACGGCCCCGGCTCGGTGGAGCGCCCGGCGCGGGCGGCCCTGGCGCTGCTGTCCGGGGCGGCGCTGTCGCTCGCCGGCTGCCTCTGGAGCCCGCCGACGCCGCTGCCCGTGATCATCGTCTACTGGCAGTTCCAGCGCAGCACCTTCGTGGACGGCGCCTCCGGGTCCGTGCCCTACGACGCCGCCCCGAGCGCCCCGGCGGTGCCCGAGGGTCGCTGCCCGCAGTCGGGCGTGGACACGGTCCAGGTCTCCGACACCGACGGGAAGGTCCTCCTGGCGAGCGCGCCGTGCGTGTTCCAGGGCACGCAGGGGGCGAGCTTGCTCGGCTTCCCGCCCGGGTTGCAGGGCCTGGTGGTGCGGGGCTACCGGGACGGCATCGCCGGTCCGCTCTTCGAGGGGCAGGCCGTCGTGGACGTCGTTCCGGGGCCGCCCATCCCGGTGACGGTCGTCGCCACCGGCGTGCCCGACACGCTGAGCGCGCGAGCGGCCGTCGGCCCCGAGGGCGCACCGCTGGCCACCTGTGGGGAGGCCGGCATCCAGCGCCTCGACGCGACCCTCCGCGACGCCGCGGGCACATTGGTCTGGAGGGGCCACGTCGCCTGTGCCCCGGCCGACACCCCGGGGGTGCGCTTCGGACCGGTGGACCGCGACGACTACGCGATGTGGATCGACGCGGTGCGCACCTCGCTCGAGCCCGCCGGAGACGTGGTCGCCTCGGCCTGCGCGCAGCCGCTCCAGCACTTCGAGCCGCAGCAGGTCGACGTGGCGCTGGCGCCGGGCCCGTGCCTGCCGGGTCCCTAGCCGCGCCAGGTGGCGCGCCGCCGCCGCGGCAGGCCGGCAGATGAGGAGGCCCCGCCGGTTGATCGACGCGCCGTTCCGGTCCAGGATGCCGCCGTGTCCCGCATCGGAATCTTCGACTCCGGCGTCGGAGGGCTCACCGTCCAGCGCGCCATCCTGGAGGCCTCGCCGGGCCTCGAGACCGTCTACCTGGGCGACACGGCACGCGTGCCCTACGGCAGCAAGTCGCCGGAGGTGGTGACACAGTACTCGCTGCGCAACGCCAGCTTCCTCCTTCGCCACGGCATCGACCTGCTCGTCGTGGCCTGCAACACCGCCTCGGCGGTGGCGCTGCCGGCCTTGCGCGAGGCGCTCGACATCCCGGTCCTGGGCGTCGTCGAGCCCGGGGCGCGCGCCGCAGCGCGGGCGAGCCGCAGCGGCCGCATCGGCGTGATCGGCACGCAGAGCACCGTTGCGAGCGGGGCCTACCAGCGCGCCGTCGCGGCCCTGCGGCCCGGCGCCGAGGTCGTGGTCCGCGCCTGCCCGCTCTTCGTGCCGCTGGCCGAGGAGGGCTGGACCGACCCGGCCGACGAGGTGGTGCGCCTGGTGGCGCGCCGGTACCTCGCGCCGCTTCGGGACGCGGGCGTGGACGTGCTCGTGCTCGGCTGCACCCACTACCCGCTGCTGAAGGGCGCCATCGCCGCCGAGCTGCCGGGAGTGGTGCTCGTGGACAGCGCCGAGGCCGTCGCCGCGGAGGTGCGGGAGCGCTTCCCCGGGCCGGCGCCTCCCGGCCTCGCTGCGGCGCACCGCTTCTACGTCACCGACACCCCGGAGCGCTTCCTCTCGGTGGCGGGGCGCTTCCTGGGCCGGCCGGTTCCGGCGGCCGAGCACGTGGATGTCTGAGCCGCCCCGGCAACTTGCCGGTGCCGCCGGGGGCCGCTACAGTCGGCCCATGCCGCCGGGGCCGAAGAAGATGGTGGTCGGCTTCAACCACAACATCAAGCACCGAGGGAGCCTGTACCACGTGCAGACCGAGGACTCCGGCCTCGACAACCCACACGTCATCACCCACCTCTTCGTGGGCGGCAACATCCTTGCCTCGAAGAAGACCAGCTACGCCGACATCGCCGGTGCCGACAACCTCGCCGAGGTGGTACGGGAGCTGATGGAGGAGCAGCACAAGGAGATGCTGCGGAACCTCATCAACGGTGTGTACGACGGCGTGGACGCAGCCCCGGCTTCCCAGGCCCGGGTCTACCAGCCCGGCCAGGTCCAGGCGGGTGGTCCCGGACGCGTCGAGCCGTCGCCGGCCGCGATCCCCCGCGCGGTGCCGACCGGGGCCCCGCCGCGGGCCGCGGCGCGCCCTCCCGCTCCGCCGCGGCAACCCGTTCCCCCGCCGGTCGTCGCCCGAGGCCAGGCGCCGGCCGCCCCGCCGCCGCGCGCCATTCCACCGGAGGTCGTGGCGGCCCGCCACGCGCCGGCGCCCGCGCTCCGCGACGACGGCGACACCGTCTTCGGCGAGGATCTCATCAGCGAGAAGAGCCTCGACGAGGTCATCCTCTCCTACCTGGCCGAGGACATGGGCGAGCGGAAGCCCTGACGGCGGGCCGCGCCGCGCCGGCGCGCAGGCGGCCGACGACAGCGATGATCCAGCTCTTCCACGTGACGAAGCAGTACGGCGCCGAGGCCCCGGCCCTCTCCGACGTGAGCCTCGAGGTCCGCAAGGGCGAGTTCGTCTTCCTCACCGGCCCGTCCGGCGCCGGGAAGTCCACGCTCCTCAAGCTCATCTTCTGCGCCGAGCCGTCGAGCGGCGGCCAGATCCTGGTCTTCGGCCGGAACATCTCGCGCCTCAAGCCCTCGGCCGTCCCGTACCTGCGCCGCAGCATCGGCGTGGTCTTCCAGGACTTCAAGCTCCTGCCCCACCGCACCGTGGCCGAGAACGTGGCCTTCCCGCTCGAGGTGCGCGGCCTCCACCCCCGCGAGGTCGCGCGCAAGGTGGCGGCGACGCTGCGCGGCGTCGGGCTGGACCACAAGGGCTCCAAGTTCCCGCTCTCCCTCTCCGGCGGCGAGCAGCAACGGGCCGCCGTGGCGCGCGCGCTGGTGGGCGACCCGGCGCTGTTGCTCGCCGACGAGCCCACCGGGAACCTCGACGCCGACCGCACGCTGGAGGTGATGGCGCTGCTCGAGGCCGCCAGTGCGCGCGGCACCACCGTGGTGGTGGCCACCCACGACCGGGGGCTGCTCGCCCGCCACAAGAAGCGGATCATCGCGCTCGAGAGCGGGCGGGTGGTCTCGGACGGAGACTCCATCCGGCGGGCCGCGGGGAGCTGAATGCGCCAGGTGCTGCGACTGCTGCGCCGCGCGGTGGACGCGCTCCGGCGCGCGCCGCTGGTCACCGCGGTGGCGGTGGGAACGGTGTTCGTGGCCGTGCTCCTGACCGGCCTCGTCGCCGCGCTGCTGGGGGGAGGCGAGCGACTGCTGGCCGCCTGGGCCGGCGAGGTCCCGATCTCGGTCTACCTGGCGCCCGCCGCCGACCTCGCCGCCGCCCGCGCCGCGGCGGAGAGGCTTGCACCCGGGATGGCGGTGGAGGCGGTGACGCCGGTGGCGGCGCTGGCGCGGCTGCGGGCCTCCCTGGGTGACGAGGCGGCCCTGCTGGACGGGCTCGGCGACGAGGTGCTACCGCCCTCGGTGGAGGTTCGCGCGCCCGGTCTCTCGCTCGGAAGGACGCGTGAGCTCGCGGTGCGGCTGCGCCAGGTTCCCGGCGCGGTGGAGGTGGACTACGGGGCTGCCTGGCTGGAGCGGCTGGAGACGCTGCTGCGGCGGGCGCGGGTGGTGGGGATAGCGCTCTTCGCGGCGCTGGCGCTCGCCACCTCGGTGCTGGTGGCGAACACGCTCCGGCTCGCGGTCTACGCGCGGCGCGACGAGATCGAGATCATGAAGCTGGTGGGGGCGACCGACGTCCACGTGGGCGCGCCGTTCCTGGTGGAGGGAGCGCTGCAGGGGCTCGCCGGAGCCGGCCTGGCGGTGGCGGCGCTGACCGCTGCGGCCTGGGCGCTCCTGCCGCGCCTGCGGGCGGCGCTGCCCCTGGCGGCCCGGCTGACGCGAGCGGACGTGCTGCCCGGAGCGCTGCTCGTCGGCCTGCTCGCCGGGGGCATGGCGCTGGGGATCGCCGCGAGCCTGCTCTCGCTCCGCCGGTTCCTGCGGAGGACGTGAGGTGGGGCCGGTCCTCCTCGCCCTGCTCCTCGCCGCGGATCCGCGCGCCCAGCTCGAGGTGCTCGAGGCGCGTCGGGCCGCGGAGCGGGAAGCGGTGCGGGTGCTCAGCGAGAAGGAGCGCTCGGTCCTCGATACCCTCGAGGAGGCGGAGCGGGCCTGGCGCGACGCCGAGGTCGAGGCGCAGCGCGCCGAGCGGACCCGGGCCGCGTCGGCCGCCCGGCTCGAGCAGGCGGTGCGGGACGAGGCGGCGGCGGCGGAGCGCTACCGGGCGCTCCTCGAGGGCCTGCGGCCACGGCTCGTGGCGCGCCAGCGGATGGGGGGCGCGGGGGAGCTCGCGCTCTGGGCGTCGGCCTCGTCCCTCGCCGACCTGGTGAAGCGCCGCGCGCTCCTGGAGCGGGTGCTGGCCCACGACGCCGGGACGCTCCGGGCGGCGCGGGAGGCGCTGCGGGAGCGGGAGCGGGCCACCAGCGCCCGGCTGGAGGAGGCAGAGCGGCTGGCCGCGCTCGCAGACCGGGCCCGGGAAGGGCGAGCCGAGGCGGCGGCGCGGCGCGAGGGCCGGCGGGCACTGCTCGCCTCGGTGCGCAGCGCCCGCGAGCTGCACGAGCGGGCCGCCGCCGAGGCCGAGGGGCAGGGGCGCAAGCTCGCCGAGTTCATCGCGGCGCTGCCGCCCCCCCGCGCCGGCCAGGTGCCGTACTCCGGGTTCACCCAGCTGCGCGGGAAGCTGCCACGCCCGGCCAGCGGACGGATCGAGGCCGGCTTCGGCAAGGTGGTGAACCCCCGATTCCGCACCGTGACCGTGCAGAACGGCGTCGACATCGGCGCGCCGAGGGGCGAGCCGGTGCGGGCGGTGGCGCCGGGGCGGGTGGTGCACGCCGGCTGGTTCAAGGGCTACGGCAACCTCATCATCGTGGACCACGGGGACGGCTTCCACACGCTGGTGGCCCACCTGGAATCGATGAGCGCGGCGGCCGGCGAGGACGTCGGCGCCGGCGCGCTGCTCGGAACGGTGGGCGACACCGGGTCGCTCAAGGGAGCCTATCTGTACTTCGAGATCCGCGAGAAGGGGCGCCCGGTGGACCCGCGCGCCTGGCTCGCCCCATGACCGGCACGGCCGCCGGTCCCGGATGGCGGCCGCCGGCTCGCCCGGGGGTGGGCCGGCCGGTATGATCGGCCGATGAACCGCCGCCCCCTTGCGCGCGCCGCCATCGCGGCCGCCGTCGCGCTGGCCTTCCTCGCCGGCCTCTCGGTGGACCACGTGGCGCGCGCCGCCCCGCGCCGCGACACCAGCCAGCCCTACCGATCCCTCGACGTCTTCGCCGAGGTGCTCGCCTACGTGCAGAACAACTACGTGGACGAGGTGAGGGAGAAGGAGCTCGTCTATGGCGCCGTCGAGGGAATGATCCAGGGTCTCGACCCGCACAGCGCCTTCCTGCGCCCGGAGGTCTACCGCGCGATGCGGGACGAGACCTCCGGTGAGTTCGACGGGGTCGGGCTGGAGCTGGTGGTGAAGGACGAGGTCCCGACGGTGGTGGCCCCGCTGGCGGAGTCGCCGGCGGAGCGGGCCGGGCTCAGGTCCGGTGACCGCATCCTGCGCATCGACGGGACGCCGACGAAGGACCTGGCCCTCGTCGAGGTCGTCCGGCGCATGAAGGGCGCGGCGGGCACGCAGGTGGCGCTGGAGATCATGCGCGACGGGTTCCGCGAGCCGCAGACGCTCCGGCTGGTACGGGACCGCGTACGGACCAGCAGCGTGGACGGGCGGATCCTCGACCCCACTGCCGGGATCGCCTACGCGAAGATCGCCTCGTTCCAGGACCGGACCGACCGGCAGCTCAAGAAGGCGCTCGACGACGTGCGCGCCCGGCTCGGCGGGGAGATCCGGGGGCTGGTGCTCGACCTGCGCAACAACCCCGGCGGCCTGCTCGACCAGGCGGTGCGGGTGGCCGACCGCTTCCTCACCTCGGGCGTCATCGTCAGCACCGAGGGGCGCGGCCGGCGCGCGGCCGAGGTGGAGCGGGCCCGGGAGAAGGACACCGAGCCGGCCTACCCGGTGGTGGTTCTCGTGAACCGCGGCAGCGCGTCGGCGAGCGAGATCGTGGCCGGCGCGCTGCAGGACCACGGCCGGGCCGTGGTCCTGGGAACCCAGACCTTCGGCAAGGGATCGGTACAGACGGTGATCGAGCTCGCCGACGGCTCGGCGCTCAAGCTCACCGTGGCGAAGTACTACACGCCCAAGCACCGCTCCATCCAGGAGCTGGGCGTCACGCCGGACGTCGCGGTGGGCGAGACGCCGACGTCGCCGCCGGAGGAGCATGGGCCCGCCGAGCGTGATCTGCGCCGCCACCTCCGCAACGAGCAGCGCGCCCCGGAGGCGGAGACCGTCGGGCCGGAGCGGCGCGCGGAGGCGGGCACGCTTCCCCGACCCGCGGATGGCCTGCCGACCGCGCCAGGGACCGTAGCGCCGCTGCCCGACGGCGTCGCTGCACCCGCCAGCGATCGGCCCGGCGCGGACTGGCAGGCCGCCCTCCTTCACGGGGCTCGCGGGCCTGACCATCAGCTCGACCGGGCGGTCGAGGTGCTCAGGTCGAGGAGGATTCCCGGTTCCCCGCCCCAGGTGACTCCCCCCAAGGAGTGACCGACGGGGCACTGGCCCTGTCGCCTCCCGCCCGGGGCCCCCGCTCGAGGAGCGCATCCCCCGCCAGAGGCAAGGGTTTGACGCGGTGCGGCTTTTTGCATTGACATCGAGGAGCGGGACGCTACACTCCGCGCGGTCTCGAACGAGGGGAGGGGGCACCGCCCCCACCTTGAGCGAGACGTTTGGGTTCGCCCCCACGGGTGTTCCCTCCCCTCGAAACCCCAGATGAGCCTTCTCGAGATCGCCGTCATCGCCGCCTACGGGCTCGTGCTGCTCGTACTTTCCGTGTACGGGTCGCACCGGTACTTCATGGCGTACCTGTACTACCGCCACAAGTACAACCTGCCCACGCCCCAGGGGCGCTTCGCGTCGCTCCCGCGGGTGACGGTGCAGCTGCCGGTCTACAACGAGATGAACGTCGTCGAGCGGCTCATCCGGGCCGTGGCGCAGCTCGACTACCCGCGCGAGCTCCTGCAGATCCAGGTCCTCGACGACTCGACCGACGAGACCACCGTCATCGCGCGGCGTTGCGTGGACCACTGGCGGGGCCGGGGAATCGACGTCGAGTACGTCCACCGCACGAACCGGCAGGGGTTCAAGGCGGGCGCGCTGGAGAACGGGCTCGAGACCGCTACCGGGCAGTTCGTCGCCGTCTTCGACGCGGACTTCGTGCCGCCACCGGACTTCGTTCGACGCACCGTGAACTTCTTCACCGACCCCAAGGTCGGCATGGTGCAGGTCCGGTGGGAGCACCTGAACCGCTCGGCGAGTGCGCTCACCCAGGTGCAGAGCATCCTCCTCGATGGCCACTTCGTCATCGAGCACACCGCCCGCAATCGCTCCGGCCGGTTCTTCAACTTCAACGGCACGGCCGGCATCTGGCGGCGCGAGACCATCGCCGACGCCGGCGGCTGGCAGCACGACACCCTCACCGAGGACCTGGACCTCTCCTACCGGGCGCAGCTCGAGGGCTGGAAGTTCGTCTTCCTGCCCGAGGTGGCCGCGCCGGCCGAGATCCCCGCCGACGTGAGCGCGTTCAAGGCCCAGCAGCATCGGTGGGCCAAGGGTTCGGTGCAGACCGCGATGAAGCTCCTGCCGCGGATCTTCAAGAGCGACCTGCCCTGGGCCGTGAAGAAGGAGGCGTTCTTCCACCTCACCGCCAACTTCGCCTACCTGCTCATGATCCCGCTCGCCATCCTGATGCCCATCACGGTGGTGGTGCGGGTGAGCCAGGGGTGGATCGAGGTGCTGCTCCTCGACCTGCCGTTCTTCGCGGCCGCCACGATGAGCGTGTGCGTCTTCTACGTGGCGAGCCAGCGCGAGATCCACGCGAGCCCCTGGCAGCGGCTGAAGTACCTCCCCTTCCTGATGGCGCTCGGCATCGGCATGTCGGTGAACCAGTCGCGCGCCGTGCTCGAGGCGCTGCTCGGCCACCAGACCGGCTTCACCCGAACGCCCAAGTCGGGTGGCGACGGTCGCGCGGCAGCGCCGAAGGCGCGGCGCTACCGGGTGGCCGTCAGCCTCCAGCCGTTCCTCGAGCTGACGCTGGCCGCCTATTTCACCTTGGCGGTGGTCTGGGTCATCGACCGCGGCGTCTGGTACTCGCTGCCGTTCCTGCTGCTCTTCCAGGCGGGCTTCGCCTACGTCGGGTTCGTGAGCGCGCTCGAGGGGCTCCGCGACTTCTGGGCGAAGTTCGTCCCGACCGCACCGCAGGTGGCTGACGCGGAGTAGGGCGGGGCGCCCGGTGCGCCTCCCCGCAGGTCGGCGGGCGCGCTCGCGCGGCCCGCGCCCGGGCGCCGGTCAGAGCAGCATCTCGAGCACCGTCACGCCCTCGTCGAGCCGGTCCACCGGCACGAAGCCCATCCGTTCCCAGAAGAGGCGCGCCCCCTGGTTCTCGTCGGTGACCGAGAGCCGCAGCGCCCGGAGGCCCTCGAGCCGCAGCGCCCCCGCCAGCGCGGCCACGACCTCTCGTCCCAGCCCCCGCCCCTGCAAGGCCTCGCGGACCAGCAGCAGCCGGATGTGGGCCGCGCCGGGCTCCGGCCAGTGGAGCTGGAGGTCGAGGATCCCGGCCGGGGGCGAGCCCGCGGCCGCCCCGCCACCGGCGAACCGGAGCAGGAGCAGGCGGCGGTCGGGGTCGGCCTCTGCGTCGCCAAGCAGCCCGGCCCCGGCCTCCGGGCCCTCCGGCGCCTCCTCGAGGAGCCGGTAGCCGGGCACCGCGTCCAGGACCGACTGGAGCGCCGCCGCCTCGCCCGGCCCGGCCGGCTCGGCACGCAGGCGCGGCGTCGCGAAGGAGAGGGCGGCCGCGTCGCCGCCCGCCGGCCCCGGCTCGCTCATGCGCCGGGCAGCGGGGCGTCGCCGGCCGACCAGGCCAGCAGCGCCTCCGCCGTGCCCTCCAGCGTCGGCAGGACGGCGTCGGCGCCGGCGTCGCGCAGCTCGTCGGCCAGGAAGCGCCCGGTGGCCACGGCCAAGACCGGGACCCCCTCGGCGCGCGCCGCCTGGACGTCGCGGGGCGTGTCGCCGATGACCAGCGCGTCGGCGGGGCCGAGCGCGCGCCCGAGCCGCGCCGAGGCGCGCCGGAGCGCGGCCCGGACCACGAGCTCGCGGGCCTCCCCGTCGGGCGCGAAGCCGGCGATGGCCGCCGGCCCCCACTCGAAGAAGTGGTCGAGCCCGCCGCGGGCGAGCTTGAGCCGCGCCCCCGCCGGCACGTTCCCGGTGCAGAGCCCGAGCGTCGCGCCGCCGCCCGCGAGCCCGGCCAGCAGCCCCTCGACGCCGGGCAGGACCCGGAAGCCCGGCCCGAGGATCTCGGTCCGCAGCACCTCGACGTAGGCCTCGAGCACCCGGTCGCAGAGCGCGTCGTCGAAGGGCCGCCCGAGCGCGGCCAGGACCTCGCGGACGATGAGCCGGTCGGTCATGCCGTCGAGGCGCAGCCCGGCGAGCGCGCCGTCGATGCGCCCGAGCTCGGCGAGCAGCACGCGCTCGAGTGCCCGGCGCCCGGCGCCGGCCGCGTGCACCAGCGTGCCGTCGACGTCGAAGAGCAGGACGCGGCGGCGCACGCCCGGGTCAGGCGAAGAGGGCATCCACGAACTCGCGGGGCTCGAAGGGGCGGAGGTCGGCGACCTTCTCGCCGACGCCCACGTAGCGTACCGGGATGGCGAGCTCGTCGCAGATGCCGATGACCACGCCACCCTTGGCGGTCCCGTCGAGCTTGGTGAGGACGATGCCGGTGACGCCCAGGGCCTCGCCGAACTGGCGGGCCTGGGCGATGGCGTTCTGGCCGTTGGTGGCGTCGAGGACCAGGAGGACCTCGTGGGGTGCGCCGGCCATGGCCTTGTCGACGACGCGCTTCACCTTCCTCAGCTCCTCCATGAGCGGGGCCTTGGTGTGGAGGCGGCCGGCCGTGTCGAGGATCACCACGTCGGCCTTCTCCTCCAGGCCGCGGCGGACGGCCTCGAAGCAGACGCTGGCGGGATCGGACCCGTCCCGGCCGCGCGTCACCGGTGCGCCCACCCGCTCGGCCCAGACCTCCAGCTGCTCGCCGGCGGCGGCACGGAAGGTGTCGCCGGCGGCGAGCTGGACCTTGAGGCCGCGCTGCTTGAGCTTGGCGGCGAGCTTTCCGATTGTGGTCGTCTTCCCCGAGCCGTTCACGCCCACGACCATCACCACCCAGGGGCGCTCCTCGCCGACCGGGATGTCGCCGCCGGGGTGCGCGCCGCCCAGGGACACGATGCGTGCCACCTCCTCGCGCAGCGCCTGCTTCAGCTTCCCCGGGTCGGAGAGCTCGTTCTTGCGCACGCGCTCCCGGGCGTGCTCGAGCAGCGACGTCGCGGTCTTCACGCCGATGTCGGCCGTGAAGAGGATCTCCTCCAGCTCGGCGAGCGTCCGCTCGTCGACGACGCGCGGGGTGCCGAGCAGTCCCTGGAGCCTGGCCATGAAGCCGCCGCGGGTCTTCTCCAGCCCGGCTGCCAGCGTCTTGCCAGCCTCGGCCTCGGCGCGGGCGCGCTTCGCCGCCTCCTCGCGACGCTGGGCCTCCTCGGACTCGCGCGCCTTCCGCGCCTCCTCGTCGCGGGCGCGCCGCCCCTCCTCCTCCCGCGCCATCCGGCGGCGCTCCTTCTCGGCCCGCTCGGCCTCCTTGCGCTGGCGGTACTCCTCCTTCTTGCGGGCTTCCTCCGCCTCTCGGAGGCTGGCCTGCGGCTCGCCGCGCCCAGTCGGCGCGGGCACGGGGGGCCTCGCCGCCGGCGGCGGAAGCTCGGCCTCCCGGCGTGCGCCGGGTGCCTCCGGAACGGCGCCGGCCTCGCGCTCCAGCTCGCGCTCGATCTCCTCCTGCGAGACCGGCGGCTCCTGCTCCTGGCCGCGGCGGCGGCGAAGCAGCCGCAGGGCGGCGAGGACGATGAGCGCCGCCAGGGCGACGACGATGGCGATTCCGGCCAGATCCATGGCGGCGAGTGCGAACGGGATGGGCACGGGGCTCCCCGGGGACGACGTCGGATTCGACGGGAGGACGAGCATACAGGGCGGCGGCCCTCCCTAGGCAGCCTGCGACCGTTCCCGTCTGGCGAGCCGCACCGAGACGAGCTTGGAGACGCCCGGCTCCTCCATCGTCACCCCGTAGAGCGTGTCCACCGTCTCCATGGTGCGCTTGTTGTGGGTGATGAGGATGAACTGCGAGGCCTTGCTCATCTCCTTCACGAGCTCGTTGTAGCGCCCGACGTTGGCGTCGTCGAGCGGTGCGTCCACCTCGTCGAGGAGGCAGAATGGAGACGGCTTGATGAGGAAGATGGCGAAGATCAGCGCCACCGCGGCCAGCGCCTTCTCGCCGCCGGAGAGCAGGTTCACGCTCTGCAGCTTCTTGCCGGGCGGCTGCGCGAAGATCTCGACGCCGCCGGCCTGGTCCTCGTCGTCCTGGGTGAGGACCAGCCCGGCACGCCCGCCATTGAAGAGGCGAGGAAAGACCTGCTGGAACTTCTCGTTCACCAGGTCGTAGGTCTCCCGGAAGCGCTCGCGCGAGGCCCGGTTGATCTTCACGATGGCGGCGCGCAGGTCGGCGAGCGAGGCCTCGAGGTCGGCCTTCTGCCCGGCCAGGAAGGCGTGGCGCTTGGAGAGCTCGTCGTACTCCTCGATGGCGGTGAGGTTGATGGGGCCCATGCGCTCGGCCTGGGCCTTCAGCTCGTCGAGCCTGCGGCGCTCGGCGTCGCCCGGCGGGCGGGCGGCGTGCCAGCGCAGCAGCTCGTCCCGCACGTCCACCTGGCAGCGATCGCGAGTCTGCTCCTCGAGGTGGGCGAGCGCGAGCGCGTGCTCGCGCTCCGTCAGCGCCGCGTCCGTCGAGGCCTGGCCGAGCGCCTCGGCGCGCCGGCGCAGGTCGCGCGCCTCCGCCTCGCCGGCCCGGGCCGTCACCGCTGCCGCCTCGTGGGCGGCGCGCTCGGCGGCCAGCGCCTGGCGCACCCGCGTCAGCTCCTGGCCGAGACGGCCGGCGTCGCCAAGGGTGCCTTCCATCCGGGCGCGCAGCTCGGCCCCCCGGGCGTTGCCGTCGGAGAGCGCGACGAAGATCCGCTCGCGCCGCTCCTCCACCTCGCGCCGCGCCTCGTCCACCCGGCGCAGCGATTCGCCGATGCCCTCGCGCCGCTCCCGGTCCGCGGCCACCTTGACCTTCATGTCCAGGACGCCGGCGTCGAGCTCCTCGCGGCGCCGCCGCAGCTCCTCCAGGCGCGCAGCGGCGGCGCGGGCCCGCTCCTCGTGCCGCCCGCGCTCCGCCTCGGCGGTCGCGGCGTCGAGCCGCTGGGCCTCCTCCTCGCGCGCCAGCGCGGCCAGGCCCTCGTCGAGCCCGGCTCGCTCGGACTCCAGCTGCCCCGTGCGCGTGGAGAGCCGCTCCACCTCCTCGGCGAGGCGTGCCAGGTCCTTTTCCTGGTCGAGGAGCGCCAGGTCCTTCTCCCGGTTGTCCCGGTCGATCGACTTGAGCTGGGCCTCGAGCTGCAGCAGGCGCGACTGGAGCGTGCGGTGGCGCTCCTGGGCCATCGAGAACTCGGCCTCGAAGGCCCGGACGGTCTCGGAGAGCTCCTGCACCTCGCGCCGGCGCTGCAGGGCGCCATGCCCCTCGCCCTCGAGCGGGCCACCGGTGACGACGCCGTTCGCGTCGAGGACCTCGCCGTCGAGGGTCACGAGGGTGTAGCCGCCACGCCCCGACTGCCACATCTCCAGCGCGCTGCGGAGGTCGCGGACGATGACCGCGTCGCCGAGCAGGAACCTGGCCAGCCGCTCGTAGGCCGGGTCGAGGCGCACCACGTCGAGGCAGGCGGCGACGAAGCCGGGGTGCGAGCGGTCCGGCTCGCCCGGCGCCGGGTCCCCGGCGCGCAGCCGGAGCAGCGGGATGAGGGAGGCCCGCCCCTCGGCGGCCGACTTGAGCCAGTCGATGGCCTCGACGCCCTGGCTGTGGCTCTCGACGATGACGTACTGGAGGCGGTCCCCGAGCACCGCCTCCACCGCGTTCTCGTACTCGGCGGGCGCGGCCACCACGTCGGCCACCAGCCCCAGCACGCCGCCGTCGCCGGCGGTCTCGGCGGCGCGGGCGCGGGTCATGAGGCTGCGCACGCCCCGGCCGTAGCCCTCGTAGTTGCGCATCACCTCCTGGAGCGACTGGAGGCGGGCCCGCCGGTCGGAGAGCTCCTCGCGCAGGGTGATGAGCTTGGCCTCGTTCTGGATGAACTCGGAGCGGGTCCGTTCCAGCAGCTGCTCCTGGGCGCCGCGCTGCTCCTCGAGGGAGAGCTTGAGCTGACGGGTCTTCCCGAGGCGCTCCACGTGCGCGGAGCGCGAGCCGTCGAGGGACGCCGCGCGGGCGGCCAGCTCCTCGATCTCCCCACGAGCGCGGGTGAGGCGCCCCTGGAGGTCGGCGCGCTGCCGCTCGACCTGGGTGAGCGCGCTGTGCTGCGCCGCGGCGCGCCCCAGTGCGTCGGCGGCGGCGGCACGGGCGTCGTCGACCTCGGCGACCAGCGCACCCTCCGCGGCGGCGAGGCGCCGCAGCGCCTCGTCGAGCTCGCCGAGGCGGGTCTCGTCGGTGCCGGACAGGGTGGCGAGCTCGTCGCGCTGTCGGAGCAGCGACTCCCGCTCGGCGGCGAGGGCGTCGGCCTGCACCTTCAGCGCCTCGACCTCGGAGGCCTGGGCCCGGGACCGGTCGGCGATCTGGCCGAGCTCGCGGGACGCGGCCTCCGCCGAGACCTCCGAGACGCGGACCTGGCTCGCCAGCTCGTGCTCGCGGTCGGAGAGCCCCTGCAGGGACCGCTCCCGCTCGGCGAGGAGCGCCCGGTTGGCCTCCAGCGCCGACTCGATCTGGGCGAGCCGCGCGGAGATCTCGGCCTCCTCTCCCCGGGTGGCGGCGTGACGCTCCTCCGCCTCGCGCCGACCCACCGTCAGCTCGAGGTAGCGGGTGGCGGCGATGTGCAGCTCCAGCTCCCGCACCTGGGCCCGGATGGCGCGGTAGCGCTCTGCCTTGCGAGCCTGGCGGGTGAGCGACTCGAGCTGGTTCCCGAGCTCCTGCACGATGTCGGCGACCCGCTCCAGGTTGTGGCGCGTCGCCTCCATCTTGCGCTCGGCGGCCTCGCGCCGCTTCTTGTACTTGGTGATGCCTGCGGCCTCCTCGATGATGGCCCGCCGGTCCTCGGGGCGGGAGGAGACGATCTGGCCGATGCGCCCCTGCTCGATGATCGAGTAGGCGGTGCGTCCGACGCCCGACCCGAAGAAGAGGTCGTTGACGTCGAGCAGGCGGGCCGGGGCCTTGTTCACGAGGTAGTCGGACTCGCCGGTGCGGTAGAGGCGGCGGCCGACCGTGACCTCGGCGAGCCCGCGGAACTGCGCCGGGAGCTCCGACGGCCGGTCGTTCTCGAAGGTGATCGACACCTCGGCGAGCGAGAGCGGCGCCTTCGACTCGGAGCCGTTGAAGATCACGTCCTCCATGGAGCGGCCGCGCAGGCGCAGCGCCGACTGCTCGCCCAGCACCCAGCGGATGGCGTCGGCCACGTTGGACTTGCCGCAGCCGTTCGGCCCGACGACGCCCGTCACCCCGTCGTCGAAGCACACGACGGTCCGGTCCATGAAGGACTTGAACCCCACCATCTCGAGACGGCGAATCCGCATGGGGGGTGCGATAGCACGCTCAATGGGCGCTTTCAAGCCAAGTCCTCGATTCCCAAGGCATTTCCGAGGCTCGCCAATTCCCATTGAAAAGACGCCCACTTGCATGACAAGCCATGTACTGCCACGCCCTCCCACCGTCGGCGCCGGCGCGGTCGCCCGGCGCCGGGGCGGCGAAGAACGGGCGGGACCGGCAGGGCGGCTTTCTTGGCGGAGGGCGGGGGGCGGGTATGCTCGCCGCCGGATGCCCATCTTCCAGCGGCTCGCGCGCAGGCTCGCGCTCGCCCTCCTGCTTCCGCCGCTCCTATCCTGGGTGGTCGTGGAGCAGTTCCTCCCGATGCCCGCCGCCGAGCTTCGGGTGCTGCGGATCCTGCTCGGCGCCTCGACGCTGCTGGCGATAGCGGTCCAGCTCGCACTCCTCTGGTGGCTCACCGGCCCCATCCGCGCGGCGCTCGGGGACGGCGACCGCGATCCCGCGCGCGACGCGGAGGCGGCCCGGGGCGCCCACCGCCTCCCCGCGCGCATGTCCATCGCGGTGGGGCTTGTCACCGCCGCCTCGGCCGGCGCGGCCATCGCGCAGTGGCTCGCTTCCGGCAACTCCCGCGAGATGGCCACCGCCGGGCTGGCCGTGGGGCTGGCCTCGGCGCTCCTGGGAGCGATGCTCGCCTACGCGCTCGCCGCCTCGGCGGCAGCGCGCGCCATCGCCGCCATCGGCGTGGCGGG
>Ga0209253_10000447_pt1 | contig 35278 bp, 27 predicted proteins | sample FrelakmetBRP12BR_FD_187145 | JGI IMG/M metagenome (GOLD analysis project Ga0209253, IMG submission 187145) | Freshwater lake sediment microbial communities from the University of Notre Dame, USA, for methane emissions studies - BRP12 BR (SPAdes)... | ecosystem: Environmental > Aquatic >... | reverse complement strand
AAACGGTTGAGAACGAAAAGCAGACGTTCCAGACCTATGAAGAGCGGTTCAAGGCGCAGGGCAAGGATTTTCCCGAACAGCTCAAGAAGTTGAAAGTCTTCACCGAAGAGCGCTCGGCGCAGACCGAAGCGTTCTTGAAGAAGCACGGCCTGCAGGGACCCGAGCAGGCGCGTGACGCGGCCATCAAGTTCTGCCTGAGCCATCCGGATGTACACTCGGTCTGTCCAACCATGAATACTTTTGAGGATGTGAAGGCGTTCGTCGCCCTGTCCGGCAAAAAGCTCGAAAGCCGGGAGCAGGCCATGCTGGCCGAGTACAAAGATGTCTATGGGCCGTTTTACTGCCGCCACGCCTGCGGCCAGTGCGAAGCGGCGTGTCCACGCGGCGTCCCCGTGAATTCGATCATGCGCTTCGACCACTATTTCCGCGCCCAAAAGCGTGAGAAAATAGCCATGGCGGAATATGCCTCGCTCGGCCTGAACAATGCCGGCGGCTGCGCGAATTGCGCCGGGCACTGCGAGAAAACTTGTCCCTACGGCCTGCCCATCCAGGGACTGCTCATCGCGGCCGACCTGAGACTGACGTTAGCCTGAAATTGCGCATCATTGAAAAAAATCATGTATAATTCTGCGGAATCGGCAGTTGGAGGCCGTGATCGAAGACCAGAGGGCTAAGGCTGTTTACGAGGAGAGGATCCGGGCCCTGGACCGGCGGATCGATCGTCTGAAGAGGTCCGACCGGTTTCTCATCGTCATCAAGCTCCTGATCTTTTTCGGGGGGCTTTTCCTTGTCTCTCAATTTTTTCCCGACAGGCCCGGTCGTTCCGTTGCCCTCCTGGCTTTCTTCGCTGTTCTTTTCGTCGTCGCGGCCGTGATCCATGAAAACGTCCTCCAAAAAATCCGCCTGTTTAAATCCTTGCGCCAAGTCAACGCCCGGGAAGCGGGCGCTCTCTCGGGGCTGTTTATCGAGGGCTTAGACGCGGGTGCGGAATTCTTTGATCCGCCCCATTCATATACATCGGATCTGGATATTTTCGGCGAGCGGTCACTTTTTCATTTTCTGAACAGGGCCGCGACCAGCGTCGGTCGCCGAGCCTTGGCCGTTCGCCTTCAAAAACAGCTCGACGCCTCCAAGCTCTTGGACCACCAGGCGGCTGTGAAAGAGTTGGCCGGCAAATTGGATTTCCGACAGAGCCTCCAGGCCTGCGGTCTTGATATCGATGATACCGGCCAAAAGACGGATGCCCTTCGGCAACTTACGGAAGAAAAGCTTCTCCTCCTCGGCAAGAAGACAAGCGTCCTCTGGCTTTACGGCCTCCCCCTGATCACGCTCACGTTGCTTGTCCTTTCGTTTTTCGGGATCCCCTGGCCGGTTTTTCTGTTTTTTGTCATCCCTCAAGTGGCGGTCAATAAAATGACCGGCAAAAAAGTGGCCTCGCTGTACCGCTCGAGCTCCCGCCATTTCAAGATCCTGAAGACCTACTGGAAAATCCTCCGAGAAATCGAAAAAGAAAATTTCGAGAGCCTGCGGCTGACCTCTCTGCAGGGGGAGCTCTGGGCCGGGGAATCCACGGCTTCCTTGGCCATAAAAAAACTGGCCGTGCTTCTCGAATGGCTGGATGCCCGCTCCTCCGAATTTATGCATTTCCTGCTCAACAACCTCTTGCTCTGGGACCTCCAGTGTGTCTACCGCCTGGAAAAGTGGAAAAGGAGATATGCCGCCAAGGCCGGGCTCTGGCTCGAAGTCATGGGCGAGATCGAGGTCCTGGCAAGCTTGGCCAACCTGGCCTTCAATCATCCGGATTGGACGTTTCCCCAAATCCGGGCCGACGGCTTCTGTTTCAAGGCTTCCTCGCTTGGCCATCCTCTCATTGCCGGCGACGAACGGGTCGCCAATGACTTTTCCATGGAAGGCCAAGGAAGCCTGTTCATCGTCACCGGACCCAACATGGCGGGAAAAAGCACCTTTCTTCGGACGCTCGGCGTCAACAGCGTCCTCGCCTTTGCCGGAGCCCCGGTCTGCGCCTCGGCCATGGACATCTCGTTCTTTCAGCTCATCACCAGCATGAAGTCGAGCGATTCCCTGGACAAGCACCTGTCTCTCTTCTATGCCGAGCTTCAGCGCCTCAAACTCGTCCTGGATTCCCTCAAAAACGGACCTCCCATTTTTTTCCTGATCGACGAAATGCTCAAAGGCACCAATGCCCTCGACCGCCATAAAGGCTCGGTCGCCTTGATCAAACAATTCCTCCGAAGCATGGCCACCGGCATCGTCGCCACCCACGATTTGGATTTGGCCTATTTGGAGAAAGAATACCCCCAGGTGAAAAATTTTCACTTCGACAGCCTGATCAAGGGCGGAGCGCTCTACTTCGATTTCAAGCTTAAGCCGGGAATCTGCGAGAGCTTTAACGCCCTGATCCTGATGAAAAAAATCGGCATCGAAATCTAAGCTTACCCGGAGCCCGACATGACGATAAAAAAGAAAGAGAGATTTTTATCGAAAATAAGGAGCAATTTTAGCTGGCCGCCTGGTTGCTTTTTTTGGGGTCGATCAATCTTTAGGCATGTCTTTCCGGAAACCCTCGACTGACCGGCCAAAATCCTTCAAATATGAAATATTTTTTTACCGGGAAACTCGGATATCAGCTGGAAACCCGACTATTTCTTTCTGATAAGCTCGATCGTTCCGGTGGAGCCTTCCGGGTGTTCCCACTGGCCGGTCATTTTGTCGCCGGCCACCGTCAGCTTGATCGTGATCAAGTTGCCATCGGCCAGGCTGAAAATGAAAGAAAGCTTTTCGCCATCGATCGTGACATCTTTGATCTCGGTGTTGGCGTTGATCACGGCCTGGTTGTCGGTGATCGTCCCGCTGTAGCTCTTTTCCACCTTTTTGAGGACCAAGGTCACCTCGTCCGTTCCCACGTTCGGAACCTCGGTCCTGCCGATCCAGGTCCCGCTGAGGTCGGCCGCTTTTTGCGCATAGCCGGTCAACGTGAAAACTCCTAAAAATACCGCTGCGATCAGAATCCACTTTGCTTTTGTCATCTTCACTCCTCTCCTTGATTTTGAAAATATCCTTGCAAGCTCTAAAAATCGCCGTCAGATAGATTTACGCAAAACCAGGACAAATAGTTGCGGGCAATCCGCTCTTTATTCCAGGCCATCGTTTTCTCAGTTGGAAATAGCGCGAAAAACATGCCAATTCAATAACTTTGATGAGATGGCATGATCTCCCTTTGTTCCATGTTCGTCCCCTATAGATGTCTGGTTTCGGACAGACGTGTTCATCTCAGGTCTGGGCTCTGATCTCGACGTTCGAACCGAAAAAAGGGAAGTTAGGTCTGGTAGGTGCTATTTTTTAACAGGCCTTTTGATCCCTGTTATCTCCATGCCCCCCGCTTTCATGATGCATTTGTCAATCACGCCCTTCTCATTCCGGACGAATTCCAGTTCATAGAGCTGCCCGACGTTACTGGGCGTGACTTCGAATTTGAGAAGGCTTCCCTTGACCGGCAGGATCTCCTCGGGTGTTTCCCCCACCGGGGCGCCAAAAAGCTTCCCGTCCTTCTCGAAGAAATTGATCACCATGCCTTGGCCCTGGATATCAAAATCATAATCCCCGGCAATCTCGCCTAAAATTTTCTTGATGTCGACGGGCTTATCCTGGGTTTGCGGTCCCGCAGAGACGGCAGCCGACATCAAAATCAGGGTGAGGCTGATCATTAAAAATGAGCTCTTTGAACATTTTGGCATAACGGCCTCCTCTTTGAATACAGACCTCTTAATTATACGCAAAACGGGGGACTAAAGTTCAGCGAATCTGATAGGTTCTCTTCCATTTCGTAAAGGAGAGCTCAGGAACGGCGTGAAAAGCCCGAATAGGAAGCGAGGCCGTCTCCGGATCGTTTCCCGGACAATTTGTCCCCATTGGAAATGGAAGAGTACCATTCTTTTTAAAAACGCAGGGACAGGCAGCTCAGGCCTCCGTCAAGCTTGCGGAACTCCGAGACGTCGACGGTCTTGACGGAATATCCGAGGTTTTCGACGGCGCATTTTGTCTTTTCGAAGCCTGCCGGGACAAGCACCCAACCATTGATCCAAAGCGAATTGGCCGCGTACAGCTCATCCTCGGCGGCAGGGATGAGATGAAACTCTCTAAAGACGGGATGGGCGATAAATTCGCCGGCCGCCAGGAGTTTTTTGTTTTCGAGGTAGGCCACGCCGGTTTTCAGATGGAGGACGCGTTCGAGCGGCACTAAAGACGCCGCGTATCCGGACTTTTCCAATATTTGAACAAGCTGACTCGCTCCTTCCCTATTCGTCCTCTGCGAAAGCCCGATATAAAAATAATCGCCGGCCCTCATGACATCCCCGCCCTCGAGCGTTCCCGGCGGCTTGATATATTCGAGGCTGGGGAAAAAAGATTTCAGCGCTTCGGCGATGCTCCCTTCTTCCCCTCTCCTGCTCGGAGCACCGGGGCTCGAAATGACAGCGATCTTTTCGGTGACGACCGCCGTATCCTCGACGAATGTGGAATCGGGAAATCTCTCATCCGCTTCCAGCACGATGACCTCCAGGCCGCACGACCTCAAGGCGTCCACGTACGCCGCATGCTGTCGCAGGGCTTGTTCATAATCGGGTTTTCCAAGAAGAGCCGTAGAAATCCCCCGCACGAGATTCCGGCACGGCTTCCGGACGATGGCATGTCGAAACATATCAAAGCCTCGGGCGCTTGAGGTGGTGGTCCGTCTTTTTCTGAAAGGCATGGGCCATCAGGAGGATCTCCGATTCGCCGAACAGTTTCCCGGTGAAACGCAGGCTGGTCGGCTGTCCCTTAGAATCAAAACCGTGCGGGATGCTGATTTCCGGATGGCCGGTCAGGTTGGTCGCACTCAGGGCGCTTCCCACGAACAAATCGAGGCCGGCAAACAACGCCGCATATTCCTCCATTAACCGATAGCGCGCCCGGTTGGCCTGGATGTACTCGACGGCCGGCACGAACCGGTGCAGGCGGAAGCTGCCGACCCAACTGCTTCGCTCCGGTTCCGCCGACATCAGGTCCAGCTTGTCGCTCCGGATGAGGTCGTCAAAGGCCGCAGCGGCCTCCGCAGTCAGGACAAAGTCAATTGCATCGGTCGTCATCTTAGGCAGCTCGATGGGCTTCAGGTTGATGCCGAGCGAGCGGATGAGGCGAAGCGCCTCCTCGTCGAATTTTCTTATTTCGCGCTGGCGCTGGACTCTCTGCGGGTTTTCCGGATTGTCGGGGATCTCGCCTTCGAAAGCCGCCTTCACATAGCCGACGCGCAATTTCTTGACATCCGCCGCCGCGTTCCAGTTGAAGGGGACATCGATCAGAGTGTTGTCTTTCCCGTCGAGACCGCAGATAGCGCGAAAAACCATCGCGCAGTCTTCGGCCGCGCGGCAGATCGGCCCGATCTTGTCCATCGTCCAGCTCAGGGCCATGGCGCCGTAGCGGCTGACGCGGCCGTAGCTCGGACGGAGGCCCGTCACACCGCACCGCGCCGCGGGCGACATGATCGAGCCGCGGGTTTCGGAGCCGATGGAGAAACCGACCAAACCCGCTGCGGCGGTCGAGGAAGGGCCGGCCGAAGAGCCGCTCGATCCCTGGGTTTGATTCGTGGGGTCCCACGGGCTTTTTGTTTGCCCCCCATACCAACGGTCTCCCTGGGCCAGCGCTCCCAATGTCAGCTTGGCCACCAAGACCGCGCCCGCTTCCGTTAACCTTGTGTAAACAGAGGCGTCCATATCGACAACCTGGTCTTTAAAAGGAGAAGCGCCGAAGGTGGTTTTATATCCCTTGACATACAGAAGGTCCTTAGCACCCCAAGGAATGCCGTGGAGCGGTCCTCTGTAATTTCCCGCTTTGATCTCTTCGTCGGCCTTGGCGGCCTGCTTGAGCGCTAGGCCTTCGGTGAGCGTGACGACACAGTGCAAGACAGGGTCATACTTTTTCAGGCGCTCGAGATAGAGTTTCGCGAGGTCGATCGATTTGACTTCGCGTTTTTCGATGAGCTTGGCAAGATGCGTCACCGGGAGGAAGGCCAGGTCTTCATCCGTTTTGAGTACCGCGACCTTGACCTTTGTCATTTTGAAAGGCCTTTTCTCGGTCGGAAGCTTCACTCCCGGAAGGACGGGATTGAACACGAAAGCCGGCGGGACGCTGTTGCCGAGCTTCAATTCGCGGAGACTCTCATAATTCCTCAGGAAGCTGTTCTTTCGGTTGAGGCCCTCGACGATCCTTTTCACGGCCTCATCGCTGAATGTCAACCCGGCGATTATCGCTGCGCCTTTGACCATCTCGGCGGTGATCTGCGGAGCATCTTGGCCTTGAGTCTGGGCTTGGGCCTGGGCCAAAAGAGCGCCGGGCATCAGGGTGGATCCCAGCCCTATCGAGGAAAAATAGGCGAGAAAACGCCGTCTGTTCAAAGCCAATCCCTTGTTTTCCGAAGAGTCGGATTCCGGATGTTTCATGGGCGCGCTCTCCTTGTTAAAATGGTGTCCAATGAGCGAAGAGCTATTTATATTTCAGGGAATCATCGAAATCAAGTGGAAAGAAACGGAATGAAGCGGCGGCTATTTTTCCTCGACCGCTATCATTTGCCCATGATCATTCGGTCCAAGAATCTCACCAAATACTCAAAGGGGGGGCGGTCGAGCGTGCTCTGGCTTATATATTTAGATATGACTTTTCAACTAGGCTGCCTTTCCCCTGTCCATGGCCGCCTGGACGGCATGGAAACCGAGCCAGAGCAAAACAGCCAGCAGGCCGACCGCCACCCAGAGCGCTTCGCCGGACCAGGATCCATATACCCATGTGCCCAACAGAGGCCCGATGACAAAGGCGATGGTGAAGGCCAGGCTGAACATCCCCTGATAGCGGCCCACCCTCGAAGCGGGGGCACGATTGGAGATAAGGGTGGCAAGCATCGGCAAGGTCAGCATCTCCCCCACGGTCAGGACGGCCATGCACAGCGCGGCAAAGCCGAAGCTTCGGCCCAGAGGCAGCAGCGGAAAGCTCGCCCCGAAAAAGAGAGCGCCCCAGGCGACAACGCGGCCGGGAGCAAAACGCGAAAGCCAATGGACGAGCGGCATCTCCAGAATAACGATCATCAACGTGTTGACCGCCAGCACGCTGCCGATCCGGTTTTCGGCCAGGCCGTAGGTCCGGCGCAGATAAAGAGGATAAGTGCTTAGCAACTGGACGAAGATCACGCCCAGGGAAATGGTTAGAAGCAGGACAAAGAGAAAAAGCGGGTCTCTCCAGGGCGAATCTTGCTGCTGCTGCAATTTCTCCTGGGCGGGAGCATGGATGGGCTTTCTGCGGAAAAAGAGCGCGATCAGGCCGGCAGCCGCGATGCTCGTCAGGCCGTCCACCCAGAATAGATAATGATAATTGTGGAGTGCCAGATAGCCCCCCAGAACTGGGCCGATGGTAACGCCCAGGTTATTGGCCAGGCGCTGGAGAGCGAAGCCGCGGGGACGCAATTCCGGCGGACAGATCAGCGTCATGGCCGTGCTGTTGGCCGGGTACAGAGCTTGGCTGGCCAGGCCGATGGCTGCCAAAAGAATCAGGATGGCCGGGCGGCTCTGGAAAAAGCCGAGGGAGACGCATAGGCCTCCGGTCAGTAGAAGGCTCATCCCCTGGACGCGGTTGGCGCCGATCTTGTCGCAGAGCCAACCTCCCAGATACGCTCCGGCGATGCCGCCCAACCCATAAAGACTCAGCGCTCCGCCGGCAAAGGACGTCGAGAAGTGGAGCTTTTGGGTCAGATAGAGGCTCAGGAAAAAAATGACCATCGTGCCGCTGCTGTTGACGAACGCAGCCACGGCCAGCATCCAGGCCGTCCTCGGCAGCCCGCGATATGCCTCTCGGTAAATGCGGATGAGCGCTTTCAGCATAATCCACCAAAGCGCTGATTATAGCAGAAAAGAGTAATGGGGGAAAAACGAAAAGGGGATTATTGATTATCTTCGCGTCTATCTTGCCAAGCCTACGTTTCTCAAGAGATCAGCGAATCTTCGGTCCGGCCGTAAGCTGTCGAAAAATGGATCGACCTTGATGTAGGTCATCCACGTCGACTTTGTCGATACGGCCTCGTTCAAACTGGCGAACGCCGACGTCTTGTCGCCAAGACCGACATGGATCCAGGCCATGAAACAAGGGTCTACGTATTTTTCCTTCGCTAAAGCTTTGAGTTTTTCAAGCTGGTTCAGAGCGGCCGTCTTATTTCCTTCGACGGCGAAGGCGTAGCCCAAGCAACCCATCATTCTTGTCTGCACGGAGGGAAACGTCTCTCCTTTTTGAAACATCTCGATCGCTTCTTTCCCCATCCCTTTCCTCAAATAAATCCTGCCCAGCCAGCCATAGGGATCATAGAAGGCCGGATCCATCTCCATCGCCTTCTGCAGAAAGCCAATGGCCGAGTCGTCGCGGGCAAAGTAGAGCAATTCTGCCAGGCAACAGTGAATGGGCACCGAAAGTGGCTCGAGGTCCAAAGCTTGTCTCATTTCCTTGATGGCATTCGTCAGATCCCCCATGCTCTCGAGGAAATGAGCATATTGATGATGCGCTTCGGCGTTCGACGGGTTCAAAGCCAGCGCTTGCCGGTAGGCCTCTTCGGCAGCCGGCCAATCCCAGGAAGCATCTATCTTCGCACCAGCTAACGAGACGAATGCTTCGCTCAATGTCCCATCGATTTCGATAGCCTTTTCGACGGCCGCCAGCATCTTCTCGCGGGCTTCTTCCCGCGGCAGAAAACCAAACCAGCCGAGGGAAGAATAAATGTCGGATAGGCCGGAGTAGGCCAAGGCGAATTTCGGGTCTATTTTGATAGCCTCCTGCATGCACTCCAGGGCTTTCAACAAGCTTTCTTGGCTCCTCTTGTCGAGGAAGTACCGGCCCTTCAGGTACAGATTGTACGCCTCGCTGTTCTCCGTATAGCGCTTAGACAATCGGGCTTTGTTCACACCGGCAAGGCTAGACTCGAGCCTGCGGATGATGGACATCGCGATGTCGTCTTGAATAGAAAAGATATCCTTCATTGGCCGGTTGTATTGCTCGGACCAAAGGAGAAATCCATCGGAAATCCGGATGAGACGGGCGGTGATCCGGAGATTGTCTCCTGCTTTTTGGACACTGCCTTCCAGGACTGTTCTGACGCTCAGCTTCTGACCGATCTCCTGGAGGTCGCGCTCTTTCCCTTTAAATGAAAATGAAGAGAGCCTGGCCGGCACGCGCAAGCCCTGGACATGGCTCAGGGCATTAATGAGAGACTCCGCTAATCCATCGCAAAAATAGCCCTCGTCTTTCTGAGGACTTAAGTCCTCAAATGGCAGCACGGCGACCGAAGGCCTTTCCGTTGATGATGAGATCGGTTCCTTCTTCACCAGGAGTTTCCAGACAAAAAATGCGGCCAAGGCGAGCCCGAGAACGAGGACGGCCAAAATTATGAGCGATCTCATGCGGACCCTTGCGGCCCCGCCTCCGGAAATCGCAGACTTTTGAATCGGCCATGATCCCTCGAAAGAGGGCGTGCTTTTCTCGAGCTTGCCAAGCTCTTGGAGAACGTCCTCGGCACTCTGATAGCGTTTTTCCTTCTCCTTCTCCAGACAGCGAAGGATCAGGCGGCTGAAGCCCTCAGGAATTTGTGGGTTGAACTCTCTCGGGCTTGGAGGCACCTGGGTTTTGTGTTTAAAAGCGATGCTGAGCGGCGTATCACCCTCGAACGGGACGCGTCCGGTTAGCGCCTCAAAGAGAATGATTCCCAGCGAATAGAGATCCGAGCGCTGGTCGGCGTCTTTCCCCTCGACCTGTTCAGGAGACATATACTCCGGGGTGCCGATCATCACCCCGTCAGCCGTGATTCCCTTGCCCACGATCGTACGGGCGATTCCGAAATCCATGATCCGCGCGTTCCCGTCCTTGTCGATCATGATGTTCCCGGGTTTCAGGTCTCGATGGACAACCCCTAGCCTGTGAGCTTCGGCCAAGCCCTGGCAAACCTGCTCGGCAATGGATAGAGCTTTGCCCGCCGTGAGCCGCCCCGTCTGCCGGATCAATCCCCTTAAATCCTGTCCCGGGACGTATTCCATGGTGATAAAATGCGTCCCTGCATCTTCCATAAGCTCATACATCTTTCCGACATTCCGATGGGCGATCTTCCGGGCGAGCTTGAGCTCGTTACTGAATCTCTGAAGCGTTTCTTCGTCGGTGGCGATCTCCAGCTTGATGAGCTTGAGGGCGACTTCCTCATTGAGTTTCTTATCCAAGACTCTATAGACTTTGCCCATCCCCCCTTTTCCCAGCTCTTCGATGATTTGGTAGCGGCCGGCGAAGGTCGACCCCGTGGTCAGCTCGTTGATGGGCGTTTGAAGAGTTTCTGTGACCTCAGGATGGACGTCCTTAGAAGAAGGAAGCTCTGCGCCACAGTCTCCGCAGAATCTCTGGGTCCCGGGATTATCGTGATGGCATTTCGGGCACGTATTGGCCACAACTGATCCTTTCTTTCAGGTGCGAATCAAGATTATCAAGAAAAGGAAGAAAGATCAATTGACTCGGGCGAGGTTAAAGAACCCGCTATTTCAGTTTCGTTCTTATCGCGGCAGGAACTTTGTCTTCAAGCCTCAAAATGCTCCCGCTCGCCCTTGGCGCGCTTTGCCGAATTGAAACGGTCATTCGGAAGATTTCTCCATGAATTGCCCCGAAATAAATTTATGAAGAATGCTGGAGATAAACGTCTGATAAGGAAGGCCTTCTTTGACAGCTCTTCTTTGGAGTTTGATGAGGTCTTTCTCCGAAATCCGGATGTTGATTCTCTTATCCTTACGGAAAGCCGCCCGGGCATATTTCTGATACCGATGGGATTCCTTCTCGACGTCCGGAATCGTCTTCCATTCTCCGCGTTCGACAGAATCTAGAATTTCTTTTTCGTCTTTATTTGTTTTCACGTCGCTTTCCTCCTAGATATTTCCTCGTCATCTTCCGACTGGGAATGATCGTTTTCAGGAAAACCGTCTTTTCATCTTCGATGAACGGAATGATATACGCATAATCATCCACGTTCACGATGAAAATCCTTTGACCCGGATATCGCTGTTGATCCGGATGTTCAAGGATATCCATCAAACCGTCCCGAGAAATGCTGAATACGATATCTTCGAAAGAGATCTTTCTTTGGGCCTTGAGTTCTTCGTTCTTTCCCAGGTTCCAATCGAACAGCTTCACGATACAAATGTAATCTATTGTGTGCCTATTGTCAACGCCCCAGAAAGCCCTCACACCTCAAAATGCTCCCATTCGTACTTCACCCGCTCCATGAGCTTCTTGAAGCGCTCCTCGCCGCGGAGGTTGGCCAGAAAAGGATCTTTCTCGGCAAAGAACGGGTAGTTAAAAAACCAACCGACCTCATTTTCTAACCACTCTATAGCTTCTGTTTTAGCCCCAACCAAGGCTAAAGGAACGGCAATATAATACGAGGCGCTATTTTTTCTAATGGATTCTAGGAAATCCACAGTCATCTCCTGAAATAGCTTCTCTCGGTCATTGAGAAGTCCATATTTCAACAGAAGCACCCATTTCGTAAATAGATTTTTGGGAGAGGCCACCTCACTTTGACTGATAATTGAGAAGGCTTCCTGAACAAGGTCTAGACGGGCTAGAGTGTTGACATAATAGAGCATAACGCTCGGATTTTCAGGAGACATCTGGTAAGCCTTCTGGAGTCGCTCCAAAGCGAGGTCAAAGCGCCCGTCCCAAAAATGCATAGCTCCTTGAAACATCCAACAAATAGGATTCAATGGATCGATCAGCATCATCCGTTCAGATAATGGAACAGCCTCTTGTATTTTCCCTGCATAAATATAGGCACGGGCGAGCCCATGCAGCGCTTCAAATTCATCCGGACTAAAAGCTAGGGCTTGTTTGAAAAGAGGCAGACTCTCCTTCGGCTTCAAGTAAAAATCATAGACCATCCAGCCGCGGATCGCATAGGCTTTAGGAGAACGAGGATCAAGCGCCAACGCCTTCTTTATGCACTCTTCTGCTTTGGCTTTAATCTCATCTGTTTTCATACCAAACAGCCAGTATTGCCAATAAGTAAAAGCCATGGCTGAGTAAAGAAGTGCATTATCGCCGCTGATCGCGAGGCCGGAGTTAAGATAATTTAGGGCACGGCTACGGCCTTCTTCGGTGAATTTATATATTTCTTGGTACGCCCTCAAATAGCATTCATAAACGGCGAAATTGTCAATCGGCCTCACTGACACTCTGTGTCTTTCTTCCGGCGTAAGCTTCAGCCTGAGGGCATCGACAATCGAGCGAGACGCTTTTTCCTGGATGTCGAAGACATCATCAAGAGTCCCGCTATATTTTTCAGCCCAGAGATGAGCATCGTTGGTTGCATCGATGAGCTGAGCTGTGATCCGCAGGTTGTTCCCCGCTTTCCGGACACTGCCTTCCAGGACGTAGCGGACGTTAACCGCCCGGGCAATCTCCGGAATTGTCTTCTTTGTGCCTTTAAAAGTCATCGCTGAGCTTCTCGAAATAACAAGAAGATCATGAACCTGGGAAAGGTCCGTGATAATCTCCTCGGTCAGACCGTCACTGAAGTACTCCTGTTCTGGGTCCGGGCTCATGTTTTCGAATGGCAAAACGATGATGGATTTCTCTGGCTTGGGAAAAATAAAAGGAGCAGGGGCTTTCAAATCTTGGATTAGCTCCTGGATGTTTTGATAGCGGCGGCTGGGGTCCTTCTCCAAGGCTTTAGTAACGACCTGAACAATAAGACGAGGAATATCCGGACGAATGGAGGTGAGAGGCGCCGGCTCTTTGTTCAGAATCGAGTAGACTATCCCCTGCATCTCCTCGCCTATAAATGGCAATTGGCCGGCCAGGATCTCATACAACACGACTCCCAATGACCAGATGTCTGTGCGGTGGTCAACGGCGTCCCCACGGGCCTGCTCGGGCGACATATATCCTAGCGTCCCCATCGTACCTACCGTCTTGGTCAAGTCGGCGGCCCACGCCAGTTTGGCCAATCCAAAATCCATGATCTTCGCAGGGCCCTTCTCCGGCAGCATGATGTTGGCCGGCTTGATGTCCCTATGAATTATGCCTTTCTCGTGGGCAGCCCAAAGACCTTCCGCCACCTGGGTCGAGATGTCCAGGGCCTCCGCCACTTTTATTGGACCATGGGCGATCCTCTCCTTCAAGCTCGGGCCCTTGATATAAGCCATGACGATGAACATTTGGCCTTCGAATTCATTGATTTCGTGAATGGTGCAGATATTAGGATGGTCTAGAGCTGCGGCAGCCTGGGCTTCCTGGAGGAAACGTTTTTTCGCCTGCAGATCACGAGTCAGCTCAGGCGGCAAAAACTTGAGGGCCACTATCCTCTTGAGCTTTGTGTCCTCGGTTTTATAGACGACGCCCATCCCGCCTTCCCCAATCTTCTCGAGGATTTTGTAATGGGCGACGAATTGGCCGATCATCATCACACCTCAAATTGCTCCCTCTCGTACATCACGCGTTTCATAAACTTATCGTCGTAGGGGCTTTATATCCTCGAGCAACCTTGAAAAGGCCACAGCCCGGATTCTCTCGGCCAAACCGAACGTTCGTTCCCCCGCATGGATCACGTCCAAACTCCCCAATTTTAAATCTTTCAAAGCATTTCTTATGGACGGAGTGAGGCGTGGCGAGCTACTCCTCTTGATTTCGAATCCCAGCCGCAATCGACCGCTAACAACCAAAAAATCCAACTCGCTTCCGGCATGCGTACCCCAAAAATAGCATTCTTCAGACCTCGCCCCAAGCTGCCGGATTACCTGACTGATAACGAAACCCTCCCACGACGCTCCGAGTTTCGGATGTCTTTCAAGGTCCTCCATGTGGGTGATATTAAGGAGGGAGTGGAGAATCCCGCTATCCGCGAGATAGAGCTTCGGCGACTTGATCTGCCGCTTGCTGATATTTTCGTGCCATGGTTGAAGCTGGGTGACAACCAGCGCCGAAGTGAGCATATCGAGATAGTTCCGGACAGTCGTGTCGGCGACGCCGAATGAGCGGGCAAATTCCGAGGAATTCCAGATCTGGCCGTGATAATGGGCCAGCATTGTCCAAAACCGGCGCAGCGTCGTCGACCGGATGGTGATGCCGAGCTGGGGCAGATCTCTTTCCAGGAATGTCCGAATGAATCCGCGTCGCCATTCATCGCTCGCGGCGTTCGTTTGAGCCAGATAAGCCTTGGGAAATCCTCCTCTCAACCATAAGCGCGCATGATGTATAACGCCGACTTCATCCAGGGCCAGGCTTTTCAGCTCATAGTAGATGATCCGGCCGGCGAGCGTTTCGGACCCCTGACGAAGCAGCTCGGGCGAGGCGCTTCCCAAGACGAGAAATCGTGCGGCGAGGCGGGGTCTATCGACCAGCACTCTCAGCACCGGAAAGAGGCCCGGTAACCGCTGGATTTCGTCGATTACGACGAGGCCCTTAAGCTCTTTAAGAGCGAGCATTGGATCGCCGAGCCGTGCTTCGTCTTCGGGATTCTCGAGGTCGAAATAATGGGCAGGCCCCCGCATTTGGGCCACAAACGAGCGGGCTAGGGTGGTCTTCCCGACCTGTCGCGCGCCGATGATGCCGACGACGGGATTCCGGGAGATGATTCCCCGGAGAGTCTTGATTTCTCTGGGACGATCTATCATGGCCGTAGATTACCTTGAATATTCGGTCAAGTCAACCGAATTTTCAATATAACATTCTTGGCAACATCTCGAAGAAAATTCTCACACCTCAAAATGCTCCCATTCGTATTTCACCCGCTCCATGAGTGTGCGGAAGCGCTCCTCGCCGCGGATATTGGCCAGGAATGGGTCATATTCATTAAGAAAGGGATAATTGATAAAGCCCCGTTTAGCAGCATTTTCCAGCCAATCCAAAGCTAGTTCTTTCTCTCCCAACAAAGAAAAACAATCTGCCACAATTTGCGAATACGTCGCATCCTTCTTAGCTGTTTCTTCCCGTTCAAGTATGTTAATTTCTTTAGCCTTAGTTTTTTCGCCGGTTAGAGCATACTTATAAAAAATGCCAAGCCAAGCCCAAGGGATTTCCGGTGTATCTCTAAAAACGAGATCAATAAGCCGGAATCCTTCTGCAAAATGTCCGCTATATAGAAGTGGCTGTGCGCAGCAAAATCGCGCAAACGCACTTTCGGGCTCCAGCTGCAGATATTTACGTTTATATTCAAGTCCATCCTCGAATTTTCCTTCCATCTCGTATAAGTAACCAGGCATGCAATGATTTATTGGAGTCAGCGGATCGATATCCAAAAGTTTTTCAGCCAATGGCCTGGCGGCAGAGATCTGTCCTGCCTGGGCATAATTGAAGATTAGCCAGAATAGCGACTCCGGATTATTCGGATGCTTGGCCAGGACTCGCTTGAGGTGTCCTACAGACTCTTGAATTTTTCCCTCTTTGTGGTTAATCAATCCTAGAAGATAATAACCATGATAAGAACCGGAATTCAGCGTAAAGATTTCAGCTACACACTCTTTGAGTTTCCTGAAATACTCTTCCTCTTTTATTCCATAAATAATAAATTGAAAATAGATCGAACCTTTGGCGGCATAGAACAATTCATTCTCACCAATTATATTAATCCCTCTGTTTATTTCTTGAAGCGCTCTTTCAAATGCACCTTCCGAATTGCTCCAAAATTCTTTCTTGGCTCTGAGATAGCATTCGTAAGCATGAACATCTGAAACAGGCCGCTCAACTATTTTCTTATTTTCCTCCGGATTCAATTTTATCCTGAGGGCATCGACAATGGAGCGAGACGCTTTTTCCTGGATGTCGAAGACATCATCAAGAGTCCCGTTATATTTTTCAGCCCAGAGATGCGCATCGTTGGTTGCATCGATGAGCTGGGCCGTGATGCGCAGGTTGTTTCCCGCTTTTCGCACGCTGCCTTCCAGGACGTAGCGGACGTTGACCGCTCGGGCGATCTCCGGAATTGTCTTCTTCGTGCCCTTAAACGTCATGGCCGAGCTTCTCGATATGACGAGAAGGTCGTGGACATGGGAAAGATCCGCGATGATCTCTTCGGTCATTCCGTCGCAGAAGTATTCCTGCTCCGGGTCCGGGCTGATGTTTTCAAACGGCAAGACGATGATCGATTTTTCAGCTTTCGGCAAACTAAACCCAGAAACCTGGGCCGCCTTGAGATCTTTCAGCAGCTCCGCCATGTTCAGGTAGCGGCGGAGTTTGTCCTTCTCGAGGGTCTTTAGAACGAGCTGCTCGACCGGCCGCGGGATGTCTTTCCGGAGTCCGCTCAGGGGCTCCGGCGCATCGTTCAGAATCGAATAGATAAGAGCCTGGTCGTGTTTCTGCCCGAACGGCATCTGCCCGGTCAGCATCTCATAAAACATCGCTCCGAACGACCAGATATCGGTGCGATAGTCAACGGCCTCGCCTCTGGCCTGCTCGGGAGACATATAGGCTATAGTCCCTATGACTGCCATGGTCTTGGTGACGTCGGCGACCGCAGTCAGTTTGGCCAAGCCAAAATCCATGATCTTTGCCTGGCCCTTCTCGGTAAGCATGATATTCGCAGGCTTGATGTCTCTATGAATAATGCCTTTCTCATGCGCTTCTTTGAGGCCTTCGGCAACCTGGCCGGCAATGTCCAGAGCCTCCTCCATAGATAGAGGCCCCGCCGCGATCTTCTCTTTTAAGCTCTGGCCTCTGACGTAGGGCATAGCGATATACGTCGTGCCTTCGGCCTCGCCGATTTCAAAGACCGCACAGATATTAGGATGGTCCAGCGCCGCGGCCGCCCGTGCTTCCTGGACAAAACGGGCTTTGGCTTGGGAGTCTTTGGTCAGCTCAGGCGGCAAGAACTTGAGGGCGACTGTCCGCTTAAGCTTTGTATCCTCGGCCTTATAGACGACCCCCATTCCGCCTTCCCCGAGTTTCTCGAGGATTCGGTAATGAGCTAAGATCTTCCCGATCATCCCTTTACCCCACGATCCTTTCAAATCAAAGACATATCCTTCTTCCCGAAGCCGCAATGAAACGCCTTTTGGCTCTCCTTGCGCGCTTTGGAAAAAGCGGCTCCTAAATCTTCTTCCCCTTTGTTTTTCGATTTTTGGATTTCGTGAGTTCTCGGAGCATCTCCAGATCGGTTTTATCCTGGAGCCGCGAGGATCGCATTTTGAGAGACACAAGGTCCTCAAGCCCGATAAAATGGACTTTCTCTTCCCCATATGCTCCGCGTCGCTTGTTTTTCCAGATTCGATAAAAAGAGAACCCTTCGACCGAGGTCAACAGGTCGATTCTCAGAGGCTCATATCCGAGCTGGATGATTTTCTTTTTTTTCCGGAAATCCCGTTCTGTCAACGGAAGGCTCTCGAATCCAAATGCCTTGAGAGCCCGGACCACCCTGAAACTGTTTTCTGCACTGGACTCTATGAGAATATCGATATCTTTCGTATATCTCGGCTTAGCATAGAAGGCGACGGCATAGGAGCCGATGATGCAATAGCGGACGCTATGTTTGTTGAATAATCCGAATAACTCTTCGAAGTCTTTTTCGACCCTCAAACTTTTTCCCCTTTCCAAGCTTGGCCGCGCTTTCACGCAAGATTTGGACGGCATCCAGCCGCTCTTCTCGGCTCATGGAGAGATAATAATTTCTATCAAAGGCTTGAGCCTCTTCAAAGGAATTGGAAATCCGAACCCACATCTTTTTTTTCATTGAGCTTATGATACCCGAAACAGAAGGGTGTAACAAGCAGTGCCGCAGCACGGCGCTTCCCATATTTAAACTACGAAATCCAGTTGCTTTCGCCGGGCGCGATCCATAAGCGCCTGAAAGCGCGGATTGCCGCGCAGTGGGGCATGCAAACGGCTGTGCTCACTGAGGAAGCGATGGTTGCTGAATCCCCATGCGACGGAACGCTCGAGCCAGTCGAGGGCGCCGTCGTGATCGCCGACACGCGCGAGGCAGGCCGCGATAAAGTTGGGGAAATACTCGTCAGTCTTCGCGGCCTCCTGCAACAGGGTGTTCGCATCGAGCGCCTGCCGAACCCGGCTACGGTCACCTTCCGCGGCGAGGTTGTACAATGCGCACATATCCGAGATAAGAACGGCCTCCGTTGCCACCGCCTGCTCGAAGATGGTCCTTGCTTCGTCGTCTCGGCCGACCTGCGCGAGAGACTGGCCGAGCCACCAGAGCAGGACCGGGTGGCCTGGCGCCACCTTATCGAGGTATTTCCGGAACCACGCGGCCGCATTTTCGAACCTACCGTCGAGGAACTCTACCACTCCCCTCGCGAAACCCGTCATCGCATTCAGCGGGTCGGCGGCTACCGCCTCATCGGCGAATCGCCTGGCGTCAGCCATCCGGCCGATCTCGGAGAGTACAAACCCGAGACTCCAGAGGGCGTCTATTGTTCGGTCCAGCTCGGCGGCACGCCGGGCCTCCCGCACTGTGCCCGCGAAATCGCCCTGCTTCCAGCGCACGTAGGCCATGGCGTAATGAGCCTGGCCAAGGCCGGGATCCAGCTCGATCGCCCGCCCAGCGTATCGTTCGCCGAGCTGGAGCGTCTCCGGATCGTGGCTGATGCCAAAGTCATAGGCGAGCGCGTGGAAGAATCCAAGCCCTGCATAAAGGAGGGCATTATCCCCAACGATTTCGAGGGCGTGATTCACCAATTCGTAAGCGCGATCGAAACCTTCCTTGGTAAAAGCCCACACCGCCTGGCTTGCCCGCAGCCAGGCGTCATAGGCCCGAATATCCGGAATCGGCCGAGCCGCCAGCCGGCGATCCTCCTCCGGCGTCAGCTTCACCCGGAGCCCGTCGACGATCCGGCGGGACATCTGCTCCTGCAGCGCGAACACGTCCTCGAGCGTGCCCGTGTATTTTTCCGCCCAAAGGTGTGCGTCCGTCGTCGAGTCGATCAGCTGCGCCGTAATCCTCAGGCTGTTTCCCGCCCGGCGCACGCTCCCCTCCAGAACGTACCGGACGCCTAGCTCCTGGGCGATGACCGGGGCGCTCTTCTTCACGCCCTTGTACATCATCGCTGACGTGCGAGAGATCACACGCAGGGCCTGCACCTTGGAAAGGTCGGCGATCAGCTCCTCTGTTAGGCCATCCGCAAAGAACGCGTTGTCCGGATCGGGGCTGAGGTTCTCGAAGGGCAGGACGACGATCGAGGCTTGCTCGGCGGTCGAGCGCGCTGCCACCCGCGGGGAAGACGCCAGACTCCGGCGCAGCCTCTCCAGGTCCACCAACATGTCTTTTGCCGAATGGTAGCGGAGGCGGACGTCTTTTTCCAGGGCTTTGTCGATGATTTGCTCGAGCTCCGCCGGCACATCGGGATTCAATCGAACCGGAGCTGTCGGCGTTTTAGTCTGGATCTCTGTGCAGACCGCTCCCGTCGTGGCGCCGCGGAACGGCTGCGTCCCGGTGGCCGTTTCATACAGCACGACGCCGAGCGAAAAAAGATCGGTCCGTGCGTCGAGCGCCTCGCCGCGCACCTGCTCCGGCGACATGTATGCCACCGTCCCCACAGCCACCCCGGGCACGGTGATCCACCTTGCGAGCGTGGCCGTCGGAGCCGTCAGGCTAACCTGCTCGGCCGCCAATTTCGCAATCCCAAAATCCAAGAGCTTCGCCGTCCCCCGCGGAGTGATGAAGATATTCTCGGGTTTGATGTCGCGGTGCAGGATTCCTTTTACATGAGCCGCGTCCAGCGCGTCCGCCAACTGAATGCCCAAGTCCAGGATCTCCTGGATCTTGAGCGGCTGTCCCTGAATGCGACTCCTGAGCGTCTCGCCCTCCAAGAGTTCCATGGCGATGAAAGGCCGGCCCTCAGCCTCGTCGATGTCATAAATCGTGCAGATGTGTGGATGATTGAGGGCGGAGGCGGTCCGGGCTTCGCGCTGGAAACGTTCCAGCGCGTGCCGGTCGCGGGTCACTTCGTCAGGGAGAAACTTGAGCGCGACCGGGCGTCCGAGACGACTGTCTTCCGCTTCGTAGACCCGCCCCATACCCCCTTTTCCCAGTTCTTTGATGACCTGGTAGCGGCCGGCGAAGGTCGATCTGGGTTTCAATTCGACTTCGGATGTTTTTAGGATTTCTTCTGGAGGGGCAGCTTTTTCACCCGATGGATGAAGGAGGGCTGCGCACTTCCCGCAATAAATCGTATCTTCGGGATTATCAAAATGACACTTGGAACATTTCATGGCTCTTTTCCCTGCTCGGCCGGATCAGGTCGCCCCCTTTATTTTCTCTTTGATTTTCCTTAGAAATTTTTAATCTTCCAGATCTTTCGTCCTTCCTGCGGCTTCTTTCATTTTGATCATATCATCCAGAGAAGGGAAATAGACTTCCGTCGCGCCGAATTTCGATGGGATCTTGTTTTTCCAGACTTCTGCAAACTGAACGCCCATGACGAAGGGATGGATATCCGTTTCGACATCATATTGCCGGATCAGCAATTTGTTATTCAAAAGGTCGTCGTGGGATATGTCCGTCAGGTCGTATCCAAAGGTGATTAAGGCCTCCTTTAATCTTTTTATGTTTTCTTTTTCCGGCCGGACAAACAGGTCGATATCTAATGTGGCACGCGCATATCCATAAACAGGAAAGGCCATCGCTCCGATGACGATAAAATCGACCCTATTTTCGTTTAATAATTTTAAAAGTCGTTCTGTGTCCATGCTGAGCCAATAATTTTTTGATTTCCCGATTCTTCTTCTTCACCAAAGAAAACCGCTGGGCGACGGTCAGGGAGGCAAGATAGGTCAGCTCAAATTCAATCTCTTTGTTCTCGTCCGCTTCCTTGAGCAGTAAATAGCCTTTCTTTTTCATGCTTCTTGATGACCTAATTCTATCATAGTTGACGGCGTAAATCAGGTGGCGGACTGGACATCACACCTCAAAATGCTCCCATTCGTATTTCACCCGCTCCATGAGCTTCTGGAAGCGCGGCTCGCCGCGGAGCTTAACCAGGAAAAGATCGTAATTATTAAGGAAGGGATATCTGCCCAAAAAACTTTTCCCCCCGATGGGACGATTCCTTTCCCCTGTCGAAGAGCCCATTGTCACCCCAACCTTTGATGTTTTGATGCTATTTTGACAGCCTCTCTTGAATGGCTTGCCACAAATCTTCTAGATGGAGCCTCTTTGCCCATAATGAAATATATTTTGGGTCAATCATTTCGCCGGAGATTTTAAGCATCCCCAGGATATCCCGGATGTGTTTCTCGGATGAGCCCTCTTTATGGTATTCCATTTTTTTGATGATCACATCTTCTGGAGAAGCAAAATTCGCCTCTGTATCTTCTAAAGCCCGGATTCTTTTGATTCTGCTGAACCGGCTTTTATCAAATGCGTCTTTTTTTGAGATCATGATATCTATCTTTAATCCTGAGGCGGGATGAATAATATTAAACTGATGTCTGCGTCTTATCGCCTCTCGGATCGCATCCGAATCTAAGTAATATTCTTCTTCAGGGAAGCATTCCTTCAGTTTGGCAATATGGCCATCATCAATCTCAGCCACGATATCGATGTCATTCGTAAACCTCGGCTCTCCGTAAGCAATACATGCGACAGCACCGGTAATAAAATAGGGTATGTTCAATTTTTCAAGACAGCGAACAAGATATCCCAGGAGATCATGCTGCTCCATGAGAGATTCTCCTGGCGACTTCGCGCTGAAGGCGTTCTTCATCCCACTCGGGGTGCAACGAGCGGAGACTATTAAATAGCAAGATTTTCGCTGACCTCCACAAGCCGAAAGCAATCTGTAAACGTTGCGAGGGTGTCTTCTTTTTATAGATTTCAACCATGGTTTCATCAACCGATTCAATCTGCCTGCTGTCCAATCTCATGACTTCTCTCTTTTTCAAGCTTATAGCATAGGGATTAAGTGAGGTCAATTTTCTTTGCCCTTCCTTATTCCTCAAAATGCTCCCACTCGTATTTGACGCGCTCCATGAGCGTGCGGAAGCGCTCCTCGCCGCGGATGTTTACGAAAACGATTATTAATATATCACTTGGGACATTTCATGGCCCTAGTTCCCTTTATGTCAGCCCGTCAAAAGGATATCAGGTCGGCAGATATGTGTCAAACTTGACAGGCCCGAGTTATGGTATACTCTGGGTTGATGATCTTGTTAAGAGATCGCTTGGGGTAACACGTGTCAACCGCCTTTACTTGAAAGGAGGCAGCCATGTCTGAAAATTGCATCGGCAAAGTGACCCACTACTTCGACCGCATCAGCGTCGCCGTGTTGGGACTGACGGACAAGCTTCGCGTCGGCGACATGGTTCACTTCCTCGGCCACTCGACGGATTTTAAGCAAGAGGTGAGTTCTCTGCAAATCGAGCATCAAATCGTGAGCGAGGCAAAGCCGGGCCAGGATGTGGCTCTGAAGGTGAGCAAGAAAGTCCACCCGAATGATGCCGTGTTCAAGATCACGGAAGAAGGATAAGGATTTACTTTTTCACGGCGGGCAGTCTTCCCCCGAATTTCCAGGATTGTTTTATGAACTCGGTTATCCCCGCATCGAAGGGAAGCGCTCGCTCGTATTTCACCCGCTCCATGAGCTTTTTGAAGCGCTTCCCGCCGCTTTTTTTGCCGCATCAGGCTGTGTCCCTATTTTAATAAAAAGCGGATGCCGGCTCGAAGGGAACACCCGGAAAGGTCAGCAATACCCTTGCGGATGTCGCCTCCTTCGGTAACCTGTCCCTTGGGCAAGAAAAAAATATCGTTATAGCCGAAGTCATTGAACCAGAAGACGGCATCTTCCGTGACCGTCCCAAAATCGTCGAGACGCCCTTTCAGACCTTGTAATCGAGCCAATAAGCCCACGGCTTCCAAGACGAAGAATATTCCCTTCCGCAGCTCGAGTTCGATGCCTGTCCGAACCTGCAACACGGGCGAGATGGTCCACCCTTTCCACTCTTGCCTGCCATCCGGGGAAACGGCTTCATACTGCCAGTCCATCATGCCCAGGCACAAGCCCAGGCCGATACCGCCGAAATAGGAGAAACGTTTTCCCGGCAATCCTCGGAAGGTGCCGCTGACAATCAACGGGACGGCCTTGACGGCAATGTCCAAGGTCTCGTCATAATGTAAATCTACATAACCGTCATTGTATTCGATTTTTCTGAAGCTTTCCCTTCTCGCCTGGAGGAATCCGGTCTCGATGCTGATGGAAAAATGCGGTTTGATCCGGGCTTCAAACTCGGTCCCGAAATAAATCCCCCAGTGAAAAGGCAAGAAACCCCCTTCGAGGATGTTATGCCACTTTCTCTGCCAAAGAGCGTCCCAACCCTCGAGGCCTTTTTTGATGTCATCAAGAAGATAATAGCTCCCGCCCCCAAAAAGCCTGAGGCTGAAGCGATCGTTCCCCGGGGCGGAAACGCCGCTTCCGCGGATGCTTAAGAAAAGAAAGAAAAAAAGAAGCCCGAGGCACGAGATTTTTCTCATGGCTAAACCTCCCTCTCGTGTTTTTCTAGCACGTGAGAGACTTCGCCTATAGCTCATTATAACCTATATATCCTATGGACGGACGAATGTCTATAACTCCAGCAATTTCGCGGCATTTCCCCCGAGTATGCCGGCTTTTTCCTGGGCAGAAATATTTCGATAGTTCGGTGTGTGTCACCGAATTCTTATAGGGCTTTCAGGTTGGCGTCGAGGAGCTCGATCTGGGCCTGCAGATCTTTAAGCCTCTGGCGTTCTTTCTCTACGACATCGGCCGGGGCGCGGCTGACGAAGCTTTCATTGGATAATTTCGCTTCGGCTTTCCGGGCATCCTCAAGGAGCTTCCCGCGTTTGGAATTCAGGCGCTGTCGCTCCTTGTCCGTATCGACGAGACCGGCGAGATAAATCTCCATGTCGCCGACCACCAGTGTCGCCGCCGTAGCCTGTCGCTTTATGCCCGCGGCGACTTCCAGCGACGTCAGGCTGGCCATGTGCAGAACGAGAGGTTTCATCTGCCGTAATACGTCCGCGGAGCGTCCCTCTCCCTTAATCAATGCTTCGAGCTTGCGGCTGGGGGCGATATTGTGAAGAGAGCGAAACTCCCGGATGCTCCGGACCAAATCTTCCACCAGCGCGAAATCCGCCTCGATCTGCCCGTCCTCCCATTCCGGCGTCCGTTCCGGCCAGGCGGCCGAAATCAAAAAGTCCGGCGAAACAATCGGCATCTCCAAGCCTCGGACAGGACATTGGGCATTGAGCCGCTCCCAAAGGACTTCGGTGATGAACGGGACAAAGGGATGGAAGAGCCGGAGCACCTGGTCCAGGGCCAGAGCCAAGACCGCTCGCGCCACCGGAGCGGATTCCTCATCTTTGAAGCGCGGCTTGATGAACTCCAGGTACCAGTCACAAAGCTCGCTCCAGAAAAATTCCCTCGCCGCGCCGAGGGCCGCAGACGGATTATAGGCGTAAAGCTCCTCGGTGACTTTGCTAATAACGCGAGATAAACGCGACAGGATCCAACGGTCCTCGGGCTTCAGGTTGGCCTTGGAGAGCGGGATAAATTTGTGCTCGCCGAGGTTCATCATGGCGAAGCGGACGGCGTTCCAGAGCTTTGTGCAAAACGCGCGCCCCACCTCGAACCGCTCGCTGATGATCTTGGCCATGGGGATGTCGGGCATCGTGCCCAGCACATCGAATTCCTTGCCCGTCTTGGGGCAGATATAAGTGAAAATGCTGCGGCCGTGCTTGGCCGCGGCTAGGTCAACCAACTCGCCAGTGTAGGGCGATATGGCCTGCACGGGCAGGCGTATGTCCTGCGTCCCGGTCTGCATATCACAGATGACGTAGCGCATGGAATCGGCGCCGTACTTTTCGATGATATCCTCGGGGTCGATGCCGTTGCCCTTGCTCTTGCTCATCCGTTCGCCTTTCCCGTCCTGGATATTGGCGTGTATGAAACAGTCGGTGAAGGGGACGTCGCCCAGGAGGTAGAGCCCCATGACGAGCATGCGGGCAACCCAGAGCGTGATGATGTCGCGGGCGGTGACCAAGCAAGAGCCCGGGTAGTAATAGCTCAGGCAGTCCGTACGGCCGTTGGCGGCCGCCAGCGGCCTTTGCCTTTCGTCAATCTGCGCCGTTTCGGGGTCGGGCCAGCCGAGCGTGCTGAACGGCCATAGGGCGGAGCTGAACCAAGTATCGAGCACATCGGGGTCCTGCTGGAAGCCGGCGCCATCAAGTCGGGCGGCGTATTTGGCCTCGGCCGCCGGGTCGTGCAGCGAGATCAGGATGTCATATTGGCCATTCTTATTTAATTTATTGACTTCATTGATTTTATATTGTCTTCCCTCACTGTCGGCGATCCAAGCCCAAAGCTCATCGGCAGCGGCTCTCGGAATAGAAGCGATGGCCTTGCCGAGTTCGGTACCCTTCAGGCTGCCATGCCAGATCGGGATACGGTGGCCCCACCATAGCTGGCGGCTTATGCACCAGTCGCGCTTTTCTCCCAGCCAGCTCTTATATGTGCCGCCGTAACGGACATGGTCGGGATGGAACGCAAGCCGGAGCCCTGTAGGTGATTGATAGTTGTCGTCGATGGTGTCGATGGCAGCCTGGGCCAGCCCGGCAGCGCGGAATTCTTTGCCGATGCCGACGCCGCACAAAACTCCTCCCTCGACATCGCCCATCCGGACAAACCACTGCTTGGACAGAAAAGGCTCGATGGGGGTCTTGGACCGATCGGAGTGTCCTATTTCGATTTCCCTGTCTTCGATCGCTTCAAAAAGGTTGAGTTCCCGGAGGTCGGACACCACGCTTTTCCGCGCATCAAATCGATCCTGCCCGGCATACGGTCCGGCGTTGGCATTGAGAGTCCCGTCGGGATTCAGGATGTTGATAATGCCGATTGTGTCTCTATGGCGTCCCCAAACATCATAATCATTGGGATCGTGAGCAGGAGTGATTTTTACGCATCCCGAGCCGAGCGACGGATCGGCCCATTTGTCGAGGATGAGCGGGATCTCCCGGTCGAGCAGCGGCAGCATAACTTTCCGCCCCTGCTCGGCCATATCCCTGAGTTTAAGAAGAAGCGGCAGCACAACTTTTTTCCGTTCTTCGATCTGTTGGAGCTCCTGTTCGAGCTCCGCCCGATCTTTTTTTGCGGCACCTTCCATCCGCTCCAAAAGCGACCGGCTCTGTCTCTCGAGCTCGCCGGCCGGGTCGGGATGGCAGGCGACCGCCGTATCGCCCAGCATCGTCTCCGGACGCGTCGTGGCCACCGTCACGTGGAGCGGCTCGCCGGGTTTCGGGTCAATGATTGGATAGCGGATGTGCCAGAAATGCCCCTGGACTTTTTCGTGGACGATCTCGTCGTCGGAGACGGCCGTCTGGAGCTGGCAATCCCAATTGACCAGGCGGTTGCCGCGGAAAATCAGCCCGTCGCGAAAGAGCCGGAAAAACGCTTCGCGCACCGCTCTCGTGCAAATGGCATCCATGGTGAACCGCTGGCGTCGCCAGTCGCAGGAGCAGCCCATGCTTTCCTGTTGCCGGATGATGCGCTCCTGGTACTCGTCCTTCCAGGCCCAGATCTTGGCCACGAGCGCCTCGCGGCCGATGTCCTGCCGCGTTTTTCCCTCCAGCTCAAAGAGCCGCTTTTCCACGACGGCCTGTGTAGCGATCCCGGCGTGGTCGGTGCCGGCCATCCACAGCGTGTTGTCCCTCATCATCCTATGCCAGCGGATGAGAAGGTCCTGCATGACATTGTCCATGGCGTGGCCCATATGAAGGGCGCCCGTGACGTTGGGCAGGGGCATCATGATGACATAGCGGTTCTTTCGGTCGTCGGGGACGGCGGCGAAGGCGTCGCCCTCGAGCCATCGCTTGTAGATTTGCGTCTCGTATTTCTGATGATCGTAGTGTTTCGGAATGTCTTCAGGCATTTTCTTGTCCTAGGTTCTGACCCGGAGGCAGATTCATCGACGCCTGCCCGTCAAATCTTCCTCATATTTTTACCATATTGGGCGGTTCCAATCAAACTTCGCCCGGCGGAAGTAGGCAGTGTTGGAATCCCCCCGGCCCCCTGGGGACACACACTGTGTGTGTCCCCGATTCCTCGTGATGACCTGCGGTCACTTCCCTGATGACCGGCCGGAGGAAGCCGTACTCCCTCTTAAAACGGCTCTCGTATTCGGCCAGGAATTAACCGAAGAAGTGGAACAATACCCGGTAAAGAACAGTCCGCACTCTGGTCCTATTGCTTGACCAGTTCGACCCGGCGGTTCTTGGCCCGGCCTTCCTCGGTGTCGTTGGATGCAACGGGTGCAAACGGGCCGCACCCGGAGGCCCTCATACGGGCAGAGGCGATGCCGTGGTCGCGGACGAGCGCCTGGAGGACGGCCTCGGCCAGGTCCTGGGAGAGCTTTATGTTGCTGTCGCTTTCTTCTCGACGATCCGCAGCTACCCTTTTTTAACTGGCTGAAGTCGGCCTTGGCCCGGTTGCGCGGCGCGGGAAATGTCCCCTTCGGGCGCGGTATCAATCGTGATAGTCACGCGCGAATAATATCGCTAGATTACGCAGGGTTCAGATATCTGCCGCGGGGCTCATATTTTCGTTAATGCTTCGCGCATCAGCTTTTCGGCGGCAGTTTTCTGCGCGGCCTCGGTGGCGCCCGGCACCAGCATGGTGATGAGCAGATACCTGGAGCCCTTGAAAGTGTTGAGCTGCAGCATGCCGTAGCCTGGACTGGAGAAAAACGAGCGGTCGCCGATGCCCGGGGCGTCTGAAACGGCGATCTTCATTTTTTTCAGTTCCGCCATCATCTTGTCGGCGGTTTCGCCGGGCCCGAACGTCTTGACCAGAATGCTGAATACGCCGTAGTCGCCGATCACATATTGGCAGGAGGCCCCCACTGCAAGGTTGGCGTTGGCGTTCGGCTTGCCGTCGCCGACGTTCTGGCCGACAGCGGCTTGGATCTGGGCCTTGGTCAGCAGGGTGCAGGCGTCGAATTTCTGGGCGCCCTGGGCGGCGGCCACGCCGGTGAAACAGAATACTACCGCCATTGCCATCAGAACTGTTCGTGTCATGCGAATCGGTTGGTTCATTTGTGTCCTCCCAAGAACTAATAGAATTTAGCTTTTCGAAATATAAGAACTTGGTTTTTCTTAGCGAGCTGAATTCCCGCTTTTGGCGATGAAATTTCCCGCCTCGACAAGCCGGCAGTATATCTCCAGCCTGTTGGCCCTGTCAATAGTCATGCCAAAATGAAAATTTTCAGGAAGTACTTTGTGCACCACCGTCCCATTCTGTTGTGCTGCTACCCTTGCTTCTTTTGCGCAAAGCGCAGAGAACGCCACAGGGATGGGGGACACGGCTTAGCGCTTTGGCGCTGGCGGCCGATTACCGAGGCGCTCATCGAGGGCGGCAAGCCGGTGTATCAGGTACTGAGGCCGTTCATAAGAATCGGGGTACTGTTCATCGAACAGCCGCAGGGCCTGCGAAAAGGCGTCCCTGGCTCCGGCCAGATCGCCTTGGGCTTCTTTGGCTTCCCCTTGAATCATCTGCGCGCGAATCAGCTTGGGATCTTCCTTCAAAGCGTCCTGGGCACTTTGGAGAGCGTTGGCCCAATCGCTGGTCGTGGAAAAAAACTCCGCCCGCTGCATGCTTATGTTGGCCCGGTCCGCGGCCGACAATTCCGCGGGCGACGGTGAGATTTTCAATTTCACGGGCACGGAAGCGATACGGCCGCGCCAGAGTTCTGCCGGCAGCGATGGACCGGCCATGACTTCAAGGACGGCCTGAAGCACGTATTCACCGGCAGGCACCTGCACGGCATCCTGGGGATTCAGCGCGTACTGGACCTGGGCATTCGAGCTGCCGTCAAGCAGGACACTCTTTGCATCCGGGGTCTGTACCAAGGTTAAGGGCCAATTCACGGGCGCAAATGGAGAGCCGGCGGTTTGCACTTCGAAATGCAGGAACTTCTCCCAGCCGCGATCGCTGGTCCCCAGCCGAACCGTCTTGACTTCGCGCTTCACGCGCGCCAGTTCGAGGATGGGCTCGGCATCTTGCGCGGTAAGTTCTCCTTTGGAGACTTTCTCCTGAATCAACGCGAGGGATCGCTCGTGGGCCTCGTTCGTTGCCAGCGTGTTGGCGGCACGCGGGTTAGCTACCCGGACGGTGAAGATGAGCGGTGTCCCCTGGATGACCTGCGCCTCTCTTTGCTCGTTGATTTGGAGCGAGACATCGGGCAGGGGCGGCGCGTCTTCCTGCTCGATTTCGGCAATGGAATCGGCCGGCAGCGGGGATTCCGGGCCGGCAATGGACTTGACCGGCTGCGGGGATTCCGGGCTGACCTCCTGGTGGGGACGTCGGACGAAGAAAATGACGGCGACCGCCGCGACGGCAATGATAATCAGAATCAATGAAGCCCAGCGCAATTTATTCATGTTACCCTCAAGTATCCTCTTAATGTTTGTTGTCGTTGACGCAGAATTGCGACTTGCAGTTGCCCTTGCTGGCGTTGCCCGCCTTAGAAACGCCTCGATACCCTTTGGGCGCGTTGACTCCTGTTCCGTCCTTCTTCTCACAGAAGATGGTGCCGGGATTTTCCGGGGAACCATAGGGCTCACCTCGTTGCAGCGCACCGTCGGGTGGTTTTTTCCATCGGCAGCTACCCGTGGGAGTCTCGTAGTAACTTGCCTCATCATATCGCATGATGCACTCTTCGACTCCACTTTCCTGCCCGCCTTGGATCGAGATAGTCCAGGGTTCATCCGAAGTGTATTTTGCCCAAGTTCCGTTGGGCATCAGGGACTCTACTTCGGCGACCTTATAGTCATTATCACCGTGATGCCAGACGTTGCAGCCATGCGAGAGTTCATGGGCAATGGTCGCTTGAAGCTTCTGGTCGCTCCTCGTTAGGCATCTCGCAACGTCGATCTTCACTGCTTTCGTTTTTTTGGGTGTACCCGGACCGGTGCCGTCGGCAAGGCCGTACAGACCCGGCATGTTCTCGTTCCACATTCTGAGGATATGTTGCTGCCCGCAGGTGTCAGAGCCGCGGTTGTTATTAATCACCCAGGCGTTGGTCGCGCTGGACGAGAGGCTCTCGTCTTCATACTCGTAATCTTCAATGAGGTGCACGATCAGGCCGGACTGAGCGAAGTAACCGATCGTAAGATTGTTATCGTCACGGACGAACAGGTCCTTCTCGATGGGACTCGTGCGAATGTGCTCGCCCTGTACACGGAAGCCGCGATATTCCTCGTAGAGCGAGAGACCGTCGCCCTGGTCCCCATTGCCAAGCGGGACCAGGTCGTCGTCGGCTTTGGCGTCGGAACTGCCGCCGATGTAGTGTTTTTCCCAGAAGTCGGCGATGTGATTGCCGTTGTCATCTTTCGGGATGGTCAGCGCCTGTTTCGATCGATCGCCAAGAACGTGCGCGGTGTCTCCCGAGCCATCATCGAAGACGACGGTGACCTTGAGCTTTCCGTACGCGCCCCAGTCATACGAGGTGATCGTGACGGAAGATTCATTCTGTCCCGCCGCGCTTTCGGCGCTTTGGCCGTCCCCGGCTACCTTCAGTGAATCATTCGATTTTGGCTCGATTTTGAGATCATAGTCATGGGTCGCGTTGTCTTCGCCGGGCCAGTTCAAGCACACGCCCTGTTCTTTGCTGACATTGATGAGCTGAAACTTGAACCGAGCCTTTTTGTAGAAGGGTGTCTTGGGATCACCTTTCTTGTGAACCCGGGCCTTGACTTCGATCGTGTTGCCCGGCTTTTTCTGGTCCTCCGGCTTTTCCATGTCCTTGCTAGCCTCCGGCACCCAAGAGGCGTATTCGCTCGGCGGAATGATCTCGGCCTCGGAATCCTCCTGTGCACCGGTCACAAGCGAGAAATCCATGTGGAGCTCCGCCGAGGCGTGCGTCTCGGGGAGTTGGAACGTGTGGTCAGCGCTGCGGTTGGCGGAGACATTCTTGGAATAGGGTTTAAAGGAAAACTCGAGTTGCTTCAAGATATCCTTTGCCGCTTGGCTAATCGCCATGAACGGCTCGTCTATCACTTTCCAGGCGGCCCATCCGGCACTCGGAAGACCTGAACCCGCAGCCACACCCGCAGTCACCATGGCTGCCTTAATATCGGCATTCTGGATGAAGTTAGTGGCCATCGTGAATCCACCGCGGCCGGTACCTAAATTCACCCAAACACCGACCAAACTGTTTTCCACGTGGTCCTTGGTTTGGTAGGTCCAAACGGCGTCACAATTCTTTCCTGCCATCTTTCCCCCGCCGCTGGTGGAAAAGCTGTTCTGATGAGACATTATTTCCAGGTCCAGAGCTCCGTTGGGGATTGCGACGATGCGGTATTGGACGCGTTCGGTGACGGTTATGGTTACTTCGTCGTCATATTTGCAGTCCTTGTCCTTCCAGTGGGAGTGGCCTGAAATGGTTGCATGCATGGTGAGAGTAGCCTGGCCGAGGTCCCCAGCCTGATCCGACAATAATGTTGGAGTGGCCAACAAGAAAACAAGAAGCCATGGAAGAAACGAATACCAACGCATAGCAACCTCCGTCTTGAATGCGATAAGGCTTTGCTTTTTACGATCCAGAGTATAAAAAGGGATAAGAAACTCCTTTTCTGCTCCGGTGGCTGAGTGAGCATTCATGCGCCGATATTGCTTCGTCGCATCGTTAGAGATGATAAATCGCAGCCTAATCAGATGTCAAGGTGAGCTTAAAATAGCGTAAGACGGGCTGGGAAGCTGCTCGGGCCTGGCGGAAAAGCAGGAATATTCATTATAATAGTCGCTTCAAAATGGTTGCCGACGTTCCCTTCCTGCCCGTCCTCCTGATTTTATTTTTATCGACCTTTGTCCGCTCGACGTTCGGCTTTGGCGATGCCCTCGTCGCTATGCCCCTGCTGGCCCTCATCCTCCCCATAAAAATGGCGACGCCCGTTGTGGCTCTCATCGCCCCGACCATCGCCATCTGCCTTCTGATCAAGGAATGGCGCCATATCGACCTGAAAAGCACCATGAGACTGATCATCTCCACGCTGGCAGGAATCCCGATCGGCATTCTCTATTTGAAGCAAATCAATGAGAACGTTGTCAACCTTGTCCTGGCCCTGGTCCTCATCGTCTTCTCCCTTTACAGCCTGGCCAAGCCCGGCCTGCATCGCCTGAGAGACGACAAATGGGCGTTTCTCTTCGGCTTTGTCGGCGGGATCCTTGGCGGCGCCTACAACACAAACGGACCGCCGGTCATCCTCTACGGCGTCCTGAGGGGTTGGAAGCCGGAGTCGTTCCGGGCTACGCTCCAAAGCTATTTTCTGCCGACGGGCGGGGCCATCATGATCGGCCAGGGCCTGGCCGGGCTTTGGACGAAAACTGTCCTGACAACCTATCTCTATTCGCTGCCTCTTGTCTTTCTGGCGATTGTCCTCGGCTTGAAAATCAGCCGGAAGATTCCCGCGGAAAAATTCAATAAATATGTCTACGTCATTCTGCTCGCGCTTGGGATCATTCTCTTGATAAAAGTTATTGTTGCCTGAAATCCCGGTCTTTGAGAGCCAATTGAATCGCCTGATAGGCGTTGACCATTCCGCCGGATTTTCTCATTCTTCCCCTCCTAAGATTTATAGTTAACACGATTATGCTCAGAATCTTCATGGCATCGGATACTTCAAGATTTTACGCCCTCTCGAACTCTCCTAACAGATCCCGACAGCCGACGACTTTGACGACAAGGTGGCCGAACCGTCGGGCAAACGAGGATTTGATCGCCGGACAGACGAGATAATTCGATCCTTGGGGATACGATTCCCGGAAAACAGCGAGCGACTTGGAGTCGAAACGATCGACATTAATCTTGCACTCCACGGCATCGACGGCTCGCCCGCGTCGGACGACAAAATCCACTTCGCGGCCCGATTTGTCCCGCCAGAAATGGAGGCCTTCTCCCCAAGTCGCTGCACGAAGGACGTCCAAGACCAGATGCTCCCAGAGAAGACCGCGATCATCATCACGGATATCTCTCCAGCCGCGCGCGTAGGTGACGAAACCCGTATCGAATCCATAAACCTTCGGGCGGCGCACGATCTCTCTCCGCCCGCCTCCATGAAAGGGGGGCATTGGATAAAGCGCGCAAGCGATGCTCATCGCTTCAAGGTAAGCTTTCACTGTCGGACGGCTGAGATCGCATTCCCGGGAAAGGGCCGAGTAATCCGCCTGGCCCCCGCTCTGCCTGAGCATTAAGCGCAAAAGCTTAAGGAAGCCCGTTCTCTCGCGGACGGCAAACAGCTCCTGGATGTCACGGGCATAGAAGCTATCCATCCATTCGGTAAAAAGATGTTCGTCCTTAGTCGGATTGAGAAGGAACTCGGGAAGCCCCCCATTAAGGAGCCTCCGGTCCAAGTCAAGGATATGAAACTCCTCCTCACATTCCGTCCAGAGAACCGGGAACAAAGTCAGCACCAGTTTTCTACCTGTCAAGGAATCTCTGAATTTACGGATAGCGGCTAAAGTCGAGGAACCGGTGGCCAGAATGCGAAGTCCGGGAAATGCGTCGGCAGCGATCTTGAGAATACGGCTCGGATCGCTCAAGCGATGGATTTCATCCAGGACGATGACGGCGTTTTTGGATTGCGCCCTGAAAAACATTTCAGGGTCCTCTAAGCGCTGCGCCTCAGAAGGCAGATCGCAACTGAGGTAAACGATATCGGGCAACATCCGAGCCAGGGTGGTTTTCCCGACGCGACGGACTCCCGCGAGCCAGACGATCGGCCGCTTCTGCCAAACGGCCCGAACGCGATTCAGCCAATAAGGACGGTTAATCATGAAACTATAATTAACATTTGGACGTCCAAATGTCAAATATAATATCGACCCCCTATTTTTCGAAACCGATTTTTTTGAGCAGGGCGATGAATCGCAGATCGTACCCTATAAGAATAAACTTCTTCGCGCAAGGCGATGATCCCTCCCCTTCAGATCGGAATCGGCACCGCCCTTATTTCAATAGGGGCGGATAAAATACTCCGAATACTGTAAACACGTTTTGAAATCTGTGCAAATTCCCCACATAAAAGTAAACATCGCTTCTTGTTGGGTCAGCGATTCTGAGCCATTTCTCTTCGATTTTACGGAGCAATACTTTCTCGTCTTGATATTTTACGCGCCATGTTCGAAACGCTTGGTTTATCTCCCAATCGATAATGGAGAGATTATGCCCGGGACAATTACTCTCCGAGACACAGCGGAATCTATAATAGAAATGAAAGGGAATTTCTTCAATTTCTTCTTTTTGTTTATCGAATATGCCGGGCTGAGCGTAGGCCCTTTTTCTTTTTTTGATATCCTCCGGTGGTCGCTTCTTAAATTCAGACGATCAATATCCAATCCGGCACAACATACGGTCTCGCCATAGGAAATGCTAGGAGCGGGATATGCTTTGACGGTTATGAGAATTCTTTTGTTTTCGAATCCCGATGTTTTCAAATGTGACGAACCTGGATTTTATGTCCTTCTATTTCGAGGATTTTCTGCGCGACAATCGAACGGTGGCAGTTTTTCGGCGTTCGTTCGAAACACATTAAACAGCTCAATCCCTTATCAATGTAACGGACGGCTTCGAGAAGAGAATTGGAGTTTAAAAGGAGATGCTCCGTATAGGACCGGAAAAAATCTTCATAATCCATATCTGCCTTCAGCTTGTGCCGGATTTCCGAAGGGCTTCCCAAAGAACGAAAATGAACATACTCAATGTTCTCGGATTCCAGTCTTCTCTTAAGTACGGACTTGGAGAATCCTTTTTTCCGAGATAAAGGAATTTCTCTGATATCGATCAAGCGTCTGATATGAAAAGATTTAAGATATGAGACAAATTCATCTAATTTCCGGCCTTCATAGCCGATGGTGAATAATTCTCGGGGGTTCATAATCGTAATTATACCAAATTCATGCTTATAGACGCTAAAAACTATGGAAATTTCTCATGCTTGCAGAAAATGGTTAAATCCATCGGCCCAATCCGGCCGGGACAATTCGCCATTGCGAGATTTGCAGATCATGACCTGGCCCTTGTCGGGGATGTGGGCCGTCAGTCGCGCGATAAACCAGAGTCAAGCCTGCCCGTCCGGTATTTGATTTTTTGAGGCGAGCGGATTTGCAGCATATCGGCCAAATAACCTTCATGATTTTTTCTTCCCTTGCCAGAGAGTCTCGATCTAGCCTTCCTCATGATGGTTCAATGGAATCAATT
>Ga0209253_10000446_pt1 | contig 35364 bp, 24 predicted proteins | sample FrelakmetBRP12BR_FD_187145 | JGI IMG/M metagenome (GOLD analysis project Ga0209253, IMG submission 187145) | Freshwater lake sediment microbial communities from the University of Notre Dame, USA, for methane emissions studies - BRP12 BR (SPAdes)... | ecosystem: Environmental > Aquatic >... | reverse complement strand
ACCCTGTCCGACGCCGGCGTCATCGTCGTGCGCGGCCGAAGCCTGCAAGTCCCTGATCGGGCAAGGCTCCTCGCCACCCTCGACGCCCAGTCCTGAACTCCCGCCCGGCTTGATCGAGGTCAATGCGGATACAGGCCCGCTCCCCTACCGTGTCGAATAACAGGTTGGTGCGCGCCAAGGCGCGCCCCGCACGGTTACAGCCAAAAAGGGAGTCGTCCATGACATTGACATTTACGGTCCGGGCCCGCGTTGCCGCCTCATTGGCTGCCGCGGGATCGCTGGCCCTGTCCGCCGGCGCCTGGGCACAGCAGGTGCACCAGGCTGAGGTCGCAGGCGCGAGTTCGCTCGCTGCGCAGGTCGCCGACGGCAAGAAGGTATACGACACGATCTGCTACGCCTGTCACCAGGCCGACGGCAAGGGGCTGCCGGGGGCCTTCCCGCCACTCGCAGGTTCCGACTACCTCCTCGGCAACCCGGACCGCGCGGCGCGCACGGTCGTGAACGGCCTGCAGGGAGAGGTCGAGGTCAACGGCATCAAGTACAACTCGGTCATGCCGGCCATGACCCAGCTCTCCGACAAGGAGATCGCGGATGCGCTGACGTATGCCATGAACTCCTGGGGGAACAAGGGTGGCTCGGTTTCGACCACCACCGTCGCAGCGACACGCACCAAGGCTGAGGCGACCCCCAAGAAGGCGGAGTCGCCGACACAGCACCCTACGATCACCTCCGAACTGAAATACCAGGGCGCACCCTCCCCGGTCGGCGCGGCCGATGCACAGGTACTGCTGACCCCGGGGGCGCCGACGATGTCGGCGGCCGAATTCAAGGAGGCCCAGCAGATCTACTTCGAGCGTTGCGCGGGCTGCCACGGCGTGCTGCGCAAGGGCGCGACCGGGAAGCCGCTCACTCCCGACATCACCCAGAAGAAGGGCACGGATTATCTCAAGGTGTTCATCAACCAGGGCTCGCCCGCCGGCATGCCGAGCTGGGGCAAGTCGGGTGAGCTTACTCCGGCGCAGGTGGACCTGATGGCGCGCTACGTGCAGAACGAGCCGCCGCTGCCGCCCGAATTCGGCATGAAGGAAATCAAGGCGACGTGGACGGTCCTGGTGCCGGTGGCCGATCGCCCGAAGACGAAGCAGAACAAGTACAACATCGACAACATCTTCGCGGTCACGCTGCGCGACGCGGGAGAAGTGGCGCTGGTCGACGGCGACACCAAGAAGATCATCACGACCATCAAGACGGGCTACGCGGTGCACATCTCGCGGCTCTCGAGCTCCGGCCGCTACGTGTACGCGATCGGCCGCGACGCGAAGATCGACCTGATCGATCTCTTCATGCCAACCCCGGCCAAGGTGGCCGAGATCAAGGTCGGCCTCGAGGCGCGATCGGTCGAGACCTCGAAGTACAAAGGCTACGAGGACAAGTACGCGATCGCGGGCTCCTACTGGCCGCCGCAGTACACGATCATGGACGGCCTGACCCTCGAGCCGCTCAAGGTCGTCTCGACCCGCGGCATGACGGTGGACACGCAGGAGTATCACCCCGAGCCGCGCGTGGCCGCCATCGTGGCGTCGCACGAGCACCCGGAGTTCATCGTCAACGTCAAGGAGACCGGGCAGATCCTGCTGGTCAATTACGAGGACATCGACAACCTCAAGACGACGACGATCGGAGCCGCCCGCTTCCTGCACGACGGCGGCTGGGACGTGACCAAGCGCTACTTCCTGACGGCCGCCAACCAGTCGAACAAGGTCGCGGTGATCGACTCGAAGGAACAGAAGCTGACGGCCCTGATCGACGTGGACAAGATCCCGCACCCGGGTCGCGGCGCGAACTTTACCGACGTGAAGTATGGCCCGGTGTGGGTCACGAGCGCGCTCGGCAACGACAAGGTGACGCTGATCGGCACCGACCCCGTCGAGCACAAGGACAGCGCCTGGAAGGTCGTGCGGGTACTCAATGGCCAGGGTGGCGGCTCGCTGTTCGTGAAGTCGAACCCGAAGTCGCGGCACCTGTACGTGGACACGCCGCTGAATCCCGATCCGAAGATCGCGCAGAGCGTGGCCGTGTTCGACATCGGGAACCTCGAGGCAGGCTACAAGGTGCTGCCGATCGCCGAGTGGGCGAACCTCGGCGAAGGTCCGAAGCGCGTCGTGCAGCCTGAGTTCAACGCCGCAGGCGACGAAGTCTGGTTCTCGGTGTGGAACGGCAAGGAACAGAAGTCGGCCATCGTCGTCGTCGACGACAAGACACTTCAGCTCAAGGCCGTGATCAATGACCCGAGAATCGTGACGCCCACGGGCAAGTTCAACGTGCACAACACGGTGGATGACGTCTACTGACGATCCTCCCTGCGTGAGCCCGGAACGGGCCCCGTCCAGGCCCCGCTTCCCGAGAAGCGGGGCCTTTTTTCTTGCCATGATTGCGGCAGCGCGCTGCCGCTGGACGGCATTCGGGCCGCCCGCACCGCTGGCAGGTCGCCAAAGCGCGTGCACGCAGCGTACGCTGCAGGCGTGCAACCCGGAGTTCACACCGCCAGGCGCACGAGTAACTTGCCTTACCCCAGCCCCGCCTGTGCTCGAACCGACCAGGCGCCCACGCAAGCGGAAGCAGGACCATGAAGAATTTCGCGAGAGAGACCCTGAACAGACTTGGTTTCAAGGCGGCCGGGACGCGCCGGAAGCCCCACAAGGACGTCCTCGAGGGGTTCTCCGCCCCGTACCTCGCCCGGCTCAGCCAGCCGGCGACCGTCATCGACGTGGGCGTGGGCTATGGAACCTACCCTTTATACGAGGCGTTCCCGAAGGCCAGGTTCATCCTGGTGGAGCCTCTCCGGGACTATGAAGGCGCGATTTCCAGGATCGCCGGTCAATACGACTGCACGGTCGTCTACAAGGCGGCGGGCGACGCCCCCGGCAGTCTCGAAATCAGCGTAGACACCGAAAACCTCCAGAAGAGTTCCTTCGCGGACAGGACGCCGCTCACGAACAAGGGTCACCGGCTCGAGAAACGAATGATAGAGGTTGCGACCCTGGACGCCATTGTCGCGGCGCTTCCCGACCTGCGTGAGCCGATACTCCTGAAGATCGATACCGAAGGACACGAACTGAAGGCACTGCAGGGAGCCCACGCGCTACTGCGCAGGACGGACACCGTGATCGTCGAGGCCTCGATCGCGAGGCGATTCGAGGGCGGTTATGAATTCGAGGACATTGTCGAATTCATGAAGCACAGCGGCTTCTACCTTCTGACCTTCCTGAGCATCAACCACCACAGGGGCGAACTCCGGCCGAGGTATGCCGACGTCGTCTTCAAGCGGCGCGCCTGACGGGCACGGGTGGCGGCTCGCCGCCGGCGCTCCCCGCGTCAATACCGCCAGTGCAACGTCACCGAGATGCTGCGGCCCGGCCGCGTGTAGTACGGGATGAGCGGATCACCCACCGGTCGCCCACGCACGTCCGCCCACTCGATGTAGTCCTCGCCGGTCAGGTTGAAGAGGCCCGCGTCGAGCGTGAGCCCGTGGCCGAGGTCCGCCTGTCCGAGCAGGTCGAGCGTCACGTAGGAATCCGTCCGGTAGAGGTTCACGCGGCTGCGGTCCACCTCGCGCTTGGCCGCGACGCTCGTCGTCACGAGCTCGCCGCGCCACGCTCCGGAAGCCGCCTCGTAGGCGAGCGACAGGAGCGCGCTGCCGGGATCGACTGAATTGATCGGCTGGTTGCGATCGAGGTCCTCGCCCCTGGACCACGCGCCCGAGAGGCGTGCCGTCCAGCCCGCGAGCGTCTGCGTCCACTCGCCCGGCCGGACCGTCGCCGACACTTCCGTGCCATAGATGCGCGCGCTCGCGATGTTCTGCGACTGGAAGATGATGACGTGCGTCACCGGGTCGGTCCCGAGGTTGACCTTGGACTCGATGAAATCCTCGTAGTCGGTCCAGTAGCCACTGGCCGTGAACGCGAGCGCTTCGCTCTCGTAGCGCAGGCCCAGTTCGTAGCCATTGCTTTTCTCGGGCTTCAGGTCCGGGTTCGGAATGGCGCGAATGTTGAGCAGCGGCAGGTCGAGGCCGATGTTCACGTCTTCCGGTGGCGGCGCGCGAAAGCCGTGCGAGTACTGGAAGTACGTGGTGAGCGAATCGCCGAAGCGTCGTGTCAGCCCGAGCTTCGGCGAGACCGAGGTGTCGTTGATGCCGACGACCGGCGTGCGCGGATTATCCTCGCGGTATAGTCCGTCGGCCTTTGGCGAGAGATCGTAGTAGTCCACGCGCAGCGCGGGAATCACCGACCATTGGTCGCCTCCGAACCTGATTTCGTCCTGCGCGAAGACGCCCGCCTCGAAAACGTCGGAGTTCGGGAAGTCGCGCAGCGGATAGGTTTCACCGAGGATGGTCTTGGTCGTGGCACCCGTCAGCAGGTTCGTCTGCGTTCCATTTCGCATCTCCTCGAGCTGCGTTCCAGAGACCTCGAGCCCATAGACGATGTCGTGGCTGAGACTTCCCCGAACGACATCCTTCACGGCGGTGAATTCCGCTCCCAGGACGCGCTCCTCGAAGCGGAACTGGCGATCGAGCTGCTGTGGCGGCGTCCCCGGACGGACCGGTGGCGGCGGTGGCGGCGGCACGGCCCTGCGCTGCTCGAAGGTATCCTGGCGCGTGTCGGTGCCCTGCCAGTAGACGATCCAGTTCGCCGAGTCGTAGGCCGCAGTCGGGCCGAGCTTCTGCGCGAGGCTGGTGCGGAACCGCTCGCCCGAATCGTCGCCCTTCAGCGCGACGGTGTTCGAGAAGCGGCTGCCCGCCAGCAGTTCCCACGCGTTCACGTCCGTCTTCTGGCGGATGCGCCCGCCTTCCGCGGTCACAGTGAGCGGGCCGCCCGGCATCGAGTCGAACTGCGCCGTCGCGAGAACCGAGTCGGCGTCGTACTCGCGCGGATCGGGCGTCACGTTGGCCGCGGTGTCGGCCTCGTGCCCCTGACGGTGCACGTAGCCCAGGACCACGTCCGCGGAGCCCACCCGGTCCGCACCGATCACGGCCGCGTGCCAGCCGTCGTCACTGCTGTCGTATCCCGCCTCGCTGCGCAGGCCGGCGTTCGCGCCACCGGCGAGAAGCGTCTCCGGATTCAATGTGCTCATCGCGACGACGCCGCCGATGGCGTCGCTGCCGTACAAAGACGACGCCGGTCCGCGCAGGATTTCCACGCGCTGCACGAAGGCCAGGTCCACGAACGCACGACCGGAGTCGGAGTAGCTGCCGATCGCGAATCCGGGCGCGGACGGAATGCCGTCGACCTCGACGGCCACGCGATTGCCGGTCATGCCGCGAACCGTGAACGTGTCGAGTCCGAACCGGAACGGATCGCTGCGCACGCTCAAGCCCGGCTCGTAGCGAACCATCTGCTTGACGTCGCTGGAGAGGGTTCGCTGCAGCTGCTCGTCGGAAATGACCGTGACGGTCGCGGCGACGCGGGTCACGGGCACGAGACGGCGCGCGTAGACGGTGACTTCCTCGAGTTCAGCGGGGGCTGCGCCCTGTTGCGCGGGCGCGGCAGTCCCCGCGCCCTGCGCTGCGGCGGCCAGGCTCATGGCAATGGAAACCGCCAGTGAATTCATGCGCTTGTGACGGTTGACATGGGTCAAGGGAAACCACTCCTCATCGGCGCACTCTGTTGCGCATGGATTCTTCTTGCCAATAGTTTGAGGCATCGAGCCCCGGAGCCACCATGACCCAAGTCAACGCTGCACGCCTGCTCAGTATCGCGGTCGCCGCCGCACTCTGCGCGACTGCGACCCAGGCCGCCGACGCGCCGCTCACTCCCGCCGTGGCACCCGCCGCAGCACCCGCGGCGCCGGCCGCGCCCGCCGCCCCGGCGATGAACAGCTTCGAGACTGCGATCACCGGCGGCAAGGTGCACTTCGACTTCCGCTACCGCTACGAGCAGGTGGACCAGGAGGGCTTCAGCGACGACGCCTACGCCTCGACCCTGCGCACGCGACTCAACTACACCACGGCGGAGTGGCACGGCCTCACGGCCATGCTCGAAGCGGCCAACGTGCTCGTCGTCGGCCAGTACGACCTCTACAACAGCACGACCAACGACGCGACGGACCGGCCGGTGGTCGCCGACCCCCGCTACACGGAGATCAACCAGGCGTGGCTGCAGTACAAGATCGGCAGCTTCACCGGCATCGGCGGCCGGCAGGTGATCAACCTCGACAACCAGCGCTTCGTCGGCAACGTCGGGTGGCGCCAGAACGACCAGACCTTCGATGCAGTGACGCTGAAGATCGGCGCGATCCCGCGTACGCAGTTCTTCTACTCCTGGGTCGGCAACGTGAACCGCATCTACGGCCCGGAGAACGGTCAGTACCCCGGCAACCTGGACGGCAACACCAGTCTCCTGAACGCAAGAGTGGACTTGGGCCCGGTCGGGCAGGTCGCGCTGTTCGACTACTGGGAGGACTTCGACCCGAAGCAGTGCTGCGTGCCGGCGCGCTCGAACAACCTGTCGAACAACTCGTACGGCTTCCACTACACCGGCGCCTACAAGTTCAGCGACACGGTCAAGGCGAACTGGATCGGGTCCTGGGCCCACCAGTCCGACTACGGCCAGAGCACGCTGGACTATGGCGCCGACTATTACCTGCTCGAAGGCGGGCTGGGCCTGAAGAACTTCGGGCTCAAGGTCGGCTACGAGGTCCTGGGCGGTAACGACTACGACGAGGCCAATACCACGGGCTTCCAAACGCCTCTCGCCACGCTGCACATCTTCCAGGGCTGGGCCGACATGTTCCTGTCGACGCCGAAAGCGGGCGTCCAGGACTTCTACGTGGGCGGTTCGGCGAACTTCGGCAACTTCGCCATGCAGGTCGTCTACCACGACTTCGGCACGGACGCGAAGGCGCTGGACACGACACTTCTCCACACGTTCAGCAGCTACGGCAACGAGTGGGATGCCTCGGTCGGCTACAAGTTCAGCACGCGCTACGAGGCTCTGCTCAAGTACGCCAACTACAGCGCCGATCGCGACGTGCCCGGCACGCAGGGACTGGACACGACCAAGACCTGGCTGCAGTTCGCCGCGACGTTCTGAACCCACAGCCCGAGGGTCCCAACCGGCGACAGGCACCCCGGCCTGCGCCGCACGCGGGGCGACGCAGTGCGATCGAGAAACGATCGCATTTGTTCGCTCCGCGATTGGTTTTCGTGCCCGCAGACGTCTAACAGGGCAACGAATATTCCCGGCCGAGAGGGTTCCATGGCGAAACACACAACGCTGCGCGCACAATCGTTCGGCACCATGGCGCTCGGCGCCATGCTCCTGCTCGCCGGATGCGGCGGCGGTGGAGGGTCCGGCGCCTCAGAGAGTTCTGGCGGCTCGGGCGGCGGCTCGGGCGGCGGCACCGGCCAGACCAGCTACAAGATCGTAGCCACCAACGACCTCGGCATGCACTGCGTGGACGCCGATTTCTCGGTTTTCTCGATCCTGCCACCCTACAACGTCGTGAATGCGCAGGTCGTTCGAACCGATGGCACGGGCAAGGCTTCGTTGCTGGACAACCTGAGTGTCGTGCTGCGCTATTCGGCCATCGCCGACGCGAACGGCTCGATCAACAGCCACAGCATCGGCAAGACGAACTTCTGGCAATACGTCGCCAGGACCTACGGCGCGGACCTCCCCCCTGGTCAGGGACTCAAGGGCCTGTATATGCCCGCGGAGGCCACCAGCCCGGACCAGACTTCGTTCACCTGGAAGCCGTCGGACGCGCTCTTCAAGGCCGAGGGCATCCCGATCATCCCCCTGGACGACGCGGGCAACCACAATCGTTATCCCCTCATGCGGCTCACGGCGACGGACAAGACTAGCGGAGCGGCCCTCGCCACCCTCGACGTCGTCCTGCCGGTGTCCGAGGAAACGACCTGCTCCGACTGTCACGCCACCGGGGGCACCGCCGCCCGGTCTGCGGGAATCACGTGGTCCACGGCAGGCGACCTCGAGATCCAGTCGCGCGAGAACATCCTGCTGCTGCACGACGGCCGCATGGGCACCAACCTGATGGCCTCCAAGCCCGTGCTGTGCGCCGGATGCCACTACAGCGCGGCACTCGACCTCGCCGGCACCGGGCCGAGCGGCGCCCAGGTGGGGAAACCGACCATGTCCTCGGCGATGCACGCTTATCACAGCAGCCGGATGGTGAACGCTGCAGGCGTGCCCTACGCAGACCGCTGGGTCGCGCAGGGTGGCACGCCGCCTTCGCCGGACAACCAGTCCTGCTACCTGTGTCATCCGGGCAAGTCCACGCAGTGCCTGCGCGGAGCGATGACCAACGCCGTCACCTGCCAGAACTGCCACGGAGGCATGAGTCCGGTCGGCGGAACCTCGCCGTTGGCCGCGGGCGGCAGCATTGATGGCACGAACGACGGCAGGCCACGTCGCCCATGGATGGACCTGCCGCGCTGCCAGTCCTGCCACACCGGCGATGCGGTGAACCACCTCACGCTGGCGGACGCATCGCTCATGTCCACGGATGGCATTCGCACGCTCCTCGCGTTCACCTCTACGGATGCGGCGGCGTCGCCGCGTGCGGCCGCGAGTTCACGCTTTGCCGAGAACACGGGCAAGCTGTACCGATACAGCAAGGGCCACGGCGGCGTCGCCTGCGAGGGCTGCCACAACAGCACCCACGCCATCTGGCCCAACCCCGACGACGCGCACAACGACAACGTGGCCTCACGGCAGGTGCAGGGTCATGCCGGAACGATCACCGAGTGTTCGGCCTGCCACGGCGCCGGCACGCTCGCGCTGGGCCTCAACGGACCGCACGGCATGCACGTCGTCGGCGACCCGCGCTGGCGCCGCGACGGCGGCCACCAGGGTTTCGCCAAGAGAGATCGCCAATCTTGCGCCGCGTGCCACGGCTCGGACTTCCGAGGCACGCCGCTGTCGCGGACGGCCGCCCAGCGCAGCTGGGGATCGCGCACCGTGGCGATGGGAGTACAGGTCGGCTGCTACGACTGCCATAACGGACCGAACGGCGGCGACTGACCGATTTCTTTCCCGGAGTCGGCGGGCCGTGGGCCCGCCGACTTTCTTGCCGGAGCGCCCCGCGCGCGCGCCTGCAACTGCATGCTGCGCCTGTGTTGTACCATCGTCGCATGGGTACCGCCGGCACCGGGACCACGAGCGAATACACACGCGCCGAAGAGCGCATTCACAGCGCGACCCACCTGGTCGGCATCGCCTTCATGCTGGTCGCGATCCCCTGGCTCGCGGTGAAGGCGGCCAGTGTCGGCGACTCCTGGCGGCTCGTCTCCGGAATCGTCTTCGGCGCCAGCGCGCTGCTGCTGTTCACGTCCTCGGTCGTCTACCACTCCGCGACCGATGCGGTGGTCAAGGCGCGACTCCGCAAGCTGGATCACTCGGCGATCTACGTCCTGATCGCCGGCACATACACGCCGCTTGCAGTGGGCGCCTTGCGTGGCGGCTGGGGCTGGACGCTGTTCGGACTGGTGTGGGGCCTGGCGCTGGCGGGTGTCCTGGCGAAAACGGTGTTCGGTTTCCGCTCACAACTCGCCTCGACGCTGCTCTACGTCGGCATGGGGTGGACGGGACTCGTCGCCATCCGCCCCCTGATGACCGCCCTCACCGGTCACGAGCAGGCGTGGATCCTGGCCGGTGGCCTGGCGTACATGGCGGGAGTGCCCTTCTATGTCTGGAAGAGAAGGCGTTACACGCACGCGATCTGGCACCTCTTCGTGCTGGCCGGCGTGGCGTGCCATTTCGTCGCCGTCCTGAGCGTGATGGCGCAACACACCTGAGCCTCGGCCGCGCAGGGCCGCGCGCGCCACTCACCGCTCCTCTTGCAGCGCAGGATCGGGGCCCCGTGAACGACGGGCACCGCTGCTGCGGTACCATCCGCGCATGGAAAATCCCCCTGCCGCCATCGCGCTGTCGCGCGAACTGAGCCCTCGCCGCAATACCACGACCGCGACCGATCTCGACACGCTCGTCGAGGAGCAGTTGCGGCACTTCGCGATCGACCCCGCCTCGGATTACGGCCGCCGCCTGGGCGCGCTCGCGTCGCACCTCTACAGCGCCAACATCGCCACCCACGAGCTGTGGCAGATCAGCCTGCGGGAACTCGCGAGCCTCGACCAGCGCGACCGCGTGGCGCGCTTCAACGCCAAGCGCTTCCTCTGTTTCCAGCTCGCGAAGATCCTGGACACGCTGCAGAACCCGCTGCGCAAGTCCTACCAGTCGCTGCTCAACGATTCGACGCAGTCCGCGGTCAAGGGCCCCTATCCGCTCTTCGACAACGTGACCGCACTCTTCAGCGCTACGCCCGTGATCACGCGCACCGCGACCTACATGTACGCGTGCACGGAATGGGTCGAGGACGCGTTCAAGGGACGCGAGCCACTGCTCGAGATCTATTCGCGGCTCCTGAATCCGACCTCCATCAGCCTCGCCAATCACATCGTGGACCTCGAAGCCGGCCCGCTCGCCGGCGAGTACCTGGCCTGGAACTTCAACTCCGGGATGGCCGCGATCGACGCGACGCTCGCGAACGTGGTCGGCTACCAGGACATCGTGCTCGCGAGCCGCAATGTCTACGGGGGGACCTACCAGCTGCTGCACGACTGGTACGGCAAGCAGAGCAACCTCGACGTCGCGGTGTGCTGGTTCGACGGCTTCACGGAGGACGCCTTTCGCGCGGCACTGTCGAAGGCTCAGCAGGACTACGCGGGCCGCCTGGCTGCGGGCCGGCACATCTACGTGTTCATCGAGTCGCCGTGCAACCCGCACGGCCACGTGCTCGACGTGCCGGGCATCTGCCGGGTAGCCCACGAGTCGGGGCTCACCGTCATCTGCGATGCGACCGTGGGCACGCCGATCCTCCAGCCCGTGCTGCAGCGGCCGGACCCGCTGGAGCGACCGGACTTCGTGATCCACTCCTACACCAAGGACCTCGCCGGCTCCGGAACCACGACGGCCGGCGTGTGCATCGGCCGCAACGAGCTCATGTTCATTCCGAAGGGCGATACCGTGACGGCACCGGGTCCCGACGGCACGCCGCGCACCTACCGCTGGGACGAGAGCCTGTTCTGGAACGTGTACTACGTGAAGGGCGCGTTCCTCGACGCGGACAAGGCGTTCGAGGTGATCAACGGCATGCGCACCGTGGAGCTGCGCGTGCTGAACAAGGCGATCAACACGCTGGTGCTCGCGCGCGCGCTCGCGAAGCACCCGGCCATCAACGTGCGCTGCTCGGCGGTTCCCGGCAACGAGAACTACGAACTGCGCGAGCGCCTCATGTTCCTCGGGCTGCCCGCGCCGCTGTTCACCATCGACCTCGAGACCGAGGCCGCCGCCGGCATCGGGCGACATGCGTTCCAGCGTTTCTTCGACTGCCTCGAGCCCGCCTTCGGCCTGCAGGTGAGCCTGGGCCAGGTCAACACGGTCGTGCTCTGCCCCGCGCTCACCAGCCATTCGGAGTTGTCGCTCGACGCGCTGCGCGAGGCCGGAATCTCGCCGACCACGATCCGCATCTCGGTTGGCGAGGAGGATCCCCGCACCCTGCTCGTGCACCTGATGCGCGCGGCGGAACTCGCGCTCGAGCCCGCGGCTCCCGGCTTCCTCGCGCACTTCCCGGCGCTGGAAGAAATCGATCGCCTGTACCAGGAAACCTACGTGGACGTACATCGCCGCTACGCGGCGAGCCGGCCCAACATGACCCAGCTGATGAAGTAGGTGCGCGGGCCGGGGCTCAGACCGGTACGCGGCCCGGGTCGGGACGGAGGGTCCAGAGCAGCCACTGCCCGAGCAGCGCGAAGGCGAACACGACCGCGCAGGCAAGGAACGCCGAGTGCAGGTAATCCATGGCGAGGTGGTCGCCGTGGTGACCGACGACCAGGACGAGCATCGGCGTGACGAGCAGCGCCCTGAGCCAGCGCCGCCTGGGTCCCGCGACCAGCACCACGAGCCCGACGGCGACCAGGAGCGATGCCTGCGCGACGGCGCCGGTCGCGAACTCGAATACGGCCACCATCGCCAGGTTCGCAAGCAGCGCGCCCGCAAGGTACAAGATCGAGCGCCGCACGGATCCCTCGAGCGCAGGCTGTCCTACGGCAGCGACCGCGAGCGGAATCCACCATCCGTGTGCCACGCCAAATGCCCTGGCGGCCAGCCACGCAACCGTGACCAGCACGGCGAGCAGGGCCGCGTAGCTGAGTGCCGTCTGCGGACGCACCGCGCGGGTGTCCACGTCCACGTCGCGCAGCAAGGTCAGGGCGAGCAGGAGCCCGTATCCGCTGCCGGCCAGCATCACGAGCATTGGCACCAGCACCGCGGACGGCGTCGCCGGTTCGCTCGAGCCAATGAGCGTGGCCGCGAGGACGGCCAGCACGCCCCGCTGGAACCCCTGCGAGCTGGCCGCGCCGACCAGCGCCGCGGCAGCGACGATCAGCGCCGCGACCCCGTCCGTGGACTGCGCGGTGATCGCCGCGGCGGCGTAGATCACGGGCAGCAGGATGGAGAATCCCGCCACCGGACGGGCCAGCAGGCTCATCTGCGCCGACAGGACTGCGCCCAGCGCGAAGCAATGCGCGGCCGATGTGTAACCGGTCGCGTACAGCACGGCCGCCGGACCGAGCAGCAGCGCGAGGACCCCAGTGGCTTTGAGAATCATTGTCGTAGGCGCCTGCCCCATCCCGGTGCAAGATCCAAGCCACAATGGGCGTGCCCAAGCAAATCAGGCGCTTGCGACCAACCGGGCAGTGCCTCGGACGCAATATGTAAAAAGCCCCGACGCCGGGGGCGTCAGCGGACCGGGTCCATGATCGTGTGCTCCTGGATCGGCCTGCCGAGGTCGAACATGAGTTGCCAGTTCCCCTGGCTCGTCCCGGCCAGCGTCAGGGTGACGGGGCCCAGGGGCGTGCGCGCACCGAGCAACGCCGCCACGGAGTACATGGCGCCCGTGCCCGGATAGTTGACCTGGTCGTCCATCGCGCCCGCCGTCAGGGTCAAGCCCGCGTAGAGCGCCTGCCCGAAGAGGTCGCTGATCTCGGCAATGCGCTTGAGATAGGTTGCGGACGTCGTCCAGTACCCCTGCCCGCGCAGTTCGCCGATCGCGAGGCCCGGAAAGCTGATGGGTCCGCCGAGCTGGAACTGGTCGTACGCGGGCAGCGCGGAGCCCAGCGAGGACCCGCCCGCCGCGCGCAGGTATGCAGCACTCGTGCCCACCGGCAGCGCGTACGAAACCATGCCCTCGAGCCGCTGGTAGTCCCTCGCGGCGCCGAGCCAGTCCGCGCTCTGGAACCAGGCCACCCGCGCGAGTACCCCGGAGCGCGGCAGGAAGTCCCGATCGCGATCGTCGTAGGTATAGCGCAACGACGTCCCGCCGTAGCCTTCCCAGTCGGTTTCCTCGAGCGTAGGCAGGGCGATGTCGCGCTTCACGGACTGGCCGCCTGCACGCAACCCTGCCCGCAGCTCGACATTGGTACCGACCACGCGGCCCGCATCGAGAAAGCCCCAGGCCGAGTTGAATGCGTAGTCGGCCACCGCGTTGCCTTCGGAATAGATTCCCTCGATGCTGCGCTGCGCCGTGACCCCGGGCTCGACGAACCACTTGTGGGCCACGTCGAGCGGCTGGTAGACGGAGAGACTCATTCCCGTCGTGTGGCCGAGGCTGGCGGCACCGTGCAGTTCGCCGCCACGTGAATTGATCCAGGTGCGCAGGAAGTCGCCCCCCACCGTGAACGCCGTGCTGGTGTCGGTGCCCATGTAGAGGCCGATGTCGAAGCGCACCTCGTTCGGACCCGTCGCCTTCTCCTCCAGGATCACGTCGAGGGTCGGCGCGTCCGGTGGCCCCGAGAGCGCGTAGGTCACCCTGTCGAAGTCGCCGAGCGCATACACGTCGCTCACGTGGTTCGCAATCGCCCTCGGCGTAACGACGTCGCCAGGCCCGACGCGCAGCGCCTCGCGCACGTAGTCCGGGTTGACCCGCACGGCGCCCTCCACCCGGACGTCCGCCAGCTTCACCGCAGCGGGCTCGCTCCGCGTGACGGACGCGCGCCACGCGTCGTACTCGCCCTGGGGCAGCGAATAGCGAGCCAGCTCGTCGCGATGCTCGAGCGCAGCGGTCCGGCCGAGCGGAATCGCCTCGGCCACCTTTTCGAACGACGCCGAGCCCAGGTCGCCCATGGGCACGGTGATCATGACGTCGCCCGGGCCGAGCGAATCGATCTGCTGCTGCTCGTTCGCGCGGATCATGATGTCGAGCGTGCGTCCGGCCATGGTGATCGGGGACTGCAGCTCCTCCAGCGTCGGCGCCGACGTGGGGACGGAAACGACGACCACGACATCGGCGCAGGTCTTGCGCGCCACGTCCACCGGGAGGTTGCGCGTCAGGCCTCCGTCGCCGAGCAGGCGCCCGTCGATCTGCACGGGCGCGAACACGCCCGGCACGGACATGCTGGCGCGCATGGCGCGCGCCAGGTTGCCGCTGTCGAGCGCCGCCATCTCGCCCTTCTGCATGTCCGTCGCCACGGCGCGGAACCGGATGGGCAACTGGTCGAAGTCGGTGACTCCCTGGCTGCGCGCGACGAGGTAGTCGATCGTCTGGTCGATGTTCTGCGAACCGATGAGCGCCGCCGGCGGCGTGAGCCGGGCGTCGCGGACGCCGAACCGCAGGCTGTTGCTGTAGGTCACGCCCGAGAGCTTGCGGCGCATCGGTTCCTTGGCGCGCCGGCCCTCGAATGCGATCGCGTTCTTCCACGAGATCTCGCGCACGGCCTGCTCGAGTTCGACCGCGCTGGTCCCCGCGGCGTAGGTGCCGCCGACCAGCGCACCCATGCTGGTGCCGGCGATACAGTCGATGGGGATGCGCATTTCGTCGAGCACTCGCAGCACGCCGACGTGAGCGGCGCCCTTGGCCCCTCCGCCGCCGAGCACGAGGCCGATGCGCGGGCGCGAGGGCGCGCTCGCCAGCGGAACGTCGCTCGCGTCCGCGCCCGATGCGGCGCGTGCGGGCGAACCTGCCGCGAGCGCGAGTGCCAGCGCGAGCGCCAGGCTCGGGCCCGGTGCGTGGTGGAATCCTGCGGTCGCTCGCAGCGCCACAGGTTCTTCTCCGATGGATGTCATGGGTGCCTCCGGCGCGCCGCGCCGGCCTCTATCGCCGCGAATCGTAATCCCGGGGCGCGCGCCGTGCGTCAACGGACTTCGAGAAGTGCGAGCGCCTCGACGTGATGCGTGCCGGGGAAGAAGTCGTAGGGGCGGATGGCCGCGACGACGTAGCCGGCATCCTCGAACTCGGCCAGGTCCCGCGCAAGCGTACCGGCGCTGCAGGAAAGGTACGCGATCCTCGCCGGGCGCAACTCTCGTGCCAGTGCGTCGGTCACCTCGCGCTCGAGACCCAGGCGCGGCGGGTTTACGTAGGCCACGCGCTCACCGCTGCGACCGGCCCACCACTCGCGGACCTGTGGCAGGCGCTGGACGCAGGTGCCTCGCAACACCCCTGCGAGCGGCGCATTGCGCGCGGCGAACGCCACGGCCTCGCCGGCGAGTTCGACACCGAGCGCGCCGCTGCCGGCCTCCGTCCACTCCCTGAGCGTCGCGCCCAGTCCGCAGTAGAGGTCGAGTACCGCGACCGACTCGCCGGGCGCGAGGTGCCGGCGCGCGTCGGCGATCGCACGAGCGTGCAGGCCCGGCAGTGCCTGCATGAATGCGGTCGGACCATGCAGGAATCCCCGCGAGTCGCGCGACTCCGCGGCTCCCGCGAGCAATTGCCATCCGCTGCGAGCGAAGAGCCGCCGGCCGGCTGCGGGATGGAGGTGCAGCCACAGGCCCTCGATGCCCGTACCCAGGACGGCCGCCGCGGCAGGCCCGAGCCGGCCGGGGTCGACCCGATGCGCCTTCACGATGAGCGTCGCCTGAGCCCCGGCCACGTGCAGGTACGCGAGCGGAAATTCGTCCCCCGGAGGCAGGCGCTCGACGAGGACGCGCACCAGCGTGCGGACACGTTGCGTGTGCACCGGGCAATCGTGGATCGGGATGAGTTCGTCGCGGCGCATGAGCCCGAATCGCCAGCCGTTTTCCGCCGCCCAGCGCGCCGTGAGCGTGACCCGGTCACGATACGAGAGCCGCTCGCCGGCGGCAGGCGCGACGATGGGGGCAATGCGGCTGGACCACGGTCGCAGCGCGCGAGACAGGTAGTCGCTCTTCTGTGCAAGACTCTCGCTGGCGTCGAGCAGCCGGTGCCGGCATCCATGGCAGGCGGGCTCGCAGCCGGCCGGCAGTGCCTCGATCGAGATCACGGCGGCCCCGGGAGGCGCGGCGCGGCCTCAGCTCCGGGGCAGGACCGTCGAGTGCCCCCTCGGCGGCCTGCCGCGGGCCGGCGCTCGTCGCGGGTCAGACCATCGGCTGGGCTGCGATGACGACGTGCGCAAGCGCGCCGAACACGAACATCACGGTGATCGCCAGGCCGGCGAGGACTCGGGTGAGAAAGCGGTCGGAATCGTTGCAAGTGAACATCGCTGGACCCTCCGGTTGAACTCGGGGTCAACGATAGTCCCGCCGATTGGTCAGATAAACGGAATATTTTCAGAGAGTCTATTCTGCCATTCAGGACAATCGAACGGTCGCGCTGGTCAGGCGGACCAGTCGACCCGTGGCCCGGAGCCGCCGGAATCCATGGCTTCGAGCAGCGCGGCGACCGGTGCGCGCTGCGGATCGCCGACCCTCAGCACGCAGCAGCCTTCGCGGCCACAAATGCAGCATTTCTGTCGATGGAAGGTCCCGCCCGCTCGCGCCCGGCTGGCACGCCGATCATGGCCTGCGCCCGTCGCGGCGGCAACCGGCCACCGGATTGACAGTCGGCCCGGCTCCGACAAGGATGCTCGCCTGTTTTCACGAACCACCTGCGGACGCGCGGCCCTGCCGCCCTCCTGTCCGCTGGAATCGAGGCCCAATATGCCCGAGCGCCCGAAGCGCCTCCGCGCCGCCCTGTTGACCGTGACGCTGGCCGCCGCTGCGCTCGCGGGGTGCGGGCACCGTGAGGGTGGCGCACCACAGGGTCCGGGCGCGATGCCCGTCACGGTCGTCACGCTGCGCGCCGAGCCGGTCACGCTCGTCCGCGAACTGACCGGCCGGACCAGCGCGTACCTGGTGGCCGAAGTCCGCCCACAGGTCAGCGGCATCGTGAAGGCCCGCCTCTTCACCGAGGGCGCCAGCGTCAGGGCAGGCCAGGCGCTCTATCAGCTCGACGACGCGACCTATCGCGCGGACTACGGCGTCGCGAAGGCCGCCGTCGCCCGCGCCGAGGCGACGCTCGAGGCGGCACGCCTGCGGGCACGCAGGACCGGCGAACTCGTCAAGACGGGCGTCGTGAGCGCGCAGGACAACGACAACGCGGTCGCGGCCCTGCGGCAGGCGGAAGCCGACGTGGAGGCCAGCCGCGCCGCCCTCGCCTCGGCCGGAGTGGTGCTGGGCTACGCGCGCATCACCTCGCCGATCTCGGGCCGCATCGGCAAGTCGGCGGTCACCGAAGGCGCGCTGGTGAAGGCCGAGCAGGATGCGCCGCTCGCCACCGTGCAGCAGCTCGACCCCGTCTACGTGGACGTCACGCAATCGAGCGCTGAGCTCCTGCAGCTCAAGCGCGAGCTCGCGGCAGGTACGCTCGAGGAACACGCCTCCCTGCCGGTCGCGATCGTACTCGAGGACGGCAGCCGGTACGCGCAGGAAGGTGCGCTCGAGTTCTCGGACGTGAGCGTGGACCCGGGCACCGGCAGCTACCTCCTCCGCATCAAGGTGCCGAATCCCGACCGCACGCTGCTGCCCGGCATGTACGTGCGCGCACTGGTGGGCAACGGCGTGCGGCCGCAGGGCCTGCTCGTGCCGCAGCAGGGCATCGCCCGCGACCCGCGTGGCAACGCGACTGCGCTCGTGGTGGGCAAGGACGGCAAGGCGGAGATACGCGTCGTACAGGCGACCCGCACCATCGGCGACAAGTGGCTGGTGGACGGCGGGCTCGTCGCGGGCGATCGCGTCATCGTCGAAGGGTTGCAGAAGGTGCAGCCGGGCATGCCAGTCGCGGCGACCGAAGCGACGGCGACACCTGCGGGCGCGGCAGGAGCGCCGGCCGCGGGAGCGGCGGCGAGCGGCGCGCCCGCGGCCAGCACGCAGAAGTAGGCGCACCCGACCGTGGCACGATTCTTCATCGACCGGCCGATCTTCGCCTGGGTGCTGGCAATCATCGTCATGGTCTCGGGCGCCATTTCCCTGACGCGGCTGGCCGTCGAGCAGTACCCGACGATCGCGCCGCCGACGGTCACGATCTCGGCCTATTACCCGGGCGCGACTGCGAAGGCGGTCGAGGAATCCGTCACCCAGATCATCGAGCAGAGCATGAAGGGGCTGGACGGGCTCCTGTACATGTCCTCGACCAGCGGGTCGGACGGTGGAGCCTCCATCAGCCTCACCTTCGAGAGCGGCACCAATGCCGACGTCGCGCAGGTGCAGGTGCAGAACAAGCTGCAACTCGCCACGCCGCTGCTGCCGGCGACCGTCCGCCAGCAGGGCGTCAGTGTCTCCAAGTCGGACACCGGATTCCTGATGGTCGTGGCCTTCCTGTCCGTCGACAGCCGCCTCGAGGCGGACGACATCGCGGACTACGTCGCGGCGAACGTGGTCGATCCACTTGCCCGCGTGCCGGGCGTCGGCAACGTCGAGGTGTTCGGCACGAAGTACGCCATGCGCATCTGGCTCGACCCGAGCCGTCTCGAGACCTATCACCTCAATCCGGGCGACGTGATCGCGGCCATCCGCGCCCAGAACCAGCAGGTCGCCATCGGCGAGCTCGGCGGAACGCCAGCGGTCCCGGGCCAGCAGCTGAACGCCTCGATCACAGCGCAGGGCCGCCTGCAGACGCCCGAGCAGTTCCGCGCGATCGTGCTGCGTGGCAACCCCGACGGCTCGACGCTCATGCTCGGCGACGTGGCAAGGGTGGAACTCGGCGCCGAGCGATACAGCCACATCGCCCGCTTCAATGGCCATCCGGCCACGGGCATCGCGGTATCGCTCGCGACCGGCGCCAACGCGCTCGCCACCTCGCGCGCGGTAGAGGCGAAGCTCGCGCAGCTCGCCCAGTCCTTCCCGAAGGGGATGCAGACCGCCGTGCCCTTCGACACCACGCCCTTCGTGCGGAGCGCGATCCAGGGCGTGATCGTGACGCTGCTCGAGGCCGTCGTGCTCGTGTTCCTGGTGATGTTCCTGTTCCTGCAGAACCTGCGCGCGACCCTGATCCCGACCATCGCCGTGCCGGTGGTGCTGCTCGGCACCTTCACGGTGCTCGTGACCCTCGGCTACTCGGTCAACATGCTGACGATGTTCGCGATGGTGCTCGCTATCGGACTGCTGGTGGACGACGCCATCGTCGTGGTCGAGAACGTCGAACGCATCATGCACGAGGAGGGACTGTCGCCGCTCGAGGCAACGCGAAAGTCCATGGACCAGATCACCGGCGCGCTCATCGGCGTCGGCCTCGTGCTCGCCGCGGTATTCGTGCCCATGGCCTTCCTTGGCGGCTCGACCGGCATCATCTACCGCCAGTTCTCCGCGACCATCGTCTCGGCCATGGCGCTGTCGGTCGCGGTCGCCATCGTGCTCACGCCGGCGCTCTGCGCCACGATGCTGAAGCCCGTGCCGAGCGGCGGGCACCTGGGCGGCCACGGTTTCTTCGACTGGTTCAACCGCAGGTTCGACCGCGGCAGCACGCACTACCAGGGGTCGGTGCGGCGCATGCTGGGACGGCGCGGCCGTTACCTCGCGGCCTTCTTGGCGATGGTGGCGATCGCGGCCGTGCTGTTCCTGCGCCTACCGACGGCATTCCTGCCCCAGGAAGACCAGGGTTGGCTCATGGCACAGGTCATGGCGCCGCCAGGGGCGACGCAGCAACGCACGATGGATTCGATCTACGCCGTCGAGCGCCACTTCCTCGAGAACGAGAAGGACACGGTCCGCTCGGTATTCACGGTGCAGGGCTTCAGCTTCTCCGGCAGCGGCCAGAACGCCGGCATCGCCTGGGTCAACCTCAAGGACTGGTCCGAGCGCAAGTCGAAGGAACTCGGCGTCGATGCGGTCGCGGGCCGCGCGATGATGAGCCTGATGCAGATCAAGGATGCGATGGCGTTCGCCTTCGCCCCTCCTCCGCTGCCCGAACTCGGCACCTCGAAGGGCTTCGTCTTCAATCTCAAGGACGATGCCAACCTCGGCCACGAGGCGCTCGTCGCGGCCCGCAACCAGTTCCTCGGCGCCGCGATGCAGGACAAGCTGCTCGCGAACGTGCGGCCGAACGGGCAGGACGACGCACCGCAGTTCCGCATCGACGTGGACAACAAGAAGGCCGCGGCGCTCGGCCTCTCGATCGACGACATCAGTGCGACGCTCGCCACAGCCTGGGGCGGCCAGTACGTGGATGATTTCGTGGACCGCGGGCGCGTGAAGCGCGTCTACGTGCAGTCGGATGCGCCGTATCGAATGGTACCCGAGGACTTCAGCCGCTGGGCGGTCCGCAATTCGAACGGCGAGATGGTGCCTTTCCAGGCCTTCGCGAGCTGGCGCTGGGACTACGGTCCGCCGCGGCTCGAGCGCTACAACGGCGCCTCGTCTCTCGAGATCAACGGCGAGCCTGCGCCGGGCGTGAGCTCGGGCACCGCGATGTCCGAGGTCGAGCGCCTCGTGGCACAACTGCCGCGCGGCATCGGCCTCGAGTGGACCGGCCAGTCCTACCAGGAACGGGAGGCCGGGGCGCAGACGCCACTCCTCTATGCGCTGTCGCTGCTCGTCGTCTTCCTGTGCCTCGCCGCGATGTACGAGAGCTGGGCGATCCCCAGCGCCGTGATGCTGGTCGTGCCGCTCGGCATCCTCGGCACGGTGCTCGCGTCCACGCTGCGCGGCATGGAGCGTGACGTCTACTTCCAGGTCGCGATGCTCACGACGGTCGGCCTCGCGAGCAAGAACGCGATCCTGATCATCACCTTCGCCAAGGACAACCTCGCGAAAGGCATGGACCTCGTCGAGGCCACGATGCTGGCGGTCCGCATCCGCCTGCGGCCGATCCTCATGACCTCGCTCGCCTTCGGTCTCGGCGTGCTGCCGCTCGCGATCGCGACCGGGGCAGGCTCGGGCGCTCAGCGCGCCATCGGCACTGGCGTACTCGGCGGAATGATCGCGGGCACCGTGCTCGGCGTGTTCTTCACGCCGCTGTTTTTCGTCACCGTGCAGCGCCTGTTCGGGCACGGGCGGTCGCCGCAGGCGACCAGCGACGCGGGCTAACGGGCCGCGCATGGACCAGCCACGGGACGAGCACTGCGGAACGCACTTTCCTGTCGCGTTCATCTCGCACGCGGCCTGCCGCCTGCACCAGATGACGCCGGGCCATCCCGAGCAACCGGCTCGCGTCAGCGTCATCGCGGAGGAGCTGCGCACGCGGGGCCTCCACGACTTCCTCGCGCACTACGAGGCGCCCCGGGCAACCGACGAACAGCTCGGTCGCGTGCATCCCGCGACTTACCTGGAATACATACGGGCGAAGGCGCCGGCCGCGGGCCTCGAGGCACTGGACCCCGACACCGCCATGTGCCCGGAGACGCTCGAGGCGGCGCTTCGGGCCGCGGGCGCCAACGTGCTCGCCGTGGACCTCGTGACGGCTGGACGGGCCGGCCGCGCCTTCTGCAACGTGCGGCCGCCGGGCCATCACGCCGAGCGCAGCCGGGCGATGGGATTCTGCTTCTTCAACAACGTGGCCGTCGGCGCGGCGCACGCGCTCGACCGGCACGGCCTCGAACGGGTCGCGATCCTCGACTTCGACGTGCACCTCGGTAACGGCACCGAGGACATTTTCCGCGACGACGGTCGCGTGCTTCTCTGCTCGCTCTACCAGTACCCGCTCTATCCGGACATGAACCCGCCATCGGTGCCGGGCCGCATCCTCAACTGTCCCCTGCCCGCGGGCAGCGGCAGCGAGGCGTTCCGCGCGGTCGTCACCGAACAATGGCTGCCGGCGCTCGACGCGTTCGCGCCGCAGATGATCTTCATCTCGGCGGGCTTCGATGCGCACGCCTCTGACCCGCTCGCCGGGCTGCGACTCACGACCGAGGACTACGCCTGGGTCACCGACGCGGCCTGCGCCGCGGCCGACCGCCACGCCGGGGGGCGCATCGTGTCCACGCTCGAGGGCGGCTACGACCTGCCCGCGCTCGCGGCAAGCGCCGCGACGCACGTCGCAAGGCTAATGGCGAACGCGACGGAGTGAGGCGCGCGCGCGCCATGCGCCCGGCGTCTGGCCCGTGCGGTCCCTGAAGCTGCGGATGAAGCTCGCAACGTCGCTGTAGCCGAGCCGATAGGCGATCCGCGTCACCGACTGGTCGCCCTCGGCAAGCATGTGCCGGGCGCGTTCAGTGCGTACCTGCAGGGAAAGGGAGCGGAATCCCGAATTCTCCGCCTCGAGGTAGCGGCTCAAGGTTCGCGCGGACAGGTTCACGAAACGCGCCAGCTGCTCGAGCGTCGGCTGGGTATCCTCCGCCTCGCGCAGCATCATCCTGCACCACTCGCTCCAGCGCGGGCTGCCGCGCCCGCCGCGCATCATCGCGACGCAGCGCTCCTCGGCCGCCTGCATGGCCCGCGGATCCGCCATGGCGAGCGGCCGGTCGAGCACAGCGGCATCCATGGATATGGTGAGCCCCGGCAGCAGGTCGCCCCAGTGCACATGCGCCGGCGCGAGGGCGAGGTAGCGTTCGAAGTGCGGCGGTCGCTCGACCGAGAAGTGGATCTCGTACGACGGCAGGTCCCGCTGCATGAGCGAGCGGAATTCATAGTGGTTCGAGACCGCGATCGTCTCCTGCAACACCCGCATCACGCGGTGCGTCAGCGCCATGGTCGGCCGGTACAAGAGATCCACCCGGCCCGCGCGGTGCTGCAGCTCGAGCGTGAAGGCCGGGTTGATCAGCCGCTGGTAGCTCGAGAGCAGCCTGAGCGCGTGACGAAACGTCGGGCTCGTGAGCAGTGCAAATCCCAGGACGTCGTGCGAGGTCGTCTTGACGCGCCGGCCGAGCTCGAACCCCAGGTCGGAGCGCCCGCTCAGCCGCTCTGCCGCGGCGAGCAGCGAATTGAGCTGCTTCAGCGTGAGTTGCGCCTTCGGGTCCTCGATGGTCCGGATGCGCGCGGCACGCAGGACGGCGGCACGCTCGACGCCCAGCTCGTCGAGGAAGTCGAGCAGTTGCAGGAAGTACCTGGCCGGGTAATGGCTGGAATGCGTGGCCACTGCTGCGGATCCGCTCCTATGCCGTCCCGGGCAGGGCGCGGCCCCGGGACCCCTGTTCGCGGCGGTGTCTTAAAACATCAGCAGCATGTCAGAAAATGTCAGTACAGTCACCGGCGGTGCGCAGAGAATCGTCCGCACTCAGTGATACATGTCGCGCGCGCGACCAGGGGGACGACGATGACCGACCTTACCGGTGGCGAACTGCTGGCCCAGGCGCTGGCCAACGAAGGCGTGAAGTTCATCTTCGGCCTGCCCTGCCCCGAGATCGACCCGCTGCTCGCGGCGCTCGAGGCGAACGGAATCCGCCGCATCCCCGTCCGGCACGAGTCGGCTGGCGTGCACATGGCGGAAGGTTTGTACAAGACCACGGGGCAGGTCGCAGCCGTGCTCGGCAATCCGGGACCCGGCTCGGCGAACCTCGTCCCCGGCGTGCTCACCGCTCGCCACGAAGGAGTGCCGGTCGTCGCGATCACTTCGCAGCACCGCCCGGGCATCGTGTATCCGTCGACGCCGGCCACCTTCCAGGGCCAGGACCAGCTCGACCTCTTCAAGCCGGTCGTGAAATGGGGCGGGCCAATCTTCGAGTGGACGCGAATCCCCGAAGTCGTGCGCATGGGCTTCCGCGAGATGTGGGCCGGGCGCCCCGGCCCGGTGCACCTCGAGGTGCCGGGCCCCATCCTCTACGCGACCGGCGACCCGTCGACGGCGCCCGTCTATCCGGCCGGGTCAGGACGCGCGGGCTCGCCGCAACCCTCCGCAGCGCAGCTCGATGCCGCGGCGGACCTGTTGGCCAACGCAAAGGCACCGGTCATCTTCGCCGGCTGCGGCGTCGATCGCGCGTCGGCCAATGCCGCGCTGATCGAACTCGCCGAACTGATGAACTGCCCGGTCATCCCGTCGATGGCAGGCCGCAGCGTGATGCCGCACGACCACCCGCTCTGCTTCATGTCGCAGAGTCCCGCGGCCGACGACCTGCGCCGGAACGCGGACGTGATGCTGGCGGTCGGTTCGCGCATCGGCAACCTCGACGTGCCCTTCGACAAGTACTGGGGCGACGGCACGCGCTGCAAGCTGATCCACGTGGACGTGGAGCCGCGCAACATCGGCGTATCGAGACCGGTGGCGCTCGGCATCGTGGCCGACGCCAGGGCGACGCTGTCGGGCCTCGTCGAAAGGCTGCGCACCCGCAAGGCCGCGAGCCTGGGCCGCAAGGACCTCGACGGCTTGAGGGCCGCCCAGGCGGCGTTCCGGGAGGCAATCCAGGCACAGGTCGTGGCCTGGAGCGGACCCGGCATCCACCCGGGCCAGGCCTGCGCAGTCGTGGGCGCCGTGTTCGGCGGTGACGCCGTGTACCACGTGGACGGAGGCAACACCTCGCTGTGGGCAACCCTTGCGCTGCCATCGACGCGACCGTCGTCATTCCACAGCATCCTGGAACTCGGCATGCTCGGCACAGGCATCCCGGCCGCCATCGGTTCGAAGCTCGGCGACCCGTCGCGCGAGGTCGTGTGCGTGACGGGCGACGGCGCGGCCGGCTTCAACGTCATGGAACTGGAGACCGCGGCCAACCAGGGCGTGAAGGTCACGGTCGTCGTCATGGCCGAGGGCCAGTGGACCATGGAGATCCCGAACGAGATGGCCCGCTGGGGACGTGACTTCGGCACGTCGATGGGTGAGGTCCGCTGGGATATGGTAGCCAAGGGTCTCGGCTGCCACGGCGAGTACGTGGACTCCATCGCAGACCTGCCGCCCGCACTCGCCCGCGCCCGGGCGCACGACGGCCCGGCGCTCGTCTGCGTCCGCACCAGCAAGGACGCGAACCTCTCGGTGCCGCTGTCGGTCGTGGGGCGCTTCTTCGAAGTCTATTTCGGGCCCTCGGCATGAAACCACTGAAGAACCGCCTGGTCCTCGTCACCGGCGCCGCGTCGGGCATCGGCTACGAGTGCGCCCGCTCGTTCGCCCGACGCGGAGCGCGGCTCGTCATCTCCGACATCAACGCCGCCGCACTCGAGAAGGCGCGGGTCGAGCTTGTCGCGTCGGGAGCGCAGTGCCACGCGATCGCCTGCGACGTCGCGAGCGAGGAGTCGGTGAATGCGTTCGCGGCCGCCGTCCACAGGGACGTGGGCACCGTGGATGTCCTGGTCAACAACGCAGGTGTCGCATTCCTCGGCGGCTTCGAGGAGACGCCGCTGGCCGAGTGGCGGCGGATCCTGGACATCAACGTCCTCGGCATCGTGCACTGCATCGACGCATTTCTTCCGGCGATGCGGGCGGCGGGCGGGCAGCGCAAGGTCGTCAACATCGCGTCGCTCGCGGGGTTCGCGCCGGCGCCGAACATGTCGGCCTACGCTGCATCGAAGCACGCGGTGGTCGGGCTGTCCGAGGTGCTCGCGCTCGAACTGCACGAGACCGAGGTTTCCGTACTGATCGTATGCCCGGGCATCATCAATACCGCCATCGTGCACGTGAGCGGCACGGCACCCGGCATGACCGAAGCGCAGACGAGGAAGCTGCAGCAGTACTACGACGCGGAGGGATGCCACCCGAGCGTCGTCGCCGAGGACATCGTGCGCGCCGTGGAGAGCGACGCGATCGTGTTGCCGACCGGCCCGATGGCGCGCGTGGGCTACCTGCTGATGCGCCTGTCGCGCAGGATGGCCCGCAAGCTGACGATCTCCGGGGCGAAGAAGAGCGGCTACCTGCCCTGACCACAGCGCGCCGTCCCGACCTGGCGGCGCGCTGCCCCGACCGCCGCGGCCTGTCGCGGCCGGCCACCGAACCCGTGTAGAGTTCGTGGCCGGCGGGTCGCGCGTCCCAGCGCCGCCCGAATCGCAACGTAGGGAGGTTTTCGCATGACTGTAGAACTCACGATGCTGGTCTGTGCGGTCGGGCTCTGGATCGCACAACTCCTGGTCGCGATTGCGGGCGGGATGAGCCAGTTCTCGCCGGCCGTGCTGGCCGGCAACCGCGACGCGCCCGTCGACGGCAAGGGATGGGTCGGACGCGCGCAGCGGGCGTACCGCAACATGGCGGAAAGCCTGCTGCCCTTCGCGGCGCTGGTGCTCGTCGCGCATGCGGCGGGGGTGAGCAACGACACGACGGTCATGGGCGCTAAGCTCTTCGTCTACGCGCGGACGGCGTACGCCGTGGTGTACATCGCGGGCATTCCCTGGCTGCGCACCGTGGTGTGGACCGCGGGCTTCGCTGGGATACTGATGATCCTCGCCCAGCTCCACTGAGGCGACTGGCGCGGATGCAGCGCGCGACGGCCTATGCCGAGGCGCTCGCACCCGTGGCCGGGTGCATGCTCGAGGAGGCGCGGATAGCGCCGGGCCAGCGCGTGCTCGACGTCGGCAGCGGCGGCGGCGACATGGCACTGCTGGCCGCGCAGGCGACCGGACCCTCGGGCTTCGTACTCGCGACGGACGTCTCCCGCGAAAAGATGGCGGGCCTCGCGACGCGCATTGGCGCGCATCGTGCACCGCGCACGATCGAGGTCCTCGAGTCCGCAGCCGAGGACCTCGCGCTCGAGCCCGGCACATTCGACGTCGCGCTGGCCCGGAACTGCGTGATGTATTTCGGAGACCTCGGCCGCGCGCTCCACAGGATTCGCGTGGCCTTGCGCCGCGGCGGGCGGTTCGTGGCCTCCGTCTACGGGCCTCTCGAACGCGAGCCCTTCCACGCGATCCCGATCGCGGCACTGGAGCGCAGGCGAACGCTTCCGGAACCGCCGCCCGAGTACGTACAGGCGTTCAGGGTCGCGGCTACGGACGTGCAGGCGGCGTTGACCGTTGCCGGATTCACGGACGTGCGGGCGCGCGTCATCCGGGTGCAACGGACCTACGCGGACCTTGCGAGCATGGTCGACCAGCTTCGCGCCTCGAGCTCGCTCGCGGAACTGCTCTCGGCGCTCCCGGCCGACCGGCGGGGCGGCGCATGGGCGGAGATCGAGGGCGGGTTCCGGCGATACGAGGGCGCGGCGGGCTTGTGCATTCCCGGCGAGCAGGCGATCGTCGTCGGCACGGCGTGATCGCAGCCGCGACCACCCCTTCGAGCCGCCCGGCCTGCGATGCCCCAGGCTCCCGGCCCTGCTAGGATTCGTACGCACGGCTCGAGCCGCTGATTCAGACCCTCGTTGGAGCAATCAATGACTGGCAGTCCGCAGATATCCGGCGTCTATACCCTGTGGGGCCTGCCTCACTCCTATTACACGGGCAAGATCCGCTCCTACATGATCAAGAAAGGAGTCGCGTTTCGCGAACTCCACCCGCCTCACCCGCATTTCCAGACCCGCGTCGCGCCGGCCGTGGGCCTGTTTGTCGTGCCGATCCTGGAGACGCCCGACGGGCAGGTCATCCAGGACACGAGCGACATGATCGACCACTTCGAGGCCCGCCTGCCGAAGCCGTTGATGATCCCGGAGACGCCGGTGCAACGCGCGGTGGCCTGGCTGCTCGGCGCCTACGGCTCGGAGGCACTGCTGCCGCCCGGGATGCATTACCGCTGGTCGTACCGCGCGCAGCAGGAGAACTTCCTGCGCGCCGAATTTGGCCGGGCTGCGCACACCGGGCCGGATCGCCAGGCACGCCTCGCGGCCGGCGAACGACTGATGGACTATTTCAATGGGTTCCTGCCCGTCCTCGGCGTGACCCCCGAGACCATCCCGACCGTCGAAGCCGCCTACCTCGAACTGCTAGACGCGCTCGACATCCACTTCCAGCACCATCCATACCTGCTGGGCGGCCGCCCCAGCATCGCCGATTTCGGCTTCATGGCGCCGCTCTTCGCGCACCTTGCGCGAGACCCGGTGCCGGCCACGTTGATGAAGAATGTTGCGCCGAATGTGTATCGCTGGACCGAACGCATGAACGCGGCGAGCATCGCCGACGGCGAATTCCCGGACTGCCCTGAGTCCTATCCAGCGGGCGATGACATTCCGCCCACGCTGGAGCCCGTGCTGAAACTCATGTTCCAGGACTGGGGCGCGCAACTGCTGGCGGATGCCGCGTTCTACAACGCCTGGGTGGAAGAGAATCCTGGCTTGCCGGCCGGACACCTGGTATCGGCGAGCGGCGAGCGCCAGGTCCACGCGACGCTGGGCTTCCTCGACTATCAGTGGCGAGGGTGCACCGTCCACCGAGCCAGCGCCCCGCACGGGCTGTGGCACTTCGACAGGGCGGCGGCGTCCGGCCGAGCCCTGGGCGGCGAGGCGCGCGCCCGCTTCACGGCGCTGGTGCAGCGCACCGGCGGAGACAAGGTAATGGCGATCAGGCTGGCGCGTCCGCTCAAGCGCGAGAAGTACGTGCTGGTACTGGGCTGAAAGCAACGCGTTAACGGGGAGAGCTTCATGCGCCATGCCACACGAAGCCACGTCGGCATCGTCGCGACCTCATTCGCACTCCTGCTCGGGTCGCTGCTTGCAGCCGGTTGCTCGGGCAAGCAAGAAGGTCCGAAGACCACTGGACCCGGGAAGACTACTGGAACCGGTCTGGATACCCAGCCAGCCGCTCCCACGGCTGCCGCCGACGACGCCCTGCCAACACCGGCGTACGAATCGGCGCTCCCCGAAGCGATCCGCGCCGAGCTGAACAAACCCTTCAAGGGCGACCTCGACGAGATGGTGAAGCGCCGGCTCGTGCGCGCCGGCGTCACATACAACCGCACGAACTACTTCGTCGACCACGGGGTGCAGCGAGGTGTGGCCTATGAGTACGCCAAGCTCATGGAGGATGAGCTGAACAAGCGGCGCAAGACCGGCAACCTGCGGGTCGTCTTCTGGTGTGTCCCATTGCCTCGCGACCAGCTGCAGCCGGCGCTCCTGGATGGCAGGGTGGACATGGTGCTTGCCGGGGTCACGGATACTCCCGAACTCCGCAAGAGCGTGGACTTCACGAATCCGACGCGCAGGAACGTGGACCAGGTCGTCGTGACCGGCCCGGGCGCGCCGGCGATCACGTCGGTCGACGACCTGTCCGGGCAGGAGGTGTTCGTTCGAAAGAGCAGCGGGTACTACGTGAGCCTGCTGGCTCTGAACGATCGGCTGAAGGCGGCCGGGAAGCCGCCGGTCTCCATACAGCTCGCGCCGGAGAATCTCGAGGACGAGGACCTTCTCGAGATGGCCAACGCCGGCCTGATCAAGATCACCATCACCAACAACTACCTTGCGGACTTCTGGAAGCAGGTCTTCACCAACCTGGCTGTGCACGACGGGGTGGCCGTACGCACGGGCGGCGACACGGCAGTCGCCATCCGCAAGGGGAGCCCGCAGCTCGCTGCCGGGCTGAACGCCATCATCGCCAAGTACGGCCTCGGCACGGCGTTCGGCAACACGATCGAGAAGCGCTACCTGCAGAGCACGAAGTTCGTGAAAAACGCGACCTCGGAGGCCGAGCGCCAGCGGTTCCTGCAGATGGTGGAGATCTTCAAGAAGTATGGCGACCAGTACGACTTGGACTACCTGCTGATGGCCGCGCAGGGCTTCCAGGAATCCGGGCTCGACCAGGGCGTGAAGAGCCCGGTCGGCGCGATCGGCGTGATGCAGGTGATGCCGGCCACCGGCCAGGAACTCAAGGTGGGTGACATCCGGCAGATGGACGCAAACATCCACGCGGGCGTGAAGTACATGCGCTTCATCGTGGATCAGTACTACAAGGACGAGCCGATGACGAAGCTCGACAAGGGGCTCTTCGCCTTCGCCTCCTACAATGCCGGTCCCGGGCGTATCCGCCAGCTCCGCCGCGAGGCGGAGAAGCGGGGCCTCGATCCGAACGTGTGGTTCGGCAATGTCGAGCAGATCGCGTCCGAGCGCATCGGCCGCGAAACCGTGACCTACGTGAGCAACATCTACAAGTACTACGTCGCGTACCGCCTGGTCGTGGAAGAACGGGACCGACGCAAGGCCGCGAAGGAAGCAATGGGGACCGCAGGCAGCACGCAGACCCCGTGACGCCGCCAACCGGCACCACGCCAGGCCCGGACGACGCAAGCGCAACTGGCGCGAGCCCCTCGGACCGGCCAGCGCCGCCGACCGATGCTGCGCCAGCTCGACGGCGTTGTACCGATTCCGGCGGCAACGGTTAAGCTAGCGCCGCCGCACGCCCCCCCCCGGCGCCCACCCAGGTTTGAGAATGGCAGACGTCTTCGTTTCCTACGCCCGCACGGACAAGGCTCGGGTCGCGCCTGTCGTGGCCGCGCTCGAAGCGGCGGGCCTGTCGGTCTGGTGGGACCCGGAAATCTCGCCGGGACAGGAGTTCGACAACGAAATCGAGGCCGAGCTGCAGGCGGCTGCGGCCGTGATGGTGGTCTGGACACCGACCTCGGTCGCCTCGCGCTGGGTCCGCGGCGAGGCGCGCGAGGCCGCGGATCGAGGCATCCTCGTTCCCGTGCGCTTTGACGGTGCCCGGCTGCCGATGGACGTACGTGCGATCCACACCACCGATCTGGACGGCTGGAACGAAGACCGGCAGAGCCCGCCGTTACAGGACCTGCTGCGCGCGCTTGCCACCATGATCGCGCGCCAGCGCGGGGCCCAGCCCACGCAAGATGCCGGCGACAACCCCTCCGCGACTGTCAGCGCACCCACCGTGGTCCCCCGCGTCACGATCTGCGTGCTGCCCTTCGCCAACATGAGCGGCGACCAGGAACAGGAATACTTCAGCGACGGCATCACCGAGGACATCATCACGGATCTCAGCAAGGTGTCCGCACTTGCCGTCGTGTCGCGTAACACCGCGTTCACTTTCAAGGGCAAGAACGTCGACATCGCGCAGGTCACGAAGCAGCTCAAGATCAGCTACGTGCTGGAAGGCAGTGTGCGCAAGGCGGGCGGGCGCGTGCGCATCACCGCCCAGTTGATCGAGGGCGCGAAGGACAACCACGTCTGGGCCGAGCGCTACGACCGCGACCTGAACGACATCTTCGCGCTGCAGGACGAGATTTCCGAGGCCATCGTCAAGGCACTGAAACTGAAGCTGTTGCCCGAGGAAAAGAAAGCCATCGAGCACCGCGGAACGGACAATGTGGAAGCTTACAACCTCTATCTCATGGCCAGGCAGCACTACGCCACCGGCTACATGAGCGACGTCCGCAAGTGCGACACGGTCATCCGGCTGTGCCGCGCCGCCATCGAACTCGACCCGGACTACGCGCGGGCATGGGCACTCATGGCGACGGCGCAGCGATTGCGATTGTATTGCGCAGGCGGCGGCGACAACGGAGCCGTGGCCGCAACGAAGGCCCTTGCGCTCGATGGGAATCTCGCCGAGGCGCATGCCGCCAACGCCGGGGTTCTCGGATCCTGCGGCGATTACGCGGGAGCGAAGCGCGAGATCGAGATAGCACTTCGCCTGGACCCCGATTCGGTCGACGTGACGCGGGAGGCCGGCAGGTTGAGCTTTCACGAACGCCGGTTCGAGGATGCCATTCGGTATTGGGAACACGTCTGCTCGACCATCGAGACGGACTACACCCATGGCCTGCTGCTGATCACCTGCCACAATGCGCTCGGCGACGAGGCGGGCGTGCAGCGCGTGGCGGCGCGCACCCTGGCCCGCGCCCAGAAAGCCATTTCGCTCGAAGCTGACAATGGTTCGGCCATGGCCGCGATGTTCACCTGCCACCTCGAACTTGGCGAGGCCGAGCGCGCGAAGGAATGGGCCAAACGTGCAGTGCTGATCGATCCGGAAAACTGGATCATGCGTTACAACCTGTCATGCGACATGGTCACCAGCCTCAAGGATTTCGACGCGGCGATCGCGTTCCTGGAGCCGGTGTTGGCGAACACCGGCCGGGAACACGTGGAATGGATGAAGAGTGATCCGGACCTGGACCTCATCCGGAACGACCCGCGTTTCGAGGCGTTGATGGAAGCAGCCGAAGGTCGCCTGCGGACGAGCTAGACCCGGTTCACGCTACAATCCCCCTCCGCCCCAAGACCCACACGGATCCCATGGCACACGACGTATTCCTGAGTTACTCCGCCGCGGACAAGGACACGGCGCTCGCCGTCCTGGCCGGGCTCGAGAAGCAGGGAATCCGCTGCTGGATCGCGCCGCGTGACATACCGGCAGGCTCCGAGTACGGCCAGCAGATCGTCGACGCGGTGAAGGCCTGCCGCGTGTTCGTGGTGGTCTTCTCGACGGGCGCGAACGCGTCGCCCCACGTCCGGCGCGAGGTCGAGCGCGCCGTGTCCCTGGACAGGACCATTGTTCCCTTCCGGGTCGAGGACGTGACGCCGACCGGCGCGATGGAATACTGCCTGGGCGGCACGCACTGGCTGGACGCTCTGACCCGGCCCATCGAACCCCACGTTGCGACGCTGGTCTCGACGCTGCGCACCATGCTGGGCGCCAACCCCGGCCAGCAGAAGGACGGAGAAGCCACGCAGGAACCCGCCGAGCGCGTCTCCATCGCTGTCCTGCCCTTCAACAACATGAGCGGCGACACCGAGCAGGAATACTTCAGCGACGGCATCACCGAGGACATCATCACCGACTTGTCGAAGGTCTCCGGTCTCTTCGTCGTCGCGCGCAACACCGCGTTCACGTACAAGGGCAAGGCCGTGAAGGTGCAGGACGTCAGCAAGGAGCTCGACGTCAGGTTCGTGCTCGAAGGCAGCGTCCGGAAGGCCGGATCGAGGGTGCGGGTCACCGGACAGCTCATCAGCGGCGAGACCGGCGGGCACGTCTGGGCCGATCGCTACGATCGGGACTTGACCGACATCTTCGCCATCCAGGACGAGATCACGCACGCGATCGTGGAGCAACTCAAGGTCAAGCTGCTGCCGCAGGAGCGCAAGTCCATCGAGCAGGCGCCGACCGACAACATCGAGGCGTACACGTATTACCTCCGGGGCCGGCAGTTCTTTCACCGGCATTCGAAGTCGTACTACCAGCTGGCGCGGAGAATGTTCGCCAAGGCCGTCGAGCTCGATCCCGCGTACGCGCGCGCCTATGCAGGCATCGCGGACTGCGACTCCTTCCTGTTCCTCCACTATCACGTCGATATCTCGATCGACGCGATCCTGGCCACCAGCGCCCAGGCCCTCGCCCTCGACTCGGGGCTCGCCGAGGCGCACGCGTCGCGAGGGCTCGCGCTCTCGCTGGTGGAGAAGTACGACGAGGCCATGGTGGAGTTCGAGCGCGCGATCGCACTCGATCCAAACTCGTTCGAGGCGCACTACTTCATGGCGCGAGCCTGCTTCGCGCAGAACAAGATGGAGCGGGCCGCCGAGCTCTTCGAGCGGGCCGCCGAACTCAGGCCGGACGATTACCAGGCCTTGTCGATGCTGAGGATGATCTACCCTTCGCTCGGCCGCGAGCAGGAGGTCCCGCCGGTGGCGCGCAAGGTCGTAGAGCGCGCAGAGCGGGAGCTCGCCCTGCACCCCGAGAACCCCCGCCCTGCCTATCTCGGCGCCGGATGCCTCATTAACCTCGGCCAGCACGAACGTGCCCGGGAGTGGCTGGCCAGGGCGATGGCCATCGATCCGGACGACGTCCTGACCCAATACAATGTCGCCTGCATCCTCACCCAGCTCGGCGACCACGACCAGGCTTTCGACCTGCTCGAGCGCCTGCTCCCGCACGCGAACCACGAGACCAAGTCGTGGATCAAGCACGACTCCGACTTCGATGCGCTGCGGGCGCTGCCCCGCTACCAGAAGGTACTGGAACTCATCCAGTAGACGACCCGGTTACCGCGAGGCGCGCTGCAACGCCAGAGCCCCAATTTGCGAGGCCACATGACTGCCGACCGAGCTGAATCGCCTGCCGACCGAATCAGGGACGGCCTGCAGCGGGACCCCCCGGACTTCTCCCTCGTCCTCGGAGGACCGCTGTACCAGCTGCTGCGCCGGGCACACCTTTCCGACGACGCGCTTCATCTGCAGAGACGGCGCATCGTCGTGATCGCGCTGCTGGCGTGGCTGCCACTGCTGGTGCTCTCAGCCCTGGGAGGGCACTTGCTGGGCAGTAGCGTGGCCGTGCCGTTCCTGATGGACGTGGACGTTCACGTCAAGTTCCTGGTGGTAATACCCCTGCTGGTCGCGGCTGAGCTCGTGGTTCACCAGCGCATGCGCACCTTGACGACGACCTTCCGGGACCGAAACCTGATTCCCGACAGCGCCGAAACCCGGCTCCAGGCCGCCATTGCGTCCGCCTATCGGCTGCGCAACTCGATTTCCGCCGAGGTACTGCTGATCGCCTTCGTCTACGCCATCGGCGTCACGATCATCTGGCGCCACTACGCAACGCTCGATGCGGCCACCTGGTACGCGACGCCGGGCGCCGACGGGTCCAGGCTCACGTTCGCAGGGATGTGGTATGGCTACGTCAGCCTGCCGATTTTCCAGTTCCTGCTGTGCCGCTGGTACTACAGGATCTTCATCTGGGCGCGGCTGCTCTGGCAGGTGTCACGGATCGAGCTCAACCTGGTTCCGACGCATCCGGATCGCGTCGGAGGCCTGGGGTTCCTCGCCACGACGACGTACGCGTTCATCCCCCTGCTGCTGGCGCACGGCGCGCTCCTTTCCGGACAGCTGGCGAACCTGATCTTCTACGCCGGGGCCAGTCTCACGCAGTACAAGCTGGAGATCCTGCTGCTCATGATCCTCATGGTGATGCTGGTCGTGGGACCGCTCACCGTTTTCGCACCACAGCTGTCCCGGGCCCGACGAACGGGTCTGCGCGAATACGGCACGCTGGCACAGCGCTACGTGCGCGAATTCGACGCAAAGTGGCTGCGCTCGCAAGGGGGCAACGACGAAGCATTCCTCGGCAGCGGCGACATCCAGTCGCTCGCCGATCTCGGCAACAGCTTCGCCGTCGTCCAGGACATGAATGTCGTGCCGATCACGCGGCACGCGCTGCTCCAGCTGGCGGCTGCAACGGCTGCCCCGATCGTGCCGCTGGCCCTCACGCTGATGCCGCTCGAGGACCTGATCAAGAAGCTGTTCGGAATCCTCTTCTAGGATGGAGGTCGCGGTCATGCCCGAGATCATTCCGAGGTGGGAATGGCGCTGGTTCGGTCCCCAATTCGGGCCAGCCGCACCGATCC
>Ga0209253_10000445_pt1 | contig 35385 bp, 38 predicted proteins | sample FrelakmetBRP12BR_FD_187145 | JGI IMG/M metagenome (GOLD analysis project Ga0209253, IMG submission 187145) | Freshwater lake sediment microbial communities from the University of Notre Dame, USA, for methane emissions studies - BRP12 BR (SPAdes)... | ecosystem: Environmental > Aquatic >... | reverse complement strand
CGCCTCGAGTTTTTGGACTTTTTCTTTGTTTCTGGGGTTGATGAGCCAGTATTCGCCGTTTTCTTGGAGGGCTTTCATGAACTCATCTGTGACAGCAACGGAGATGTTGAAATTCGTGAGAATGCCAGGCTTTTCTTTGGAGGCTATGAATTCGAGTATGTCCGGATGGTCGACGCGCAGGATGGCCATCATGGCGCCTCTTCTCTTGCCGCCTGCTTTGATTATTTCTGTTGAGGCGTCGAAGACGCGCATGAAGCTGACTGGGCCGGAGGCGACACCTTTGGTGGAGCGGACGATGTCGCCTTTCGGTCTGAGTCTTGAAAAGTCGAAGCCTACTCCGCCGCCGCTCTGTTCGATCAGTGCCATGTTCTTGACTGAGGTGAATATGCTTTCGAGTGAGTCTTCAATGGGTAGGACGAAGCAGGCGGACAGCTGGCCGAGGCTGGTTCCAGCGTTGAAAAGCGTGGGCGTGTTGGGCATGAACTCCAGCCGAGACATCATGTTGAAGAAGGTTTCTTCGCTTTCCTTCGGATCTTCATTGTACTTTGCGTCGACTGCAGCTATGACTCGGGCAACGCGCCTGAAAAGCTGAGTCGGTGTTTCAATGATGTTTTCCTTTTCATCCTTAAGCAAGTATCTTTTTCGAAGAACTTCAAGAGCGTTGACCGTCAGTTTAGGCGCGCCGATTCCGAGTTTCTCTCTGAGGCTCCTAAGTTCTTTCTTTTTTTCTCTGTAGGCTTGATATTCGTTTGCAACTTTCTCGAAGCCTTTATTCTTTAAAACCTCGACGACCGTGTCTTGTGCGTCTTCAACTGACGGAATTTTCCCTTCGAATCGTTCTTCCAGGATTTTGAGTGCTTGTCCGGTGAGTTCCTTGGCTCTTCCTCCGTCCGTCAGTTCTACGGCAATTAAGGCTTTGTGTATGGCGTTTTGGATTCGGCTGGCATCAAAATCAGCGACATGGTCGTCTCGTTTCCTGATTTTCGTGATTGGCATAAGTGTTCAATTCAACCTAGCATGGATTGGAGATATTAAAGTTTTGAAAAACAGGAAACTACAAGAGAGTAAGCGTATTGGCGTCTGTTTAGGTTTTCTTGGTGAATTGGTCTTTGGTTGCGCCGCAAACTGGGCAAACCCAATCGTCAGGAAGGTCTTCGAAGGGTGTGCCGGGTTTCACGTTGTGTTCTGGGTCGCCTGTTGCTGGGTCGTAAACGTAGCCGCAGATAGTGCATTCCCATTTGTCCATGTTTGCATTCCTCACGTTGGTGGCAAAATCTTATCAGTTCAGCTTATTTAAAGCTACGTCAGAGGACACAGTTTGCTGGCTGTGTCTCTGTTTAGATTAGTAGTGAGGGAAAATCATGCCTGAACTGCCTGAAATCACTGTGATTGCTGAGCAGATGAATAAGGGAATTGTTGGAAAGCAAGTTGCGGGTATCGAGTCTAAGCAGCCGAAAAACTTGAACATGCCGGTTGCGAAGTTTGCGAAGATGATCAGTGAGAAAGAAGTCAGTGATGTTTCAGGTCGTGGCAAGTGGCTTTTCCTGAAGCTGGAGCCAGGATGCTTTTTGCTTGTAAATTTGGGCATGGGCGCCGAGTTGCTTTATTTCAAGAAAGGCGATAAGCTTCCGAAGAATTATCATTTCAAATTGGTTTTTTCAGATGGAACGGGTCTCACGGCTCATTTCTGGTGGTTCGGTTACATTCACCTTGTTTCGGAGAAGGGTTTGGCTAAACATAAGATGACGGCTCAGCTTGGTAAGTCGCCGATTGACGCGGCGTTTACTCTGGAATATTTCAGGGGCTTAGTGGCAAAGAAGAAGGGCGCTGCGAAGACTTTTCTGCTTAATCAGAAGAATGTGGCAGGAATCGGAAACGTGTACGTGCAGGATATTCTGTTTAGGGCTAGGCTGCATCCTAACCGTAAACTTTCAACCCTTTGTGATAAGGAGGTGACTGCACTATTTCGCTCGATCAAGGAGGTGCTTAATAGTAGCATCAGGCTGCGGGGAGCCGCGTTTGAACAAGACTTCTACGGTAAGAAAGGCAAGTTTACTGGGGAGCATTTTCTGGTTGGTTACAAGACTGGGAAGCCCTGTCCAGAGTGCGGTGCAAAAATTGTGAAGGTCAAAACTGGGAGCACTTCTTCGTACATCTGCCCAGACTGCCAGAAACTGGAAACTGGGTAAAGAGAAATGAAGAGTGAGAATTTTTGTTGGTGTCGGTTGTTCGGTTTAGGTGCTGATTTTTATGGCTTGTGTGGGGCACTGTGTTTCGCAGGCGAGACATTTTATGCAGTCTTTTTCTCGGGCTGGGTCGGATTTCTTTTCTGATGTTGGGTGTCCGGGTGCGTCAGCCCAGTCGAACAAGCTTACGGGGCAGACTTCTAAGCAGACTCCGTCGCCTGTGCAGATTTCCCAATCAACGGCAACATCCGTTCCATGGATTCCGAGTTTCTTTGGGGGCTCTACGGGTCCCCAGACCTTGTGTCCGTTGTGTTCGCCAGCGGGGGTGCGGGTTTTTTGGAAGTCTGGGTCTATGGGCAAAATCAATTCACCTGTGTATAGGTCTGGGTTGTTGAGGTTTTAGCTTTTTCGATAGTTTGCCTATTGTCGAACGTGGTAGAGCTTTTGAGCGGGTTCCGAAATCTATAGTAGAAGAACATTATTTATAATTGGAAAGCTTATTTTTGATTGGCTGATTGTATGAAGGTTAATGATTTTTCGTTTCTGATTGGCGGTGAGGCAGGTGCGGGCATAACTCGTTCTGGTTCTTTGTTTGCTAAGGCGTGTATGCGGGGTGGACTTCATGTTTTCGGCACGAACGATTATCAGTCTCTGATTAGGGGTGGCCACAACTTCTATGTTGGTAGGGTGGGCACTGAAGCGGTTTACTCGCAGGCTGACCGACTTAACCTGCTCGTGGCCTTGAATGCGGAGACAGTTATGCTTCACAAGGATGAGCTTGTCTCTGGCGGCGGCATCATATTTGATGAGGCTGACGTTGCCTTAGCTGCACAGAAGCTTGACCGGACTGATTTGAGGCTGTACTCTGTTCCTCTGCGGAAGATCGTGGTTGACGAGTTGAAAGAGCCGCATAATTTGATAATGCGGAACACTGTAGCTCTCGGCGCTGCAATAGCGGTTATTGATTATGATTTTGGGTTGTTGGAGGAGATTTTGAATGAGACGTTCAAGAAGGAAGTTGCGGAGTTGAATGTTAAAGCGGCTCAGGTAGGATATCGTTACGCCAGAGAGAGGTTTGGAAATGATTTTGAATATAGGCTAGCGAAGACGAGCGTTGCTGGTAGACGACTGATTTACCTTAGTGGCAATGAGGCTGTTGGATTGGGTGCGCTGAAAGCTGGGTGCACGTTTTATGCTTCGTATCCTATGACGCCGACGACGGGGTTGCTTCATTTTATGGCTGAGAATGAACGTGATTACGGTTTGATTGTTTTGCAGCCGGAAGGCGAGATAGCGGCTATTAACATGATCGCAGGTGTTGCGTTTGCTGGAGCCAGAGCCATGGCGGCAACTTCAGGTGGCGGTTTCTGTTTGATGAGTGAGGGTTTGGGGATGGCTGGAATGACTGAGACGCCTATTGTGGTCGTGGTTGGGCAGAGGCCGGGACCGAGCACTGGGCTGCCGACTTATTCGGCTCAGGGTGATTTGCGCTTTGTTTTGCATGCTTCGCAGGGCGAGTTTCCACGGGTTGTTATCGCTCCAGGCGATATTGAGGAGTGTTTCTATGAGACGATGTGGGCTTTCAACTGGGCTGAGAAGTATCAGCTTCCAGTTATTCTGTTGACGGACAAGTATCTGGCTGAGAGCGAATTTTCAGTTGAGCCTTTTGATGCCGACCGTGTGAAGGTTGAGCGCGGCGACCTAGCTACTGGCGAATATGTGGATCCGGATGAGTATAAGAAGTATAGGTTTACGGAGAATGGGATTTCACCGAGAATGTTGCCTGGGACTCGGGGCGCTGTTGTTCGGGCTAACGCGGATGAGCATAACGAGTTTGGGTTTACGAGTGAGAATCCTGAGATGACGGCGCGGATGATAGATAAGCGGATGTGGAAACTTCAGTATCTGGCCAAGGAGCTTGAGGAACGGAACATTGAGGCCGTCAAGGTATATGGTCCGGAAGAGGCGATGGCAACGATTGTGTCTTGGGGTGGGACGAAGGGTCCGATCCGAGAAGCTATGCGGCTTTTGGCGGCTGAGGGCGTTATTGTGAATTTTCTGCAACTTGTTTACATGTTACCGTTTCCAGCCGCGAGGCTGAGGAAGATTCTGGAAAAGTCGAAAAAGACGATAGTGGTTGAGCATAACAGCACTTCTCAGCTTTCGGGCTTGATTCGCGAGCACCTGCTGAAGGATGTAGATCACAGGATTTTGAAGTATGACGGGCGGCCGTTTAATCCGGGTTTTTTGGCCGAGCGAATTAAGGAGGTGCTTTAGAAGTGGTCAATTTGAGGGATCTTGGGACGACTGAAGTAAACGATTGGTGTCCGGGTTGCGGCAATTTTGGGATTCTTTCAGCTTTTAAGAGTGCGTTGGTGGAGTTGGGTTTGGAGCGAGAGCAGGTTGTGATTGTTTCTGGGATTGGTTGTCATGGGAAGATGGTTAACTGGGTTAATGTGAATGGTTTTCACGGGATTCATGGGCGGCCGGTTCCGATTGCTGCGGGGATCAAGTTGGCGAATCCGGATTTGCGGGTGGTTGTGTTTTCTGGTGATGCGGACTGCTATGACGAGGGTTGGGATCATTTCTGTCATGCGGTTCGGCGGAACGTTGACATAACGGTGATCGTGCATGATAACATGATTTTGGGGTTGACGACGGGGCAGGCCACTGCGACGAGTCAGGTGGGGTTTAGGAGTAAGTCTACGCCGTTTGGTTCGGTGGTTCCGCCTCTGAATCCGCTGGCGCATGCGGTTGTTGCTGGCGGTTCTTTTGTGGCTCGTGGCTTTGCGGGTGATCCTAAGCATCTGGCGCAGTTGATGGTTGCGGCTGTGCGGCATAAGGGCTTCAGCTATATTGATGTGTTCCAGCCGTGCGTGACTTTTAACTATTTAAATACTTATGAGTGGTTCCGTCAGCGGGTTTACAAGCTGGAGGACGCTGGGCATGACGCTTCTGACCGGCAGAAGGCTTTGGAGAAGTGCTTCGAGTGGGGCGACCGCTTACCCATCGGAATGTTCTACAGGGAAGATCGGCCTACTTATCGTGACAATCTTCCACAGGTGAAAGATAAGAATTTGGCAAAGCTGTCATTGAAGAATATTGATATAAGCAGCCGCATGGAGAGCATGAAATAGAGATGGATTGCTCTCGCAATGTTTTTTGTTTGGTTTTTGGAAATAAGGTAAAGTATAAAAACGGTCTGGGTGCAGATAGTTTGATGTGATTAGTATGGAGCAGAATAAGTTTTACGTTTTGCCACAGTTGTCTTTCGGTTACAAGGATTTGGAGCCGTACATGGGCGAGCAGCAGTTGACGATTCATCACCAGAAGCATCATCAGGCGTATGTTACGGGCGCTAACAACATTCTGCAGAGGTTGGATAAGGCGCGGAAGGAGAACGCGGATTTGGATGTTAAGTCTACTTTGAAGGAGTTGTCTTTCAACATCGGCGGGCACGTTTTGCATTCGCTTTTCTGGGGAAACCTCGCGCCAGTTGGAAAAGGCGGTGGCGGAAATCCGGATGGCGCGTTTGGTGAGGCTTTGGATAAAGAGTTTGGGAGTTTTGAGCGGTTCAAGAAGGAGTTTTCGCTGGCGGCGACGAGTGTGGAAGGTTCTGGTTGGGCAGCATTAACTTACTGTCGCAAGACGAAGCGACCGATAATAATGCAGATCGAGAAGCACAACATGAACATCTTTCCGATGTTCCGAATTTTGATGGTTGTCGACGTGTTTGAGCATGCGTACTATATTGACTACAAGAATGACAGAGCCAAGTTTGTTGAAGTCTTCTGGAGCATTGTAAACTGGAACGAGGTTGGCAAACGCTTCAAGGAAGCAACAGAATAGCCTTCTCCTCACACTATTCCCTTATTCTTTCGTTCTCGAGTTTTCTGTGGTATCTAAAATAGGCTAGCACTTTCTCATGTGGCGTTTTAGTACATCGCATCTGTTCTGTGTTGTTGAGATGGATGACCAATAGACAATAGTCTTTGGTGCTTGCTGGAAGTTAGAGATTATATTCTTCCATGTACGTTGGTGCGCTTACTTCCCATCCACCCTTAGAATGGAGATAGTTCTCTAAGCTCAAGATCGATTCCTCTTCGCCATGGGTCAAGAAAACATGTTTCGGCGGAGATTTGAAGCTGCTGAGCCAACGTTGCAGATCGCTCATACCAGCATGGGCGGAAAAGCCATCGATCTTCTCGATTTTCATCCGCACTGGATAGGACTTTCCGAGGATTCTGACAGGAGAAACGCCGTCCAAGATTTGCCTTCCCAACGTTCCAGCTTCCTGATATCCCACAAAAAGAAGCGTGGATTCGGGACGAGTTATCTCTCTGACTAGGTGATGCTTAATTCGTCCTCCGGTAATCATCCCCGAACCAGCAATGATTATGGTTGACCCCTTGATCAGGTTGATCGCCTTGGATGCTTCAACAGATTCGACAAGCTTCAACCCTGGAAAGTCAAAGGGGGATTGACCGTTCTTGAAGAGTTCCAGTGTCTCTTCGTCAAAACACTTCTTGCATTGCTCAAAAACCTTCGTTATTTCGACAGCCATGGGGCTATCGAGAAAGGTCACAACGTACGGGATCCTTTTCTCATGAGCCAAACGGCTAAGATGATACAATAACTCTTGGGCGCGCTCAACGACAAAGGTGGGGATGAGGACGTTTCCGCTTGCCTTTACCGTGTCATTGATAATCTTGCATAGTTTATCATCAATATCTTGCGAATTGTCGTGGTTGTGATCTCCGTAGGTGGACTCCATGACGACGTAGTCCGCGTGTTCAAAGACGGAGGGATTGTCGAGAAGGGGCTTGTCCCACTGGCCGATGTCGCCTGAGAAGATTATGTTTCGAGATCTGTTTTCATCTTGGACAATGATTTCAATCATGGCTGAGCCAAGGATGTGGCCAGCATCGTGGAAACAGACCTTGACTCGATCATTCAGCGGAAGAAATTCTTCATAAGAAACGGCCTTTAGGAGTGGAAAACATTTCTCGGCATCTTGGACTGTATACAGAGGGATTTCCGGGTGAGATCCTTTTCGACCTTCCGCGTCATGGCGCTTTTTCTTGAAGGCAGCATCTTCTTCTTGCATTCGAGCAGAATCCAAAATCACTATAGGAAACAACTCCTTGGATACAGGGGTGAGCAGAATATCTCCGGAAAATCCTTCCCTGACGAGCTTCGGAATACGCCCTGAGTGATCTAGGTGAACATGGGTGAGGAGGAGATGGTCAATCTGGTCTGGAGGAACGGGGAAGGCATCCCAGTTTCTGTAGGAATAGTCTCTTTCCTGAAACAGTCCGCAATCGACAAGGATCTTCATTCCGCCGACGTCCAGAAAGTAGCTTGATCCTGTTACTTGACGCGTTGCGCCCAAGAATCTTAATTTCATGAACCTTTCCCCCTACATTGCCATTTCTTATTTCTGCCCTATCAGTCCTTCGCTAACTACTCGGCAAGGGGAAAGTGCGCCTCTTCTCCAGTGATCATTGAGTGCCTGAGCGTGCTTCTTGTACTAAAATCAACATATGGTGCTAACCTGCAACTTAGCCACATATAGATTGTACCTTTGCTTCAACATTATGGCGACGTGTGAGTTGCTTTCCCTCGTTTTGGTTTCGTTTGTTTTTGGTAAAAAGTAAAATATGAGTGACGTGTCGCTTAGGCAAGAGAAGATGCGGTGTGGAGTCGCAGGCTGATCAGTCGACGTTCAGGAACTACCTGTCCTTCTTTACGGGTCAACAGATTTCGCTGTTAGGTTCGTCCGCTACGCAGTTCGCTATCATCTGGTGGATTACCGAAATGGCTGGAAAGGCTGATGCTCCTTTTTACTTGGCGATTGCTTCGTTTGTGGGCTTTGCTCCTATGATACTTCTGACTCCCGTTGCAGGCGTATTTGTTGACAGGTGGAGCCGCAAGCTGCTGATTGGCCTCGTGGATTTTCTGCAAGCCATGGCCACCGTAGTGCTGATTTTTCTGTTTTGGTCTGGCTTCACTTCTCCTTGGTATATGATGGGATTGCTTGCATTCAAGGGCGTCTGTCAAGCCTTTCATGCTCCTGCGGTTCAGGCAATTGTGCCCTTAATGGTTCCGCGCGACAAGTTGAGCCGCATCAATGGCGTGAACTATTTCTTTATGGGTGTCATGACTTTGATAGGGCCAGTTGTTGCGGCGTTTTTGCTCGCCTTCTTGCGAATTGATGCGGTTCTCTGGGTTGATCCGATCACTTTTTTGGTTGCGCTGACGCCCCTCCTGTTCATCAAGATTCCTTCCGTGCGGATGGGAATGGAGAAATCATCATTCAAGAAAGATTTCATTGGAGGGTTCAAGTTCATCAAGAATGCAAGAGGACTTATGCCCTTGGTCGCCTTGGCAACGACACTGAACTTTCTGCTAATGCCTCTTGTCACGCAGATGCCATACTTCATTATTTTCGATCATCTCGGAGGAGTTGCCGATATGGCGCTGGTTATGGTTTCCATGCAAGCGGGAATGCTCGTAGGCGGTTTGATGATGATCTTCCTGAAGGAGGTGAAGAAGAAGATGATGACGATCGTTTTTTCTATAGCCGTCGCCTTTGTTGGATACGCTCTCTTGGCTGTCACGCCCACTGGATGGTTCTGGTACATGGTGGCGTGGGCGTTTGTCTTAGACTTATTTGTGGCTCCTGCTAATGTGCTGATTCGCACTCTACTTCAAGTTGTTATACCTGCTGAGATGCAGGGCAGAGTCAACTCTGTTCTCATGTCGCTGTCCAGCGCCGCGTCTCCAGCCGGAATGATCCTGTCAGGAGTGCTCATAGGAATTGTAGGAAGTGTTAATCTGTTTCTTGGATGTGCAATATCTGGAATGTTGGTCCTGCTGCTCTTCTGGTCTTTCACAGGCATGAGGTATCTAGAAAAACTAGCAGAAAACACACCTATTTCCTCATGACAAACGTTTGGCACTCGACATGGATTAGGAAAGACTTCCTTCGAAGCTTGAATAACGACATTACCTTTCAGACGTTGACAGTTTTAATCACATGTTTCGCTCGTCTTGCTTGAGGTGTCCTTGATCGGCAATTACACATTGGCGCGGGATCTGTTTTAGAAAATGTTTATCTAAATAGCAGCCCAATACTACGAGCACCCACATTCGAGGCGTTCTTATGGAAAAATACGATGTTCTTGTTGTTGGCTCGGGTTCTGGAATGCTGGTTGCCGCCACCGCCGTCGCTAATGGAAAGAAAACGGCTTTAGTTGAATATGGTGCGATGGGTGGAACCTGCATAAACCGTGGCTGTGTTCCCTCCAAGATGTTGATTTATCCAGCGGATGTTGTTGCCACGATTCGTGAAGCTGAGGAGCTGGGCATAAGTGCTACTGTCAACCGTATTGATTTCAAGAAGATCATGGAGCGGATGCACCAGCTCGTACAAGGAGACGTTGGTCGACAGACCGTTGCTGTTGAAGCCGATCCAAGCATTAAGTGGTACAAGTCAATCGGCGAGTTCGTGGCTGATTACACTATTAAGGTCAGTAACGAAATGATCAAGGCCGACAAGGTCTTCATCGTCTCCGGCGCCAGACCTTCAGTTCCGCCAATCAAGGGCTTAGACAAGGTAGACTATTTCACAAGCGACACCGTGCTGGCTTTGGAAGAACAGCCTAAAAGTATGATAATCATAGGTGGAGGCTATATCGCTGCTGAATACGGCCACTTCTTCTCCGCCCTTGGAACAAAAGTTACGATACTCCAAAGAAGCCCGCGGCTGTTGCCTGAGGAAGAGCCGGAAATCTCAGGTTTACTCAAAGAAGAGCTGACGCAGAGGATGGAAGTTTACACAAACATTGAAGCTGTTGAAGCAAATCAAAAGAATGGAATCAAGACGGTTGTTGGCGAGAACCGCGAAACTGGAGAGAAAACAGAATTTCCGGCTGAGGCTCTGCTTGTGGCCACTGGGCGAGTTTCCAATGCTGATCTGCTTAAACCGGAGAAGACTGGCGTCGAAGTGGACGACCGCGGCTTCATAAAGGTTAACGAATATTTGGAAACCCGCAAGAAGAACATTTACGCCTTCGGAGATGCCATCGGCAAACAAATGTTTAAGCATGTCGCCAACTACGAATCCCAAGTCGCTTGGCACAACGCCATGAGCGATCACAAAATAAAAATAGACTACACGGCTGCACCACACGCCGTTTTTACTCACCCGCAAATCGCCTCCGTTGGCCTGAAGGAATCCGAGGCAAGGAGACAAGGCTTCAAAATACTCGTGGGGAGAGCCTTTTTCAAGGACACAGCTCAAGGCGCGGCGATGGGCGGACCCAAAGGTTTCGTGAAAGTCATCGTTGAACAGAAAACTGGCCGAGTCTTGGGCGGTCACATAATAGGTCCACACGCTTCAATGCTCATACAGGAGATTATTGATGCAATGGCTGTCGGCGAAAGAAACTTCGTCCCAATAATTCGAGGGTTGCACATTCACCCAGCGATGACCGAGGTTGTTCAAATGGCGTTCGCTAACCTGCACGAAGCCTAAAAACAGCGCTAGAAACGCGGTTCTAGCTAAACTATTATATCACAAACTGTGCTAAGCTATGATCTAAAGTCTGGTGAAGAGAAGATGAAGATAGAGAAAGTACCTGGCAAGAACAACAAGAACAAAGTCTTCCTGTACGCTCTTAGCACATGTGCGTGGTGTAAAATGACCAAGCAGTTTCTTAAGGACAACCAGATCGAGTTCGAATACGTTGACGTTGACAAATGTACCCATGAAGATTTGGACAAGGTCAAGAAGAATGTTCTAGATCTGGGCGGAAGTTTGAGCTACCCAGTTATAATAGTTAATGACAAGACCCTGATCAACGGTTTCCGCAAAGACCTGCTCAAGGAGAAACTCGACATTTGATCGCCTTGGAGAAAGTGCGGCAGCGGGCGGAAAGCGACGCAAAGACCTACGGCTACTATCTGCACCCAGACCCAGAGTTTCTCCAAAACCTTCTGGAAGGACTAAAGAGCAACGAAGATCGTCATGGTTACCCTGCTTGTCCGTGCCGGCTAGCGTCGGGCAATCTTGAAATTGACCGCGACATAATCTGTCCGTGCGACTACCGTGACCCAGACGTCGCCGAATACGGAGCATGCTACTGTGGTCTGTATGTGAAGAAAGACGTAGCTGAAGGCAAAAGCCCCGTTCCCGTCGTGCCCGAACGCAGACCAGTAGAAAAACAAATCCGATCCTACACGCCAACCACTCAGGCCACAGCAGAAAAGAAAACCGAAAACGCAGCTGTTGAGAAGCCGCTTGAGATTAAGAAAAAACTGTGGTACTGCCGCCAGTGCGGATACGTTGTCTACCGCGAAGACCAGCCTTATGTCTGTCCTATATGTAAGGCAAAGAGAGAAATGTTCTCAGAAATAGCACTGCAAACGATGGCAAAAGGATAGCAGTAGGTTATTTCGTCACTTTTATCTCGATCTTTTTCCAGTCTTTCTTGATTCCACGCAGAGAAGTCACCGCACCAACAGCCATGCCGCTTAAGACTTTTGTCACAAACTCGTTCAAATCGATCTCTTCGCCATCAACCAACAACTTTGCTTCCAAAGTATTCTCACCTCTGAAATAAGGTTGCGCATCATACGTAAAAGTCTTGTCGCAATTGCCCTCTGTAGAGCGTCTTTCATAAAGAATAAGTACAAACAGTGGTAGAACGTGTTCTGGAAAATCCTCACCGAATGGATTAGAAAAATTGCGTGTTCAGGAAATAAGCCAGGAGTTGGAAAGGCAGGCTGACCCGGAATGGAAGCGGAAGCTCATCGGGTGGCTTAAACAGTATAATGAAATGCCGAAAGTGCACGGAGCACCGACGTCCAGCATCAGAAAAATGTCCACGAAATACTTCGCAAAAGTTAAAAATAAGGCCAAAAACGAAATTCTCCAAATCTGTGAAGAGCTACTAAAATCTGGCTACGTTGAAGAGAGAACTATGGCTTTTGATTGGGCCTTCCGCCTTAAGAGACAATATGAGTCGTCTGATTTTCATGTTTTTGAATCTTGGCTCAGGAAATACGTGCACGGTTGGGGATCATGCGACGATCTGTGCACGCACGCGCTTGGAGCCTTCATATTCCAGTTTCCCGAAAACATTTCTACTGCAAAGGAATGGGCAGGATCGGCTAACCGATGGATGAGGCGTGCCAGCGCGGTAGTTATGATCTATTCTATTCGCAGAAAGCAGGGACTTGAACGCATCTTTGAGGTAGCTGACCTGCTTTTGACAGATTCAGACGTGATGGTTCAGAAAGGCTATGGGTGGATGCTCAAAGAAACCAGCAACAAGTACCCGCATGAAGTCTTCAACTATGTCAGGAAGCACAAGAGGAAAATGCCCCGAACCGCTCTCAGATACGCAATCGAAAAACTACCGCCAAAACTCAGGGAAAAAGCAATGAAAAAGTAGAAACAGAAAAAAGCTTTATGCAAACTGCAGAACAGGAGTAAATCGATGCCAATGCCAAACCAAGGCAAACCAAAACCCAAAGCAGAACTCAACTTGAAAACTAGAGTATCAAAAATAGTTAAGTTGCTGGAGGAGACGCATCCTGACGCGAAAATCGCATTAGACTTCAGTAACCCGCTGGAATTGTTGATAGCTACCATGCTTTCTGCTCAGTGCACTGACGAAAGAGTAAACGTCGTCACAAAAGTCCTCTTCAGGAAATACCAAACCCCAAAAGACTATGCTAAAGCCGATCTGAAAGAACTGGAAAACAACATAAGATCCACAGGCTTCTACCGCAACAAGTCCAAAAATATCAAGAAAGCTGCCCAAATGCTTGTGGAAAAATTTAACTCCAAAGTGCCAAGTACGATGGCGGAATTGCTCGAGTTGCCCGGCGTCGCCAGAAAAACCGCCAACATCGTCCTCTTCAACGCCTTCGGCAAAATCGAAGGAATAGCCGTCGACACACACGTTCGCAGACTCGCAAAGAGACTCGGCCTAACCGAAAACGATGATCCAGAAAAGATAGAAGCAGACCTGATGAAAATCATTCCGAAGAAGGATTGGATGAGGATCACGGATTTTCTCATTTTCCACGGCAGACGCGTATGCGAAGCAAAGAAGCCCAAATGCGAAATCTGCGTTTTAGACAAGATATGCCCATCCGCCTTTACCTTTCAGCAGAAAGCAAAGCCAAAGAAGCGAAAAGCCGCATAAGAGTTATTAGTCCGCGCGCCGCATTTCAAACCGCAAACGGTGACAAACCCGCTTGTCGTTTGAAATCCAAGAACTCCCAGACATTATAAGAATAATCGTCCTTCTCAACCTCAGCAAGGGCAAAACCCTACACAAGTCAGCCCTCAAAGCCCACATTGACCATGTTTGCAGCGGCCACGCATGCGTGGAAATGAGCGATTTGGATGATACTCTGAAAGAAATGGCCAAGGAAGGCCTAATCCTAAACGACGACGGACAAGTCAAGCTCACCGAACAAGGCACAAAACTGGGCAAAGACTGGCAAAGCCTACTCTTAAGAAAGGAGCCCATACTGGAAGTCGTCGCCGGACTCGTCGACGGCTCAATCACCGGACTTGTAGTAATCCTCTCAGCCTCCATAGCCTTCCTCGAAACAAAACTAGCGGCATTCGCCGCCTTCCTCACGCTCACAGCCGTCGCAATCACCAACTTCTCAAGCTTTCTGCTCGGAGGAATAACCGAAGACATGGCCGACATGATAACCCTGCAGAACCTGATGAACTACAGTCTCAGCGACATATCTGACAAAGGCGAACGAGATCGATCACTAAGGCTGGTCAAACAGCTGTTCATGGTCTTGCACAAGGAAATACAGCGGTCAAACCTCGTCGCGGCAATAATATGCGGCGCAACCACCTTCTTTGCAGGAATCGTACCCATCTTGGCTTATCTGATGCTTCCTAGACCAATCAACATAATCCTATCCCTAAGCATAGTTGTGTTTGTCGTCGGAATCTTCCTCGTCCGTTACCGCTCCAAACGATCAAAAATACACTGGAAAATAACGCTCTTGGAAACCGTCGTCATAGTATCCATAGCTGCAGTCGCCTCCGTAATACTCGGCGGCATCACATAGGAATGGCCCTTAACCGCCAAACAGCCGCTCATGCTCCATCATCATGCAACGATCCATGACTACAAGCAAACCTGCGCTTCTGGCAATTTCAGCTGCTTGTTCACTAACTATGCCGAGCTGCATCCAAACAACAAAAAGCACGGCATGTTTTCTTTTCAGTTGAACAGTCTGCTCTACTATTGAGCGAACATCGCCCGAAGGTCTGAAAATCTGGACGATTTCAACAGTTTTCTGAGCTTCAACAGGTATGTCAAGCAGACTCTTGTAGCTCTTCTCGCCGAGAATTTCGTCCACAAAAGGGTTAACTGGAATGACACGAAAGCCATGTTCTTTCAAGTATTCGGGCACATAGTAACTCGGCTTAGAAGGATCTCTGGACAACCCAACAACTGCAACCGTCCTGTACTTCGCAAGAACCTCTTTGACTATCTCTTCACTCAAGCCACCAATCTCTTAAGTCAAGTTTTCCATTTACTTGGCTCTGTAGACGTTTTAGACGACGTAAGCAGGTCTTACCTCAGTGCTCTGCACGAGGCACTGTCGATATCGCGCAAGCATACTGTTCAAAGCGTTTTCAAGATCCTCCTTTGACATGTAACCGATAAGCTGACCCACCGGCCTCCTGCCACAGAAGAACATCAAAGTCGGCGTGCTCATAACTCCATAATTGCTGGCTATTTCCTGATTGCTCGCATCCTCCAGCATATTCAACTTTACAAACTTCAATTTCCCTCGGTACTCCTGAGCCACCTGATCTAAGATCGGTGTAAAACGAAAACACCACGGACATTGGTTGTGCCAAAAATAGACTACAGCCAAAAGATTGGATTCAGTCACTTTTTGTTCCCAGTTGTTAGCATTGACGTCGATAACATCAAACATGGCAGATCAACAAATCTACTATCAAACAAAAAACCGTAATAAACATTTTTCAAACAGGTTTCTGTTGTCGTCTCATAATTTTCTGAATGAAATAAGCCAAGATGAGTATTCCCGCCACGATTGTCATAACGACTGAAATTGTGTTGATTAGGATTTCCTCTGTTTCCATGAAGAACGCTATCGAGACTGCGGCCAGAAACGCGCCGAAATAGAGACTTGCATTGCTTCTTGTGAACTGCGCAAACTCGGACCATATCGCCTTCTGATACCTCAAGATTATGATCAGCGTCGAAGCAAAAGCTAAGAACGCTAGCACAAACGTGTATGTGATTCCAGTCCAATAATCCTCAAAAGTCAGGAGCAACCCGACCTCGTCGCCGATGAGTCCGCCGCCTGCTCCGAAAAGAATCGCCGCCAATCTGCTTATCCGCTCGTTGTTGTAACTTATTCCAAGCCATCCACCCACGGCCAGTAGTGCTATTCCATACCAGAAATGGTGAACGTGAATGCCGCTGTTGACAAAAACAACGGTCGGGTAGAAAGTTGTGAAAGTCCTGGCGACGAGAAATGAAGCTATGAAAGAGATTAGCGCAAACACTGAGAGGTTAGGTTTGGGCTGCATCCTTTTCTCGAAAGAGATTTCAGGCGCACGCTCCTGTGTCTAGCAATGACGTGGGGGCAATAAAAGGTTGTTTACTTGGTCGAGCGTTACTGTTATGGCATTCTGCTCAGCATAACCTCAAAAGCCTGCTCTCGTCCTCTACGGTAAACAGTGATCTTCACTCTGTCGCCGATTTTCCGATTGTGGATCTCGCCGCTCAAGTCCTCTATGCTGTAGACTTGTGCTCCGTCCATCCGCAGGATTATGTCATTATCTGCCAAGCCTGCATCTTCCGCTGGGCTTCCTTCCGCAACATTCGTCACAAGAACCCCTTGATCAACGGGCAAATTGTAATAACGCGCAATCTCCTGTGTGATGCTTAACCCAACAATTCCAAGCCACGGCCTGACCGAGACTCCTTCTTTTATCGTTTGGCCAGTACATTCTTTGGCCATGTTTATCGCGATCGCAAAACCTATTCCCTGCGCATACGGAATTATCGCCGTGTTTATCGCAACAACCTTCCCTTCCAAGTCAACCAGCGGTCCGCCACTGTTGCCCGGGTTTATGGCCGCATCAGTCTGCACCAGATTCTCCAGCATTCCTCTCTGCGACTCTATGGTTCTGTTCAACGCGCTTATCACGCCTGAAGTCACGGTTGGGCCTCCGGCCAGTCCGAACGGGTTTCCGATCGCGTAGACATGCTGTCCCACTCTGAGCTTGTCTGAGTCGCCGAGTTCCGCCGCTATCAACCCTTCCTTTTTGACTCTAACGACGGCAGTGTCATGCACCGCACATGAACCTATCAACTTTCCTTCCAAAACCTCACCGTTCCACAGTGCCACGTTTATCTTTTCAGCCCCGCTCGCCACATGATTGTTAGTGAGTATGTAGCCTTTTTGGTCGATTATGACTCCCGACCCCATTCCGCCGACGGGAACGGCCTGATAGAACATGTGATGGACGATTTTTACCGTGCTTATGTTGACAACGCTCTTGCTTACTTTTTCGAGAATGTCCAGTGCGTTTATTTCGTCAAAGGAAGACATGTTCCGTCTATCTCTTCCTTCGGTCTATACTGTTAGTGCAGAGGCCACATCTTTCGACCGCTATCGTCGGATCTGTTTTCTGGCAGAATTCGCACATCAGGCCCTGTTCGCGTATTATCGTACAAGTTTGGCAGAAAAGTCTCAAGAATGTTGTTCTTTCGTGCTCGCCATTCGAGACTAGATTCACCATCTTGTCCACGGACAATCGTACTTCTTTGACGTGGTCGATCCTTATCACGTAACCTCTGGTTTTGGTCGTGTACTTGCTCACGGCCGACTGTGAAATGTCTAAAAGTTTGGCTACTTCGCTCTGTTTTAGGCCGTGTTTCTCTGTTAGTTCCTTTGCGATTAGCGCTTTTACAGCCGGTATGACTGACTTTGTGGCGATTTCGCATGGAATTATCAGAACTAATCCACCGCTTCGATATTCTATTGTGGAAAGGTATATAAAGATGACGTATGTCATATAAATTATGACGTATGTCATGACGGAAAGCAGGAAACACATCAACCTCTTCTCCTCTCTATTCTCCAAAGCCGCCATGGCAAACGCCTGAGGTAACCTACATGGGGACCCAAACCACAATAGCCACCGTACAACAAACCGAAAGCCAAGCGAACTTGGCTGCCATTCTGGCAAAAGCCGAAGAAACTTGCCAAAAGTGTCATCCGCTCACGCCAATCACGTGCACAACCGATTGCAAAATCTGGAAACTGAAGAATCAGTCGCTGAAACTCTATGAAAAAATGCAGAGCCCACACTACATGGGAAAGCTTCTCAACGTGCTGAAAAACAAGAGGAGATTACAGGTGTTGGAAGCAATAGCGAAAAGCAGAAGTCCAATAACGCGGCTGCAGCAAGAACTCAGGCAGAAAGGGTACGACCACAGCCAGAAGACGATAACCGATGAATATGTCTCTCCGCTTGTGGAAATCGGACTCGCAGAAGAAAGCCGCGGGCAATATTATGCAACCATGTTCGGCTGCAGACTGAACGATCTCATGAAAGACTGCTACACAATTGAGGATGTCTTGCCTCCGCACTCTGAATGCTACGAAGAAAACGCTCTAGGCATGCTCATAGATAAACCGAAAACATACGAAGATCTAAAGCACATAATTCCGGAAACCAGCGTCGCCCGCGTGCTAAACCGATTGCAGACAGCAGAGCTTGTTGAAGCACGCGAAGACAAGGACTACGTCTTCTACTTCAAAACCAGAAGAGACTTGGGCAAGGAGCGGCTGTCGCCAACTGAGATAAAGGTTTACGAAAGCCTCTCATCAGACGGTGTCTCAGCACGCAAACTGGCTGAGAAATCCAGAATCTCTCTGCGTCGTGTCTACAAGTATCTGCGCAGACTTAGAGGAAAGAAACTGGTTTTCGCGAGGGAAGTGCCAAAGGCTTACTCGCTGACCGAGCTAGGCTTTCAAATGGCGAGAAGACTGGAGGGTGTGCATGCCTTAGCAGTGGAAACTTTGTTGGCCATAGAACAGTTGTTCAAAGGCGGAGGAGGCGCATCGCCTGCCAACGAAGCTGCTTCCAAACATAAGAAGAAAACTGTAGAGTTTGTCCCCTTTACGATACTGCGAAATTGCTAGTTTTCCTATTTGCGACATTAATGTTCATTCCATTGTTTTCGCAATCAGATACGATTTTTTCTTTCATTTGCTTTTGTCAATCTGGCCCGAATTGCGACGTCAAAACATTTTAAGCAAGTTTAACAGCATTTAGCCGTAAGCGCATTGTCAACTTGTGGACAAGAGTGATGAGTCTTTGAAGGTAAGCATAATCTCTTTAACGTGCTGCGCTGGATGCGTTTCATCATTCTTGAACGCCGGAGAAGCTCTGGTCGACATTCTTTCAAGCGATTTTGACATAGTTTACTCGCCCACGTTTATGGATTTGAAGGAAATTCCAGAAGTTGATCTGGCGATTGTTGAAGGCGGCGTCAGAACCGAAGCTGACGAAAACCTGATCAGACAGGTGCGAGCCAAATCCAAAATCCTCATTGCACTAGGAATCTGCGCAACGCACGGCGGAGTAACCAGCTTGGGCAATCTTACTTCAGTCAAGGAGCTTCTAGAAAAGAAATACTCACTTCTGGAGTCAACCAAGCTTCCGGAACTTACAGATCTGATGTATCCAATCTGCAACTTCGTCGACGTTGACTATTATGTTCCCGGTTGTCCGCCCATGCCTCTGCTCATAGTCCATACACTAAAGAGCGTTGTAAGCTTGAAGTTGCCTCTCCGCCACACAACCGTTGTGTGTATCGAGTGCCGCCGAAAAATAATCCCGAAAAAACTCGACCGTTTATATGGGATATACGAGAAGGAGTCAGACCCTGAACTGTGTCTAGTAAGCCAAGGCTTCATCTGTCTAGGTTCGGTGACGCGAGAGGGTTGTGGAGCGCCTTGTCCAAGAGCAGGCTTCACGTGTTTCGGCTGTCGAGGTCCTGCCGATTCACTGCTGTATCGTGAAAGAGACATCTACAACCTATTGGTCAAAGTTGTATCTGCACGAACAAGCATCCCCGAAGAAACGGTGAAAGAAGAGCTTTACCGCAACCCCTTCATCTTCCACACCTTCATCTTCTCAAAACTCGAACGAACCAAAGCAAGGGAGAGAATCATTTGAGCGGCCCAAGAGAAATCACGATCTCGCCAACAACGCGCATCGAAGGCCACGGAAAAGTAACAATAACACTTGACGAATCTGGCAATGTCTCTGACGCTTATTTTTATGCCACTGAAATACGTGGGTTCGACTATTTTCTGAGAGGAATGGAGGCAGAAAGGCTTCCATTTATTATCTCAAGAATATGCGGTGTATGCTCAACTGCCCACATCATGGCATCAGTAAAAGCCATAGAGACTATTTACAGGACAGAAATAACCGAGACCGCGAAGAAACTGCGTGAACTCCTCCTAATGGGACAGATAATCAACAACCATGCACTTGTCTTCTTCTTCCTGACCCTGCCAGATTTCTGGTTTTCGCCTGAAGAAAACGTCTCAAAACGAAACGTGTTCCAAATCATGCGTGAGAAACCAGACATAGGCAAGAAAGCCATAGCGCTAAGAAACTTCGGAGCTCAGCTCTTCGATGTCATTGGAAAACGGGAGGTTCACATTGTTTCAGTAATACCTGGTGGCCTAATCAACCCGCTGAAGGAAAGAGAACGCGAAGAACTGCTCAAACTAGCAGAAAACGCGTGTAAAATCACAGGAGAGGCTCTTGACCTGGGAAAAGAGCTGTTTGAGAAGAACTGGGAAGACTTTCGGAAGGCAGGAGACTACAAGACGCACTACATGGCTCTAGCGAAGGGCGACGCCATGGAATTTTATGACGGCAACATCCATGTCGCCGACTCCGAAGGCAGAATCACATCAGAGTTCACGTCACAAGATTACATGAAGCATGTTGAAGAAAAAACTTCAAAGTGGACTTACGCAAAATTCGCCTACTTACGCGATTCCAAAACATCTGAAACCATATTTCAGGTAGGACCAACGGCGAGAATGAACGTCAACAAAAGAATTGCCACAGAATACGCCAACAAAGAGCTAGAAGAGTTCAAGAGGAAATATGGAAGTCCTGCACACGCTACTTTGCTCTTCGATTATGCGCGCATGATCGATCTGCTCTATGCATGTGAAAGGACGAAACAGCTGCTGGAAGACGAAAACATAACACAAACCGATACCAGAATCAAGATTCAACCCAGAGCTGGCAAAGGCATCGGAGTCGTTGAGGCCCCACGCGGAACACTCGCACACGAGTACACGCTGACGCAAGAGGGACACTTGAAGAGCATGAGACTGATAATTCCCACGCAGATAAATAACGCTGCCATAAACCTCAACGTGAAAGACGCAGCCACGGAGTTCATACAAAAAGGCGAAATCAGACCAGGACTGCTGAACCGCGTGGAAATGGTGATACGCGCTTACGACCCATGTATAAAATGCGCCACGAGAATGGCAAACGGTAATCTTGAAATCGAAGTAAGAAACAGCGAAGGCAAATTGCTCAAGGTTCTAAGGTAATATCTCTATAGCTTGACCAGGACAGTTGACTAGGCACGTTCGACACAGTATGCACTTTTCCCCATCCACAACCTCCGGTTTTGCTGATTTTCCAGCACGGAAAACCGACATTGGACAGAGCTCAACGCAGATTTTGTACGTCTCGCTAGCGCACTTGGCATAATTGACGGCTATTCTAACCATATTCCGCCTTGGAAAATTGTTAGGCTCTCAGAATCTATTAAGCATTTCTCGGTTGAATCCCAGAATTCACCATTGCCCTTTTCATTTGAACAGCAACAATTCCCCATTCTATTTTACTTTCGGCATGTACTTTTTCGGGTTTTTCTTGAACTCCTGCTCGCATGATTTTGCGCAGAAATAAATCGTTTGCCCTTGATACTCGACTTTCCCAGCTGCTGTTTTTGGGTCTATTTTCATCCCACAGATGGGGTCTGTTACTAGTTGCTTCTTCTCCATGGCTTCACCCCCTCAACTGTACACGGCTGTTTCAGAATTATCCTTCAATCCTGTATCTGGCGTTCGGTTTATCTACTTTTGTTTAGATCTGTTAGAGTCTTGTGTTCGCTTTTTTTGCCTGCATAAGCGACATAAGCCTAATGACAGAATAAATGATTGCTTGCCGCACCTGCAATCTATAACAGGAAATGGCATATCGGTTTTCTAGCCTCCTGGCGAGCCGTGGAATGGCACGTTCTTCCAGAGTGTATCCCACCAATCGTCTTCGGTTATGGTTTCACCCTTCACTAGGATCTCCAGAATCTGCTTCAGAAGTTCGTGGTGTCTCTTCTCGTCTTGCAATATCGCTTCCAAAAGTAGCTTAACTTTCGCGTTTTTAACTTTCGGCAATGTTTTGCTGATTTTTTCAATAAGCGTCGCTTCCATCTGTATGTGCTTTTCCACAAGATTTCTTTGTTGATCAAGTTGTTCCTGCTGCAAAGCCTTGGGCACACAGGTCAGCAGTTGTACGGCCGAAGTATACATCTCCGCGTGTTTAACAGAGTCTAACGATATTCCTCTCAAAACGCCTTTGACCGTAGGATTATCTATGTCAACTAGAGACTTGTTGAGTGATTGCACGATCTTGTTTTCAATTCTAACTTGCTCTTTGAGAAAATTCACCAAATCATCGTCTGAGTTCAAAAATCATTTGCCTCCTTACCGTTTTAATCACACGTTAGGCTTTGTGAATAAGGCTTTCGGCGATACTTTTTCCAAAACTTCGACACTTATCCAGACCAGCTTGATCTGGCGTATACTTTATCAATAACGGCGGGTCAGGCACGTTCATTTCAAACTTGTTCTTCATAATCTCGATGATCATTCGCGGGGCTTCTCCGCTCCAGCCGTAAGAGCCGAAAGCTGCGCCGACTTTGCCCTTCAAATTGACATTCTTGACAGCGGCTTCTTCGAAGAGGTTCTTCATATCTGTGGTCATGTCATGGTGATATGTCGGGGTTCCTATCATTATGGCGTCGAATTCGCTGAGTCTTTCTGGCGGGATGTAGTAGTTTAACTCAACTTCCACATCAGGGATCGACTTGGCGCCTTCCGCCACCGCCTTGGCCATTTTTCCAGTGTTTCCGGTTCGACTGTAGTATAAAACAAGCATTTTCAACATTTTACATCACGTTTCTTGCATCATGTTTATAAAACTATTCTCATCGTTCGTAAGAAGTAGATGATCCATAAGTTTAAGTTTTCGAGCAAACGTACCTCATTTTAAACTGGATAGAAGACGAGTTGTTTTTCATGAAACTTGTTGAAGTGATCGCAGTCGAAGGGTTGCCCATAATAAATAGTGGCGACGACGTAGCGGCGTTTATACTTAAAGCAGCAAGAAAGCAAGGAACTTCCGTCCGAAACGGTGACATACTCGTGATTACTCATGCTATTGTTTCAAGTGCCGAAGGAAGCATCGTTGACCTTGACAAGATTGTGCCTTCGGAGTTTGCAAAAATGATTGCACAGCAACATGAGAAAGATCCCGCGTTGGTCGAAGTTGTTCTTCGCGAGTCAAAAAGCATCGTGCGCATGGGTGACGGAAAGCTCATAACTGAAACCAAGCATGGGTTTGCATGTGCAAACGCTGGCGTTGACAAATCCAATGTTCAAGGAGAGAGACATGTGGCTTTGTTGCCGAAAGATCCGGATGCTTCCGCGAAGAGGATTCGCCGCAGGATTAGAAAGTTGAGTGGCTCAGATGTAGCTGTCATCATTTCTGATACGCATGGGCGTCCGCTTAGATTAGGAGAGATTAACGTGGCCATAGGCGTTGCGGGAATAAATCCGATAAGAGACGGGAGAGGCGAAGAGGATTTGTTTGGGTACGTTCTTCGAGTGAAACAAACAGCAATCGTAGATGAGCTTGCGTCAGCTGCCGAACTAGTGATTGGGCAGGCTAACGAAGGAATACCTGTGGCAATCATCCGTGGGTACTCTTACCCCAAATCTGAGAACGCAAAAGCGACTAGTTTGATCAGACCGAGAGAACAAGACTTGTTTATCTGATATGAAGAGAGTACCAGCAAAAGTTCATGCTTCGGCTATTGTGATAAAATATTTAACCGGCTCGCGTTCTTTCTAGCTTCGTAGCGCACTGGAGGTGAAAGCAGATGGAGATAACAACACCAAAGGAGTTTTTTGAGAAAGTCTTGCCGGCGAAGTTTGATCCAAGCAAGACTGTTGGCGTTGACGTAATAATCCAGCTGAACATAACTGGTACAAACGGTGGCGATTGGATAGTAACCATAAAAGACCAAAAACTAGGCACTCAGCAAGGGCTGCATCCCTCTCCTTCATTGACTATTAGGATGGCGGACACTGACTATGTGGACATGATAAATGGCAAACTTGGTGGCGAAAGAGCCTTCATGACGGGTAAACTTAAATTCAAAGGGAGCATGACTCTCGCCCTGAAGCTGAAAGAAATCGGCTTCATGTAGGAGCAAGTTCTCTCATGACACGCTTTCACACTATCTCACTTCCCAAATTTCAATTATCTTTTTAGGTCTGCAGACATCAGTGGGCATAATGAGGAAAAATTGTGGGTGGCCATGTTGGTGCAGAGTTGAAGGCGACGGGGGTTTGATGGTGTCTTCTTCTACGGGCGATCCAGTGAGCCAGTGCATTCTTGAATAAACGGTGGAAGGGCTGAGATAATAGCTGAGGATGTTGCTAGGTTCTTAAGGGGCGAAAAGCTTAGGAATGTTCTGAATGTTGAAGTGTTTAAGCGTTGAGGCGTTGGCGTCATGAGCGAAGACGTGGTTCAGGGGCTTCGGGAGCGTCTCTGTACTGTTGGCAGACAGTTGCATGACCGTAGGTTAGTGACTGGAACAGGCGGGAACATCAGTGCCCGCATTTTTGGCACTAAGACCGCATTGATTAAGCCAACTGGTTTGTCTATGGGCGCTCTTGAACCTGATGATTTCGCTTTAATCGATCTCCAAGGCAAGCAGCTTGAGGGGAAACACCCTATTTCGGTAGAAACTCCGATGCACACTGCCATTTACCGTGCGCGAAGTGACGTTCAGGGCGTTGTACACAGTCATGCTCCTGTTGCTACTGCTCTCGGGATTGCAGGAATTGAGATTGTTCCGGTGGTTATTGAGACGTTTTTGTTTATCCCCAATGGAGTTCCAATCGTTCCGTTTGAGATGCCGGGAAGCAAGGAGCTTGCGAAGGCGGTTCAGGAGAAGATTAAGGATTTTGATGCTGTGATCTTGGAGAATCATGGAATCGTGACTGTTGGCTCCTCGATTGAGAAGGCCTTTAACTTGAATATGATAGTCGAAGAAACGGCTGGATTTCAATACATGGCAACGTTGCTTGCGGGTCGCGACGCTGTGACGATGGCGAAGATCAAGAAGAAGTACCGTGTATAGGCTGGTTATCTTTCGCGTTAATGAAGACGTTTGCTAAGTCTATGCGTGCTTGCTACTCTGTCATTACGGTCGTCGCCAACCGAACTGAATCCTCAATACATCGCATAACCGAATCCTCAACTGAGACCTCAACGCCTAAACTTTCAATCCGACTCCTATCCTTCTCATCAATCTTATCGATGATCAAGTGATCCAGCAAATCCCCATAATACTTGGCCACGCCAAACGTTGAAGCCTCAAAACCCAAACTTGCCATCACCCTGTCAGCCGGTCCCCTAATCGCTTTTCCGCCTACTATAGGGCTAACGTCCACCACGCGTGCTTCTGTCTTCATGATTGCCTGTCTGATTGCTTGCACCGAGAGAATCGGCGCCACACTCAAAACAGGGTTACTCGGGCAAATAGCCACACGCTCAGCGTTTCTAATTGCATCAACAAGCCCTATAGTTGGCTCAGCCTTGTCAGAATCCTCAAAAACCATGCCTTTAACCTCGTCTTTCGTTCGACGTTTGACGAAATACTCCTGAAAATCCAAACAAAATTCCTCAGTCAGAATCTTCGTCCGCACTGGATTGTTACTCATCGGCACAAGCCTAACCTTCACATTCAGCCGCCTGCAAAGCTTAGCCGTCGCCTGTGCCAGCGTTAGCCCGTCTCTTAACATTTTCGTTCTCGTTACATGCGTTGCTAAGTCTCGGTCACCCAGCTTGAACCACGTTTCAAACCCCAGTCTCTCCAGCATCCCGAGGCAGTTGAATGTGTCACCTGCGAGTCCCCAGCCCTTCGCTTCATCTACAATTCCAGCCAAAGTGTATATCACGATGTCTAAATCCGGACTGATGTGCAAACCGTAGAGTTCAAAATCGTCTCCGGTGTTTCCGATGATAGTCAGCTCTTCGGGCGGAAAAACTCGCACCAGTCCGCGTAACAGTCGCGTGCACCCACGCCACCCGCAAGGGCAACAACTGAACCCATAAACACGCACCAAACAGCTTACCGCTAAGCGCTATAGCAATGCGTTGAGAAGCGACAATCATATAAACTTGCTCAATTCGTTTCGCTGAGTCAAAGTGCCGCTAGGCAACTGTGTCCTCGAGGCCTTAGAGCCTTTTTGTTCCGTCTTCTAGCGTTAGGCAATGTTTGGATGATTGTTTTATAGCGCCTGTAAGTATCCTTTAACAGCAAGCGTTTTATGTGTGAGAATAGCAATTTGGTTGAGGTAATCAAGATGCCCACAGCTTTCGTGCTGATAAACACCGAATTAGGCTCAGATGATGACGTACTGAAAGAACTCCACAAAATCAGCGAAATAACCGAAGCCTTCCGAGTCTACGGAACATACGACGTGGTTGCCAAAGTCAAGACAGACACAATGGACATGCTCAAGGAAATCGTGACATGGCGCATCCGAAGACTCGAAAAAATCAGATCCACACTCACATTGATGGCTGTAGAAGAAATAAAATAGACAGCCAACAATCCTTGTTTTTATAATCACTAAAACATAACAGGCTTTACTCTAAAAACAGCAAGATTAGCGCATTTTCGAAACAGCGAATAAACGCCATCATATTGGCAAGATTCGTCCCTGTTCTTTGGAAATAGAAAGCATCTGATTAGGGAGCCGGGGATGGAAACAAACCTAAGACAATTGGCGATATCTCTCGCCTCCAGTTTTTCTGAACGGTGTTAGATCGCATAATATACACATCTTCCTCCTGGAGAAGTGTTGCTGGGCTTTGTGTCTTTGGTGCGTGGTTGTCGGCTATTCTTCCCTTTTTTCTGGTTCTTTTACCAGCGCGAGTATCAGCAGGAAGGAGGGCAAGACTGTTGTTGCTGCGATTAGGAAGGGCACCTGTGGAGCCACGTGCTCGTACAAGTATCCGCCGAGTAGACTGCCCGAGGCCATGATTATGTAGTTGGCGAAGTTGATGAAGCCGTTCACTCTTCCTCGTTGCTCTTTAGGAGTCAAGTCTGTTTGCAGTGCTCCGAAAGATGCATTCATCATAACTTGTCCCGTGCCTATAAGGATCAGCGACAAGGCGACCCTCGCTAGGTCTCCGTACACGAAGATCCACATTGCTAGCCCGAAGATCAGCATTGCAGCAAGAAGAGGTATTTTTCTTCTTATTTTGTCCACAAGTTTGCCTACCGGTATGGCTAGGATTATCGTGGTTACAGGTACAATGGCAGTGACGAAGGCCCACATTATCTCGTCTATGTGGAGCACTTTTGTGGCGTAGACGACTGTGAGGAGGTTGGTGGCCGCGAATCCAAAGATCGTTATGGAGAATGCCACGAACAGGTAGAGCATCGATTTGGGAAGTTTTCTCCATACGCTGAAGCTTTCTTTCAAAGCCGTCGGATAGCTTTCGAATATTTCGTGCAGACGTGGTTTCGAGGCGGTTACCACAGTTTCTTTCAAACGGAAGAACCTGAGACATGCTGCAGCCAGAAAGAGGGCTACGACGACGCCGTAAGCTATTCTCATGCCATTGACCAGGCCGAATTGGGCGCGGAGCAGACCAGCTACAGCCGGACTCGGCGTTGTGGAAACGCTTGCAATGAGCATGACTATGCTGAACCCCATTCCTCTTCTTTCGGCGGGTAGCGAATCGGAAACCATCGCGTTCAAAGCTGGCTGATAAGTTGAGTTGAATATGCTCATCAGCACTACGCCGATGAGTAAGAAGTGCCATGACGGTGCTATTGCATAGATGATGAAGCTGAGAGCTACGCCGAAGGTCATGGTTGAGATGAGCCATTTTCTCCCGTATTTGTCTGCCAAGTAGCCGCCTGGAAACTGCATTGAAGCCAACGCCAGAAACCCGGAAAGGCCTATAACGCCTAGAATGGTCTCAGTGGCGCCAAGCCCAAGCACATAAAGCCCAAAATAGGTGGCAGGCAGTTCAATAGCGAAATCTACAATGATCCAGCTTGCTATCAAGACTGCATAGTTACCTTTTATGAATGAGAATTCCCGTCTTAGAGTTCCGAGGAAGGTCATGCTCTCTCCTTCTTTCGCGACAAAAGGACTGGGCACCCTGATTTAACGCTTCGGACTCGGGTTTTGACTGCGCGGTCAGTTGGCTTCTTCTGATTGTGGGTTATGCGCGCTTCTTCGGTCTTGGGTGTCATTTCTCTATTCCTTCAAGCGGAGATTCGTTGCAGGCTTGTATAAAGGGCGACGCACGTTTTGTAGTCACATTTTGTGACCCCTCAATCAAATATCGCGCCGGGGCGCTTTGGATAATGTGCAACGTAGGCAGAGTCGGGCTGTTCAGAAAACGCATGTAAACATCGCCTTTCTCCAGACCGGGGATTCACCCAGAAACCGGGGGTCTATGCTGAAAAGCCGGGGATGGGAGTTGAACCCATATAGAGCGGCTCTGCAGGCCGCCGCTTGAACCGTTCAGCCACCCCGGCACTTTCCAAGATTATCAAGCACTGTAATAAATATGTTATTTAGTCCATGCCAATTTTCTTGGAGATCTCCCTGTAAACCTTAAACGCAGTCTTCTCATCATCAACATTCTTTATGAGCATGCGGCCGCCATGGAACAAGCTCACTTCAAAACTCTTATAGTCAAAGATTATCGCCAACGAAGACTTTATGCGAACCCGGAAACGTCGTTTGATCAGCTCATGAATCTCACTGAGGCTTATTCTCAACGCTTTTTCAGGATTCACGTTTGCTGTTCTCTGCCCACAAAGCCACACAACTTTTTCTTTCGCTTCCACAAGATCTGCCGAATTCTGACAGGCTGAGCAATCTTTCCTCTTGAAGATGTCCACCACTGCAAAATACATGTCGCTGAAGTCGCAGATCATAAGCTTATTCTTCAAAACCTCACCGATGCCTGTCAAAACTTTTATGGTTTCCATGGCTTGCAATGACCCGATAATGCCTGGCGTCGCGCCTAACACGCCACGAACGTCGCACGCCTCCAACTGATCATCATTAACGTTCGGGAAAATACACTCCAAACAAGGCGTTTCAGGCGGAGCGAACACCGACAGATTTCCTTCAATTCCTATAGCGGCCCCAAAAACGTAGGGGATTCCAAGTTTTATGCATGCGCGGTTGATTAAATAGCGCGTCCGCATGTTATCTAAGCCGTCAACAACGCAATCCACGCCGTCCAGAAGATTCTCAACATTGTTTGCGTTCAAATTCTCCGGCACAGCCTCAACCTCGATCAAAGGATTTCTCTTCTTCAGCCTCTCCGCCGCAATCTCAACCTTCGGGTACTTCAATTCTTCTGGCGTGTAGAGAATTTGCCTGTGCAGGTTGCGAAGCTCCACAGTGTCCTGATCTATCAGCCGCAAATGCCCAACTCCTGCAAGAGCCAAGTAAAGCGAAGAAATAGTGCCCAACCCGCCAAGTCCAACTATCGCAACATTTGATCCAGCAAGCTTTCTCTGCCCTTTACGGCCCAGCTCCTTCATGATCATCTGGCGACTGTAAAACTCGTTAAAAGCCGGAATCTTTCTGGTTTTCGGCACTCAAAATGCCTCCTCACCTATTTCTGCTGTTTTCACGTTTTATATCTACCTTTTCTCGAAAACTGCCTCTCGTAAATTTCTCTGACCCGCTGTATAGTATCCGCTTGCTCCGGAGATTTATCCTCCCTTATGCGCGTTATCCTCGCAAAACGCAGAGCCATGCCGCATTCATACTTTGGGCTCTTCTGAATCTCATTGTATGCCACTTCGACAACAATCTTTGGAACCACAACAACTCCTCCATGCTCTGCCTTCACGGTCAACTCCTTAAGCCGCTTCGTCATCTCAATGATCTCCGCATCAGTCAACCCTTTGAACGTCTTGCCCAAACTCAAAAACTCACCAGTTTCAGCATCTCGCGCCGCCAAACAATAATCCGAAAGCCACCCGTGTCTACGACCATAACCATACTCGGCGGCAACAATGACCAAATCCAACGGCTCAAGAATCGGCTTCACCTTCAACCAACGTTTCCCCCGAATCCTCGGCGCATAAGAACTGTCAAGCCTCTTTCCTATTAATCCCTCATGTCCGGCATCAATGGCCTCTTTCAGAAACTGCTCCGCCTCTTCAAGGCTGCTCGTGACAATCTGCGCTGTCAACGGTATCTTTCCAGCGTTTTCAGCCAAGACTTGCCTGCGTTGCAGGTAAGGAACATTGATCAAGCTTTCTCCATTCAGGTATAGGATATCGAAAAGGTACAACTTCACCGGTATTTTTTCCGCAGCATCCTCAATCCCATGAACTCTTCTGAACCGCCGCATCAAATGCTGAAAAGGAATCGGAAGACCAGAGTCATCAACCGCTATGACTTCGCCTTCCAGAATGACCTCTTTCCCTCTAACGTTTTCTGCGACAATTTGCACTATTTCGGGCAGGCTTTCAGTAACATCCGTGAGTCTTCGACTGAAAACCTTCACCTCGTCGCCAAGCTTGTGAATCTGAACCCTAGCCCCGTCATACTTGTACTCGAAAGCACTCTTGCCCTTGTGCTCCTTCAAAGCTTCAGCCACGCCGTCAGCCATCTGCGCCAACATGAGCTCCACAGGCCTGAAAACTCGAAAACCGATCTTTGACAAACCCTCTTTTCCTTCAGCCTTGGCTTTGGCGGCAACTTCCCCAATGTCACCTACAATCATGCGTGCCCTCTGAACCATTTCAGGCGGAACCTGAAACGCCTTCGAAACCGCCTGTTCCATCAACCCTTCATGCAAACCGGTTCGCATTTCGCCCACAAAAATCTTCACCAAATACTTCGCTTCCAGAGGCGAAGCCCGACTGAACAAAGCCTCAACCAGACGCTCCTTCTTTTCGCGCGAACCCGTCCCCACTGTTCCAGCTATTGCCTCTAGGCTGCGTCTGACCTCGATTATTGTCAGCGTTTTCTCAAAAAGTGCTGCTTGTCTCTTGACCTTGCTGTTCTCAAAAATAACCTTCGTCGCTGCACCGATGTCCTCGGTTTTGCTGAATGCATCCTTGAAAATCTGAAAATCAGCTCCCGTTATACGTTTTATGATGTTGCTCAACGTCGCCCAGCTCAGATCAAGCGTCTGTTGGCTCCACTTTGGAAAAGGTCTCCCCAGAATCATCGACACAGCCGGCTCCACTTCTTGAGCATCCAAACTGTTCAGGAAATCTGCCACGAGGTCTATCATCGCGAGCCTTTTGGTTGTGGCTTCAATTTTTTCGCAGAGCTCTCCGAGAGCTTTAAAGGAAGTCGGCATAGTCCTTGACCCTTAGAAGCTGGTTGTGGCTTCAATTATCCGGTTCTAAAGAGATAAATATTGTTTTGAACGCGGGCTAATGGAAAAAGAGGTTATGATTGTGAGAGTCTAGAAGGACTCTTCCAGTTTCTTTTTAACTTCCTTGATCTTCTTCTCTAATTCCTTGATTTTTTCATTGTTTCCCAATGCGTTGTAGGCGTCTTTTGCATATTCCAAAGCGCTTACGCCGAACCTGTCAAACCCCTTCAGGAACGACAATTCAGCCGACTTCATGAAATCCTCGACCGCGCCTTCGAAGTCCTTGATTGCGAAGGCGGCTTCGCCTGCCTTGTAATTCATGCTTGACGAGTCAAAGTAATTCTGGGCTTTATGGTACAGTTCAGCAGTTCTATGGAAGAGTTCTCTTGCTTCCTTGAACTCGCCTCTGTCAAAGAGGTTGCTTGCTTCCTTGTGCATCTTCACCGGATCTTCTTTTTCCTTTTTTTCAGTTGGTGCACTCATCGTATTCAACTCACAATTTGGTATTCTATCACCTTCAAACCCACATTTAGAGTTTTCCCACCGCAAAACGGCCAATCTTGAACTTTGGCTCACCGTTCTCAAACCATCAATAAACCTGTGATGTATCTTCTTCCACAGGAGCATTTCTCCATCGGATTCTGTTCTCTGCAAGTTTACTTTTCTGAAGCTACTTCACTCTGAGACCCTTTTGGAAGCTTCAGCCAAAAGGACGCTCATTCGCTTTTCTCCTCCTACTGATACATCCTCAACCACTAGCGGAATCGTGTGAAAGTTTGGCTTTCGCCAGACTCACGCCGACCCGAGGAGATCGTTTGCCTTAAACCGTTATTGCCAACAATTAACAGCAGATTTTTTTGGAAAACGCTTATGCAAATTCAAGCTTGTGGTTGATAAAAGACAATCGTTATGAGTAGAATTTAGTCTTCTCCCAGTAATAGTAGTAGACCACATAAAATGTTTAGGCCGCCGACAAAGCCCAAACTGCTCGTAAATACGATGCCTAGCCTAGTTGATAGAACTGAGTCTTGCGGCATAAGTAGTAAATAGATGCTGAAAACGAAAACTATAAAACCGCAAGTAATAATCAAGCCGCTAAGTTTTGGACCCAATTTGCGAACCATTTCGCAAACTTTGTCGCGTTCTTGTCTTATGGTGTTTTTTAAGAGATGTTCATTGTCTTCTGACATGGCTCAATCTCCTGAACTGTGAACTGTGATGTTGAGGACTCCTGCAATTAGGCAAGTAACACTGACAAGGCTGGCGAGAGCAAAGAGCAAGAATGTCGTGCCTGAAGATGATGTTATTGTTGAGGGGGTTGACATTATCAAGTAGGCGAATAGCGCGGAGAAAGCGCTGACCCCTAAATTCATGCCGCCCATTGCGAGACATAAGCGATGATACCCCACCATTCTAATGTAATAGATTAGAAGGCCAAAAAGGAACAGCTCTGCGCCTATGACCAAAGTGCCAGGTTCTAAGAAGAAGATGAGAAGCAATGAAGTGGCAATTCCCAAAATAGGCGTTAACGGGTATAAAGGAACCTTAAACGGTCTAATCAAGCTTGGTTTGTCTCGGCGTAATTTAATCAAGGAAAGATTGACGAAGACAAAGCCTATTATGAACCCAAAGTCAGTGGCATATGTGACAAAGTTTACCAGGCCCGTTGCGGCAAATGCAGCAACAAAAATCGAACCTACTAAGACTGCTATGTAAGGAGTAAAATAACGCCTATGTAAGTTGAAGAAGCTTTTTGGAAAATAGCCATCTCTAGCCAGCGCATATGCAACTCTTGACTGAGCCATAATGGAAGTGTTAACAGAAGAAAATGCGGCGATAATACCTGCAACCGTGATTATGCCCACACCAATCTCTCCCATAAACTGCTTCGCCACATAAGCGAGCGGCGAAGCCTGACCCGACAAACTCTCCGGGGGCACGATTCTAAAAACCACATAAGCGATTAAAGTGTAAACCAAAATCAAAATCAAGCACGTCAAAATTATAGCTTTGGGAATAGTCTTGCCAGGATCTTTGATCTCTGCTTGCGCCACTGCTATAGCTTCACCTCCTAAATAAACCACAAATATGAAAGCCGACGCCCTGAAAACCCCCAAAAAACCCCCTGGCGCAGAAAGCTCGAAAGTGCCCAAGGCACGGTTAGTGAACAAGCCTATAGCAATGAATACGCCCAAAAGAGCCAGCAATACTAGTACCAGCACGGTCTGAGTTATGCCAGTTTCCTTCACGCCTTTAACGTTGATTGCAGCGAATATCGCGATTGTTATTATGGCAATTATTGGCACATTGATCGCGGGGATCACATAAGACATTAGATATGCGAAGCCTACAGCGGAAAACGCTGCATAAAACATGTTGCTGATCCACTCAAACCAGCCTGTGGCAAACGAGAAGAACCCTCCAAAAGACGCTTTTGCAAAAGTATATTCGCCGCCAGCACTCGGGAGAGCTGCGCCCAGCTCAGCGTAACTAAGCATAGTGAACAAGTTTATTATGCCACAAAAGACCATAGCTATTATGAGGGCTGTACCTGCCAACGTAGCAGCATAGCCTAGAGTTACAAAGACTCCTGCACATATGGCACCACCTATTCCCATCATCGTCGCGTGAAGAAGCCCAAGCTCACGCTTAAGACGTTGTCCGCTCATCTGTTTTTCCATCTAATCCTCCTCACGAATAAGAACCATTCCGCTTAAAATGGAAAACGCGCCGAAAATTACCAAGAGAAAAACGATTAGGAAGCTTTCTTCATTGGCTATGCTTAGCGACTCTCGTATTGACTGGCTTGCATACACCAGATAAGCGAAGGTTGAGGTTGCCGCACCCAATAAGCATTGGACCCCTCCAACTAAACGCGCGATGAACGTTCTTATTGATGACATAGGTTTCACCAGCGAGCAAATATAACAGCAGCAAAAGTGTCAAGCAAGCCAACAAAAGCCATGAGTAACGCAAACGATAACAAGTACTTGCTTTCGAGCATTAGGCCAACATTCAAAAAGCCAGAAATCGCCAAAACCGCCATCCCCAATAGTATTGTCCCTGCCATTATCAAGAACCCTCCAACAACGGCCACGAGTTTCGGCAGCCTACGTTGCTCATGAGTCAAAATTTGACCTCAAGTTATAATATGCCCAGATGGGAAAGGTACACTTTGCAAGAGTTATATAAACGTTTAGAGAACCCTGAAGCAACTTTCCTGCGTGTGATTTCCTTGTTATCTTGCAGGATTTATCAGACATCGAAACGCCGACTAGTAGTTTGGACTTTGGAAGAGATCTCCAAGTTAGCGTTGAGTGACAGAACTATAACTGCCGGCGGGCACTAGTTCGAATTGCCGTTTGGCTGTTTTATCGATCTCGCTTGTGTTATTAACGTGCGATAAAGTACTCTCTTTCGTGAAGAGACATCTTGAAGACCCCAAGGAAAACCTTGAAAGCAAGAGCCGAGAATTTTCCTAGGAAGAGGAACAAGTAGCCTTTGTTTTTCCCAGAAAGGCACTACATGTCATGCGTGCGGTAATTCTTTTGAAAGTCGGCGTTGCGGGAATAGCACAGGGCAGCTTCAGACGAAAGAGCAAAACCGAGTGATGGCACGCTTGATTTGGGTTGCCTCTCGGAATAGAAGCTTCTCTAGCCGTTTAAAAAGAAGAAAAAGGGATTGCGCAGTTTGCGCTACCTAACGCTTTTTCTCTTGTAGACCATTGCTGCCAGTAATGTTACGACTGCAAAGATGAATACCACGAGAGCCGACGAGTATTCCGGTATAACCCACGTGTATATGAAATCGCCGTTGTGAACCACCACATCAGGAATAAGTGTAGCAGTCGAATCGCCGAATACTGTTTCAGTTCCATAATCTCCATAGCTTATTGCTGTCTCCAGAGAGTTGCCCTCTCCCGGTGCGTTGATGATTGTAAATGTTGCATTTCTGAAAATGCTGCTGCCCGAGTAGCCGCCAGAGAGCGAAGCCGCAACAAAGTACATGTAGTGATGTGTTGCGTTGAAGGATACGTCAAGAGTAGTTGCATTTGTAGCTATGAAGGGCGATCCGCTCCATGGGAGATGATCGTGAACACCAGCAAAGGCTAGTGTGTCATTTCTCCAGTATAGCTTGTACTCAATGCCTGCCAGATCGGTCATGTTGCCAAAACCTAGACTTACTGTGAAGTTTGCCCCAATGCTCGTTTCGTTCGTGTATGTCACAATCAACGGTGGATCCACATAGATATTTGTCCCAGTATAAGCGAATGAAACTGGCGAAACGCGAAAAGCACTGCATACAACTGCAATCGCTAGAAGCGCTAGCAAAGAGCTTATGAGTAGTTTGGTCTTCATTTTTCTTTTCCTC
>Ga0209253_10000444_pt1 | contig 35392 bp, 30 predicted proteins | sample FrelakmetBRP12BR_FD_187145 | JGI IMG/M metagenome (GOLD analysis project Ga0209253, IMG submission 187145) | Freshwater lake sediment microbial communities from the University of Notre Dame, USA, for methane emissions studies - BRP12 BR (SPAdes)... | ecosystem: Environmental > Aquatic >... | reverse complement strand
TCTATCCGCTATCCGCTATCCGCTTCCGATCAGCTTCTCCATCACCCGCTCGTACATCCGGCTCAGCAGGTCGATATCCTCGATCCGCACGCACTCGTTGACCTTGTGGATGGTCGCGTTAGCGACGCCCAGTTCGACGACCTGCGCGCCGGTGGGCGCGATGAACCGACCATCCGAGGTCCCGCCCGTCGTCGAGAATTCGGGCTTGCGACCCATCAGGTCCTGCACGGCTGACGCGACCGTCTCGGTGAGCAGGCCTGGCTGGGTGAAAAAAGGCAGCCCCGAAACGAACCACTCCAGCGTGTAGTTCACGCGGTGCCGGTCGAGAATCTCAAGCACCGTTCGCTGCAGCGATTCGACCGTCTGCTCGGTCGAGAAGCGCAGATTGAAGCGCACCTTCAATTCGCCCGGGATCACGTTCGGCGCGCCCGTGCCGGCCGCAATGTTCGACACCTGGAACGAGGTCGGCTGGAAGAAGGCATTGCCTTCGTCCCAGCGGCGGGTCGCGAGCTCCGCCAGTGCCGGCGAGAATGCGTGCACCGGGTTGTCGGCGAGGTGCGGGTAGGCGATGTGGCCCTGCACGCCGTGCACGGTGAGTCGTCCGGACAGCGAGCCCCGGCGGCCGATCTTGATCGTATCGCCGAGCACCTCGTGGCTCGTGGGTTCGCCAACGACGCACCAGTCGATTCTCTCACCGCGCGCCTCGAGCACCTGCATGACCCGACGCGTTCCGTCCACGGACGGCCCTTCCTCGTCGCTGGTGAGCAGGAAGGCCAATGTGCCGCGGTGGTCGGGGTGGCGCGCCAGGAACCGCTCCGTGGCCGTCACCATGGCCGCCAGCCCACTCTTCATGTCGGCTGCGCCGCGACCGTAGAGGATTCCCTCGCGGATGACGGGCTCGAACGGGTCGGTGTGCCAGTCCTCGCGCGGCCCGGTCGGGACGACGTCGGTGTGGCCCGCAAAGCAAAGCACGGGACTTCCGTGGCCGCGGGACGCCCAGAGATTGTCGACCGGGCTGTACTGCAGCCGTTCATTGCGGAATCCCAGCGCCTCGAGCCGGGCACAGATGATGTCGAGGCAGCCGTGGTCCTCGGGACTCACCGACGGGCGTCGCAGCAGTTCTTCGGTGAGGGCGAGCGTCGGTGACATGAAGCTGTAACGTTCGTGCCGTAGCCGGGGACGGGTTTCAAGCGCATTTGCAGCGGCCCGGGGTATATAGCGGAGCGTGGCGCGAGGTACAAGTACGGTGTGGCTTGTAACACTCCTGTCACACGAGGTCGGCAAACTTGCGGCCCATCAGGTTGCGACCTTCATTTCCCGTTCATCTGTAGAGGGTTAAGTCCATGAAGTTGTGGCAGAAAGTTTTCGCCCCGGCGCTGTTCGTCGGCGTCGTGGCCGCCGGTGCCCCGCAGAGCGCGCTGGCCCAGGCCGCGATCAAGATCGACGGCTCGAGCACCGTGTTCCCGATCTCCGAGGCGTTTGCCGAAGAGTTCCAGATCTCGAAGCGCGGCAAGGTTCGCGTGACTGTCGGCATGTCCGGCACGGGCGGCGGCTTCAAGAAGTTCTGCCGCGGCGAGACGGACATGTCGAACGCCTCCCGGCCGATCCTGACGGAGGAGATGGAGATTTGCCGCAAGAACGGCATCAAGTACATCGAGATGCCGGTCGCTTTCGACGCGCTCACGGTCGTCATCAATCCGAAGAATGACTGGGTCAAGGGCAACGCCATGACCGTGGCCGACCTCAAGAAGATGTGGGAGCCCGCCGCGCAGGGCCGCATCACGCAGTGGAAGCAGGTACGTTCCGAGTGGCCGGCCGAGAAGCTGATGCTGTTCGGCCCGGGCGCCGACTCGGGCACGTTCGACTACTTCACCGAGGCGGTGATGGGCAAGGCGAAGTCCAGCCGAGGCGACTTCACGGCCAGCGAGGACGACAACACGCTGGTGCAGGGCGTCGAGAACAACAAGTCGGCGCTCGGTTACTTCGGCTTCGCATACTACGCCGCCCACAAGGATAAGCTGCGCGCAGTCGCGATCGACGGCGGCAAGGGTCCGGTGCTGCCGAGCGTCGAGAACGTCATCAACGGCAGCTACCAGCCGCTGTCGCGGCCGCTGTTCGTTTACGTCAAGGAGTCTTCGGCCGCACGCCCGGAGGTCCGCGAGTTCGTGCAGTTCATGATGACGCAGGGCTCTGCACTGGTCACTGAAGTTGGCTACGTGCCGCTGCCGGACAGCGCGTACAAGCTGGCCTGGCAGCACTTCAATAACAAAAAGCTCGGCTCGGTGTTCGGTGGCGTGCCGCAGGTCGGCGTCACGATCGAGCAGCTGCTGTCGATGGAAGCCAAGCTCTGACCGGAAGCATCTGGTCGTGACGACCGACGGCGGGGAGGCGTTGAAATTTGCCTCCCCGTTCGTCGCTTCAGGACCGGGGTCGAAATCGAAGGCGCCGAGGGGTAAAGTGTCCGCCCGGCGCTCGAAGAGGGGAAGGGGAATTACCCCATGAGCCAATCCAACGCGTTGCCTGCCGCCGGAGCGTTTGCGTCGCTCCGCTATCGCAAGAATCGCGATCGCATCATCGAGCTGATCCTGCTCGCCGCGGGCTTGGTCGCGGTCTTCACGACCGTTGCGATCGTGTTCATCCTGTTTTATGAGTCCACGTTCTTCTTCGAGCACGTCTCGGTCAAGGACTTCATCACCGACACGATGTGGACGCCGCTGTTCGCGGATGCGCGCTACGGGATCCTGCCGCTGGTCTCGGGTACGTTGACGGTTACCGGAGTCGCGATTCTGGTTGCCATCCCGGTCGGCACGATCATCGCGATCTACCTGTCTGAGTTTGCGCCTCACCACCTGCGTGAAACGGTGAAGCCGATTCTCGAGCTACTGGGTGCCGTGCCCACGGTCGTCTACGGCTACTTCGCACTGCTAATGGTGACGCCGCTGCTGCAGAAGGTCTGGCCCGAGCTGCCCGGCTTCAACATGCTGAGCGCGGGCCTCGTGATCGGCCTGATGATCGTGCCGTACGTGGCTTCCGTCAGCGAGGATGCGATGCGGGCGGTGCCCAAGTACATGCGCGAGGGCTCCTATGCGATGGGCGCGACCAAGATGCAGACGGCATTGCGCGTCGTCGTGCCGGGCGCTTTTTCTGGGCTGGCCGCCGCCTACATCCTCGGCATTTCGCGTGCCGTAGGCGAGACCATGGTCGTCGCGATCGCGGCCGGCATGATGGCGAACTTGACGTTCAATCCGACCGAGCCGGCCGCGACGATCACTGCTTATATCGTGCAGGTGAGCCTCGGCGACCTGCCGCACGACAGCATCGGTTACCAGAGCATCTTCGCCGCGGGTCTCGTGCTGATGCTGATGACGCTGGTGCTGAACGTGATCGGATTCTTCCTCACCCGTCGCTTCAGGGAGGCCTACTGATGGCCGCGACCGCGCACCTGACGCTCGAGGAGATCCGCAGGGGTCTCTCGTGGCGCAAGCAGCTGGACAAGCTGTTCATCGCGATCGGCATGGCATTGCTGTTCGGTTGCCTCGCGATTCTCGCGATCCTTTTCTTCGACTTGGTCCGTGACGGCTCGTCGCGCTTCGGCTGGGACTTCTTCACGTCGTTCCCGTCGCGCAAGGCCGAGAATGCCGGCATCCTGTCCGCGGCCGTCGGCACCATGCTGATCATGGTCGTCACCGCGCTCGTGGCGCTGCCGGTTGGCGTCGCGGCTGCGATCTACCTGGAGGAATACGCGCCGAAGAACTGGTTCACCGGCATCATCGAGATCAACGTCACCAACTTGGCCGGCGTGCCCTCGATCATTTATGGCCTGCTGGCGCTGGGGCTGTTCGTCTATCAGTTCAATTTCGGCCAGAGCGTGCTCACGGCCGGCTTGACGCTGGCGCTGCTGATCCTGCCGATAGTGATCGTCGCGACGCGTGAGTCCCTGCGGGCCGTGCCGAAGGCGATTCGCGAGGCCGCCTACGGCCTCGGCGCTACCCGTTGGGAAGTGACCAAGGACCACGTGCTGCCGTATTCGACGGGCGGCATCCTGACTGGGCTGATTCTGGGTCTTTCGCGCGCGATCGGTGAAACGGCGCCCATCATCACGATCGGCGCGCTGTCCTTCATCGCGTTCCTGCCGCCGTCGCCCGTGACCGGCGAGTTCCCGTTCCTGAACTTCGAGTGGCTGATGAGCGAGTTCACGGCCATGCCGATCCAGATGTTCAACTGGGTGTCGCGGCCGGACCAGGCGTTCCAGGCGAATGCCGCCGCGGCCGGCGCGATCCTGCTCGGCATGACGCTCGCGATGAATGCGGTGGCCATCTGGATCCGCTACCGGTTCCGCAAGAAGATCAGCTGGTGAGTGCAATGAATACCCTCGTCGACACGCAGATCGCAACCCAACCCAGGCAGGCCGCAACGATGCAAGGCGAAACCAGCGCGCAGGGCTCCGACACGCCGTCGTTGTCGATCGTGCTCGAGGACCGCAAGTCCGCGCGCGCGAATCCGGCCAAGGCGACCGCCGAGAAGCTTAATTTCTGGTACGGGACCAACCAGGCACTTAAGAACATCAACCTGGTCATCCCCGAGCACCAGGTCACGGCGCTGATCGGCCCGTCGGGCTGCGGCAAGAGCACGTTCCTGCGCTGCTTCAACCGGATGCACGACCTGCAGGCGGACACGAAGTACGAGGGCGCGATCACGCTGCGCCCGGACAACGTGAACCTCGTGGGTCCCGAGACGGATCCGATCGAGGTCCGCATGCGCATCGGGATGGTGTTCCAGAAGCCGAACCCGTTCCCGAAATCGGTGTTCGAGAACGTCGCCTACGGGCTGCGCCTGCGCGGCATCCGCAACAAGACGGAGCTCGCCGAGCGCGTCGAGAAGGCGCTGCGGGGTGCCGCGATCTGGGACGAGGTCAAGGACCGCCTCAACGACTCGGCGCTGGCGCTGTCCGGCGGCCAGATGCAGCGAGTCTGCATCTCACGCGCGCTGGCGACGGAGCCCGAGATCCTGCTGTTCGACGAACCGACGTCCGCGCTCGATCCGATCGCGACCGCGAAGATCGAGGAGCTGATCACGGAGCTCCGCCAGCGAGTCACCGTGTTGATCGTCACGCACAACATGCAGCAGGCCGCGCGCGTCTCGGACTTCACCGCGTTCATGTACCTCGGCGAGTTGGTCGAGGTGGATGCGACCTCGAAGATCTTCACCAACCCCGCGAAGAAGGCGACCGAGGACTACATCACCGGCCGCTACGGCTGACGGAGGCGCCATGGAAGCGGACGAGCAGGTGACCGCGTCGGCGGGGAGCACGGCGCCACTAGCGCCACCGGATCCCGCAGCATCTCACGTGGGCAGCGATCCGCTCGAGGGTCACACGTCGAAGGCGGTCGACCACTCGTTGACCGACCTGCGTACGCACGCCGTCGAGATGGGCGGCCTGGTGATCGACCAGGTGGGCAGTGCCGTCAAGGCACTGCTTGACCGCGATCTCCGCCTCGCCGAACTTGTGCTATCGCGAGAACCGCTGGTCAATGACTACGAGTCGCGGCTGGATCGCGACACACTCCTGTTCATCGCCCTGCAGCAACCGGTGGCCAGCGACTTGCGCGCCACGCGTGCCATCGCGCGAGTCGCGCTGGAGTTGGAGCGCGTCGGCGACGAATCCAAGAAAATCGCGCGCTTCGCAGCCCAGGCAGGCGCGGCTACCGAGCACGATCCCGTGGTTGCGGTGGCGCGATATCTGCGGCACATGGCGTCCCTTTCAACGACGATGCTGCGCAACGCCGTGCGGGCGCTCGACGAGGCAAGCCCAGAGCTGGCCCGCGAGGTGCTGGCGCGGGACAAGGAAGTGGACGCGGAGTTTTCCACGGCGCTGCGGCAGCTCATGTCGTTCGTCATGCAGGACCACCAGTTCCTGCGTGCCACCATCGACACCGTGTTCGCGCTCAAGGGCCTCGAGCGCATCGGCGATCACGCGAAGAACATCGCGGAGCAGGTGCTGTACATGGTGGAGGGGGAGCGGCCGAGGAAGGCCAAGAAGAGGGGATAGGGGATGGGGGATAGTAAGAGGGTGAGGCCCACCGTTGGGCGCCACCTCCGACTATCCCCGATCCCCTACTCTGCATTGCGCAGCAACTCGTTGATCCCCACCTTCGCCCGGGTCTGCGCGTCCACGCGCTTGACGATCACGGCGCAATAGAGGCTGTACTTGCCGTTCGTGGCCGGCAGGCTGCCGGGCACGACGACCGCGCCCGCGGGAATGCGGCCGTACAGCACCTCGTCGCGCTCGCGGTCGTAGATCCTCGTGCTCTGGCCGACGTAGACGCCCATCGAGAGCACGGCGCCTTCCTCGACGATCACGCCTTCGACGACTTCCGAGCGCGCGCCGATGAAGCAGTGGTCCTCGATGATCGTCGGGCTCGCCTGCAGTGGTTCGAGTACGCCGCCGATGCCCACACCGCCCGACAGATGCACGTTGCGCCCGATCTGCGCGCAGGACCCCACGGTCGCCCACGTGTCGACCATCGTGCCTTCGCCGACGTAGGCGCCAATGTTGACGTAGCTTGGCATCAGCACGGCGTTGCCGGCTACGTAGGCGCCCCGGCGCACGACCGCCGGCGGCACCACGCGCACGCCGTCCCGGCGGAAGCGCTCGGCGTCGTACTCGGCGTACTTGAGCGGTACCTTGTCGTAGAATCTCGTGTAGCCGGCATCGACCGGCCGGTTGTCATTGAGCCGGAACGACAGCAGCACGGCTTTCTTCAGCCATTCGTGCACCTGCCACTGACCGTCGATTTTCTCCGCGACCCGCGCGATTCCCTGGTCGAGCAGTTCGATGGCTGCATCCACGGCCGCGATCACGTCCGCGGGCGCATTTCCCGGCGCGAACTTCGCACGGTCCTCGAAGGCGCTGTCGATCGTTGCGGCTAGCTTCGCGTGTGGTGTCATGGCTCGATCCCGTTCGTTCGCGTGGCGTCCAGCGGTTCAGGATAGCGCAATCGCCGTCGCAATCGCGGGGCCGGAGCGTCCGTCCGGAGTCGGGCGCGCGCTCCGGCAAACGGCGTGGATCCGTCCCTGGAGCCTCCGGGCGCGGCGTCCTGCCGCGCACGGTTGCCGAATCGCGCGCCCGACTCCGGACGGACGCGGAGCGCCGCGTTGCGACGCCGCTGGTGTGTCAGCCCACGCAGTGTCGTGATCGCGCTAGCGCAATCGCGTCAGCGCAACTCGCGCGAGCCAACGAACGCGACGATCCGTCGCGCCGCCTCGACGCAATCGTCGACCGACGCGACCAGCGAGATCCGCACGCGACCGTGACCGGGATTGCCGCCCGGCGTGTGACGGGCGAGATACGAACCCGGCAGCACCGTGACGTGCTGCTGTTCGAACAAGCCGCGCGCGAACGCCTCGTCGTCATCGGCCTCGAGCCACAGGTAAAAAGCGCCCTCGGGCGACTCGACATCGAGCACCTCGCGCAGCATCGGCACGACCACCGCGAACTTCTCGCGGTAGAGCCGACGGTTCTCGCGCACGTGGGCCTCGTCCTGCCAGGCCGGAATGCTCGCGAGCTGCGTGTGCACCGGCATCGCGCAACCGTGGTAAGTGCGATACAGGCGGAATCCGTCGAGAATGCTCGCGTCGCCCGCGGCGAAACCGGAACGCAGGCCCGGCACGCTCGAGCGCTTCGACAAGCTGTGGAAAACGACGCAGCGCTCGAACGCGGAATTCCCCATCGCGTGCGCGACTTGCAGCAAACCCGGTGGCGGCTGTGCCTCGTCCGGATAGATCTCCGAATAGCATTCATCCGACGCGATCACGAACCCGTGCTGCGCCGAGAGCTCCAGCGCACGGCGCAGGTACGCTTCCGGCATGACCGCGCCCGTCGGGTTCCCGGGACTGCAGAGGAACAGCACCTGGCAGCGATCCCAGAGCGCCGCGCCGACCGCGTCGAGGCTCGGCAGGTAACCGAGCTCGTGATCGCAGTTCAGGTACACCGGTTCGGCGCCGGCGAGCAGCGCGGCGCCCTCGTAGATCTGGTAGAAAGGATTCGGCATCAGCACGGCCGGCGTGGCCCGCGAGGAATCGACCACGGCCTGCACGAACGCGAACAGTCCCTCGCGCGTGCCATTGACCGGCAGCACCATCGTCGTGGCGTCGACGGATCCGGACGGCAGCCCGAAGCGCCGTTCCAGCCAGCGTGCAATGACGGCGCGTAGCTCGGGTAGTCCTGCCGCGAGAGGATAGCTGCCGAGCGTGTCGAGCGCGCGGGTCAGGGCTTCCGCGACGAACGCGGGCGGCGCGTGCTTCGGCTCGCCGATCGAGAGCGGAATGTGGCGCAGTCCTGCTGGCGGCGCTGCGTCCGCGAGCAGCGCGCGCAGTCGCTCGAACGGGTAGGGCCGCAGTTGCCGGAGGCGCGGGTTCATGGAGCCGGGCTCAGGCGATCTTCGCCGCCTCGCGCCGGTCGAGTGCCTCGGTGAGCCTGTCCTGCAGGCGGACGCGGGCTTCCTCGTCCAGGGGCTGGCCGCGGTCGTCGGTCACGTAGAAGACGTCCTCGGCGCGCTCGCCGATGGTCATGATGCGGGCCATGACCACGTCCACACGTTCGGCGAGCAGCACCTTGCCGATCTCGGACAACAGCCCGGGGCGGTCGCCCGCAATCAGCTCGAGGATCGTGTGCTGCCGCGCCGCGTCCTCGGTGAACGTGATCTGCGTCGGCGTCGAGAACATGCGCACCTGGCGCGGCGCGCGGCGCGTCACGGCGGGCAGTGTCGACTCCTCGGGCAGTTGCAGCACTCGCCATAGCTGGCGCTCGATTTCGTGCGCGCGCTGGCGATCCGCGATTGGCAGCCCGGTGTCCTCGAGGACGAGATAGGTATCGAGGCTCAGGCCGCCGTCGAGCGGCGTAATGCGCGCATCGAGGATGTTCAGTCCCATCTGGTCGAGCAGCGCCGTGGTGCGTGCGAAATTGTGCTGCCGGTGCGGCATGCAGGTGAGCACGGAATTGCCACCGCGCTCGATCGCCTCGCGCACGGCGACGAGCGGCGTGTCGTCGCCGGCCTCGCGATCCGCCAGCAGCCGGGTGTGCCACTCGATCTCCGCGGGCGTGTGGCGCAGGAAATAACTGTCGTTCATGCGCGCCCAGACGGCGGCAGAGCGTGCCATGTCCACGCCGTGTCGCGTCAGCAGCTCTGAGGCTGCGGAGCGCGTTTCTGCGACGAGCTCTTCCTGGTCCACGGCCGTCTCGAGGCCGCGGCGCAGCGCCCGCTTGGTGCGTTCGTAGAAATCGTGAAACAGCGACGCCTTCCAGGAATTCCACAGCTTCGGGTTCGTGCCCCGTACGTCTGCGATCGTCAGCAGGTAGAGATAGTCCAGGTGGGCCTGGTCGCCCACGGCGCGCACGAAGTCGTGGATCACCGCAGGGTCGGAGATGTCCTTCTTCTGCGCCGTGACTGAGAGCAGCAGGTGATTGCGCACCAGCCAGGCGACCAGGCGGGCGTCGTAGCGCGAGAGTCCCTGCTCGAGGCAGAAGGCCTCGGCGTCCACGGCGCCGAGCTCGGAGTGGTCGCCGCCGCGGCCCTTGGCGATGTCGTGGAACAGGGCCGCGACGTACGCGAGTTCGGGTTTCGGCAGCTTCTCCATGAGCCGCGACAGGTTCGGGAGTTCGTGGGCGAAGCGCGGCAAGGCGAGCCGCCGGAGGTTGCGCACGACGAACAGCGTGTGGGCATCCACCGTGTAGGCGTGGAACAGGTCGTACTGCATGCGCCCGACGATGCGGCCGAACGCCGGGATGTAGCGACCGAGCACGCCATAGAGATTCATGCGCCGCAGCTCGTGCGTCACGCCCTGGGGCGCGCGCATGAAATCGAGGAACAGCCGGTGGTTGCGCGGGTGCTGGCGGAACTCCTCGTCGATCAGCCACAGGTGGCGGCCGAGCGCGCGGATCGTCGTGGCCCGCACGCCGCGCAACTCCGGGTGGTCCTGCATGAGCCGGAAGAGTTCGAGGATCGCCGACGGGTGCCGGGCGAAGACTTCGTCGGCGGTCACCTCGAGATAGTCGTTGCGGATCTGGAAGCGTGGATTGAGTGGGACGATGCTGGTCTCGCTCTCGCTCAGCAGAGCCTCGCGGAACAGCTGCAACAGCATCTCGTTCAGAAGGCTCACGTCCATCGCCGTGCGGTAGTAGCGCTGCATGAACTGCTCGACCGCCAGCGTGTAGGTGGCGTCCTCGTAGCCGAACATCCGTGCGAGCCGGATCTGATGGTCGAACAGCAGCCGGTCCTCGCGCCGCCCGGTGATCACGTGCAGCGCGAAGCGGACCTTCCACAGGAAGGCCTGCGCAGTGCGCAGCTTGCGCAGCTCCGCCGCGGTTAGGAACCCGTGCTCGACCAACTCGTCGAAGGTTTCGGCGCCGAAGTGTCGTTTCGCGACCCAGCCGATGGTCTGGATGTCGCGCAGGCCCCCGGGGCTCGTCTTCACGTTCGGCTCGAGGTTGTACGCCGTGTCGTGATGGCGGTGATGCCGCGCCTGCTGCTCGGCCACCTTCGCCTCGAAGAAAGCCTGTGACGACCAGACGCTGTCCTGCGCGAGCGCGCGGCGCATCGCCTGGAACAGGTAGTCCGGTCCCGACAGGAGCCGCGCCTCGATCAGCGTCGTGGCGACGCTGACGTCGGCAGCGCTCTCGCGCTGGCAGTCGTCGATCGTGCGCACGCTGTGGCCGACCTCGAGACCGATGTCCCACAGGAACGCGAGGAAGCGCTCGATGCCCTCGTGGTCGCCCGCCACCTCGCTCTTCGGCAGCAGGATCAGCACGTCGATGTCGGAGCAGGGATGGAGCTCGCCGCGCCCATAGCCGCCCACGGCGATCAGCGCAACGTCCTTTTCGCGCGGTCCCGCGTGCAGCGTCCAGGCTCGCCGCAGCACGACGTCGACCATGCGCGCACGGTCGCGGACCAGCGCCTCGATCGGCTCGTCGTCCTCGAGTCGCTGTCGCAGGCTCTCGTTGCCCGCGGCGAGCGCTGCGCGGAACCCGGCCACCGGATCGGTGCCCGCCTGCAGTACCGCGGGCAGCGTTTCGAGGTACGGCCAGGGCGGCAGCGGCACTCGGCCGGCTGCGGTCTCGAATTCGTCGGCGGGTGTCGCGGCCATGCGCGGCTCAGGCCGGCGGGCGTTCTTGGGCACCGAGCGTCAGGATCTCGTAGCCGTCGCCGGTCACGAGGATCGTGTGCTCCCATTGCGCCGACAACGAGTGATCGCGGGTGATGACCGTCCAGCCGTCGGGCAGCAGCCGCACGTCGCGCCGTCCGGCGTTGACCATGGGCTCGATCGTGAACGTCATGCCCGCGGAGAGCACCAGCCCCGAGCCGGCGGTGCCGTAGTGCAGCACCTGCGGGTCTTCGTGGAAGCCGCGCCCGATGCCGTGACCGCAGTATTCGCGCACCACGGTGTAGTGATTGCCCTCGACGAACTGCTGGATCGCGGCACCGATGTCGCCCAGCCGCGTGCCCGGCCGCACGGTGCGGATGCCGAGCCACATCGCCTGGTATGTGACGTCGACCAGCCGCTGCACGTGCGGCGCAATGCGCCCGACGGCATACATGCGGCTCGAGTCGCCGTGGAAGCCGTCCTTGATCACGGTGACGTCGATGTTCACGACGTCGCCCTGCTTCAGGCGGCGATCGCCCGGGATACCGTGGCAGACGACGTGGTTGACCGAGGTGCAGATCGATTTCGGAAAGCCGCGATAGCCGAGCGGCGCCGGGATGGCCTGCTGGTGATCGACGATGTAGTCGTGGCAGATGCGGTCCAGCTCTTCGGTCGCGACGCCGGGGACCACGTACTCGCCGATCATGTCGAGCACCTCGGCGGCGAGGCGGCCCGCGATCCGCATGGCCTCCTGTTCCGCGGCGGACTTCACCGTCACGTTGCCGGCGCTGTCGGAGCGCCAGGAGGTCGAAGCCGGCTCGGGTTGCTGCATGGTGTGGTGGGGGCATCCAGCCCTCCTCGGTGGCCGGGAGGGCGCAAGTATTTGAAGAAACGGAAACTTATGGTATAAAGCGCGGCCTTTTTTCACAACCAAATCCGCACACGCACCGGCACATGTGGCTGGGTGCCCGCCAAACCGCAAGGACTGGCGGGTTGCCGCATGGGGTGCGTGGAGGCCAAACCCGACAAGGAGACTTTCGATGACCAGCATGTCCATGCGGCAGATGCTGGAAGCGGGTGTTCACTTCGGACACCAAACCCGCTTCTGGAACCCGAAGATGGCCCCCTACATCTTCGGCGAGCGTAACCGGATCCACATCATCAACCTCGAGAAGTCGCTGCCCCTCTACCTGGAGGCGGCCGGCTTCGTGAAGAACCTCGTTGCCGACGGTGGCCGCGTGCTGTTCGTCGGCACCAAGCGCTCGGCGCGCGAGGCCGTCGCCCGCGAGGCGACCCGCTGCGGCATGCCTTACGTGAGCCACCGCTGGCTCGGCGGCATGCTCACCAATTTCAAGACCATCCGCCAGTCGATCCGCCGCCTTGCGGAGATCGACGAAATGGCCGCGAACGGCCTGCTCGACCAGCGCAGCAAGCGCGAAGCAATGATGATGCGTCGCGAGCGCGAGAAGCTCGACCGCAGCCTCGGTGGCATCCGCGAGATGGACGGCCTGCCGGACGTGCTGTTCGTCGTCGACGTGGGCCACGAGAAGATCGCGATCCACGAAGCGCAGAAGCTGGGGATTCCCGTCGTCGCGATCGTGGATACCAACTGCTCGCCGGACGGCATCAGCTACGTGATTCCAGGCAACGACGACGCAATGCGGGCCATCGAGCTCTATGCGGGCGGCATCGCCGACGCAGTGATCGAGGGCCGCGCCACGCTGCCGGACGTACCGGTCGGCGAAGACGAATTCGTCGAGCTCGACGAGGAAGGCAAGCCGCGCCCGAAGGGCGCCGGCCAGAAGCGTCGTGCCGCCCCGGCCAGGAAGAAGGTCCCGGTGCGCCGCAAGACGGCCGCCGAGTCGGACGTCGCCCCCGAGGCGGCGGCCGCAGAACTTGCGGAGGCCGATCCGGAGGAGAGTCCGGAGGCGTTCATGGCGCGCCGTGAGGCGGCCCGCAAGGCAGTTCCTGCTGCGGCTGCTGCGCCGCAGGCTGCAGCGCCGGCCGCCGAGGCTGCTGCGAGCGAGGGAGAATGAGCATGGCGGTCACCGCTGAAACCGTAAAGGCCCTGCGTGAGCGCACGGGCGCCGGCATGATGGAGTGCAAGAAGGCGCTCGTCGAAGCCAATGGCGATCTCGAGGCGGCTGCCGAGGCGATGCGCAAGTCGGGCCTCGCCAAGGCCGACAAGAAGGCGGGCCGCATTGCCGCCGAAGGCGTGGTCGCCATCGAGCGCGGCGCCGACGGCCGCTCGGCCGCGATCGTCGAAGTGAACTCGGAGACCGATTTCGTCGCCCGCGAGAACGACTTCCAGTCGTTCGCGGCCCAGGTGGCGAAGGCGGCGCTGGCCGCGCGTCCGGCCGACCTCGAGGCGCTGCTCGCGGCGAAGCTGCCCTCGGGTCAGACCGTCGAGGAGACCCGCCGGGCGTTGATCGCGCGGATTGGCGAAAACATCGGCGTGCGCCGGTTCGAGATCGTGACCACCGCAGGCCACCTCGCGAGCTACCTGCACGGCAGCCGCATCGGCACGCTGGTGCTGCTCGAGGGCGGCGACGAGACGCTCGGCCGCGACCTGGCGATGCACGTGGCCGCCATCAATCCGCAGTACCTGTCCGTCGACGAAGTGCCGGCCGATTTCCTCGCCAAAGAGCGCGAGATCGAGATGGCGAAGGCCGAGGCCGAGGCGCAGGGCAAAAAGCCGCGGGAGATCATCGCCAAGATGGTCGAGGGGCGGCTGCGCAAGTCGCTCGGCGAGATCACGCTGCTCGGGCAGCCCTTCGTCCGCGATCCTGAAGTGACGGTCGAGAAGCTGCTCGCGAAGTCGGGCGCCAAGGTGCACGGCTACGTGCGCTACGAAGTCGGCGCCGGCATCGAGAAGAAGCAGGAGAACTTCGCGGCCGAGGTGATGGCGGCGGTGCGGGGCGGCTGAGCGACGGCAGGACGGCCACAACACTCATGGAACCCCGCCCCGGCGGGGTTCCTTATAATGGAACCCGTCAAGAGGCGACGCACCCGATGGCCCCACCCGAAGACGGCAAACCGGCTTACCGGCGCATCCTGGTCAAGCTTTCCGGCGAGGCCCTGATGGGCGAGGCCGACTACGGCATCGATCCCCTGTTCATCAAGCGCCTGGCCGGCGAGCTGCGCGCCATGCGCGAGTACGGCACCGAGGTCGCCGTCGTGATCGGCGGCGGCAACCTGTTCCGCGGCGCGGGACTCGCGCGCGCCGGCATGGACCGGGTCACCGCCGACCAGATGGGCATGCTGGCCACGGTGATGAATTCGCTCGCGCTGCAGGATGCGCTCGAGGCCGCGGGCGTGTTCGTGCGGGTCATGTCGGCGATCCGCATCAACGAGGTCTGCGAGGACTACATCCGCCGCCGCGCCGTGCGTCACCTGGAGAAGGGACGCGTGACGATCTTCGCCGCCGGCACCGGCAGCCCGTTCTTCACGACCGACTCCGCCGCCAGCCTGCGCGCGATCGAGATCGAGGCGGACCTGCTGATCAAGGCCACCAAGGTGGACGGCGTCTACGACTCCGACCCGATGCTGAATCCCGCGGCCCGCCGCTATGATCGGCTGACCTACGACCAGGTGCTCGACCAGCGCCTGAACGTGATGGACGCGACGGCCATCGTGCTCTGCCGCGATCACCGCCTGCCGCTCAGGGTCATCAACCTGAACGAACCGGGCGCGCTGGTCCGCGTGGCGCGCGGCGAGGAAGTCGGGACACTCGTGACCAACTGAGGCGGCGCGGCCGCCGCCCACGGAGACCGCACATGATTGAGGACATCAAGAAAGACGCGGCCGAGCGCATGGGCAAGTGCGTCGCGGCGTTGAAGAACGAGCTGAAGAAACTGCGCACGGGCCGTGCGAGCACCAACCTGCTCGAGCACCTGCGCGTCGATTACTACGGCAGCGAAGTGCCGCTGCAGCAGGTCGCGAACGTCGCGGTCGAGGACTCCCGCACGCTGACGGTCGTGCCGTGGGAAAAGCAGATGGTGCCGGTCATCGAGAAGGCCATCATGAAGTCGGATCTCGGCCTGAATCCGGCGACGGCGGGATCGGTGATCCGGGTGCCGCTGCCCGCACTGACCGAGGAGCGCCGCCGCGACCTGAGCAAGGTCGTGCGCCACGAGGGCGAGAACGCCCGCGTCGCGATCCGCAACGTCCGCCGCGACGTCATGCACGAGCTCAAGGAAATGCTCAAGGAAAAGCTGGTTTCGGAGGACGACGACCATCGCGCCCAGGACGAGGTGCAGAAACTCACGGACAAGTACGTGGGCGACGTCGATCAGGTGATTGCCGAGAAGGAAAAGGAACTGATGCAGGTCTGAGCCGTGGCGCAACCCCCATCGCGCGCGCCGGGCACGCCGCGCCACGTCGCCGTCATCATGGACGGCAACGGCCGCTGGGCTGCGCGGCGAGCGATGCCGCGTCACCTCGGACATCGCGCCGGTGTCAAGGCCGTGCGGGCGACGGTCGAGGGCTGCGCGCGCCGCGGCGTCGAGGCGCTGACGCTGTTCGCGTTCTCGAGCGAGAACTGGGGCCGTCCCGACGAGGAAGTCGCTCGCCTGATGGAACTTTTCATCGAGGCGATGGACCGCGAGGTCGAGAACCTGGCCGGCCACGGCATCCGCGTGCGATTCATCGGCGACGTGACGCCGTTGAAGCCCCACCTGCTCGAGCGCATCGCGGCTGCCGAGGCGCGCACCGCGGCCGGGCCGAACATGACGCTCTACGTGGCGCTTTCCTATGGCGGCCGCTGGGACATCGCGCGGGCCGCACGGCGCCTCGCCGAACGCGCGGTGGCGGGGGAGATCCAGCCTGCCGGCATCGACGAGCCGGCCGTTGCGAAGGAACTGCAGCTTGGCGACGCGCCCGATCCGGACCTCTTCATCCGCACGGGCGGCGAGCAGCGCATCAGCAATTTCCTGCTCTGGCACCTGGCCTACACCGAACTCTATTTCTGCGACACGCTGTGGCCCGACTTCGACGACGAGGAACTCGAGCGTGCATTCCACTATTTTGCGGGCCGGCAGCGCCGCTTCGGCCTGACGGCCAGCCAGGTGTCGAGTGTCTAGCGGCCTGCGCCAGCGGGTCGTGACCGGACTGCTGCTCGCGGGCCTCGTGATCGCCATCCTGCTGCTGCTGCCGCCGGCGGTCGCCGTGGCGGCCGTGCTGATCGTGGTTGCCGCCGGCGCCTGGGAATGGGCGGGCTTTGCCGGCCTCGATGCTCCGGCGGCGCGCTTCGGCTACGTCGTCGCGATCGGCCTTGCAGTGGCGGCTGCCTGGCGCCTGACGAGTTCCACTCCGGCGCTGCTCGCATTCCTGGCGGCGACCGCGGCCTGGTGGGTCGCGGCGTTCGTCTGGCTCGCGGTGGCCCCGGCCCGGGGCGGGCCGCGTGCAGCCGCGCTGGCGGGTTTTGCCGTGCTGGTGCCGGCGGCGATCGGCATCACGCGCCTGGTCGGGATCGATTCCGAGGGCCAGGTCCTGATGCTTTTCCTGCTGGTCCTGATCGCCGCAGCCGACGTCGGGGCCTATTTCGGCGGGCGGTCGCTCGGGCGGCGCAAGCTGGCGCCGCGGGTGAGCCCGGGCAAGACGTGGGAAGGCTTTGCCGCAGGGATGCTCGCAGCGATGCTGGCGGCGGGTGTGGGCGCGGTGCTGTTCGGCCGGCCGCTGCTGCCCTGGTTGGCGGTCTGTGCCGTCGTGGCACTCGTCTCGGTCGTCGGGGATCTCGCGGAAAGCATGTTCAAGCGGCGGGCCGGCCTCAAGGACAGCGGCGCGCTGCTGCCGGGTCACGGCGGGGTACTCGACCGGGTCGACAGCCTGACCGCGGCGGGTCCGGTCTTCCTGCTCGGGCTGCTCGTGCTCGGGGTGGCTGCATGATGCGCGTGGCGGTGCTCGGCAGCACGGGCAGCATCGGGGTCAGCACGCTCGACGTGCTCGCGCGCCACCGCGACCGCTTTTCGATCGCGGTCCTCGCGGCGCGCTCGAACGACGCAGGCTTGATCGAGCAGTGCCTGCGCCACCAACCGGCGATCGCCGTGCTGGAGTCGCCTGCATCGGCTGAGCGTCTCGCGGCCGCCCTGCGTGCTGCGGGTTCGGCGACCGAGGTCCGCTGCGGCGCCGAGGCATTGGCGCAATGCGCGTCCAGCCCGGAGGTGGACGCCGTGATGGCGGCGATCGTCGGTGCGGCCGGGTTGCCGTCCACGCTGGCTGCGGCACGGGCCGGCAAGCGCGTGCTGCTGGCCAACAAGGAGTCGCTGGTGGTTGCGGGTCCGTTGCTGGTGGAGGCCGCGCGAGCCGGCGCGGCCCAGTTGGTGCCGATCGACAGCGAGCACAACGCGATCTTCCAGTGCATGCCGCCCGGGGCCGACACGGGTCGCGCGGCGCGTGGCGTCAACCGGGTGCTGCTCACGGCCTCGGGTGGTCCGTTCCTGCGGATGCCGCTCGAGCGGATGGCCAGCGTGACGCCCGACGAAGCGTGTGCCCACCCGCGCTGGCGCATGGGCCGCAAGATCTCGGTCGACTCGGCGACGCTGATGAACAAGGGACTCGAACTGATCGAAGCCTGCCTGCTGTTCGGCATGGAACCCCGCCAGGTCGAGGTGGTCGTACATCCACAGAGCATCGTTCACTCGATGGTGGAGTACGTGGACGGGTCGATCCTGGCCCAGTTGGGCAACCCGGACATGCGCACGCCGATCGCGCACGCGCTCGGTTGGCCGGAGCGGATCGGCTCCGGTGTACAATCGCTCGATATCGTCGCCGCGGCGAGGCTCGATTTCGAGGCGCCGGACACCGGGCGCTTTCCGGCGCTGAAGCTCGCGCGCGACGCGGCTGAGGCGGGCGGCACCGCCCCGGCGGTCTTGAATGCGGCGAACGAGATCGCGGTTGGGGCTTTCCTCGGCGGCCGGCTCGGGTTCCTGGGGATCCCGCGGCTGATCGAGGCGGTGCTCGAGCGGCACGTGATCCGGGCAGCGGACTCGCTTGAGACGGTGCTCGAAGCGGATCGCTGGGCGCGTGAATTGGCGGAAGCTACGCTGGCTTAACACGGCCAGGGCAGGGGAATGACCATACTGAGCTATGTCCTGGCGTTTCTCGTGGCGATCGGCGTGCTGGTCGCCGTCCACGAGTACGGCCATTTCTGGATGGCCCGGCGCCTCGGGATCCGCGTGCTGCGCTTCTCGATCGGCTTCGGCAAGCCGCTCTGGTCCCGCCGCGGCGCCGACGGGACCGAGTACGCGGTGTCGGCCATTCCTCTCGGCGGCTATGTCAAGCTGCTCGACGAACGCGAAGGGCCGATCGAGCCCTCGCAGCTCTCCGAGGCCTACAACCGCAAGCCGGTCTGGGCCCGGATCCTGGTCCTGCTCGCCGGTCCGTTCGCGAACTTCCTGTTCGCCGTGCTCGCCTACTGGGTGCTGTTCGTCGCCGGCGTGCCGGCCTTGAAGCCCGTGCTCGGCGAAGTCACGGCCGATTCACCGGCCGCGCAGGCCGGGCTGCGAGCAGGCGACGAGATCGTCGCGGTCGGGCAGCGTGAGACCGGCACCCGCGAGGCGGCGGTGCTTGCGGTGCTCGATGAGCTGATGAATGGCGGATCGATCGAACTGCAACTGCGCGACGCGGGCGGCGAGATGCGCAGCGCAGCGCTGCGGGTCGAGGGCAACCGGCGCGCGCTGACGGAGCCGGGCGCGCTGCTGCCGGGGCTCGGTTTCGATTTCTGGTATCCACTCGTGCCGGCCGTCGTTGGCAAGATCGTGCCCGGCAGCCCGGCCGAGCGCGCTGGGCTGCTCGAGGGTGACGTAATCGTTGCGGTCGATGGCCAGCCAGTCAGCGACTTCGCCGGCCTGGTGGCGGTGGTGCAGCCGAAGCCGGGCGCGCGGCTCGCATTCACGATCGAACGGCAGGGCGCGACGCTCTCGGTCCCGATTGACGTCGAGTCCCAGCGCGAGGGCGAGCGGCTGGTCGGCCGCATCGGCGTGCAGCCTGCGCCGCCGGGCGCGCTGCCCGAGGAAATGCGGACGCGGGAACGCCACGGCCCGTTCGGCGCGCTGCTGCGCGCGACCGACAAGACCTGGGACATGTCCGTGCTGACCGTGCGGATGCTCTGGAACGTCGCCACCGGCGACGTCTCCGTCAAGAACCTGAGCGGCCCGATCAACATCGCGGAATACGCCGGTTTCTCCGCGCGACAGGGCATACTTGCGTTCCTGTCCTTCCTGGCCATCGTGAGCGTGAGCCTGTTCGTGCTGAACCTACTGCCCATCCCGATCCTCGACGGCGGCCAGATCGTCTACCAGCTCGCGGAGTTCGCCAAGGGCAGCCCGCTCTCGGAGCGCACCCAGGCCGTGGGCCAGCAGATCGGCATCCTGCTGCTGCTCGTGCTCATGAGTTTCGCTTTCTATAACGACCTGTCGCGGTTGTTCAGCTGAGCCGCCCCATGCGATTGAAGTTCTTGGCCGCGATTCCGGCCCTGCTCGCCGTACCCGCGGTGCTCGCGCAAAGCGACTCCGGGGCCTTCACGGTCGGCGACATCCGCATCGAGGGCCTGCAGCGCATCAGCGAGGGCACGGTCTTCAACTACCTGCCGGTCAACATCGGCGACCGCCTCGACCAGCGCCGGATCGACGAGGCGCTGCGGGCGATCTACGCGACGGGGTTCTTCCGCGATGTCGAGCTGCGCCGGGACGGCGGCACGCTGATCATCGTGGTGCTCGAGCGTCCGTCGATCGAGAGCTTCACGATCGAGGGCAACAAGGACATCAAGACCGAGGACCTCGAGAAGTCGCTGCGCAACGTCGGGCTCGCGCGCGGCAAGACCTTCAACCAGTCGACGCTCGACGAAGTCGAGCGCTTCCTGACCGACCAGTACTACTCGCGCGGCAAGTACGGCGTGCGGGTCGATACCCGCGTCGACGAGCTCGAGGACAACCGCGTCCGGATCGCGATCGACATCGTCGAGGGCAAGCGCTCGCGGATCCGTCAGATCAACGTCGTCGGCAACGAGGCGTTCGATGACGACGAACTGCTCGAGATCCTCAAGCTGCGCACGCCGAACTGGCTGTCGTGGTACCGGCAGGACGACCGCTACTCCCGCGAGGAGCTCTCCGGCGACCTCGAGAAACTGCGCTCGTGGTACCTGGATCGCGGCTACGCGAATTTCGAGATCGATTCCACGCAGGTGGCGATCGCGCCGGAGCGCGAGGACATGTTCATTACCGTCAACGTCAAGGAGGGCGAGGTCTTCCGCATCTCGGACGTGAAGATCGCGGGCAACCTCGTCGTGCCAGAGGAGGAACTGCTGGCGCTGGTGCAGGTCCGGCGTGGCGACGTGTTCTCGCAGCGGATGTTGACCGCCACGACCGAGCTGATGGCTTTCCGGCTCGGCCAGGACGGCTATGCATTCGCGAAGATCGACCCCGTGCCGCAGCTGAATCCCGAGACGCAGGAGATCGGCATCACGTTCCTGGTCGATCCCGGCCAGCGCGCGTACGTGCGGCGCATCAATTTCAGCGGTTCCACGGGCATCAACGACGACGTGCTGCGTCGCGAGATGCGCCAGATGGAGGGCGGCTACCTGTCGAACGCCGCCGTCGAGCGCTCGAAGCTGCGCCTGCAGCGCCTGCCGTTCATCGAGAGCGTCGAGGTCGAGACCACGCCGGTCCCGGGCTCACCCGATCTGGTCGACGTGGACTTCAACGTCAAGGAAGGCCTGCCGGGGCAGTTCAGCGGTGGCATCGGTTACTCCGAGTCGCAGTCCGTGCTGCTGAACGGCAGCTTCGTGCACAGCAACTTCCTCGGCACTGGCAACCGCGTCGCGGCCGAGATCAACGCCGGCCAGTACAGCAAGGTCTTCAGCGTCTCGCACACCGATCCTTACCGGACGGTGGACGGCGTTTCGCGGACGCTTTCGGCGACCTGGCGCAGCATCAACCAGTTCACCAGCGCCTCCTCGGACTTCGAGACCGAAACGGGCACGCTCGCCGCTGACTACGGCTGGCCGATCTCGGAGTTCCAGTCGGTTCGGGCGGGCCTCGCGGTCCAGCGCTCCGACCTCGTCACCGACCCGAACGGCAGCTCGCGCGAGGCCGTGGAGTGGGTGCGCAACAACGGCAACACCTACACCGAGCGCGTCTCGTTCGGCGTGCCGCCGATCGCGACCGAGTTCTACGGCACCGAGTTCGACACGTTCTCGCTGTCGCTCGGCTGGGGGTTCGATTCGCGCAATCGCGGCATCTTCGCCGACCGGGGCGCGCGCCACCGCCTGAACCTCAACTACACGCTGCCGGGCAGCGACGTCGAGTTCTACACGGTCAACTACGACTACCTGCAGTTCCTGCCGCTGTCGAAGTGGTTCACCGTGCTGAACAGCTTCGAGCTCGGCTACGGCTTCGACATCGGCGATACGACGTCGATCCCGCCGTACCGGCGCTTCTTCGGCGGCGGCCCGGAGAGCGTGCGCGGTTTTCGCGAGAGCCGGCTCGGTCCGAAGGACTCGTTCGGCAACCCCTACGGCGGCAACCTGAAGATCACGAACCAGTTCGAGCTGCTGCTGCCGATGCCCGACAAGTGGCGCAACAGCGCTCGCTTCAGCGTCTTTTTCGACGCCGGCAACGTTTTCTCGACGGACAGCGTCACCTTCGTCGGCCGCGACGGCGTGACCCCCGTGGATTATGATTTCTCCCTGGATGACATCAAGTACTCGACCGGCGTCGCGGTGCAGTGGCTCGCCCCGCTCGGCGTGTTCCGTTTCAGCTATGCCGTGCCGCTCAACGACGAGAAGAGCACGGGGGTCGAGTACGGCGACGAGACGGAAGGATTCCAATTCTCCATCGGACAGGCTTTCTGAGGTATCAGTCCCCTATGCGCATCAAGATTGTGACTCTGGCCCTCGTGACGCTCGCCGCCAGCGCGCTGCCGCTCGGCGCGGCCCAGGCGCAGGCCAAGATCGGCGTCGTCAACGTCGCCCGCCTGCTGCAGGAGGCGCCGCAGGCGCAAGCCGCGTCGCAGGCGCTCGAAACCGAGTTCGCCGCGCGGCGCCGCGACCTGGAGAACCAGCAGAAGGACCTCAAGACGCGCGAGGAAAAGCTGCAGAAGGACGGCGCGGTCATGGCGGAGGCCGAGCGCCGCAACGCGGAGAAGACGCTGCGTGACGGCCAGCGCGAGCTCGCCCGCAAGCAGAACGAGTTCCTCGAGGACCTCAACGTCCGGCGTAACGAGGCGCTCGGGCAGTTGCAGCGCACCGTGCTCCAGGAAGTGCAGACCTACGCCAAGGGTGCCGGCCTCGACGTCGTCGTCGCGGATGCGCTCTATGCGAGCCCGGCGGTGGACATCACCGCTCAGGTCCTCGCGGCGCTGCAGTCGCGCAAGGGCGCGGCGCCCGCGAAGCCCTGAGGCCGGACGGACGCGAGGCGATCATGCCGGTCCGGCTCGCCGAACTGGCCGTTCGCTTCGGCTGCAAGCTCCGGGGCGATCCGGATGCGCTGGTCGAGCGGGTCGCCTCGCTGCAGGAGGCGGGCCCGGGCTCGATCGCCTTCCTGGCGAATCGGCGCTATCGGCGCTACCTGGCGCAGACGCAGGCGACCGCGGTCGTGATCGAGCCAGCCCTGGCCGGCGAGTGCCCGGTGGCGGCGCTCGCCACGTCGAACCCGTACGCGACCTACGCGCGCATTGCGCAGTTGCTGCATCCCGAGCCCGTCTTCGAGCCGGGCCGCCATCCCAGCGCAGTCGTCGAGCCCGGCGCATCGATCGACGCGACGGCGTGGATCGGCGCGCATGCCTACGTCGCGACCGGCGCCGAGATCGGACGGGATGCGTTCGTCGGGCCGGGCTCGATCGTGATGGCGGAGGCACGTATCGGCGATTCGAGCCGCCTGGTCGCCCGCGTGACGATCTGCAAGGGCGTTCGTATCGGCCAGCGCTGCATCCTGCACCCGGGAGCGGTGGTCGGCGGCGACGGTTTCGGCCATGCGCCCGACGGCGGCGCCTACGTCAAGGTTCCCCAGATCGGCGCCGTCGTGATCGGCAACGACGTCGAGGTGGGCGCCAACTCCACGATCGATCGCGGTGCGATCGGCGACACGGTGATCGGCGACGGCGTCAAGATCGACAACCAGGTGCAGATCGGCCACAACGTCCGCATCGGCGAGCACACGGTCATCGCCGGCTGCGTCGGCATCTCGGGCAGTGCGGTGATCGGCCGTCGCTGCATGCTGGGCGGCATGGTCGGGGTCGTCGGTCATCTCGAGATCTGCGACGACGTGCTGGTCACCGGGCGCACGATGATCAGCAGTTCGATTCGCCAGCCCGGCATCTACTCGAGCGCGCTCGCGGCGGACGAGGCGAAGCGATTCCGCCGCAATGCCGCGCGTTTCCAGCAACTCGACGAGCTCGCGAAACGGGTGCGGCGGCTCGAAGGCGCCGGCGACGCGCCGGAGCAGGAGGAAGATGATGGCTGACAACGGCGGCTTCGGCATCGACGAGGTGATGCGGCGGTTGCCGCACCGCTATCCCTTCCTGCTCGTCGACCGCGTCCTCGAGTGCGTGGCGGCCGAGCGCATCACGGCGATCAAGAACGTGACGGCCAACGAGGAGTTCTTCTCGGGACATTTTCCGGGCCGCCCGGTGATGCCCGGCGTCATGGTGCTCGAGGCGCTGGCGCAGACCGCGGGCATCCTGACGTTCGTCACCGCGGGCGTGTACCCGGACGAGAACGTGCGGTTCTATTTCGCCGGCATCGACAAGGCGCGTTTCCGGCGTCCGGTCGTGCCGGGCGACCAGCTGGTGCTCAAGGCGACGCTCGAGCGGCGCATCCGCACGATCTGGAAATATGCGACGGTGGCCGAGGTCGACGGTGCCGAGGTCTGCGCCGCAGAGATGATGGTAATGCCGGGCTGAGGCCCGTTGGCGGCGCCCCACGGGAGACTGCGATGACGACGATCATTCACCCCACGGCCTCGGTCGCACCGGACGCGGAGCTGGCGGACAGCGTCGAAGTGGGAGCCTACGCGGTGATCGGGGCGGGCGTCGTGATCGGGGCCGGCACGATCGTCGGTCCGCACGCCGTCGTGCAGGGCCCGACCCGGATCGGCGCCGGTAATCGCATCTTCCAGTTCGCGTCGGTCGGTTCCGCACCGCAGGACAAGAAGTACGCCGGCGAGCCCACGCGCCTCGAGATCGGCGACCGCAACGTGATCCGCGAGTGCGTGACGCTGAATCGCGGCACGATCCAGGACCAGGGCGTCACGGCGATCGGCGACGACAATCTGTTCATGGCGTACGCCCACGTCGCGCACGACTGCCGCATCGGCAACAAGTGCGTGCTCGCGAACAACGCGACGCTCGGCGGTCACGTGCAACTCGGCGACTGGGTGATCATGGGCGGCCTGTCGGCGATCCACCAGTTCTGCAAGGTGGGCGCGCATGCGTTCATCGCCAACAATGCCGCGGTAACGCGTGACGTGCCGCCATTCGTGATGGCGGTGGGCCAGCCGGCGGCGGCGCACAGCGTCAACGCCGAGGGACTCAAGCGACGCGGATTCACGCCGGAGCAGATCCGCAACATCCGCAATGCCTTCCGCGTGCTGTATCGCTCCGGCCTCAAGCTGGCCGATGCGACCAAGCAGGTCGGCGCGCTGGCCGAGGAGCAGCCGGAGCTGCGGCCGATCGTCGAGTTCCTGCCGCGATCGACGCGCAGCATCGTGCGTTGAGTGCCGCGACCGGCCCGGCGTTCGGCCTGGTGGCCGGCGAGGCCTCCGGGGACAACCTCGGCGGGCCGCTGATCGAGGCGCTGGCGGAACGCGCACCGGGCTCGCGATTCTTCGGCATTGCCGGCCCGCGCATGGCCGAGGCCGGCTGCGAGGCCTGGTTCTCGGCAGACGAGCTGGCAGTGATGGGGCTCGCCGAGATCGTGCGGCACCTGCCACGGTTGCTGCGACTGCGGCGGGACTTGCTGCAGCGGTTTGCCGCCACTGCGCCGGACGTCTACATCGGCATCGATTCCCCGGAATTCAACCTGCGCGTGGCTGCAGCGCTGAAGCGCCGCGGGATTCCCACCGCGCAGTACGTCAGCCCGCAGGTCTGGGCGTGGCGACAGGGGCGGGTGCGGACGATCGGCCAGTCGGTCGACCTCGTGCTGTGCGTGCTGCCGTTCGAGCCGGCCTTCTACGCTGCGCACTCCGTGCGGGCCGTATTCGTCGGTCATCCGCTCGCCGATCGCATCCCCTTCGCAACGGACGCTGGTGCCGCGCGGGCAGCACTCGGGCTGCCCGCGGCGGGTGAAGTCGTCGCCGTGCTGCCCGGCAGCCGGGCCGGGGAAGTCACGAGGCTCGGTCCGCCGTTTGCCGCGACGCTCGCCTGGCTGCAGGCGCGACGGCCGTCGCTGAGCTTCGTCGCCCCCATGGCCAATGCGGGCGCGCGCGAGCGCTTCGAGCGCGACTTGCGCGAGCATGCGCCGCAGGCGGAGGTCCGCTTGGTCGACGGGCGCGCGCACGAGGCGATTGCCGCCAGCGACGCGGTGCTGGTGGCCTCCGGCACGGCAACGCTCGAGACCGCGCTGCTGAAGCGCCCGATGGTCGTGGCGTATCGCGTCGCGCCGCTGACCAGCTGGTTGCTGCGCGAGATGAAGCTGGTCAAGACGGAGTACTTCTCGCATCCGAACCTGTTGGCCGGCCGACCTCTGGTGCCCGAGTTCTTCCAGGAGCAGGTCCGGCCCGACGTGCTCGGGCCGGCCCTGCTCGAGCAGCTCGACCGGCCCGACCGTGCGGCATTGATCGACGAGTACGTCCGTATCCACCAGATGCTGCGTTGCGATGCGAGCCAGCGGGCGGCCGACGCCGTGCTCGAACTCGCGGCAGGGCGGCGATCCGTCCGATGAGGCGGTCCGCTCCGCGGCAGGCCGTGCTCGACTGGCGGCGTCCCGGGCTCACGGCGGGCGTGGACGAAGCGGGTCGGGGGCCGCTGGCGGGCCCCGTGGCGGCCGCTGCAGTGATTCTCGACGACGCCCGGCCGATCGCCGGGCTGGCCGATTCCAAACGGCTCTCGCCCGCACGGCGCGAGGCCCTCGCGCTCGAGATCCGTGCCAGCAGCCTGGCCTGGGGCCTCGGCTGGGCGAACGCCGCGGAGGTCGATGAGCTCAACGTGCTGCAGGCCACGTTCCTGGCGATGCGCCGTGCGCTGGCAGCGCTACGCGCCGTGCCGGCACACGTAGTTGTCGACGGAAATCGCTGTCCCAGCCTGCAGGGGCTCGCGTTCGAGTGCAGCATCGAGGCGGTCGTGCGTGCCGATGCCACCGTGGCGAGCGTCAGCGCCGCGTCGATCCTGGCGAAGACCGCGCGCGACGCCTGCATGCGCGATCTCGACCTCCGCTACCCGGGGTACGGGTTCGCGGACCATAAGGGTTATCCGACGGCTTCCCACATTGCGGCCCTGCGACGCCTCGGGCCGTCGCCGGTGCACCGGCGCAGCTTCGCGCCGGTACAATCCTGCGATCCACGCTGAGCCCAGCCACGATGACCCGATTCGTCCACCTCCACGTGCATACGGAGTATTCGCTGGTCGACGGCGTCGTCCGCATCGACAGCGAGCGCGACGACGGTGTGATCGTCCGCGAGGGGCTGGTGGACGCCGTGGCGCGCATGGGCATGCCGGCCGTGGCCGTGACCGACCAGGGCAACCTGTTCGCCCTCGTCAAGTTCTACCGGGCGGCGCAGTCGCGCGGCTTGAAGCCGCTGGTGGGCGTCGATGCGCTGGTGCGCGAGGAAGGCGAGCGGGCCGAGCCGAGCCGCCTCGTGCTGTTGTGCCAGAACGCGCGTGGCTACCTCAACCTCACCCGGCTCGTGACCCGGTCGTATCTCGAAGGCCAGGGCCGCCACGGTCCGACCTTGCAGCGCGCGTGGCTCGATGCCGACACGACGGCCGGGCTCATCGCGTTGTCGGGCGCTCGCGACGGCGACGTCGGCCGGGCGCTGCTCGCGGGACGCGACGACGAGGCCGGGCGCGCGCTCGAGGCGTGGCTCGCGCTGTTCGACGACCGGTTCTACCTCGAGCTGCAGCGCACCGGGCGCCCCGGCGACGAGGAATGCATCTCCGGCCAGCTCCGGCTCGCGGTGGCGCGCGGCGTGCCCGTCGTCGCGACCAACGACGTGCGCTTCGTGTCGCGCGACGATTTCGAGGCGCACGAGGCGCGGGTCTGCATCCAGGAAGGCGTGCTGCTCGCCGACGCCGCGCGTCCGCGCCGCTACAGCGAGGAGCAGTACCTGCGCTCCCCGGAGGAGATGGCGAAGCTGTTCGCCGACCTGCCGGAGGCGCTCGAGAATTCCGTCGAGATCGCGCGGCGGCTGAACCTCGAGGTGCGGCTCGGCCAGCCGTCCCTGCCGGCCTACCCGGTGCCCGCGGGCCGCAGCATCGAGGATCATCTGCGCGAGGAGGCGCGCGCGGGCTTCGAAGCCCGATTGCGCGCGCCGGTCATCGGTGCGGGCGGACCGCCGGAGCGCGCTCCCTACGAGGCCCGGCTGGCGAGCGAGCTCGACGTGATCTGCCAGATGGGTTTCGCGGGCTACTTCCTGATCGTGGCGGATTTCATCCGCTGGGCGCGCGAGAACGGCGTGCCGGTGGGTCCGGGCCGTGGCTCCGGGGCGGGCTCGCTGGTCGCGTACTCGCTCGGCATCACCGATCTCGACCCGCTGCGCTATGACCTGCTGTTCGAGCGGTTCCTGAATCCGGAGCGCGTCTCGATGCCGGACTTCGACGTGGACTTCTGCATGGAGGGCCGCGACCGGGTCATCGATTACGTCGCCGAGCGCTACGGGCGCGACCGCGTCTCGCAGATCATCACCTACGGCACGATGGCCGCGAAGGCGGTGGTCCGCGACGTCGCGCGCGTGCTCGGCCACAGCTACGGTTTCGCCGACAGCATCGCGAAGCTGATCCCGTTCGAGCTCGGCATCACGCTCGACGACGCGCTCGAGAAGGAAGAGGAACTGCGCAAGCGCTACAAGGCCGAGGACGAGGTGCGCGAGGTGATCGACCTCGCCCGGTCGCTCGAAGGCCTGGTGCGCAATGCCGGCACCCACGCGGGCGGCGTCGTGATCGCGCCGTCGGTGCTGACGGACTTCGCGCCGCTCTACTGCGAAGAGGGCGGCGGCAGCGTCGTGACGCAGTTCGACAAGGACGACGTCGAGGCCGCGGGCCTCGTCAAGTTCGACTTCCTGGGCCTGCGCACGCTGACGATCATCGACTGGGCGGTGCGCAACATCAACGTCGCGCGCGCGGCCGCTGGCGAGCCGCCGCTCGACATGGCGCTGCTGCCGATGGAGGACCCGGAGACCTACACGCTGCTCAAGCGCTGCGAGACCACCGCAGTGTTCCAGCTCGAGTCGCGCGGCATGAAGGACCTGATCCGCCGGTTGCAGCCCGACTGCTTCGAGGACATCGTCGCGCTCGTGGCACTGTTCCGGCCGGGACCGCTGCAGTCGGGCATGGTCGAGGACTTCATCGCCCGCAAGCACGGCCGCTCGATCGGTCCGATCGACTACCTGCACCCGGACTTGAAGCCGGTGCTGTTCCCGACCTACGGCGTGATCCTGTACCAGGAACAGGTCATGCAGATTGCGCAGGTGCTGGCGGGCTATACGCTCGGCGGCGCCGACCTGCTGCGCCGCGCGATGGGCAAGAAGAAGCCCGAGGAAATGGCGAAGCAGCGCTCGATCTTCGTCGACGGCGCGGTGGCGCGCGGCGTCGCCGAGTCCACGGCTGCGCACATCTTCGACCTGATGGAGAAGTTCGCCGGTTACGGCTTCAACAAGTCGCACTCGGCCGCCTACGCCGTGCTGTCTTACCAGACGGCGTGGCTGAAGACGCATTACCCGGCGGCGTTCATGGCGGCCGTGCTGTCGTCGGACATGGACAAGACCGACAAGGTCGTCACGCTGATCGACGAATGCAACCGGATGGGCCTCGCGGTCGAGCCGCCCGACGTGAACGCATCACGCTTCATGTTTACCGTGTCGGGCCCGACGTCGATCCGCTACGGGCTCGGCGCGATCAAGGGCGTCGGCCAGGCGGCCGTCGAGAATATGCTCGCGGAGCGCGAGGCACACGGGTCGTTCCACGACATTCGCGACCTGTGCCGCCGGCTCGACCTGAACCGCGTCAACCGGCGCGTGCTCGAGGCCCTGATCCGCGCGGGCGCGACGGATTCGCTCGGCGCGAATCGAGCGACGCACATGCACCAGTTGCCCGGTGCCATGCAGGCTGCGGAACAGCAGTCCCGCGCGCTTGCAGCGGGTCAGGACGACTTGTTCGGTCTCGCGGAGCCCTCGCCGGCGGTCGCTGCCGAAGCGGCGGCAGAACTGCGCGAGACCCTGCCCGACTGGAGCGAGGCCGTGCGGCTCGCGGGCGAGCGCGAAACGCTCGGCCTGTACCTGACGGGACATCCGATCACCGAGTACGAGCGCGAGCTCAAGCCGATCGTCAGCGGTCGGATCGCCGACGTGGGCGGCGCGAGGCCGGTCGGCGGCGGCGACGGCGGCTGGCGAGGCCCGGGCAAGGCCGTGACCGTCGCCGGGTTGGTGCTCGAGATCCGCAAGCGGGGCAACCGCACCAGCTTCGTGCTCGACGACCGCAGCGGCCGCATCGAAGTGACGATGTTCGACGAGCTCTACCAGCAGTACCGCTCGCTGATCGCGCGCGACGCGATCCTGATCGTCGAGGGCAACCTGCGCTTCGACGACTTCGTCGACGACTGGCGGGTCGCAGCGAAGCGCATCATCGACATCGGCCAGGCGCGTGAGCAGTACGCGCGCCGGCTGGTGCTGCGCTGGCCCGCTGCGACCAATGGCGACGGCCAGCGCCTGATCGCGGCGCTGGAGCAGGCTCTCGCACCGGCTCGAGGCGGGCGCTGTGCGGTCGCGATCCGTTATGCTGGCGACGGGGCCAGCGCCAACGTGCTGCTCGGCGACGAGTGGAGCGTGCGCCCGTCGCAGGACCTCATCGAGCGCCTCGGGCGGCTGGTCGGTCGCGAAGGCGTCGAGTTGCTGTACGCGCCGCGGATCGACGGCTAGTGTGGCTCGTGGCCTGACCGGACGAAACCAATAAGGCAGGGGGAGCAATGGCGGCCACGTCGGAATCGAGAGAAGCCTTCGGCACGCGCGCTGGTTTCATCCTGGCAGCCGCGGGCAGCGCCGTCGGCCTCGGCAACATGTGGCGCTTTTCCTACTAGGCGTCCGAGGGTGGCGGCGCGGCGTTCGTCCTGCTGTACATCTGCATGACGCTGTTGCTCGGCATCCCGCCGATGCTGGCCGAGTTCGGACTCGGCCGTCGCGGGCAGCTCGCGCCCATCGGCAGCCTGCGCCGGCTCGGCGGCACGGCTTGGGCGCGGCTGGGCTACGTGTTCGTCGCCGCGGGGCTGATGATCCTGGCCTATTACTCGGTGATCGCGGGCTGGACGATCCGTTATGCGATCGAGGCCGTGCTGCATGGATTCTCGGCTGCGGCAGGCGAGCACTTCGGGGCCGTTGCGTCGGGCGGCGATGCCGTTGCATACCACATCGGCTTCATGCTGCTCACGATCCTGATCGTCATCGGACTCGCGATCTGGGCAACGACGCTCGACGGCGCCGGTGAAGGCTATGCCGTCTACCTCAAACCGGATCTCGACGAGCTCAAGAGCCCGACGGTGTGGCGGGCGGCCGCGGCCCAGGCGTTCTTTTCGCTGAGCCTCGGCATGGGCGCCATGCTGACGTTCGCGTCCTACCTGCGGCGCGACCAGAACCTGCCCGAGTCGGCCACAGTGGTGGCGTTCACGGACTTCGGCGTGGCGTTCGTCGCGGGCCTCATTGTGTTCCCGGTGATCTATTCGCTCGGCCTGCAGGGCGCGGTCGGGGCGAGCACGGTTGGAGCACTGTTCATCGCGCTGCCGAGCGCGTTCGAGGCGATGGGCGGCGCGGGCCGGGTCGCGGGCCTGTTCTTCTTCGTGACCCTCGCGGTCGGCGCGCTCACTTCCGCGATCTCGCTGCTCGAGGTCGTGACGGCCTCGGTGATGGACGAGTTCGGCGTCGCGAGGCGGAAGGCTGCGATCGGCACGGGCGCGGTCATTACGGCGCTCGGCATCCTGCCGGCGCTCAGCACCGACACGCTCGGCCTGATGGACAAGATCGCGGGCGAGCTGCTGCTCGTGGCCGGAGCGCTGGCGACAGCCGTCCTGGCCGGCTGGCGGGTCCGTGGCGAGGTCGAAGCGGAACTGATCGCCGGCGCGTCGCCGTTCTGGGCCCGCCAGGTGCCGCGGATCCTCGGCGTACTGCGCTTCGCGGCGCCGCCGATCGTCGCGATCGTGCTGTTTTTCTCGGTGCGCGAGACCATCGCGGCGTTCACCAGCTATTTCGCGGGGTGAGCGGCGGGCCGCGGCCGCGCTGCAGGCTGATTTGCGCCGGCGCCCCTGCCTGCGGCATCCTGCCGGCCCATGCCACTGAGCTTCCTGGATTTCGAGCAGCCGATCGCGGAGCTCGAGGCGAAGATCGACGAACTGAAGTTCGTCGCGTCCGACGACGAGGTCAACGTCGGCGAGGAAATCGCTCGGCTGCGTGCCAGGAGCCGGGCGCTCACGACCAGCATCTTCTCGAACCTGACGGCCTGGCAGGTAGCGCAACTCGCGCGCCATCCGCAGCGGCCCTACACGCTCGACTACGCGGCGTCGATCTTCGAGGACTTCCAGGAGCTGCACGGCGACCGGATGTATGCCGACGATCATGCGATCGTCGGCGGGCTCGCGCGGCTCGACGGCCGGCCCGTGATGCTCCTCGGCCACCAGAAGGGCCGCGACACCAAGGAGCGGGTACGGCGCAACTACGGCATGCCGAAGCCGGAGGGCTACCGCAAGGCGCTGCGACTGATGAAACTTGCGGAGCGATTCCGCATTCCGCTGATCACTCTGATCGACACGCCGGGGGCTTACCCGGGCGTGGGCTCCGAGGAGCGCAACCAGAGCGAGGCCATCGCCCGCAACCTTTTCGAGATGGCGCAGCTCAAGGTGCCGGTCATCACGGCCGTGATCGGGGAGGGCGGGTCGGGCGGCGCGCTCGCGATCGGCGTCTGCGACCGCCTGCTGATGCTGCAGTACGCGGTCTACTCGGTGATCTCGCCGGAAGGCTGCGCGTCGATCCTGTGGAAGAGCGCAGACAAGAAGGAGATCGCCGCTGACGCGATGGGTATCACCGCCGAGCGTCTCGACAAGCTCGGCCTCGTCGACGAGATCCTCAAGGAACCGCTCGGCGGCGCGCACCGCGATCCGCAGGTGATGGCGGACGATCTTGCGGCGGCCCTGATCCGTCACCTGCGCGAGGTCGATCAGTGGCCCGAGGAGCAGTTGCTCGAGCGCCGCTACGCGCGACTGCGCGCGCAGGGCATCTACCGCGCCGTGTGATCCGCCGTTGAGCTTTTCGCCGGAGCGATTGCAGGCCGCGCTCGAAAGCGCGTTCGCCGGGATCGCCAAGCCAACCGCCGGGTCGTGCGTCGCATTTAGCGGTGGCCTCGACTCGACCGTCCTGCTCGCGGGGCTCGCCGGGCTGGCCGGTCGCAGCGATGGCGGTCTGCCGCGGCCCTTGCGGGCCATCCACGTCGATCACGGGCTGCACGGAGATGCGGCGCAGTGGGCCGAGCGCAGCGCATCGGTCGCACGATCGTTCGGCATCGACTGCGAGATTGTGCGTGTTGATGCGCGGCCGGGTGTCGGCGAGAGCCCCGAGGCGGCGGCCAGAGCAGCGCGGTACGGGGTGCTGGCGGAGCGACTGCGACCCGGCGAGGTGCTGCTGACCGCGCATCACGCCGACGACCAGCTCGAGACCGTGCTGTTGCAGTGGCTGCGCGGCGGCGGCTTGCGCTCGCTTGCGGGCATGCAGCCTCTCGCGGCCTTTGCTTGCGGTTGGCACGCTCGCCCGTTGCTCGGCTTCACGCGGGGCGAGTTGCGGGACTGGGCCCGCGCCACCGGGCTCGAGTGGCTCGAGGATCCCTCCAACCTCGACACTCGCCTCGATCGAAACTACCTGCGGCTCGAGGTCCTGCCTGCGCTGCGCAGTCGCTGGCCGGCGGCCGCCCGCACCGTGGGCCGGGTTGCGGCGCAGGCTGCAGAGGCGCTCGAGCTCGATACGGAGGCCGCCGCCGCCGACCTTGCCGCGGCCAGGGAGGAGGGCACGCTGTCGCTACCGGCAATGCGCGTGCTGGCGCCATCGCGCCAGCGCCGGCTGCTGCGCGCGTGGCTGCGCGCCGCGGGCCTGCCGATTCCCGCCGCTGCGACGCTCGAAGCCTTGCGGCACGACGTGCTGACCGCCGCCGCCGACCGTGTGCCTCGAGTGCGCTGGCCCGGCGTCGTGGTGCATCGTTACCGCGAGAGGCTCTATGCGTCAGCGGTCGCAACCGATCCTCGCCCGTGGTCGCCGGGCGGATGGCAGCCGGGCCAGACGTTCGATCTCGGGTGGCTCGGGCGGCTCGAACTGCGTCCGGCGCAAGGCGAAGGCCTGAGCCGCGCGCGCCTCACGGGTCCGCTCGACGTCGCGCCGCGTCCGTCGGGCGGCTCATTCCGGCCCGCCGGGTCGGGACATCACCGGCCGTTGCGCAAGTGGTTGCAGGAGCGCGGTGTGCTGCCGTGGATGCGGTCGCACTTGCCGGTCGTCGCTTTCGACGGCGAGGTCGTCGCAATCGGTGACCTCGGCTATGGAGGCAGGCTCGCCGCGGCCCCGGGAGAGGATTCGTGGCGCATCGCCTGGCACGGACGGCCACCGCTCACCGAGGCGGAGGCGATCGCGCCGCGCGGCTAGGCCGGGCGCGGCATGGTCTCCTGCGGTCGTTGCGAGGTGGCCGGAACGAGGCTGTTCCGATAGACTGTTCTCCCGTCGTGCTTCTCCTGCGACGGTGGCTCCCATGACCAAATTCATCTGCGTGACCGGCGGCGTCGTTTCCTCGCTGGGGAAGGGCATCGCGGCCGCTTCGCTCGGGGCCATCCTTGAGGCGCGGGGCCTCAAGGTCACGCTCGTCAAGCTCGACCCGTACATCAACGTCGACCCGGGCACCATGAGCCCGTTCCAGCACGGCGAGGTGTTCGTCACCGACGACGGTACCGAGACCGACCTCGATCTCGGGCACTACGAGCGGTTCGTGCGCACGACGACCGGCCGCAGCAGCAATTTCACGACCGGCCGGATCTACGAGCGCGTGATCGCCAAGGAGCGCCGCGGCGACTACCTCGGCGCAACGGTGCAGGTGATTCCGCACATCACCGACGAGATCAAGCACTGCATCCGGATGGGCGCCGGCGACGCCGACGTCTGCATGGTCGAGATCGGCGGCACGGTGGGCGACATCGAGTCGCTGCCGTTCCTCGAGGCAATCAGGCAGCTCGCGGTCGAGATGGGGCGCAACAACGTCCTGTACATGCACCTGACCCTGATCCCGTACATCGCGACCTCGGGCGAGATCAAGACCAAGCCCACGCAGCACTCGGTGAAGGAGTTGCGCTCGATCGGCATTCAGCCCGACGTGCTGCTGTGCCGTTGCCGCGACCCGCTGCCGCCCGAACAGCGGCGCAAGATCGCGCTGTTCACGAACGTGGAGGAGCGCGCCGTATTCTCCGCGGTGGACGCGGACGACATCTACAAGATCCCGATGCTGTTGCACGAGCAGGGGCTCGACGCGATCGTCTGCGAGAAACTCGGCCTCGATGTGCCGCCGGCCGACCTCAAGGAGTGGCAGCAGGTGGTCGCGGCCAAGAGCAGCCCGGACCTCTCGGTCAACATCGCGATGGTCGGCAAGTACGTGAACCTGCGCGACGCCTACATCTCGCTGTGCGAGGCGCTGATGCACGCCGGGCTGCGCACGCGGACCCGGGTCAACCTCGAGTTCATCGAGGCGACCGACATCGAGCGCCACGGCACCGACTGCCTGCACGGCATGGACGCGATCCTCGTCCCGGGCGGCTTCGGCGAGCGCGGCATCGAGGGCAAGATCGAGGCCGTGCGCTACGCGCGCGAGCACCGCGTGCCCTACCTCGGCATCTGCCTCGGCATGCAACTCGCGATCATCGAGTACGCGCGGCACGTCGCCGGTCTCGAGGGAGCGCACAGCACCGAGTTCAATCGCGCCACGCCCCACCCCGTCATCGCGCTGATCACCGAGTGGCAGGACCAGAAGGGCACGGTCGAGTCGCGCGACGAAGCGTCGAACCTCGGCGGCACGATGCGGCTCGGCGCGCAGGAGATCCGCATCT
>Ga0209253_10000443_pt1 | contig 35394 bp, 36 predicted proteins | sample FrelakmetBRP12BR_FD_187145 | JGI IMG/M metagenome (GOLD analysis project Ga0209253, IMG submission 187145) | Freshwater lake sediment microbial communities from the University of Notre Dame, USA, for methane emissions studies - BRP12 BR (SPAdes)... | ecosystem: Environmental > Aquatic >... | reverse complement strand
TTGCGCACGAACGACTGGTCGATCTTCAGCGTGCCGATCGGGAACTGCTGCAGCGCGCTCAGGCTCGAGTAGCCGGTGCCGAAGTCGTCGATCGACAGGTGCACGCCCATTGCACGCAGCTCGTCGAGCAACGGCAACGTCCGTTCCGCGTCCAGCATCAGCGTCGTCTCCGTGATCTCGAGCTCGACGCGGCTCGGCGAGACGCCGTGCTTCTCGAACACCGAGCGGCAGTGCGGGATGAAACTCGCCTGGCTCAGCTCCTTCAACGAGAGGTTGATCGCCACCATGCCGGGATCGGCGATCTCCTTCTGCCACGCCGCGTAGTCGCCGCAGACCTGGTTCAGCACCCACGCGCCGATGTCCCGGATCAGGTGCGATTCCTCGGCCAGCGGGATGAACTGCGAGGGCGCGATGTCGCCGTGGCCGGTCAGCCTCCAGCGCAGCAGCGCCTCTGCGCCCACGACCTTGGAGGTGGCGAGCTCCACTTTCGGCTGGTAGCGCACCAGGAACTCGTTGCGCTCCAGCGCGCGCCGCAGCTTGCTCTTGAGCATCAGGCGCTCGACCGCCGCCGCGTTCATGTCGGGCGCGTAGAACACGTGGCAATTCCGGCCGCCACGCTTCGCGTGGTACATGGCCGCATCCGCATTGCGGATCAGGTCGATGACGTTGTCCGCGTCGTCGGGCGCGAGGGCGATGCCGACGCTCGCCGTGACCCCGATCTCGTTCTCGCCCACGTGCAGCGGACGCGACACTTCACTCAGCACCAGCCGGGCCAGCACGGACGCCTGCTCGCGCCGGCCCTGGGAATCCGCCGAAGACTCGACGAACAAGGCGATCTCGTCGCCGGCCAGGCGACCCAGCACCGACTCCTTCGGCAAGGCCCGGACGAGCCGTTCGCTCATCGTCTCGAGCACGCGATCGCCGGTCGCATGTCCGAACGTGTCGTTGACGTCCTTGAAATTGTCCACGTCGATGTACAGCAGCACCAGGCCCCGGTCCGCCCGCAGGCAGCGCGTGATGGCCTGGTGCAGCAGGTGCTGGAACTGCATGCGGTTCGGCATCTTCGTCAGCATGTCGAAACGGGCCAGGTAGCGGATGCGGCGCTCGGCCCGCTTGCGCTCGGTGACGTCGCGCAGCACGAAGATGTTGCCCTGGAAGCCGGGGTCTTCGCTGGAGATCACCGAGGCGCTCACCGAGACCGGGATCGTCTGGCCGCGGACCGTGCGCACGACGGTTTCGCCCGGTTCGGCGAGCAATTTCTCGATCGCGAAGGCGTCCCGGTGCGGCTCGGCCACCAGTGATTCGAACTCGAGCCCGACCAGCTCGCCGGTCTCGAAGCCGAGCAACTCGCAAGCGGCCATGTTGACCGTCCGGATCCGCCCGTCCGGCGTGGTGACCAGCACGGCGTCGCTCATGCTGTTCAGCAGCGTGTCGAGGTAATTGCGCGAGATCGCCGTGCCCGCGAGCGCCTGCCGCATCTGCTCGAGTGCCGTCGCCAGCGGGGCGATCTCCGCCACGCTGCTTGGCGGGATCGGGTCCGAGTACACGCCATGACCGATGCGCTCGGCGCGGGTCATCAGCGCGCCCATGGCACCGTCGATCCGTGAAATCATCCGGGCCGTGACCCAGGCGGCGAGCAGCGTCAGCACGAGCCCGGCACCGATCAACCACGCCATCTGCGTGACGAACGCATGCGATAGCAGCGCGCCGACCTGTCCGCCGACGGCATCCAGTGCAGCGGCCGGGTCGGTGGCCAGCAGCCGCGAAGTCTCGTCGAGCAGGTTCTCGAGGTGTTGCTGCTCGTGGCGCTCGCTGAACGCGAAGACCAGCGCAACCGACGTCGTCAGCACCAGGCCAATCGCCAGCACGATGAGCACGTATCGTGTCTTGAGCCCTAGACCGCGCATTGCCCGCTGCCCGCCCGTGAGGCGCCCCTCGTCCTGGTTGCTGTTGTTCTTGCCGACCCCGCGCGCATCATAGACCTGCGCAGCGCAGCCTGCGAGCAAGGGAATCCCTGAATTCATGGCCGGAAGTGGCAATTTCTCCGACAGGCGCGCGGCGGCCGGACGCCGCGGACGACCGACCGACTCCGGTATGCTTGCGGCCGACGCGGAGCAGGGCATGAATGAATTCGAGCTGACCGGCCGGACGCGGACGCACGTCGTGGAACTCGAGCAGCCGCGCTGCACGCTGCATTACGCGGTCGTCGCGGCCTTTCTCGCGATGCGCGACGCCGCCGCATGCGCGGGCATCGGCCTCGAGGCCGCGTCCAGTTTCCGCGACTTCGACCGCCAGTTGCGCATCTGGAACGCCAAGTGGCGCGGCGAGCGTCCGTTGCTCGACACCGCTGGCCGCCCGCTCGACGTTGCTGCACTGGACGAAGACCAGCGCATCGCTGCAATCCTCCGCTGGTCCGCCTTGCCCGGCGGAAGCCGTCACCACTGGGGTTCGGACATCGACGTGATCGACTCGTCGGCCGTGCCGGACGGCTACCGCGTACAACTCGTCGCCGAGGAGTACGCGCCGGGCGGCGTGTTTGCGCAGCTCACGCCGTGGCTCGACGCCAACATGGGTCGCTTCGGTTTCTACCGCCCGTATGCCTCGGCGCTGGGCGGCGCCGGCGTCGAAGCCTGGCACTTGAGCTACTGGCCCGTGGCCAGCGAGGCACTCGAGACGCTGACCCTGCCGGTCCTGCGGCGGGCCATTGCCGCCAGCGAACTGCTCGGCAAGGAGCGCGTTCTCGAGCGGCTGCCGGAGATCTACACGCGCTTCATCGTGGCCGTGGACTCTAGCGCGCCAGCTGCGCGTCTCGCAGCGTCTCGAGGCGCCTGAGGAACCACAGCGGGAAGAAGCGCTTCAGGCGCCACGCCCACCGGTACTCGCGCGGCCACACGACGTACAGCGTCCGGCCCGCAGCCGCGGCAAGGATCGCCCGGGCGGCTTCGCCCGCGTCGTAGCGGGAGCCCTGCATGAGCCGGCGCGCCAGTCCGCTCGCCTCCGGCGGCGCGCGCAGGGTTTCGAGCAGTGCCGTGCGGAAGAACCCCGGCATGGCCACCGAAACCTGCACCCCAGTGCCGGACAACTCGGCCGCCAGCGTCTCGCTCAGCGAGATGACCGCCGCCTTGGTCGCGTTGTAGGCGGACATCTGCGGCGCGGACGCGAATCCCGCCGAACTCGCGATGTTGAGGATCAGTCCGGACCGGGCTTGCCGCATGCTGACCGCGGCCGCCTGGCAACCCCAGACGACGCCCAGCAGGTTGATGTCCACGATCCAGCGCCAGTCCGCTGCCGGCGTGGATTCGATCGGCCCCGCGGCCGCGACTCCGGCGTTGTTGATCATCAGGTCGAGTCCGCCGGCCCGGGACGCGAAGTCTGTGATGGAACCGGCGACGAACGACTCGTTCGCCACGTCTCCGGCGTAGCAGGACACGCTGGTGCCGGCGCCACCCAGCTCCGCCTCGACCGCGGTGAGGCGGCCCGCGGACACGTCGAGCAAGCCGAGTTGCCAGCCGGCAGCCGCCAGTTCCGCCGCGAAGGCGCGCCCGAGCCCGCTACCGGCGCCGGTAATGAAGGCGCGCTTTGCCGGAAAGCGCCGGGCCAGTATCGTAACGGCATGGGATTCGTGCATCGCAGGATGCTAACCGCGAACCCGCCCCAGGTGCGCAAGATCTACACCGCAGAATCCGTCGTCGAAGTCGCGCACCTGCGCAACGTACTCGAGTCCGCCGGGATCGAGTGCCTGGTGCGCAACGATCGCCTCGGCGGCGCGATCGGCGAGATTCCGTTCGTGGAGTGCTGGCCGGAACTGTGGGTGCGCCAGCCCGGCGACGCGCTGCGCGCGCGAGGGCTGATCGACGCGGCGCTGCGTTCGGCCGGGGAGGGTGACCCCTGGACATGCCCGGCCTGCGGCGAGCGCATCGAGCCGCAGTTCTCGCAGTGCTGGCACTGCGCCGCGGTCGCACCGTTGCCGGAGTCGTTGCGTTGACGACGCTGACCATCGCGAGCCGCTACAAGGGTCCTCCGGACTCCGGGAACGGCGGTTACGTGTGCGGTCTGATCGCGGCGACGGCGCGCGCCGATCTTGTCGTGAGGCTGCTGTCGCCGCCCCCGCTTGAAACGCCGCTCGGGCTCGCGCAGGAAGCGGACGGCACCTGGTTTCTTTCGTCGGCGACCGTACCGATCGCGCGCGCCACGCCGGCGAAACTCGATCTCGAGGTTCCGCCCCCGCCGCAATACGTGCAGGCCGTGTGGGCTTCGCAGCACTATCCGGGATTTCGCGAGCACGCGTTCCCGGAATGCTTCGTCTGCGGGCCGCATCGGCGGCGTGGCGACGGGCTGCGGATCTTCCCGGGCATGCTCGAGAGCGGCATCGTTGCAGCCCCCTGGCTGCCGCCGGACTCGCTCGATGCGGGCGACGGCAAGGTGGCGGCCGAGTTCCTCTGGGCCGCGCTCGATTGCCCGGGTTATTTCGCCGTTTCCGGCGGTCGCCGCCTGATGCTGCTCGGCGAGATGCAGGCGCACGTGGACCGCCGGGTGCACGTCGGCGAGTCCTGCACGGTCATCGGCTGGAAGATCGGCGTCGATGGGCGCAAGTACCTGGCGGGCACGGCGATCTTCGACGAGGACGGCGAGCTCTGCGCGCGGGCGCGCGCGCTCTGGATCGAGCGCAAGTAGCTATTTCCGGGCCAGCGCGATCGCGATGGCGCCACCCGCGCACAGCAGAATGCCTGGCCACGGCGCACCGGCGATCGACAGCCAGACGATGCCGCCGAGCAGCGTGACTGCGCCGACGATCGTCGCATCGCGCTGTCGCGCGCTCGCGCGGATCTCGTCGCGCAGCACCTCAATGCCCGGCTGCTCGACCTTGATGCGGAAGTTGCCTTCGGAGGCCTGCTGCACGGCCTGCTGCAGCACCTGCGGGAGCATGCGCAGCGCCTCGCTCAAGTCGGGCAGCTGCCGGCGCAGCTGCAGCGCGAGATTGCGGCCACTCAGCCGGTCGGAGGCCCAGTCCTTCAGCACCGGCTGTGCGGTCTTCCAGAGGTCGAGCTCGGGGTAGAGCTGCCGGCCGAGCCCCTCGATCTGCAGCAGCGTCTTCTGCAGCAGGATCAGTTGCGGCTGTACGTTCATCTGGAAGCGGCGCGCCGTCTCGAACAGCCGCAGCAGCACCTGGCCGAAGGAGATCTCGGACAGCGGCTTGTTGAAGATCGGCTCGCAGACCGTGCGTACCGCGGCCTCGAGCTCGTCCACGCGCGTGTCGGCGGGCACCCAGCCCGAATCGACGTGCAGCCGGGCGATCCGGTTGTAGTCGCGGTCGAAGAAGGCGAGGAAATTCTCGGCCAGGTAGTGCTGGTCGCGCTCGTCGAGGGAGCCCACGATGCCGAAGTCGACCGCGCAGTACTTCGGATACTCCGGATCCTCGAGCTGCACGAAGATGTTGCCCGGGTGCATGTCGGCGTGGAAGAAGTTGTGCCGCAGCATCTGCGTGAAGAAGATGGTCACGCCGTTTTCCGCGAGGCGCTGGATGTTCGTGCCGCGACGGCGCAGCTCCTCCATGTCGCTGACGATGACGCCGCGGATGCGTTCCATCACCATCACTTCCGGGCGGCAGTAGTCCCAGTACACCTGCGGCACGTAGAGCAGGTCGGAACCGGCGAAATTCCGCTTCAGCTGCGCGGCGTTCGCCGCCTCGCGCATCAGGTCGAGCTCGTCGATCACGGTCTTCTCGTACTCGCGCACCACTTCGACCGGCCGCAGCCGGTAGCCCTCGCGTGAGTAGTCGCGTGCGAGGCGGGCCAGCACGTGCATCACCTCGAGGTCGCGCTCGATCCGCTCGCGCACGCCGGGGCGCACGACCTTGGCCACGACGTCCTCGCCGGAGCGCAGCCGGGCGACGTGCACCTGCGCGATCGTCGCCGCCGCAAGCGGCGTCTCGTCGAACTGCTCGAACACCTCGGCCACCGGCCGTCCGTACGCGCGCTCGATGATCGCGCGGGCTTCGGCGCCCGGGAACGGCGGCACGCGATCCTGCAGCTTCTCGAGCTCGTCGGCGATGTCCGCCGGCAACAGGTCGCGGCGTGTCGACAGCGCCTGGCCGAACTTCATGAAAATGGGCCCGAGTTCCTCGAGCGCGAGCCGGATGCGCTCGCCGCGCGTGCCGCCCTTGCGGCGTTCGAACCAGGTCGCAGGCGAGAGGTAGAACGCGAAGCGCAGCGGACGGAACAGGTGCGTGGCGAGGATGATCTCGTCGAGCCCGTGGCGCACGAGCACGCGCTGGATCTGCAGGAGCCGGCCGATGACGCGAAGACGCATGGGGAAGCGGATAGTGAATAGCGGATAGCGGATAGTGATCGGAGTTCGCTGACGGGCTATTTCGCCGTTGCGCGGCGGGTGGCGTCGAGGCGGGCGAGCCGCGCCTCGAGGCGCTCGATGTCGTCGCGCAGGCGGTCCACGCCCTCCAGGAACTCCTCGACCTCGATGCGCGTTGGCACGTCGCGGCCTTCTTCCTGCAGGAACTCGACGACGTTCGTCGTCAGCGAGACCGACGCCTTGCGGCCCCAGTCGAGGAAGCCACGGGCGATGTTGGCTACCTGGCGGGCAGCGACGTCCCCGAGCACGCGCGCCAGCTCCTCCTCGAAGTCAGGCTTCGATTCGGCGAGCAGGTCGCGAAACTTCTGCGCCACTTCCGCATTGCCTTCGATCCGGACACCCCCGCCACGCAGCGCGCCTTCGGCCCCCGGTCCTGCCAGCGCAAGCAGCGCGATCGGCGTGCCCGACAGGCTGGCATCCGCGGGGACCTCGTGGCTCGAGGCGAGACTGAGCCGGCCGCCTTCCGCCCGGAAGTAGAACGCGAGGGGCGTGCCCTCGACCGTGAGCGACATGACGCGGCCGTCGAGCTGCCGCGCGATGGCCTGCGCCCGGCGCGACTCGGCGACGTTGCGGTTCAGCACCGCTTCGAGGCGCTCGAGCAGCATGTCAGTACCGGAATCCCTTGTGCAGCGCCACGATGCCGCCGCTCAGGTTGTGATGGCGGCAGTCCTCGAGCCCGGCCTCGCGCATCATCCCGCAGAGCGTCTCCTGGTCCGGGAACCGGCGGATCGATTCGGCGAGGTACTGGTAGCTGTCGGCATCGCCGGCGATGCGCTTGCCGAGCCACGGCAGCACGCTGAACGAGTAGACGTCGTAGACGGGCTTCAGTCCCGGCACCACGGGTTTCGAGAACTCGAGCACCAGCAGCCGGCCGCCCGGCCGCAGCACCCTGCGCATCGACGCGAGCGCGGCGGGCTTGTCGGTCACGTTGCGCAGCCCGAACGCGATCGTCACGCAGTCGAAACTCTCGTCCCCGAACGGCAGGCACTCCGCATTCGCCAGCGAGAAGCGGACGTTGTGCATCAGGCCGCGGTCGAGCAGCCGGTTGCGCCCCACCTCGAGCATCGCGGCGTTGATGTCGGAGAGCACGACCAGGCCGCTCGCACCGACCTGCTTCGCCATGCCGGCGGCAATGTCGCCGGTGCCGCCCGCGACGTCGAGCGCCGCCTGTCCCGGCCTGAGCCCGGTCTGCGACAGCGTGTAGCGCTTCCACAGTCGGTGCACGCCCGCCGACATCAGGTCGTTCATCAGGTCGTACTTGTCCGCCACGGAGTCGAAAACGGCGCGGACGCGCTGTGCCTTCTCTGCGGCCGGTACTTCTTGGTAGCCGAAATCGACCGAGCCGGCCTCGGGCGCGCGCTGCGTCTGGGGTGTTTTCTCGCTCATGGAACCGACATTCTACGCGGTCACACGAGGCGACGATGCTTCGGCACGGGCGTCGGGTATGGGAGTCCGAGCTTCGCGATCCGGTCGAGATAACTCTGCCACTTCTCGGCCCGCGTCGTGCCGAGCTCGTAGAGATAGTCCCAGGTGTAGAGGCCCGAGTCGTGGCCGTCATCGAAGACGAGCTTTACTGCGTAGTTGCCGACCGGCTCCGCGGCACGGATGCCGACTTCGTGCTTGCCGAGCTGCAGCGTCTCCTGGCCCGGGCCGTGGCCCCGGACCTCCGCGGAAGGCGAATAGACCCGCAGGTACTCGAACGACAGCTCGAATCGCGCGCCATCGTCGAAGGCCACTTCGAGCACGCGGGACTTCGTGCGCAGCTTGATCTCGGTCGGTGTCATGATCCCCTCCCGGTCAGAGGATGTAGCGCGCGAGATCCTGGTCGCGCGCGAGCTCGCCGAGATTGCGGTCCACGTAGCCGGCATCGACCACGAGCGTGCTGCCGGCGCGGTCGGACGCCTCGTAGGAAATCGTCTCGAGCAGCCGTTCCATCACGGTGTGCAGCCGGCGCGCGCCGATGTTCTCGGTGCGCTGGTTGACGTCGAAGGCAACCTCGGCGAGCCGGCGCACGCCGCCCGGATCGAACTCGAGCCGCACGCCCTCGGTCGCGAGCAGCGCCGCGTACTGGGTGCACAGCGAGGCGTCGGGCTCGGTCAGGATGCGGACGAAGTCCTCGACCTCGAGCGCCTGCAGCTCGACGCGGATCGGCAGCCGGCCCTGCAGCTCGGGGATCAGGTCCGACGGCTTCGACATGTGGAAGGCGCCCGACGCGATGAACAGGATGTGGTCGGTCTTCACCATGCCGTACTTGGTGTTCACCGTGCAGCCCTCGACGAGCGGCAGCAGGTCGCGCTGCACGCCCTCGCGCGACACGTCCGCGCCCACCGTCTCCTGGCGGCGCGCGATCTTGTCGAGCTCGTCGATGAAAACGATGCCGTTCTGCTCTGCATTGCGCAGCGCCTGCGCCTTGAGCTCGTCTTCGTTGACCAGCTTGGCCGCCTCCTCGTCAGTGAGCAGCTTGAACGCCTCGTTGACCTTGAGCTTGCGCGGGCGCGAGCGGTTGCCGCCGAGGTTCTGGAACATGCCCTGCAGCTGCTGCGAGAGTTCCTCCATGCCGGGCGGCGCCATGATCTCCACGCCGACCGGCAGCGCGCGCAACTCGACCTCGATTTCGCGGTCATCGAGCTGGCCCTCGCGCAGCATCTTGCGGAACCGCTGGCGCGTGTCGCCGTCGCGCGGCGGCTCTGGTTCGGCGCCGAATCCCACGGTCGCCCGCGGGCGCGGCAGCAGCGCGTCCAGCACGCGCTCCTCGGCCGCGTCCATCGCCCGGTGGCGGACTTTCTCCGTCTCGGCTTCGCGGGTCAGCTTGACCGCGACGTCCACGAGATCCTTGATGATGGAATCGACTTCGCGGCCGACGTAACCCACCTCGGTGAATTTCGTCGCTTCGACCTTGATGAACGGGGCGTTGGCGAGCCGCGCGAGCCGCCGCGCGATCTCCGTCTTGCCGACTCCGGTGGGGCCGATCATCAGGATGTTCTTCGGCGTGATCTCGGCGCGCAGCGATTCCTCGACCTGCATGCGGCGCCAGCGGTTGCGCAGCGCGATCGCGACGGCGCGCTTCGCGGCGGCCTGCCCGACGATGTGCTTGTCGAGTTCCTGGACGATTTCGCGGGGGGTCATGGAGGACATGGGAAGCGGATAGCGGATAGCGGATAGTGACTAGAGGATAGCGGATAGCGGATAGTGAAGAGGGCCAGCGGTGCTGGCCGCTCCGGTCTCGCACTATCCGCTATCCGCTATCCGCTATCCGCCTTCAAGCGTTTCGATCGTCACGTTGCGGTTCGTATAGATGCAGATGTCTGCCGCGATGCCGAGCGCCTGCTCGACGATCGCGCGTGCGTCGAGCCGGGTGTTCTGCAGCAGCGCGAGCGCGGCGGCCTGGGCGAACGCGCCTCCGGAGCCCACGGCCATCAGGTCGTGCTCCGGCTCGATGACGTCGCCGTTGCCCGAGATGATGAACGAGTGCGAGGCGTCGGCAACGCAGAGCAGGGCCTCGAGCCGCCGCAGGCTGCGGTCCGAGCGCCAGTCCTTGGCGAGCTCGATCGCGGCGCGCGTCAGGTTGCCGAACTGCTGCAGCTTGGTTTCGAAGCGTTCGAAGAGCGTGAACGCGTCGGCGGTGCCGCCCGCAAAGCCGGCGATCACCTTGCCTTCGTGCAGGCGGCGCACCTTGCGGGCGTTGCCTTTCATCACGGTGTTGCCGAGCGTCACCTGACCGTCGCCGCCCATCGCGACGCGGCCGTCGCGCCGGACGCAGAGGATCGTGGTGCCGTGCGGATCGAACGTGGACATCCTAGGGCCTCTTGCGCTTCGCCCGCGGGTGGGAAGCGTCGTAGATGCGGGCCAGGTGCTGGAAATCAAGGTGCGTGTAGACCTGGGTCGTGCTGATGTTGGCATGGCCGAGCAGTTCCTGCACGGCGCGCAGGTCGCCCGAGGACTCGAGCAGATGCGAGGCGAACGAGTGCCGGAACATGTGCGGATGCACGTGCTCGGGCAGACCCTGCAGGCGGGCCCAGTTCGCGATGCGCTTCTGCACGATCCGCGGGCCCAGCCGGCGGCCGTTCACGCCGACGAACACCGCAGTCTCGTCCACAGCGGCGAGGGCTGCGCGCTCCTGCAGCCAGCGCGCGAGCGCGGCGGCCGCCTGCCGGCCGACGGGTACGATGCGCGCCTTGCGTCCCTTGCCCATGACCCGCACCGTGCGATCGCGCAGGTCCAGGTCGGTGAGATCGAGCCCGAGAAGTTCCGCCAGTCGCAGGCCAGACGAGTAGAACAGCTCCATGATCGCCTTGTCACGCACGCCGAGGCGCTCGTCGGAGCGGAACTCCAGTAGCCGTGCCATCGTGTCTGCATCGAGCGTCGTGGGCAGGCGCTTGCGCGCCTTGGGCGCCTGCACGTCCGCCGCGGGCTCGTGCGCCAGCTCGCCCTCGCGGATCAGGAACCGGCAGAGGCTGCGCACCGCGGAGAGGCGTCGCTGGATGCTGCGAGGCGCGAGGCCGCGCCGGTGGCACTGCGCGGCAAAGCTGCGCACGTGCTGGGAGTCGAGCGCGCTCCAGGCCGTGAGGCCCTGCGCCCCGCAGTATTCGACCAGCGCCGCGAGGTCCCGCTGATAGGCGCTCGCCGTGTGCGGCGACAGTTGCCGCTCGTTGCGCAGGCCGTGCAGGAAGCGGGTCACGCCGTCGGCGAGCGCCTCGCTCATGCGCCGCGTGCGGTCAGCGCCTCGGTGACGAGTTCGCCGATCCGGACGAGGAAGTCCGTGCTCATGGTGGGCAGGTAACGCTCGGTGTCGTGACTGGCGATCGCAAGCAGGCCGAGGGCGGCGCGCTCGCCGAGCGGGATCAGCACGGTGGAGCCGACCTGGTTGCCGTCTGCGCCGAACAGGTACTCGCGCTGCGTGTCGCGGATCTGCCCGCTGCGCGGGCGCGCGGACTCGAAGAACGTCTCGAAGATCTTCAGCTCCGGGCTGCCGCGCGGCACGAGGCGCAGGTGCGGGCTCGACTGTCCATCGAGGCCGGGCACCGCCGGGTCGGTGACCAGCGTGACCCATCGCGAGGCGCCGAAATCCTCGCGCAGCGACGTCTCGAGCGCGGCGATGACCTCGGCGAAGTCGCGCGCCCGCAGCAGCCGTCGCGCCAGACGGTGCACGCGATCGGCGATCGCGTCGCTGGCCCGGCCATTCTCGATCAACTCCTGCAACTTCATTTCCAGCGCGGCGTGCTTCTCGCGCAGCACGAGCACCTGGCGCTCGACCAGCGAGACCGCCGCGCTGCCGCGCTGGTGTGGCAGCTGGAGCCTGGCGAGTGCGCCTGGATGACGCTCGAAGAAATCCGGGTGGGCGATCAAGTGCTCGGCGATCTGGTCTTCGGCGGCGCTGCCCGGCTCCACTCCGCGAATCGGCTGCTTGTTCATGCTGCTCTCCCTGGAGCGTCCGGAATGTTCACGTGGCCTTCGAAGGCCGTTTCGGCCGGGCCGGTGAGCCAGATGGGCTCGCCCGGTCCGGGCCACTGCACGATCAGTCGTCCGCCGGGCACGTCCACGCGGACTTCCTCGGCAAGGGGGCCGTGGCGCCGGCCCACCGCGACTGCGGCACACGCGCCAGTGCCGCAGGCCTGCGTTTCGCCTGCGCCGCGCTCGTAGACTCGCAGGCGCACGTGGTCGGGTGCCACGATCTCGAGGAATCCGACGTTGACCCGGCGCGGGAAGCGCGGGTGATTCTCCAACGCAGGTCCGATGCTGTCCACCGGCGCGTCGCGCACCGAGCGCACGCGGATCACGACGTGCGGATTGCCGAGAGAGACCGCGCCGAAATCCACCGGGCCGTCGGCGAGCTCGACCTGGTAGCTGGGCGCCTCGCGTTCGGCCTCGAACGGCAGCGACCGCGGATCGAAGTCCGGGACGCCCATTGCCACGGACACGAGCCCATCGGGCCGCAACATCGCATTCACGATCCCGCCGGGGCTGTCCATCGTCACCCGCGACCCGCGTGCCGGACTCCTGCTTGCGACGAAGCGCGCGATGCAGCGGGCCCCGTTGCCGCACTGCTCGACCTCCGAGCCGTCCGCGTTGAAAATCCGGTAATACACGTCGGTGCCCGACCGGCGGGGCGGCAACAGCACCAGCGCCTGGTCGAAACCGATGCCTGTGTGGCGATCGGCCAGCCGGCGCAGCGTGTCCTGCGCAGGGACTTCGCCGTGACCCGGCACGTCGAAGACGATGAAGTCGTTGCCGAGCCCATGCATCTTCGTGAAGGCGAGTCGCATCGTGCAAGAATAGCCGAAACCGCGGCTCAGTCCTGCGTCGCGCCCATTTCCTCCAGGCTCGCGGCGATGCCGGCGTCGAGGCCGGCGTAACGCGGCTCGACGCCGAGTTCCTCGCGCATGCGCCGGTTGTCCACGCGGCGGGACTCGACCAGGAACGAGAGCATTCCGGGGCTGATGCGCCCGCGTGCCTCGGCGAGTGCAATGAGCGGCGGTGGCGGCAGGCCCGCCAGTGCCGCCGTCCGCTGCATGAATTCGGTCGTGCTCGAGTGGTCGCCGTCCGTTACGTTGAAGATGCCCCGCACCCGGCGTTCGAGCGCGGCGACACAGGCGGTCACGAGGTCGTCGACGTGAATCCGGTTGCCCGGGCCCGAATCTTCGGGCCGGATCGCCGGTTCGCCGCGGCGCAAGCGATCCAGCGGCAGGCGCCCGGGGCCATAGATCCCGGGCACGCGCAGCACGATGCAACGGACGCCCCGCGTGCTGCACCACTCGTCGGCGATCCGTTCCGCGGCAGCCCGCCGGCAGCCTCGATCGCTCGAGGGCGTCACCGGGGAGGCCTCCGTGACGACCTCGCCGCCGGTGTCTCCGTAAACGCCGGTCGTGCTTACGTACAGGAACGTGCTGGGACGCGCCTCGCCGAGCGCGCCGAGAAAGCCAGCCAGCCTCGGGTCGCCGTCGGTGCCCTCGGTCGGCGGCACCAGGTACGCGATCGCCGTGCCATCGGCGACGGACAGCACGCCGGGTTCGAGCTTGCCATCGAGATCGGCACGCAGCACCTCGAGCCCTGCGGCAGACAGCCGCGTCGCGGCGGCTTCCGATCGCGCCAGCGCGATGATCCGCCACCGCGGTTGCAGGCGGCGCGCGAGGCGCAGGCCGGTGTAGCCGGCTCCGGCAATCAGGCACGTTTGATCCATGCGCCGAGAATACGCGAATCGACATCGTGGCCCGTCCGGCCTCGCCTTCGTGGCATCCTGCCGCCATGCCCCAGATCACGCTGATTCCGTCCGGCCAGAGCTTCGTTGCGGAGCACGACGAGCCCGTGCTCGCAGCCGCGCTGCGTGCCGGGCTGAACCTGCCGCACAGCTGCAAGGGCGGCCACTGCTCGTCGTGCCGCGCGCGTGTTCTCCAGGGCTCGTTCGACTACCCGGGCGCAATGCCGCCCGGCCTGACCGAGGCCGAGGCGCGCGAGGGCTACGCGTTGCTGTGCCAGGCGCGAGCGATGACGGACCTGCGAGTCGAGACGCGCGAGATCCGGCCTGCTCCCGACGTCGAGGTGAAGAGCCTGCCATGCCGCATCGAACGGATGGACCGCGTCGCCGACGACGTCATGGCGGTGTTCCTGCGCTTGCCGGCGGTCGAGGAATTGCACTTCCGGCCGGGGCAGTATCTCGACGTGATGCTGTCGGAAGGCCGCCGCCGCAGCTTCTCGATCGCGAGCGCGCCCGCGGACGGCCGTTTCCTCGAGCTTCACGTGCGGCGCGCCTCGACCAGCGGGTTCACCGGACAACTCTTCGACAGCCTCCGCGCCGGCACGTTGTTGCGCATCGAGGGACCCCTCGGCCAGTTCTGGTTGCGCACCGACTCACCGCGCCCGCCGCTGATGGTCGGCGGCGGTACCGGCTACGCTCCGCTGCGGGCCATGCTGCGGCAATTGATCGCGACCGGCGATCGCCGACCGGTCACGCTGTACTGGGGCGGCCGGTCCGAGGCCGATCTCTACGAGCACGCGTGGCTGACCCAGCTCGAGCACGAACGTCCCGGATTCGCCTACCGTCCGGTGCTGTCGGGCCCGGAGTCGCCCGATGCGACCGGCTGGGCTGTGCGGCGCGGCCTCGTTCATGAGGCCGTGCTCGCGGACCACCCGGATCTCGCCGGGTTCGACGTCTACGCGAGCGGGCCGCCGGCGATGATCGAGGCGATTCGGACCGAGTTCGCCAGGCACGGCCTGCCGCGCGAGCAACTCTTTTTCGACTCCTTCGATTACGCGCCGGACACGCTCTCGAGAATGCAGAGCGCGGCCGCCGCGCGCTGACGCAGCGGCCTCAGCGGCGCCGTAAGCGCACGCGGGGCAGGTTCGGCCGCCGGCCGACCGACTGGGTCACCGACTGGCGCAGGCACTGCATCGCGCGCTCGCGCTCGCCCATCTGCTCGAGCAGGTCGGCCAGGATCAGGCTGCTCTCCGCACTCGGGCGCCGCGCCAGGCTCGCTTCGAGATAACTGCGTGCCTTGCCGAACAGCTCGGCACGCAGGCACAGGCGCGCGCAACTCGCGAGCAGGTCCGGGTCCTCGGGGCGCTTGCGCAGCCAGGTTTCCGCGCGGTCGAGCGGGGGCAGCGGATCGGGCAGCACTAGATCGCCGTATGCGCGAACGGCGGCGGTATCGCCGGTCTCGTCGATCAACTCGCGCAGCACGCGTTCCGCGCCCGGGTGATCCTGGCAGGCCATTGCTGCACGCGCGTAGGTGATGATCGATTGCGGCAGCTTGCGAACCGCTCGCGGCAGGTCGGACCAGGCCTTCTCGAGCTGGGACGGGTCGGCGCGCTCGCCCGCGGCACGAATCTCTTCGAGCCGCACCTGCGCGAGCAGTTCGTTGACCTTTTCCTCCGGCAGCTCCTTTGCGCTGAGCAGCCGCGGCCCGAGCGCCCGCAGCTGCTCGCTGCGACCGAGCTTCTGGCACAGCCGCGCCATCAGCTCGAGGCCACGCGAATTCAAGTCGCCCGAGGCATCGAGCTGCTCGAGCGTCTGGAGCGCGGCCTCGTCCTGGCCGCGGCGCATCTGCATCTCCGACAGCGTCACCAGCGCAGCCGCACGGGCTTCGGGCGCATCCTCCTGCGCCCGGGACAACCACTCGTCGCGACGATCGGTCGCGTCGAGCAGGTCGGCGGCACGGGCCGCGACCAGGTAGTTGGCGGCAGGGGAGTCGGCGTCCGGCGCGGCGCGGCTCAGCAGGTCCTCGGCGCTCTTCCACTGGCCGGCGGCGAGCTCGATCAGGCCGCGCTGGGTGTCGTCCCGGGCCCGGCGCCGGCGGCGCTCGGCGCGCAGCTGCGCGATGCGCCGGCGCGAAGCGAAGGCCCGGCTCACGCCGCCCGCGAGCAGGTATCCGCCAGCGAGGAGCAGCACGAACACCGGCAGCGTGGTCTCGAGCAGCGACCGGCCGACGCGGATCGCGACGTAGCCCGGGTCCGCGAGCAGCAGGTGCGCCAGCAGCCCGCCGCCGACCAGAGCCAGCGCGACGATCGCGGCTCCCTTCATGGCGCGTTCGGGCTGCCCCGGATGACGCCTTGCAGCAGCCGCCCAGCCGCACCGATCTCCGGCAGGACCGGATCGATGCTGATGGCGCCGAGGCTCTCGATCTCAGCCAGCGCCGCGGTCACCTCCGGGCTCGAGGGATCGAAGTACTGCTCGATCCAGGTGCCGGCCGCTCGCAGCGACTGCGAGTAGGCCGCGCCGTCGGGCTGCATGGCCGCGATGCGCGCCGCGAACAACAGCAGTTCGAGGTGCTGCCGCCGCAGTGATTCCTCTTCCTTCGTGACCAGCCGTGCCGTGGCGGGCTCGATGCGTCGCAATGAGATCAGGTCGCGCGCCGCCATCTTGAGTCGCTCCCAGGCCTGCTCGAGCCGGCCGAGTTCCGCGGGCTCGGCCTGGGTCCGGCGGACCTGCGAGACCGGCATGCCGATCACGGGCAGCGCGGGCACGGCATCCTCGAGCGCGGTGATCCGCGCCAGCACCCGGGCCAGGTCCGTCTGCACCACGGCCCGCAGCGCCGTGATTTCTCCGCCCAGCGCCGTGCGAACTTCGCGCACGGCCGGGTCGTTGATCGTCGCGAGCCGCGCATCCGCCGACTCCATCGCGACGATCGCCGTGTTCACGTCGCCCTCGAGCTTCAGGCGCCGCTCCGCCAGCTCCAGCAGGTAGAGCGCTTCTGCGCGCACCCACGCGCGTTGTGGAGCCTCGGTGCGGGCGCGCAGTTCCTCGACGCTCTGGCCGAGCTCGACCACCTGCGCGGGCACCTCGCGCAGTCCGCGCAACTCGCTGCGCCAGGTGCTCTGGCTCGACCCGAGCTGCTGCGCGAGCGCCTGCAGGCTGGCGTCGAGGCGATCCTGGGTCACGCGGAGTTCCGTGACCTGCTGCCGAAGGTGATCGATGCGCCCGTCGAACTGCCCGAAACGCCAGTGAGCGTAGACGGCGAGCAGCAGGCCGATCACCACGAGCGCGACCAGCATCGGGCTCACGCCCTGGCCGGTGCGTCGCGACCTGACGTCGGTGGTGAGGGATTCGATCTCGGCGGACATAGCCTGGATGATCGTATCACGCTCCGCCGGAGTCGCTCTCGCACCCCGAATGCTTCGCCAGCGCGGCAAACATCGCGCCGTCCTCGGCACTCGGCGCAACGATCAGCGGACCCCGCCAGCCGAGATTGCGGGCCGACGCTGCCACGCGTTCGCCGGGCACCAGCAGGGCGGCATCGCGCAGCCGCGGCAAATGAGCGTCGGGCGCTGCGTCGAGCAGCGCACCGAGCACCTCACCGCTCGTGACGGCGACGATCAATCGCGTGCGGCCGCTTGCGCTGCGCAGCGCCGCGAGTGCCGCCGGATCCGCTGCCGCGGGTCGCCGCCGGTACACTTCGCAGAGCACGAGCTCTGCGCCGCGGCGGGCCAGTTCGTCGCGCAACAGGGTGCGGCCTCCGGCGCCCTTCACGATCAAGATGCTCTGGCCGCGCAGGTCGGCGAATGGCCCGAGCGCGAGCAGGCCCTCGGAATCCGACGCGCCCTGCGGCACGGCATCGACACGGATGCCCTGCTCATCGAGCGCCCGCGCCGTGGCACGACCAATTGCGGCGACGCGCGTACGAGCAGGGCGTGGCAGTTGCGGCAACGACCACTCCACCGCATTGGCGCTGGTGTAGACCGTCCAGTCGAAATCATCCGGTACCAGCGCGGCCCGGCTCGCCGCGTCGAGCTCGATCGGCTCGATCTCGATCGCCGGCAGCAGGATTGCATCGGCGCCGGCGTCGCGCAGCATCGCGACGAACGGTCCCGCCTGGCGCGCGGGGCGCGTCACTACGACGGTGAGCCCCTCGAGCGCGGGCGTCACGATGCCGCGGCGGCCTCGTTGCGGAGTCGATCGAGCAGCGTCCCTGCGCCCGCCGCCTGCATCCGGGTTGCGAGTCGCCGTCCGAGAGCCTCGGTGTCGGCCGGGCCGCCGCGCTCCACGTCGCGATAGACCTCGCAGCCGTCCGGCGAACCGACGAAACCGTGCACGACAAGCGACTCGCCGACGAGTGCCGCGTGCGCCGCGATCGGCGAGTGGCAGCTGCCGCCCAGCGTCTGCGCAAAGGCCCGCTCTGCCTTCAGTCGCACGAACGAAGGTTCGTGATGCAGCGCGACCAGCGCCGCACGGCTGGTCGCATCGTCCTCGCGGCACTCGATGCCGATCACGCCCTGGCCGACCGCGGGCAGCGAGAGCTCGAGGCCCAGCACCTGGGTGATGCGGCTGCCGAGGCCGAGGCGCTCGAGTCCCGCGCAGGCGAGCAGGATGGCGTCGAGTTCGCCCTCCGCGAGTCTGCGCAACCGCGTGTCCACGTTGCCGCGCAACAGCTCGAGCCTGAGGTCCGGCCGCGCATGCCTCAGCTGTGCCTGGCGCCGCGGGCTCGACGTGCCGACGCGCGCGCCCTGCGGCAGGTCGGCAAAACGCGGATGGCGCAGCGACAGGAACGCGTCGTGCGGATTGGCGCGCGGCAGCACCGCGGTGATGCAGAACCCGGGCGGCAGCTCGCTCGGCACGTCCTTCATCGAGTGCACGGCGATGTCGGCGCGACCTTCCTGCATGGCGACTTCGAGTTCCTTGACGAACAGGCCCTTGCCGCCGACTTCCGCGAGCGCGCGGTCCTGCACGCGGTCGCCCTGCGTGCTCATCGGCACGAGCTCCACGGGCAGGTCAGGATGCGCGGCCCGCAGCAGCGCGGCGACGTGCTCGGCCTGCCAGAGCGCGAGCTGGCTGCGGCGGGTGGCGATGCGGAGCGGCTTGGGCAAGGCGATCTCCATGACCTGTGATTCAGCGATTGTGATCCGTGACGGCGTTCAACTCGGCTTCGAAGCGGAACAGCGCGACGAGCAGGCCGAGCACGATCGGTCCGACGAACAGGCCGATGAAGCCGAAAGCCGCGAGACCGCCCATGACGCCGACAAACACGGCCAGGGTCGGCACCTCGGCGCGCCCCGAAATCAGCAGCGGGCGCAGCAAATTATCTACGAGGCTGACGACGACCGCACCCCAGACGGCGAGGAAGATCGCGTAGCCGTGATGACCCTGGATCGCCAGCAGGAGCGCGGCGGGAACCCAGAGCAGGGCGGGCCCGACCATCGGGATCAGCGCCAGGATCACGCCGAGCACGCCGAAGACGAGCGGCGAGGGCAGGCCGGCGATCCAGAAACCCACGCCGAGCAGTGCGCCCTGCGCCAGGGCAGTGAGCCCGATCCCGAGGAACACGGCGCGGGTCACGTCCGACAGGTGCTGCCACAGCAGCGTGCGTCGGCGCTGCTCGATCGGCAGCATGCGCACCACCTGCCGCGCGAGCGCCGGCCCGTCGCGGAGCACGAAGAACAGCACGAACAGCATCACGACGAAGCTCACGGCCGTGCCGAGCGCGCTCATCACCACGGACCCGCCCGACTTCATCAACACCTGCAGCAAGCGCTGCAGCCCTTCGGTAAACCAGCCCTGCAACTGCGCGAGCGAGACGCTCGTATTGGCATCGAGCCAGGCGAGGCTGCTGTCGAGCCAGGGCAAGCTCGACAGGTCGATTTCCGTGCCCTTGCTGATCTCGGGCACGCGACGCTCGAGGCGCCGCAGCAGTTGCGCTGCCTGGGTTGCGACAGCGGCCCCCGCGGCGAGCACCGGCAGGATGAACAGCAGGACCGTCAACGCCGTCGTGATCGAACTCGCGAGCTGCGTGCGGCCGCCGAGACGCTGGGTCAGGCGCAGATTCCAGGGCGCGAGCAACGCGCCGAGCAGCAGCGCCCAGAGCAGCGGCTGCCACAACGGCGTCACGATGCGCCAGACGAGATAGCACAGGACGGCGAGCAGCAGCAGTCCGCCGAGCCGCACGTAGAGCCGGCGCTCGCCCGGGCCGGTGCCGTCCTTCAGCGTAATCGTCGACTCGCCGACGTCGTCCTGCATCCGGCTCATTCAGTGCCCGCTCCTCAATTGTCGCAGCGCTTCCGCGGCGTGTCGCCTGCTCACGGGCAGGACTTCCTCGCAGTCCTTCAGGCGCACGGAATAATGGCCATCGGCGCCGCGTTCCACCGCCGACACATGGCGCATCGCCACCAGCGAATTGCGGTGGATCCGCACGAACTCCGGCAGGAACTCCGTGGCCAGCGAGCGCAGCGATTCGTCGATCAGGTCCCGGCCGCCGCGGTGGCGCACGGTGACGTACTTCTGGCCCGCCGCAAAGTAGTAGATGTCCTCGACCGGGATCAGCCGCAGCTGCTCGCCGAGCCGGGCGCAGATCTGGGCGCGCCGGCGACCGAGCTGGGATTGTTCGGCGAGCCGCAGCAGCTGCGGCGCGGCGACCCGCGCGGCGTGACGGATCGCGCGCGCGAGCTTCTCCTGGCGCACGGGTTTCAGCAGGTAGCCCACGGCCTGGGTTTCGAAGGCCTCGAGCGCGTGCTGGTCGTAGGCCGTCGTGAAAATCACGGCGGGCGGCTCCTCGAGCGCGTTGAGGTGCCGGGCCGCCTCGATGCCGTCCATGCCGGGCATGCGGATGTCGAGCAGCACGACGTCGGGGGCCAGCTTGGCGCAAAGCTCGAGCGCTTCGTGGCCGCTGCCGGCTTCACCGACCACGGCGACTTCATCGATCGCGTCGAGCAGGCGACGCAGTCGGTCCCTCGCTGGCGGCTCGTCATCGACGATCAGCGTGCGGATGGCGTCCGGGGAGGTCGGTTCGTCCGTCATGGGCAGGCCGGCATTCTCCGCGGCCCGCCCGGTGCTGTCACCACGATTCGCGGTTGCCCCCCGACGGACCCGCCACGAGGGGGAAGCGAATCTTCACCCGGTAGGTCGTCGAGCCTTCGTCCACTTCGACGGAGGCCTGGCCCGGAAACGCGAGATCGAGCCTCTGGCGGATATTGTCGAGCGCCATGCGGTTGCCGGCGCGCACCGCGCGCGCAGTGGCCGACAGCGGGTTCGAGACCTCGATGGTCGCGATCCCGCCCTCCGCGTGGCCCTCGATCATGACCGTGCCGCCTTCGGGCAGCGGTTCGATGCCGTGGCCGATCGCGTTCTCGAGCAGGGGCTGCAGCAACAGGCTCGGCACGATGGCTTCCGCCGGCAGGTCGCCGACCTTCCAGCGCACCTGCAGCCGATCACCGAGGCGCAATTGCTCGATGCGCTGGTAGATGCGCGCGACCTCGAGTTCCTCGCGCAGCGTGATCTGGGCCCGGGCCTCGCTCAGGCTGACCCGGAACAGGTCGGAAAGGTCCTCGATGGCTTCCTCGGCGCGCGCCGGATCGGAGCGCGTCAGCGCGGCGATCGTGTTCATGCTGTTGAACAGGAAATGCGGGCGAATGCGCGCCTGCAGCGCCCGGATGCGCGAGCGGGCCTCGAGCTCCACGCTCCGGCGCCACTGGTGGGCAACGTAGAAATAGCGCAGGGCCAGAGCCCCGACGATCGCGGCGATCACCAGCGTGGGCAGCAGGAACGCCCAGTGCTGTGTCGGGAATAGCGAGGAAGGCACGCCGAGTCGATGGGCCCACAAGCGACCGAACCAGAACACCAGTTCGGAGACCAGGGCCACCGTGCCCAGCACCAGCCCGAGCGCGCCGACGACCGCCCTGCGCAGCGGCTGCTTGGCAAGCCAGGGCCGTGCCCGGCACAAGACAGCTGCGCAGAGCAGGCCGGCCCAGAACAGGTACGCGGACGTGCGGGCGAGGTCGCTCCAGAACGACGCCTCCGCCAGCGGCTGGCGTGCCAGCGACAGGACGAAGGCGAGCAGTGCGGCGCTCAGCACGATGGCCAGCACGGCCCGTGCTTCGCAGAAATCGGGCAGGAAGAACCCTTGCCCGCTTCCGGCGGCCGCCGGCTCCGGCGGCTGCGCGCTCATGGACGGGTCGGGTCCGCGTCCGGCGGATCGGCTGCTGCGAACATCGAGTCCTTCAGCCGGAAAATCGTCGAGATGTCCTCGTCGCCGTGACCCTGTTCGATGAGCTTCCGGTAATGCAGCAGCGTCATCTCGACCACCGGCAACAGCACGCCGTGGCGCGCCGCCATGTCGTGGCAGATGCGCAGGTCCTTCTCGTGCAGCCGCACCCGGAAACCCGGCGGATACTCATTGCGCACCATGTTCGGAGCGCGGTGCACGAAATACCAGCTCGACCCCGCGCCCTTCCCGAGCGTCTCGATCAGCGCCTCGAGCGGCAGGCCCTCCGCCTTCGCGAAGGCCATGGCTTCCGCGACGGCCTGGATGATGCCCGCGCACATGATCTGGTTGGTGGCCTTTGCAGCCTGGCCGGATCCGCTCGGCCCGAAATGCGTCACGGTGCGGCCCATGGCTTCGAGTACCGGGCGCGCCCGGTCGAGCGCAGCGGCCGGTCCGCCCACCATGATCGCGAGTGTGCCGTCCCGCGCGCCTTCGACGCCGCCGCTGACCGGCGCGTCGAGGAACTCGACGCCACGCGCCGACAGCCTGCGGCTCGCCGCGCGCGCCGTGCCCGCGCTTACCGTGGAGCAGTCGATCACGATCGATCCCGGTCGCAGGGATCCGGCGATCGCATCGATCAGTTCGAGCACGTCCGCATCCGCCGAGACGCACAGCACGACCACGTCGCACCGCCCGGCGAGTTCGGCTGGGTTCGCTGCGGCGGCCACGCCGAGCTCGCCCGCAAGCTCCGCGGCTCGCGCCGGCGACCGATTCCAAATGGTGAGCAGCAAGCCTGCCCGGTGCAGGTTGCGAGCCATACCGCGCCCCATGGCGCCGAGACCGATGAATCCGACGGTCACGCCCACGTCACGGGCCGCTGCAGAACTCGTCCACCAGCCGCTTGGCGTCCGCTCGGGCGGCGTCGATCTCCGCGTCCGACAAATAGCGCCGTTCGCCCTCGGCCGTGCCGGGTTCGTACAGTCGGCGGGCGGTGAGGTAGGACTCGTAGCGCTGGCGGGCATCCTGGCAGCGCTTGGTGCGATCCTCTGCGGACAATTCTCGCGCCTTCTGCGCGTCGGCCGACTTGGCAGTCGCCGCCGCCGCCGCTGCGTCCGCGCCCGCGATCTGCTTCATCTCTTCGTCAAGGCGCCGCTGAGCCTCCGCCGGATCGGTGGTCGAAGTCTTCACCCCGATTCGTTCCGCCGGGAGCGACTGGGGCTTGTCGGTATAGATCGGCCGACCCTGGGAGTCGGTGGTTCGGTAGACCTCGCTGGCCTGGGTGCCCATGCCGAGCAGCAGCAGCCCCGCGACCATCACTGTCGATTTCATTCGAGCGGCCTCCATTGCAACGGCCCGAGTCTATCAGGGCGGGCCGGGATATCCGCTGCAAGGGGCTGGGGCGCCGCCTGAACTGAGACGGGAGCCGCACACGGCCGGACACCGCGCGCCAAAAAAAGCGGACGCCGAGGCGTCCGCAAGCGGGGGAGAGGGCGACCGGACCAGGCACCGGCCGCCCCCGACAGACTCGGTCAGTTGTAGGCGCGCTCGCCGTGCGACACGGTGTCGAGGCCCTGGCGCTCCTGGTCCTCGGCGACCCGCAGGCCGATCACCAGGTCGACGATCTTGAACGCGACCGCAGCCACGACGCCGGACCACACGAGGCTCACCACGACACCCCACAGCTGCGCCTTGAACTGGGTGGCGATCGAGTACTCGCCCACGGCATTGGCGACGTAGTCGTAGACGCCGGTGCCGCCCAGCCACGGGGCGCAGAACACGGCCGTCAGCAGCGCGCCGATGATGCCGCCGACGCAGTGCACGCCGAAGACGTCCAGCGAATCGTCGTAGCCGAGCTTCTGCTTGAGTCCCGCGACCGCCCACAAGCAGATCAGGCCGGCGGTCAGGCCGATCGCGATCGCGCCCATCGGCCCCACCCAGCCGCAGGCCGGCGTGATGGCGACCAGGCCGGCGACCGCACCCGAGGCCGCGCCGAGCATCGTCGGGGTGCCGCGGTGAATCCATTCCGCGAACGACCAGGCGAGCGCCGCAGCCGCGGTCGCCAGGATCGTGTTGGCGAACACCATGCCCGCAAAGCCGTTGGCCTCGAGGCCGGAGCCGACGTTGAAGCCGAACCAGCCGACCCACAGCAGCGAAGCGCCGATCATCACCATCGCCACGTTGTGGGGCTGCATGGCGGTCGTGCCGTAGCCGATGCGCTTGCCGATCATGATCGCGCCGACCAGGCCCGCGATGCCGGCGTTGATGTGCACTACCGTGCCGCCCGCGAAGTCGAGCGCGCCCTTCTGGAACAGGAAGCCTGCGCTCCCGGTGGCCGCAGCGCCGGCCGCGGCGTCGGTATAAGCGTCCGGGCCGGCCCAGAACCACACCATGTGCGCGATCGGCAGGTAGGCGAACGTGAACCACAGCACCGTGAACATCAGCACCGCGCCGAACTTGATGCGTTCAGCGAACGCGCCGACGATCAGCGCCGGCGTGATGCAGGCGAACGTCAGCTGAAAGACGAAGTAGACGAACTCGGGGACGTACACGCCCTTGCTGAAGGTCGCCGCGAGCGAGTCGGTGGCCATGCCTTGCATGAAGAGCCGGTCGAACCCGCCGATGAAGGCGTTGCCCGAGGTGAACGCGAGGCTGTAGCCGTAGATGGCCCAGAGCAGGGACACCGTGCAGAAGATCATGAAGACCTGCATCAACAGCGACAGCACGTTCTTCGAGCGGGCCATGCCGCCGTAGAAGAGCGCGAGGCCCGGGATCGTCATCAGGATGACGAGCACGGTCGCGGTCAGCAGCCACGCAGTGTCGCCCTTGTCGGGGACAGGGGCGTCCTGCGCGTGCCCCAACGCGGGGGCGAGCAATGGGAGCAGCGCCAGCGCATAGCGCAGGATGCCGGTGATGCCTGGGAGTCTGGAACGAGTCACTGTACTTCTCCTGGTGCTCTCTGGGAACGGGAAATCCTGCGGCGGGGCCTAGACGGCCTCGGCGCCGCTCTCGCCGGTGCGGATCCGCACGGCCTGCTGAAGCTGGGTAACGAAGATCTTGCCGTCGCCGATCTTCCCGGTGCGGGCGACGTTGGTGATCGCCTCGATCACCTGCTCGACGACGGTGTCGTCCACCGCGATCTCGATCTTCGACTTGGGGAGGAAATCGACGCGGTATTCGGCGCCGCGGTAGATCTCGGTGTGGCCGCGCTGCCGGCCGAAACCCTGCACCTCGGTCACCGTGACGCCCTGCACGCCGATGTCGGCAATAGCCTGCCGCACGTCATCGAGCTTGAACGGCTTGATGATGGCGGTGATGAGCTTCATCGGGCGGTCTCCCCACGGGGTTCTGCGATTGGTTCGCGAACCCTCGATGCAGGAAGCGTGCCATCCGCCGAAAACCGCACGTTGGCGCAACCTGGGGTCGATCCCGTGCGCGCACCGCACCAAGATGGAGCGGTGCCGGCCGCCGCACGCCTCACCGCGGAGCGTGCCTCGGTCGCCGGGTGCTGAATCGGGCACCACGACTGATCGCGCACCCCAAGCCGCCACCTCTTACACTATCCGCTATCCGCTATCCGCTATCCGCTATCCGCCCCACCATGCCCTTCGACCCCAGACTCATCGATGACCTCGCCCGCCGCCTTGCCGGATCGGTTCCCGAAAGCGTCATGGCGCTGCGGCGCGACCTCGAGCAGAACTTCAAGGGTGTGCTGCAGTCGCAGCTCGCGAAACTCGACCTGGTCACGCGGGAGGAGTTCGACGTGCAGGCGTCGGTGCTCAAACGCACGCGCGAGAAGCTCGCCGCCCTCGAGCAGCGGCTCGCACAGCTGGAAGGCCAGGGCCAGTAACCCCCGTCGTCAGTCGAGCAGCCGCGGGCCCGCGTCCACGGCGATGAAGATTCCCATCACCACGAGCAGCACGCCGAAGGCCCTGCGCAACGTTGCCTGCGGCAGGCGTCGACCAAGACGGTGCCCGGCAAAGCTGCCGACGATACCGACGGCGGCGACGGCCAGCAGCACCGGCCAGTCGAGGTCGAGCCCCTGGGCGTCGAGCACGCGCAGGTATTTCGCGAAGCCGGTGAAGGAATTCAGCGTGATCACGGCGAGGCTGGTCCCGACGGCACTCGCCATCGGCACGCCCGCGAGCAGCACCAGCGCCGGCACGATCAGGAATCCGCCGCCCACGCCGACGAGGCCGCTCAATAATCCCACTGCGCTGCCGCCGGCGACCACGGTGATCCGCCGGGCCTCGTGGTCAGGACGGCTGGTGACGCCAGCCCGCAGCATGCGCCAGGCAGCCGCGAGCATCACGCCCGCGAACAGTGTGAGCTGCGCTGCCCCTGGCACCCAGTGCGCCAGCCACGCGCCGAGCCACGCGCCGGCCATGCCCGGCAGGCCGAACCACGCCACGTTGCGCCAGTCGACCTGGCGGTGGAGCGCGTAAGGCACGCAGGCCGCCGCGGCGATCAGTCCGACGACCAGCAGCGAGCCACCGATCGCGAGCTTCTCGGGCTGGCCGACGAGGTAGTGCAGCACCGGCACGGTCAGGATCGAACCGCCGGAGCCCAGCAGCCCTAAGCTGAGCCCGATCGCCAGCGCGCCGAGCAATGCCAGCAGCATGACGTGGGGTCCCGCGCGTCAGTCTTCGCAACGGGCGCCGGCCGCACCCGGCTCGTCGCGGGATCGGCGGGTCGGGTCGGCGGCGCAGTAGACGTCCTGCAGCAGCGCCATGACGCGGATCACCGGGCCGTCGGGCAACGAGTAGTAGATCGTCTGCGCCTCGCGGCGCGTGTCCACCAGTCCCGACTCACGCAGCAGCGCGAGGTGTTGCGACAACGCCGATTGGCTCAGCTCGACGCGCTGGTTGAGTTCACCGACCGACAAGGGTCCCTCGAGCAGGTTGCAGAGGATATGCAGGCGCTGCTCGTTTCCAAGCGCCTTGAGCAGCTGGGCGGCCTCCGCGAGGTGCGTCTGCATCTGGTCCGGATCGAGCTCGACCGTGTCCGTGGAACTGGAATTGCGCCGGACGGCGGGGGGCATGGGAATGTTCTCCGTGGCTGGCGGCAATTGTATTTCAGGCTTGACTAATTTAGCAACAACTAATATTCTGCGCCTCCACGCACCGGACCGGAACCCGCGATGCAACCCAGCGTCACGCCGATCTTCCACAAGCCCACCAGCACGTGGTCCTACGTCGTCGCCGACCCGGTCACGCGCGAGGCGGCCGTCATCGACCCGGTGCTGGACTACGACTGGCGGTCCGCGCGCACCGGCACGGCCTCGGCCGACGAGATCCTGGCCTGCCTCGAGTCGACTGGCCTGAGCCTGCGCTGGATCCTCGAGACCCACGCGCACGCCGACCACCTGTCCGCGGCACCCCACCTCAAGGCACGCGCCGGCGGCCAGATCGCGATCGGCCAGGGAATCCGCCAGGTACAGGCTACGTTCAAGCGCCTGTTCGGCCTGGGTGACGAGTTCCAGACGGACGGCCGCCAGTTCGACCGGCTGCTGGCCGACGGCGAGACAGTCGAAGTCGGCCGGATCGCAGGCCGCGTCATCGCGACGCCGGGCCACACCAGCGACAGCGTTTCGTACCTGTTTGGCGACGCGTTGTTCGTGGGCGATACGGTGTTCATGCCCGACGGCGGTTCGGCGCGCTGCGACTTCCCGGGCGGCGACGCCGCGGAACTGTACCGATCGATCCGGCGCCTCTATGACTTGCCCGAGGCCACGCGCGTGTTCGTCTGCCACGATTACTCGCCCGGCGGCCGCGACGTTCGCTGCGAAACGACGATCGGCGAGCAGCGCTCCGCCAATATCCACGTCCGGGCGGATACGCCCGAGGCGGAGTTCGTGGCGATGCGCCGCACCCGCGACGCGACGCTCGACGTTCCCAACCTGATCATTCCGTCGGTGCAGGTCAACATCCGCGCCGGCTTCCTGCCGCCTCCCGAGTCCGATGGCGTGAGCTACCTGAAGGTGCCGCTCAACGTCATCGGCCGTCCGCTGCCGACCTCCCATTCCTGATCCATCACTACGGTCACCGCAAATGCATCACGACAAAAGCGTCACCGACGCCACGCCGGAGCAGGTTCACGCCTGGCTCGCCAACGGCGAGATCCTGCTCGTCGACGTCCGCGAAGCGAACGAGTATGCGTTCGAGCGTATCCACGGCGCGCTGCTCTACCCGTTGTCCACGTTCGATCCGAAGGCACTGCCAACCGAAGGTCGCAAGCTCGTCCTGCAGTGCGGCTCGGGCAAGCGCTCGACGATGGCCGCGCACAAGCTGCAGGCCGCCGGCCACGGGCACCTCACGCACCTCGCGGGCGGTATCCAGGCCTGGAAGGCGGCCGGGCTGCCGGTGATCCGCATCGACCCGCAGACCGGCCGTGTCGTCGACGACGGCCGGCGCTGAGACCCGCAACGGAGATCCACGTAGATGAGCATCGACCGAATCGTGCTGGCGTTCGCCGGCTTGATGATCCTCGCCAGCCTGCTGCTGGGCCTGTACGTCAGTCCGAACTGGTTCTGGTTCACGGCCTTCGTCGGCGCCAACTTGTTCCAGTCGGCCTTCACGGGCTTCTGCCCGCTCGCACTGATCCTGAAGCGGCTCGGCGTCCGGCCCGGCGCGGCGTTCTGATTCGCGAGGAGATCCCGATGACGCGACCCCGGCTCGAGCTGCGTGTATTCGCGGCGATGACGCTGCTGGCGGGCACGCTATCCGTGCCCGCCGCGTGGCCTGCGGCCGCGAAACCTCCTGCGGAACAGGCGCCCCTCGAGACGCTGCTCGTTGCAGCCGAATCCACGCCCACCGAAAGGCTGCTCGACGGCACGGTCGAGGCGGTGAACCAGGCCACGGTCTCGGCGCAGACCGCCGGCCGCGTGACCGAGGTCCTGTTCGACGTCAACGATGTGGTGCCGGCCGGCGCGCTGATCGTCCGCATCCGCAGCACTGAACAGGTGGCCGGGCTGTCCCAGGCGGAGGCCGCGCTCAAGGAGGCGACGGCGCGCGAGGCCGAGGCGCAGACCCGTTACGAACGCATCCGTGACATGTACCAGCGCCGCGTCGTCGCCAAGGCGACGTTCGACGAGGCGAGCGCCGGGCGCGACGCGGCCGTCGCGCGGCTCGTGGCGGCCCGGGCGGGGCTCGACGCCGCGCGCGAGGGCGTCTCGTACACTGAGATCCGCGCGCCCTATGGCGGTGTCGTCACCCAGAAGCACGTTCGAGTCGGCGAGGTCGTCGCCCCTGGCACGCCGCTGATGACCGGTGCGTCACTCGACGCGCTGCGCGTCGTCGTGGACGTGCCGCAGAGCGTGATCGAGCAGGTGCGCCAGGTGCGCAAGGCGGCCGTCTACGTCGACGGCCAGCGCGTCGCGACGACGAGCCTGACGCTGTTTCCGGCGGCCCAGTCGGAGTCGAACACGTTTCGCGCCCGCTTCGACCTGCCCGCGGGTCTGCAAGGACTCGCGCCCGGCATGTTCGCCAAGGTCGGCCTCGTGCTCGGCGAGGCCGAGCGGCTGCTCGTGCCACGCAAGGCGATCGTCGAGCGCAGCGAGATGCGCGCCGTGTACGTCGTCTCGCCCGACGCGCGGCCGTCCCTGCGGCAGGTGCGTCTCGGCCACGTGCGCGGCGATCGCGTCGAGATTCTCGCCGGGCTCGTGGCTGGCGAGCGGATTGCGCTCGATCCGGCCGCGGCCGGCCTGAGGGCCCGGCAGCCGGCGCCGCAGCATGACTGAGAAGCTCGGCATCAGCGGGCGCCTCGCGCGGCTGTTCCTCGACAGCGAGCTCACGCCGCTGCTCGGGCTCGCGGCGCTGCTGCTCGGGCTGTTCGCGGTCGCAGTCACGCCGCGCGAGGAGGAGCCGCAGATCAACGTGACGATGGCGAACGTCATCGTGCCGTTCCCGGGCGCCGGCTCGGAGCAGGTCGAGAGCCTCGTCACCACGCCGATGGAGCGGGTGCTCGCCGAGATCTCCGGCGTGAAGCACATCCACTCGGTGTCGCGTCCGGGCGCCGCGGTGATCACGGTGCAGTTCGAGGTCGGCGAGGACCGCACCGACGCGATCGTGCGGCTCTACAACGCGATCTATTCCAACCAGGACTGGCGGCCGGCCGGTGTCGGCATCCTGCCCCCGCTGGTGCGGCCCAAGGGCATCGATGACGTACCGGTGCTGAGCCTGACGCTGTGGACCCGCGACCCGGATCGCGGCGCCCACGAGCTGCGCCAGGTCGCGCACGCAATCGAGGCGGAAATCCAGCGCGTCCCGGGGACGCGCAACGTCTACACGATCGGCGGTCCCGACCAGACGGTGCACGTGACGCTCGATCCGCAGCGACTCGCCGGCCACGGGCTGACTGTCAACGAGCTGATCGGTTCGCTGCAGGCCGCGAACGTCGTGCAGCACGCGGGTGCCTCGGTCGCCGACGGCGCCAGCGTTCCGGTGCAGGCCGGCGAGTTCCTCGCCGACCGCGACGAGGTCGCGCAGCTCGTCGTGGCGGTCCACGACGGCCGGCCGGTCTATTTGCAGGACGTGGCCGAGGTGCGTGCCGGGCCCGACCAGCCCGAGCAGTACGTGATCTTTGGTGCCGGCCCGGCGGCGGCGCAGCGGGGCGTCGATCTCGAGGGCACGGCGCCGGCCGTGACCATCGCGGTTTCGAAGAAGCCCGGCGAGAACGCGATCGACGTGACCCGTTCGGTGCTCGAACGGATCGAGATGCTGCGCGGCACGTTCATCCCGGACGGCGTCGAGGTCACCGTCACACGCGACTACGGCGAGACGGCGAACGACAAGGCGCAGAAACTGATCCAGAAGCTGATGTTCGCGACGGCCTCGGTGGTGCTGCTGGTCTGGCTGACCGTCGGCTGGCGCGAGGCCGTCGTGGTCGGCGCCGCGGTGATCATCACGCTCGCGGCGACGCTGTTCGCGTCCTGGGGCTGGGGATTCACGATCAACCGGGTGTCGCTGTTCGCGCTGATCTTCTCGATCGGCATCCTGGTGGACGACGCGATCGTCGTCGTCGAGAACATCAACCGCCACATGAGCCTGAGCAGCGACACCCTCGGCGAGCTGATCCCGCGCGCCGTCGACGAAGTCGGCGGGCCGACGATCCTCGCGACGTTCACGGTGATCGCGGCGCTGCTGCCGATGGCGTTCGTCTCGGGACTGATGGGGCCGTACATGAGCCCGATCCCGATCAACGCCAGCATGGGCATGCTGATCTCGCTCGCGATCGCGCTCGTCTTCACGCCGTGGCTGTCGAAGCGACTGCTGTCGCGTTCAAACGCGGCATCGCACGCGGAGCCTGGCGAGGACTCGCGGCTGCAGCGCTTCTTCGAGCGCGTCATCGCGCCCTTCCTGCGCGGCAACGACGCGCGGTCCCACCGGCACAAGCTGTACCTCGGCACGCTGGTGGCGATCCTGCTCGCGGTCTCGCTCGTCGTGCTGCAGTGGGTCGTCATGAAGATGCTGCCCTTCGACAACAAGTCGGAGTTCCAGGTCGTCGTGGACATGCCGGAGGGCACCGCGCTCGAGGAGACCGGCCGCGTGCTCGACGAGCTGGCGGCTTCGGTCGCCGCGCTGCCCGAGGTGACCGACTACCAGATCTACGCGGGCACCTCCGCACCGATCAATTTCAATGGCCTGGTGCGGCAGTACTATCTGCGCTCGGGCCCGGAGCTCGGTGACATCCAGGTGAACCTGGCGGACAAGCACCACCGCGACCGGAAGAGCCACGAGATCGCAATCGCCGCGCGCCCGGCGCTCGCCGAGATCGGGCGCAAGCACGGCGCTGCGGTCAAGGTGGTCGAGGTGCCGCCCGGTCCGCCGGTGCAGGCGCCGCTCGTGGCGGAGATCTACGGTCCGTTCCGCTCGGTGCAGCGTGACCTGACGCGGGGGGTGCGAGCGGTGTTCGAGGCCACGCCCGGCGTCGTCGACGTGGACGACAGCCTCGAGGCGGAGAGTCCGCGGCTGGTGGTGCGGATCGACCGGCAGAAGGCCGCGCTGCTCGGCGTCAGCCAGGCCGAGGCCGTGCAGGTGCTGGCGGCCGGGCTCGGCGGCTACGACGCGACGTTCGTCGGCACGCAGTCCGAGACGAATCCGATCCCGGTGCGCCTCGAGCTCGGCGTGCCGGACAAGGCCGACCTCGCCAGCATCCTCGCGCTGCAGGTGCGCGCGCGAAGCGGCGCCCGCGTGCCACTGTCCGAGATCACGGTCGTCGTGGAGCGCGCGTGGGACCAGGCGATCTATCACAAGGACCTGCTGCCGATGACCTGGGTCACGGCCGACGCGGTCGGCGAGCTCGACAGCCCGCTCTACGGCATGTTCAAGATCGTCGGCGCGCTGCCCGACGCGTTGCCGCCCGGAACGCAGCTCGAGCAGCGGTTCTTCAGCCCGCCGCAGGACCCGTACCGGTTCTCGCTCAAGTGGGACGGCGAGTGGCAGATCACCTACGAGACCTTCCGCGACATGGGGCTCGCGTACTCGGTCGGCCTGATCCTGATCTACCTGCTGGTCGTGGCGCAGTTCCGCTCGTACGCGGTGCCGCTCGTGATCATGGCACCGATCCCGCTCACCGTGATCGGCGTGATGCCCGGCCACGCGCTGCTCGGCGCGCAGTTCACGGCGACCTCGATGATCGGCATGATCGCGCTCGCCGGCATCATCGTGCGCAACTCGATCCTGCTGGTGGACTTCGTCAACGTCGAGATCGAGCGCGGGGCCAAGCTCGCCGACGCGGTGATCGGCGCGGCCGCCGTGCGCGCCCGCCCGATCGCGCTGACCGCAGCGGCCGCGATGACCGGCGCGTTCTTCATCCTCGATGACCCGATCTTCAACGGGCTCGCGGTGTCGTTGATCTTCGGCATCCTGGTCTCCACGGTGCTGACGCTCGTGCTGATCCCGATCCTCTACTTCAGTTATCTCAACAGGAAAGCCGCCGCTCCACTGCGGCCTTAAGGGGGAACCATGGCCAAAGTCGTCGTGATGGGTGCGGGTCTCGGTGGCGTCGCGTGCGCCTACGAGATGAAGAAGAAGCTCGGCAGTGCGCACGAGGTGACGCTGGTCGGCACCAGCGCCTTCTTCGAGTTCACGCCGTCGAATCCCTGGATCATGGTGGGCTGGCGCACCGCGCCGCAGACCCGTGTCGACCTCGCGAAGCCGCTGGCCGACAAGGACATCAAGTGGGTGCCGAAGATGGTGAGCGCGATCGACGCGGCGGCCGCGTCGCTGACGCTCGCCGACGGCTCCAAGCTCGCCTACGACCGGCTCGTGATCGCGACGGGCCCGAAGCTCGCGTTCGAAGAGGTGCCCGGACTCGGGCCCAAGGGCTACACGCAGTCGGTGTGCACGCACGAGCACGCGCTCGCGGCCTGGGCCCAGTATCAGAAGTTCGTCCAGGCGCCGGGCCCGATCGTGGTCGGCGCGGCGCAGGGCGCCAGCTGCTTCGGCCCGGCCTACGAGACTGCGATGATCCTCGACACGGACCTGCGCCGTCGCAAGATCCGCGACCGCGTGCCGATGACCTACATCACGGCCGAGCCGTACATCGGCCACATGGGGCTCGGCGGCGTCGGCGACAGCAAGGGGCTGATGGAGTCCGTGCTGCGCCAGCGTCACATCAACTGGATCACGAACGCGAAGGTCGTCGGCGTCGAGGACGGCGTGATGACCGTCGCGGAGCACACCGAAGACGGTTCGGTGAAGAAGGAGCACAAGCTGCCGTTCAAGTACTCGATGGTGATCCCGGCGTTCAAGGGCGTCGATGCGGTGGCATCGGTGCCGGAACTCTGCAACCCGCGCGGCTTCGTGCTGATCGACGAGCACCAGCGCTCGAAGAAGTACCCGAACATCTACTCCGCCGGCGTCTGCGTCGCGATTCCGCCCGTCGAGGCGACCCCGGTGCCGACCGGTGCGCCGAAGACCGGCTACATGATCGAGTCGATGGTCAGCGCGATCTGCGAGAACGTCGCGGCCGATCTCGCCGGGCAGCCCGCCACGGCCCGCGGCACCTGGAATGCGATCTGCCTCGCCGATTTCGGGGACACGGGCGCCGCGTTCGTCGCGCTGCCCCAGATCCCGCCGCGCAACGTGACCTGGGCGAAGGAGGGCAAGTGGGTCCACCTGGCCAAGGTCGCCTTCGAGAAGTATTTCCTGCGCAAGGTGAAGACGGGCTCGGTGGCGCCCATCTACGAGAAGTACGTGCTCAGCACGCTCGGCATCGAGTCGCTGAAGACGTGAGGGGACCCGACCGATGAAATGGCACGACGGGCGATGGGCGATCCCGGCGGCGGTGCTGGCGGGACTGCTCAGCGCCCCGGCGTCTGGAGCGGAAACACTCGAGGACGCCTGGGCGCGCGCACTGGCGCACGACCAGGCTCTCGCGGCCGCGCGCAGCCAGGCCGAGTCGGCGCAGCTCGACGCCGCCGCGGCGCGTGCGCAGCGCTGGCCGACCGTGGCCGTGGACGGCGGCTACACCTGGCTCGACGACGCGCCGGCCTTCGACTTTGCGTTCACCGGTTTGCCGATCACGCCACCGGAGATCTTCGGCGGCGACGATTTTGCAATGGGATCGGCGACGGTCACGGTACCGGTGTTCACCGGCGGGCGCATTTCATCGAGCATCGCTGCTGCCGAGGCGCGCGGCCGGGGGGCCGGCGCGCAGGCGCTGGGCGCGGAGCAGGACTTGAAGTACGCGCTGGCCGACGCATACGTCGGCGTGCTGCGCGCCCGCAAGGCGCTCGAGGTCGCGGCGAGCAACGTGCGGACGCTGGAGGCGCTGGTGGGCGACATCGGCGCGATGTACGAGCGGGAGCTGGTGCCGAAGAACGACTTGCTCGCCGTCCAGGTGGCGCTAGCCGACGCGCGGCAGAACCAGCTTCGGGCTGCGAACGGTGCGGAGATCGCGCTTGCGGCGTACAACCGCCGCATCGGCGAGCCGCTGGAGCGGCCAGCCGAGCTCGAGGAGTCGATCCCGGTGCCCGAGGGCCTGCCGGCGGACCTCGGCACACTCGTGCAGATGGCCACTGACCAGCGCACGGAACTCGACGCGCTGCAGGAGCAGGCGCGCGCCTACGGCCAGATGGCGAAGGCGGAACGTGCCCGCGTGCTGCCGCAGGTGAGCCTGACCGGTGGTTACCACTACCTCGAGAACCAGTTCCTCGATGATGAGGAGTTTGCCGCCGCGGGCGTCGGCGTGCGTTGGGCGTTGTTCGACGGCGGCCAGTCACGCAAGCGTGCCGCAGCGCTCGAGCGCAATCGTCGCGCGACCGACGAGCAGCGCGCCGACGTCGAGTCGATGATTGCGCTGCAGGTGCGGCAGGCGTGGCTCGGCGTCGAGGAGACGCGGCAACGCGTCGAGGTCACGGCGGAGTCCGTCGCGCAGTCCGAGGAGAACCTGCGCATCGCGCGCGAGCTCTACGGTGCGGGCCTCGGCACGCAGACGCAGCTGCTCGAGGCGGAGACGCTGCGGGTGCGGGCGCTCACGAACCGGGACGACGCCACGCTGGATGCCGGACTCGCGCAACTGCGGCTCGCTCGCGCCGTCGGGGCGCTCTGAAGCGACGGGTCAGCGAGCAACGGATAGGGCAGGGATCGACGGGTCGGGACTTCCTGGCCGCCCCATGTCGAACGCC
>Ga0209253_10000442_pt1 | contig 35458 bp, 32 predicted proteins | sample FrelakmetBRP12BR_FD_187145 | JGI IMG/M metagenome (GOLD analysis project Ga0209253, IMG submission 187145) | Freshwater lake sediment microbial communities from the University of Notre Dame, USA, for methane emissions studies - BRP12 BR (SPAdes)... | ecosystem: Environmental > Aquatic >... | reverse complement strand
CCGGCCCGTCTTGCGCAAGACGCGGGCGACCTCGGCCACGAACCGCCGGTCGTCCACGATATGTTCGATGGTATCCTGCGACAGGATGCAATCGAAGGACTCGTCCTGAAAACCGAGCGCACAGCCATCCATGACTAAAAACGACGCGCCGGAATGGCCGTAGCGGGCACGGTTACGGGCGACGATCTGAGGGGCACAGTCCACCCCGACGACTCGACCGGCTTTTCCGCTCAGATAGTCGGACCCGTAGCCCGTCCCACAGGCAAGATCGAGCACTTGCAACCGATCCAGCCCTGGAATCTGTTTGGCTGCCCAGACATAACCTGACAAGTTCACGATATGTTGCGTATCGGTCGGATAGGCTTCGCGGCGTTCCATACGATCGTCTTTCCCCTCTACCGGTGCGGTACCGATGAATAGGCCAGCACCGGCTCGACCGGCTGTGGTTCGCTCCACAATCGGTGGATGACCGCCACACCACTCTGGATCTTCCGGCGCCGCATCTCTGGTGCACAACCCAGCGACTGCGCCAATCGCCACCCGACGCCGCCCGCAATCCACCCCTTCATGAGCCAGCGCTTGACCGGAGTAAAATGTTTCTCGACATATCGGATGCGGCTGCACTCCCACACAAGTTGTAAGGCATCACGATCTCGGCCACTGCTTCGTCCAATCAGGTGCACGATGGCCGCCTCAGCGAGATGCCGCACACGATATCCTTGCTGGCGAAGACGCCGGCAGAGATCGGCGTCTTCGAAATACATAAAGAATGATTCGTCCAATCCCCCCAATTGCTCGAACAGCGATCGTCGAACCATCAAACAGGCTCCATTTGCCCAATCGACATCTTGAGATCTTGTACAGTCGACCGCCTGTGTCGCCGCGGCAGCCGCTTGCATAGACGGGGCGACTCGATGGAACAGCGTCGAGTAGAACAGGTGATCGCGGATAGAAGGGAACGGGAAACAGGTTTGGTTCAGATGTCCCTCTCCTGTCCACTGTTTACAACTGACCGCCCCAACATCGGGATGATCGTCCAGGTACCTGACCATCGTCGCCAGCGACTGATCCCTCACCAGCGTGTCACTGTTGAGCAGGAGCACATGCCTCCCGCGACTCACCGCGACGGCTTGATTCACCGCCTTGGCAAATCCACGATTATCCTGATTCGCAATGATCGTGATCGCAGGATAGGTATCTCTGACTGCCGACACTGTGCCGTCGCGTGAATCGTTGTCGACGACGATCACGTCAAACCTGATTCCAGACGTGTGGGCATGGAGAGAACGAAGACAATCCAGAAGGAGGTCCTTCGTGTTGTAACTCACAATAGCAATCGACAGGTCGATCATCGCATCATCCATCCGTCAGCGATGCTCCCAGAGTACTTTCAATCGTGGAACCTCAATCAGCCAGAGGTAGCTGCTATAGAGTCCACCTGCAGCCAGACAGGCAGCGGCTAATACCCATGAGGATGGCGTGGCTGAGGCGGCTCCAGACATCAGCAGAATGGCTCCGGCAAGGGCCCCGCCAATGAGGCAGGCTCTCCCGGTCGACCAGTACACGGCGTCCACTGCCGTACCGATCAGATCTCTCGTCCCGATCCCTTGTAACAGGAGTCCCACCAGGTAACTGGCGACCAGCGCAGCAGCGGCGCCAGTGAGACCATACTTCATGGTGAGCGGCACAATCGCCAACATGTAAAAGAGACATTGCCCGATCCAGCTCTTCATCTGAAGATCCGGCCGATTCGCCCCATAATGCAGGGCGGTCATGACGCTCGAATACCCTGCGCAGACCGCATACAAACACAACACCCTAAGAGGATCGACGATGGCAAGCCACTGGGGACCGAATGCCACGGGCACAATCACCGGGGCGAACACCGCGACTGCAGCGGCCAGTGGAATAAAGATGAATCCCACCAGCCCCATTTGCAATTCGAAGACACGGATCACCCCTGGTCGATCCCGTTGAAGCAACGCATAGGTGGGCATGCTGATCTGATGGATCAACACGGTGGCCCGTACGCCCAACAACAGCGGGATCGCTAATGCGATCTGATAAAGACCCAGCGAATCCTGTCCGAGCATACGACCGATCATCAGCTCGCCCCCGCTCATAACTACGAAGATACAGAACGTCGTGACGTTCAGATGTTTACCGTAACTCCACAAGTACTCCCGTGCAGGACCATAAAGAGAAAGGCGCGGCTTGAACGGCGCCACCCAGAACGACAGGAGGCTGCCCACGCACATCCCCAGCAGTTGCCCAAGCAAAAGAGCCCAGACGTTTCTGAGCCACAACGCAAGTCCGACGATTGCGCCGGCTTCAATCACACGTCTGACGAGATCCATGGTGACACGAAGGCGCAGGTTCAGACTTTTTGCCACGAGTGCCATCGCCGGACTCTGCAATCCCTGCAGCACGAGCAACCAGGCATGAACCCGCAACAGCGACGCCAATTGAGGCATCTGCATGACCTGCCCGATCACATCGGCCGTTGCCCAAAGACAGGCGGCCATGGTGACTCCCCGCGCGATCGCGATGGTCCAGGCGACCGCCAAATCCTCACGGTCAACCTCCGTCTTGGCGATCAACGCCGACTCCACACCCAGCTCGCTGATCGTCATGAAGGCCAGGACGATGGTCGCGGATGCCGCCATGACACCGAAATCGGCAGGGCTCAAGAGTCGAGCCACCACCATGAGCTGAATGGCGGCGACCACCTTATCCAAGACAAATCCAGCCCCGGCCCATCCACCAGCCTGGAGAATTCGATGGCGGAGACGAAGCGGAGCCGGCCCTGCCATGCCCTGCTTCATCTGAGCATCAGTTAATATCATCTCGCCCTGTGTCATCATGCTGTTCGTTGCGCTATGGCCTGAGCCGCGAGGCAGACCTGCTCCAACTCTTGCGCACGCGCTCCCCAGGTATGGGACTGCACCACCGCCATCCGTCCACGGTCCCCCATTATTGCTCGCGCATCTGGGTCTTCAAGCAGGCGGACCAGCTGTCGGGCCACATCCTCTGCATCGTCTGGCTGTGCTGCGAGCCCACAGCCGATCGCCTCCACCGTCTCTCCGTACCCAGGCCCGGCTGTCGTCACGACAGGACGTCCACAAGCAAGATATTCCCATAATTTCATAGAATCGCCGGGATAGGATCGAGTCTGACGATGCAAGACGACACAGACATCGCAGGCCGCAATCCATGTCGGCACCTGCGCCCAGTCGGCCCGACCGACAAAACGAACGATATCCGTCAATCCCCGTTGCCGAACCAGTTCTTCGAGGGCAGGTCTTGTTTGGCCGTCTCCCACCAGTAAAAACGTGGCGGTGGGCACCTTGTCTCGGACCAACCCCACGGCGTCAATTAACGTCTCTAATCCGTGCCAAGGAAAGAATCCTCCGATAAATCCGATAAAGGGGCCAGAGGCAGGAAGACCGAGGGCCTCTCTCGCCGCTCCATGCGATTGAGGGTGGAATCGGTCCCCATCGACCCCATTGCGAATGACGAAACACCGCTCTGGAGGGACGCCCCAAGACTGCTGCATCTGCGTCACGATCTCGCCGCAGATACTCACCACCGCCTCCACACGATGCGTCGCGGCTTTCATTGCCGTACGAAGCACCCACCGTATGAGAGGAAACCGCCAAAACCCTTGCACCTCTTCTTCCGAGAATCCGTTGACAAACAGTACGCTCGCACAGCGATGGCCGGACAGGGCGAGCAATGGAGCCATCTGCCCAGGCGAATCGAACCAGAGCAGCACATCCGGCCGCCACGTCGCCAGTTCTTGCCGGAGCACAGCCCAGGACGCGATCAGAAAGGACAAGGGCCTGAATCCAGCCACCCTCCAGACCCAAACAGGATGGAACGACAGCGAGGCAAACTCCTGCGCGAGTCGATGCCCTTGCACAGGCTGAGGGCCCAGAATTTTAATGGTATGACCTCGTAAGGAAAGCGCCTTGGCAAATTCCAGAACCTGCCTGGCTCCGCCTGCTGCAATACTCAGGTCTTCATCACAGAACAGAAGAATGCGCATGGTGTATCGGAACCTGCCTGGCTGCAAGCCATTCTTTCAAGCGAGTCGTGAGATGCGCCCAACTATAATCCTGCTCGATAAAACGACGGCCCTGCGTAGCCATATGAAATTGCCGTCCCCGGTCGTCCAGTAATGCCACTACCGCCTCAGCCAATGAGACCGGATCGTCAGGCGGAATCAAGGCGACTCCGGCCTCAATAGAAAATATGGCAGAGACTGAGGGAATCGCACTGGCAATCACGGGCCTTCCGCAGGCCAGGTAATCAAACACTTTGACCGGAGATGTTTCCCCCCTATCCCCTCGGAACGGAGCCACGCAGAGCGTCATCGCACCGATCCAGGTCGGAACCTCCCGATAGGGTATCCTGCCGGCCCAGGTAATGCACGAAGTCAGTGCCAAGCGTTCAGCTTGCTGTTTCAACTCCGGCGCGGCTTCTCCATCACCGACTAACAGAAGATGCACAGATGGTCTCGTCCGCCTGATGATGGCCATCGCGTCCAACAAACATTGCAGCCCTTGATAATGATAAAAGCTCCCGACAAAACCGATGTAGTCCTTATCGGGGCTCAACCCAAGTTGGTGCCGACATGTCGCTGCGTCCTGAGGTGCAAATAAGTCGGTATCTGTTCCGCTCGGTACTACGGCCACTCGCTCAGCCGCAACCCGATAACGGTGAATGACGAGATCCCGCAATCCATCGGTCAAGACCACCACCCGATCGCAGCGACTGAGCGCAAACGACGCCAGCCAATGTGTGAGTCTCCGCTTCAGTCCACGGTCGGTCTCCGACCAATCGGGCACTGGCTCCCCATTCACTTCACAGACACACTGTGCTCCGACGACTCTGGCAAAGAGCAACGGATGAGGGCTGTCCATCCACCGGTAATAGACAATGTCAGGTTTCGACTTACAGGCTTGCACCAGTCCGACGAGACAGGACAGCACCGCATAGGACAACGGCCGCAAGACGGGCCAAGGGAGGAGTGGGATCGGCGCGGTCGAAAATCCGCGTTGAAGCAACGAGGACCTGTATCGCGGGGGGAGCACGGTCACGCTGTCGCCTTGTTCGACGAGCTGGCGAGCCAACGTCCAGAGCCGGACGAGCCCGACAGGATCGGATGGCGCATCCGGCTCATACCAATAACAGAAGATGAACCATCTCATGCCTGCGCTCGCTGAAGGGTACCGTCCGTTTGCTCCGATGTCAGACGCGGCAAGATCATGACGAGTCCCGCGCAGAGCCAGAATGGCTCCATGATACGAATGATGATGAAGGTATTGGCTCCCACGCCATGCGCCAGCATGGCCACCATGCCAAGCAGCAACCCATGGGCCAATCCTTTACAGAAGGGATCCTGTTCGGACAGAAAGGTCTCCCGCGCGCGTCGCCACAAGCGAACGATCAGGAAGATGAACGCGACCAGACCGGCGAGACCCGTTTCACCGAGGATCTTGACATATTGCGCGTCTGCCCAGGCATACCCGGTGACACCCCGCCCGAGCAGAGGGCTATGGAGCCAATCATTCAGCACATATTGCCAGGAACGCAACCGCTCAGTCGTAGACAGATCCAGCCCGACACGTCCGACTTTGATTTCGCCTCCGTACTGCCGCCCGAAAAACGTCTCGTTGACGCGGTTTTTCACATTGTCCGGCACAACAAACGGAAGGGCCACGGCAAGCAGGAGCATCAGCGCGAGCACACCGGGTCTCCGCCACTGCGTCGCAGCGACAGCCAGCATCAAGACACCGGCAGCCAGATACGATGAACGAGACAGCGTGGCCATGAGCGCGAGACTGATGAACCCCATCAGCAGCACGAGTAACACACGAATCGGATTGGACTTCAAGTGGAGAAACAAGCCCATGACGATGGCCATGATGAAGACCAGATACCCACCGAGGGTATTGGGTTCGCCGCTCTCCCCTTCAAACGGCGCACTCGCCCGTTGCCCGCTCGGGATTTGAAGAATTGCATAGACACTGATGACGAAACAGATGGCAAGCAACGCAGTGACCAAACTGACGACCTGCCGCTTGGTCGACACATGGTTCACCACCATAAAGAAAACGAAGAAATACTCAAAGTATTTCAGGATGAAAAAGAAGCCCGTCAGGGGACGAACCCGTCCAGCGATGACGCCGATGAGTGTAGCGAGCACACAGGCCAGCATGTAGTAGGCGATGGGACGATTGAGTGGCGTTTCGCGAATGAGGGCCAGATCGCGGTAGATAATCGTTTTGACCAGCCAACTGAATCCGATAATCACCAGCAGGAGATCGTCCACACGCAGCGAGAGATCACGCGCCCCGACGCCTCGACCGTCCACATGGCCGATCGCAATTTCCGGAGAGAGCAACATGGAAAAGATAAGCAGGAAGAGCGCGGCGGGTACCGAGGTGAAGGCGATCAGGACGATGAGAAAACCGAAGACAACCTGGATGCCGACCATGGGAGTCGTCAGCGTGAGGCCGAACGCGAGTACGGCGGCCAACACCGAAACGATGACGGCATCTTGCGGTTTCACCAATGACGCATGCATGGAATCTCAGCTCCTAGCGCCGCGTCAGCGATATTCGTAGCGATACACACCGTAGTCCGGCGTGACTTCGGATTTCACATTCGTCAAGACGATGCCCATCACGTTGGCCTGCGCATGGTCCAGGAGGAACTTGGCCCGCTTGAGTGCGTTCCGACCGATGCGCCCGACTTGGTAGACCAGAATCGTCCCATCGACGCGCGAGCTGAACGCAACCGCATCTGTGACCGGAAGAATAGGGGGAGAATCGAAGAGCACGAGATCGTATTCCTCATTCATCTCATTCACGAGTGTCTTGATCTTGTTCATGTTGAGGAACTCGTTCGGATTACCGACTTCCGAGCCGCTGGTCAGGATATGCAGATTATCCAATCCTGGTGTGCTCATGACACGATCCACTCCCATCGGGCCGAGCATCAAATCCGTGGCGGACCGCACATGGTGACGCCAGGACGTACTACCGACTAAGGCATCCGCCAGACCTGGAACCCGCTCGAGTCCCAGCCGCTGATGCACAATCGGGCGTCGAAGATCTGCGTCGACGAGCAATACCCGCTGTCCTTCCTGGGCGAGCGTAATGGCCAGATTGGTCACACAGGTGCTCTTGCCTTCTCCAAGTCCGGCGCTGGTAAAGAGGATGGATTTGACCTTCCGATCCATGCTCGCAAATTGAATATTCGTCCGCAGCGACCGCAGGCTCTCCGACAACACGGATTTTGGATCAATCAAGCAAATGAGTTTCGAGAAATTCTCCACAGTTGATGCAGAGGCACGAGCAGGAAGTGCCGCGCGGGTGGCCTCCTCCATTTCCTTGCTATCGAACTGCGGGATGACGCCGAGGACAGGTACTTTGAGAAACTCCTCGATTCCTTCGATCGTACCGATCGACGTATCAAACGATTCACGCGCGAAAGCCACCACGATTCCGAGAAAAATCCCCATGAGAGAACCCACCATGAGGTTCAGTTGTGTATTGGGCGAATTGATCGGTGCACTGGGCATGATGGCCGGCACCACGATCGTGACTTCCTCGATCTGCTCAGCACTCTTGATCTGCAGCTCTTGATGCTTAGCCTTAAGCGTGGCCAACAGGTCGGCGTTGACTTTCACCTCACGCTCGAGCCGACTCATTTGAATCGCCGCGCGCGGGAACTGCAAATACCTGCCTCGATAACGATCCCGCTGATCCAGAAGCGTCGCCTCGCGATCCTGCATGGCCTTGAGCTTGGCTCGAAGCTCAAGGACCATCTCGCTTCTGACATTGTCGATTTTCTGCTGCTGTTCCCGAACTTGCGGATGATCCGTCGTGTAGTTGATCAGAAGGGTGTTGCGTTCCTGCATGAGATCGAGGAGGCGTTGATTCAAGATCGTGAGCAGCGCATTCTGCTCCTCCGTAAAGATCCTGCCGGTTTGATTGCCAATCACCGCATCGGTTCGATTGAGCACCGAGATCTGCCTCTCGCCTTCCGCCCGCTTTCGCATGACCTCATTGTGCTGCTCTTCCAGCTTGGTGAAGGTCTCCAGCGCAGCGCGCGCCTCATCGGTCAGAAAGACCTGGCCCTCGCGTTCCCGAAAAGCCCGAAGCGCGTCTTCAGCATTGTTCAACTGTTTCTCAAGCCCGGCCAGCTGTTCTTCGACAAATCGCCTCGATTCCATCACGAGCCGATTCCGGGTCATGATATTTTCCAGCCGGTAGGCATTCGCCACGGAATTGGCCGTCTTCTCTGCCATCTCCGGTCGATCTGAGGTCGCTGTGATGCGGATGATGTTCGTATCGCCTTCCCGCTGCGTCTTAATCTCCTGCCCGAGGTTATAGACCATGTTCAGGTACACTGCCGACCGCTTCTCTTCCGCCGTCACACTGGCTGGCACCAGCCCTAATTCCATCGCTACGCGCTCCATGACCGGGAACCCCCGAATAAACTCGGTCTGGGAGTTGAGGTCGTTGGCATTGGAAAACGACATCGTCTCGATTAACTGTTGAGCCACTGTACTCGTTCGGTCAAACTTCACACGCGCCGACGCTTCGTAGAGCGGGCTCGGCTTGAACATCTCCGAGAATAGGAATGTGAACAACACGACCAGACCAGCCGCCAGCAGGATGAGATACTTCCGTTTCTTGACGATCAGCCAGTAATCGATGACGTTGAGTTCGTATTGGGCCATAGGATCAGCGACTTTCTTTCGTGTCGATTACGCCGGTCATTTGATGAACGCGTTAACAATGAACACCGGGTAGAACGGTGCGATCGCAGCCGTAATAATCGGCATCAAAAGTGTCCCAGCTTGGGAGGCATCGCCCAGATGTTCGCGCGGCACAAAGACGATATCGTTTTCCTCCAGCGCCAGATTTCTCGTCATATCCCCATAAGTAAAGGCCCGGGCGAGATCGGCCATCAGCATATTCGGCTTTGAGAGATCCCCGCCTCGGATCACCCGGACCTCTTCCATCAAGGCCGTTTCCTGATACATGTCAACCGCGGCGAGGGCTTGCAGCACGGTCATATGTCTCGACATAGGAACCATCCCGGGCTTCTTCACATCCCCAAATACGAAGACACGCTTGACCTTCAACACCTTTTTCTTCAACAAGACTTGCACGCGCGGCTGCTTCATATAGGGAATAGCCGCTTCCTGGACGCGAGCCTCCGCCACGGCCGCGGTCACGCCCCCGACATCCACTTCCATGAATCCCACGGAAATCTTTCCGTTCTCCCGCACGACGCTGGAGAACTTCTCCTCGCCCGCACCACGACGAATCACCACCTCGAGCGTGTCACCAGTTTCGACGGGTGTTTCCGCGGTCGGGACGGTTTCATCGGCGTAGACATCTCCCTTCGGCAACGGTGGGACCACCGTTCCAGGAGGGCTGATGGCCGAGGGAGGCAGAGAGGAACTGGCCGGATGGTGACAGCCGATGAACGCCACAGCGAGAATCGTACCGGCGCCCAGAAGACCTATGAGATGTCGGGGTATGAGCTGTCGCACGGTCGCATCTCCTCTTGTTCTATCGCGAATCAACCAATAACGAACCAACTGGCACCGCTTCCACAATGTGAAGGGATGTGTCCGCCAATAAATCCACCATTTTCGATGCCGGAGACTGACCGGAGAGAGCCTGTTGCGAGACTTGTAAAATCGGACGCAACGGGTACTGCCGATTCAGCTGCAACACGATCCCGATTTCCCCGGTGTTCAGACGAACGGTCGTGCCTAAGGGATAGATCGAGAGTTGATCGATCAAGGCCTTCAGAAGATGATGCGGAAATACCGTCTTGCAATCGACGAGCAATGTACGGATCGCCCTGTGGGGCGATCCGCCACTTCGATGAGGCCGCGCACTCATTAACGCGTCAAAGACGTCTGCCAGACCGATGATGAGCGCAACCTCATCGATCTGGTTCCCCGTTAACTGACTTGGATAACCGCTGCCGTCCCATCGCTCATGTTCTTGGAGGATGACCGTTCCTATCCATGGATAGACGTCTCCAACATCCTTGAATAGGCGGGCCCCATGCCGTGGATGCTCCCTCATCTGCTTGCATTCTGCCTCTGTCAATGTCCCAGGCTTGTACAATACCGAGTCCGAGAGGAGGAACATACCGAGATCGTGCAGCAATCCAGCCAAGGCAACCCGTTCGAGCTTCGCCGACTCATAGTGGAGCGCTTCCGCAATCTTCACACTCACAATGGCGACGTTCACTGCATTCTTGACGAGATAATCACCGGCATCATGCTGTATAACCGACTGAACCAGCTTGTCATGAGCGCCGATGGACGCCACAATGCCGGATGCGATCCGGACTAACTCATCGACTGTCCACGGCTGCCTTGCCTGAACCGCACGCTTGATTCTTAGAAGTTCAAGGCATGCACATTGATACCAATTGATCTCTGCAACAGACGGTATGGGTGTGGAAGGTGTAAGAGGGAGGCCGGTCGACGCAAGCGGGCGAATTGCACTTTTCGCATCAGGGCCAAAGGCGTCCTGACTTGACTGTCCTCGAAGAAGATCGGTTAACCGCGTCACTTTATCCCCAGCCTCTCTCTCTTGCTCAGATATGCCACCTGCGCCTAGCGGCTATTCGCCCGTCTCCCGACAGGAAAAGGCGTTACTGGCTTCTCTTCCATTTTGGCAAACTCTCGTTCCAACATAGCCCTGATGAAGCCACTGGTGGTGTATCCCTGCTGCTTCAGATTATCGAGCTGGGTTTTGAGATCGAGCGGTAACTGAATAACAATGCGTACGAGTTTTGGCATAACCTGGCTCCCTTAAAAATAGACACACACATGCTAACCCACCACGAATGGATGCACATGCTATGCCTTGCTAGCACATGATGAGAAATGAACAAAATTGAGGCCTTATGCTATGGAGTCTTCACTGAGTGGGAAGGGATGGACGAAATTCGTCTTGCCAGGACGTGAAATGTGCAGTCTCTCATTCGCTCGAGCTGGCTTGAGAATCAGCAACAGTGGGTTATGTGGGCTCCTTCAACGCCATGCGCCCAGAACGGCACTCATTGACGATCACGCCACTGAGTCCACATCCGAGTCCAATTCGCCTGCTCGCAAGCCCACAGACACGAGGCGCTATTCGTCGGCTGCCACACCAAGTCGCGTGTTCGATGCACATGAAGTGCCGCCTCGGAGATCCCTCCGTCAAACCACACCCCGCCATCGCGATCAGTTCGCAACACCATACTCCCTTCCGCTTCATACGCATCGAGAACAGCCGCAGCCGGGTGCCTGTACGAATTATGGCGACCAGCTGAGAATACAGCGTACTGGGGATGTACCGAGGCTAACCAGTCACGATTCAACGAACTCACCGCCCCGTGATGAGGCACCTTGAGAACCTCAATCGGATCATGAGGCGTCGATCGCGTCATCCTCGACAAGCCATCTCGCTCGACATCTGCGGCAAAGAGCATCGTATGGCCGCCACAAGTCAGACGCGTCACCACCGAGTGATTATTCAGTCCGTGCCCGCCCACATGGCTATCGTGGAGCGGCACGTCAAGAGGCTCCTCCGCTGGCGGGTTGAGGGCCACCATCCGACAGGGGCCTGATGCCAGGATCTCCTGTCCCTCTCTGGCTACCCCCTCTTGTAGTCCGCGGAAAGCCAGCGACTGCTGCAGCCGACGATAAAACGGTTCTTCACGAGTCTCTCCAGACCCCCAATAGTTCTTCACATTGAAATGGCCGATCACCCAAGCCAGTCCTCCGACATGATCAAGCTGCGGATGGGTCCCGATGACCTGGTCAATGGTGCGGATTCCCCTGTTCCAGAGATAGGGGGCTACAACCCCACGGCCCATGTCAAATCTCTCATAGGTCGCTCCTCCATCGATCAAGACGACCTGACCGTCAGGCAGCTCAACGACCGCGCTATCACCCTGTCCGACGTCCAGGAACGTAACTCGGAAATGATCCCCATCAGGAAACATCCGTGGAGACCAGGCCCACCACAACACAACCAACAGCGCTCCGATGCCTGCTGCTATGCGAAACGCTGCGCTGCCCACTCGTTGCCACAGCAATCCGAGACAACCATAGAACACCAACATGGTAAGTACCGAGGGAGCCGCAACATGCCATTCCCCTCCCGGTAGCATCGACACGAAACGGACCGCTGCCACAAATTGTTCGAGGCACCACTGATTCAGCGACGCCAGGGGCAGCAACACTCCCCCTATCATGATTTGCCAAATTCCGGCACCAAGTCCGAGCGGAACCAACAGGACTCCCATCACAGGAACGGCCACCACATTGGTCAATAAACCTAGCCAAGGCAATTGATTGAAATAGTACGCCACAAGAGGAATGGTCACCACGGTAACCACCCCGCTCATGAGCACCGAGTCTCTTCCCCATCGAGTGCAGGTTTTCAGAAAAGACGGCTCGTTCGGTATCTCCTCCACGTCAGCAGCAGTCGGCCAGGAGAGCCACCCCGCAATGGCAATGACGGATAAGAAGGAGAGCTGAAAGGAGATATCGAACAGCGCCTGAGGGTCGTGGAGCAGGATCCCCACTGCAGCGGCAGAGAGAGCATGGAACAGACGGCGCTCCTGTCCAAGCCAGATCGCACTGAGCCCCACAGCCACCATCAATAGCGACCGCATCGTCGCAAGCTCCGCCCCGGCCAGACAGGCGTAGCCTGCGACAGGGAGAAACGTACAGACTGCAGCTATGCGAGTCGGTGTGATTCTCCGAGACAGCGCAAGCAGCCAATCGGCAGGCAACACAATCATCGCCCATCTGACAATTGCAAAAATAAGCACCGCGACGAGGCCCAAGTGGCTTCCTGAAATAGACAGAAGATGGACCGTCCCGGTTACCATGAACTGATCACGCAGGTCTGGTTCCAAATACCCTCGATCACCGATGATGATGCCCAGATAGAGTCCAAGTGCAGGCTGGGGAAGGGTGTGCAGCGCAGCGAGCCGGATACTGCCTCGCCACCGATCAAATTGATTCCAGATCGCCCACCAGGCATGCGCACGCCCGGACTCAAGAAGCTGCACCGCCTCAGATCCCGTCACCGTGGCGATGACATCGATCCCTTGGTGCTCAAGATAAATCGCATAGTCGAATCCACTAGGATTCAATGACCCGCTCGGACGCCGCAACAAAGCCCGAAAACGAACCCGATCGCCTTGATAGACTATTCGCTCCGAAGTGCGCCAGGTCAGCCGAACATGTCTGGACGCCCTCGACGTGCCGGGTGGATCATCCGACCTGATGATCATGACCAACCGATCTGGCGACTGTTGCACAGGTGCCACGATGCGACCAGTCACCTCGATCACAGTATCGGATGAGTGACCGGCCAGCGGATCCTGGACAGCCAAGTTGACGGCCACGCTCCAATAGACGACTCCCACCATCACTGCACCGTAAAGCCAAGTCGTCTGGCGAAAAGAGATCCGATTCAATTGTTCAAGGAGGAAAGCGCCCAACGCAGCAAGGAGAAGCAGGCACGAGGCAGAAAGGGGGAAATAGGGAAACTGTGATCCGACGAGGAGCCCAGCAATGAAGCCAACGGTGAGGAACGGTAGCATGAGCCTCCCTTAATGGAGGGCGACAGCGCTAACCAAGATGAATTTTGACGACGTCGACAAGACGATTGGCCACCTCGCGAATCGTGTCATCACACTCTCCCTCGACCATCACCCGCAAAAGCGATTCAGTCCCGGAATAGCGCACCAACACACGTCCGCTGCCGTTGAGGCGCTGCTCACTTTCACGAATGGCCTGCTGCAATTCTGGAACCGTGTCGAGCTTCGGTTTCTTTGTCACCTTCACGTTAAGCAATACTTGCGGTACCGCCGTCATGGCCCGTGCCAACTCTGATAGTGGTTTGCCCGTGCGCTTCATCAACGACAACACTTGTAACGCCGACAACAACCCGTCTCCGGTTGTATTATGATCCAGAAAGATGAAGTGCCCAGACTGCTCCCCTCCGAAGTTATACCCATCGGCCGACATCCGTTCGAGCAAGTATCTATCGCCAACGGCAGTCCGCACGAGGGCGATGCCTGCCTTCGTCATAGCCAGTTCCAGTCCAAAGTTGCTCATGACGGTCCCGACCACCGTCGCCTTCGCCAATTGCCCCTGGCGATGAAGGTCCAGCGCCAACATTGCCATGATGTGATCGCCATCCACGACAGTCCCTTGCTCGCAGACAAAAATGGCGCGATCGGCGTCTCCGTCCAACGCAACTCCAATATCGGCTCCCTGCTCACGGACTGCCTGCTGCAGCAGTTGCGGGTGAACTGCTCCACAGCCGGCATTGATGTTCATCCCGTCTGGCTTATCGCCAATCACCTCAACCTTCGCTCCGAGTTCACGCAACACCTTTGGCGCAACCTTGTAAGCTGCACCATTTGCACAATCAACCACCACTTTGATCCCCTGAAAGTCGATGTCTTTTGGCAAGGAACGCTTGACAAACTCGATATACCGCCCCTCGGCATCATCGATTCGATAGGCCTTCCCAATGGCATCGGCCGTCGGACGAAGATGGGCGATCTCGTTCGAGACGATCAGTTCCTCAATACGAGCTTCCATCTCATCGGGTAACTTCAATCCATCCTTGGAGAAAAACTTAATACCATTATCCTGATACGGATTGTGCGAAGCCGAGATCATCACCCCCGCATCGGCACGAAGACTCCTCGTTAAGAACGCAATCGCCGGGGTTGGCATCGGACCAACCACCAAGACATCGACACCCATCGAGCAAATCCCGGAGATCAACGCCGATTCCAACATATAGCCGGAGATGCGGGTATCCTTCCCGATCACGATTTGATGGCGTCCGGCTCGGCGCATAAACAAATGCGCGGCAGCCCGTCCCAACTGCATCGCCATTTCGCTGGTCATCGGATCGAGGTTGGCGACCCCTCGGACCCCGTCTGTGCCGAACAATTTACGCATGTTGAGCTTTCATGGATACGGTTGTCGCTCGACTGATTGCCACGGTCACCTGCACCACATCTTTCATGGCACACACATCATGCACGCGAAGAATCCCTGCCCCACGCTCAACCGCCATCGCCACCGCCGCCGCCGTCGCCCATTGACGCTCCTGAACCGACCGTTCCACAAGCTGTCCAAGAAACGCCTTTCGCGATACACCAACCAGCAAGGGACAGCCAAAATATGCGAAGCCCTGCAATCGAGCTAACAGCGTAAGGTTATGTGCGAGCAGCTTACCAAATCCGATGCCTGGATCAAGCACGATTTGTCTTTGCACAATTCCATGTGCCATCGCGAAACGAATTCGCTCTTCGAAAAATGCAGAGACCTCGCCGACCACATCCTCGTAGCAGGGCGCCTGCTGCATCATACGCGGTGTACCTTGCATGTGCATCAAGACGATTCCGGCTCCCGTGCGGGCAATGACCTCGACCATCGCAGCGTCGCCCCGTAAGGCTGTCACATCGTTTACGATCACGGCCCCTGCGTCGAGAGCCGCCTGTGCAACTGCGGCCTTCGACGTATCGATAGAAATTGGAACCGTCACGGCTCTCGCCACAGCGGTCACAACGGGAATCGTACGACGGAGTTCTTCTGCCTCATCAATGGTATCGGCACCAGGACGCGTCGACTCTCCGCCAATATCCAGCAGATCGGCCCCTTCTTCTACTAATCGAATAGCATGGGCCACGGCTGCTTCTGCATCCAAATAGCGACCACCGTCTGAGAACGAATCCGGCGTCACGTTCACGACGCCCATAATTAAGGGTCGGTCTGGAAATTCTATCAGCCGATCCTTCGCCTGTCGCGTCAATGCCTTCAGGTCTAACACCACACAACTGCGCCTCCACTCACGTAGAATTGACCGCGCGGCCCAAGACAGCCACCCATCGTGGCCGCATTAGCATACACGTCACAGAAACCGCCATCGCGAGAAGAACTCCCCTCTCGCCTATCGTCTGCAGATGTACTGCCCGGGACTCCAATGCCCTGAAATGGAGTCCCGGAATCAGTGAGTGAACAATTAGGCAGGAACTGTTTGAGATGTGGACTGCATGATGATCTGGTCGATATCGGTTGCGTCGAGCACTTCTTTCTCCAAGAGTGCCTCTGCCAAACCCTTGAGGCTGACCATGTGCTCAGTGAGCAGCCGCTTTGCCCGTTCGTAGTTTTCCGTCACAAGACGTTTGACTTCCTGATCGATCTCCAACGCTATCTGCTCGCTGAAATCACGCCGGCTCCCAAACTCTCTCCCGAGAAACACTTCTTCTTCTTTTTTGCCGAATGTCAGAGGGCCCAACTTTTCGCTCATGCCCCATTCACAGACCATCTTCCGTGCGAGATCTGTTGCCCGTTCAAGATCGTTTCCCGCTCCGGTCGTAATGTGTTTCAAGACCAACTCTTCCGCCACACGCCCACCCATGAGGATAGCGAGGTTATTATACAAAAACTCCTTCGAATAGTTGTGTCGGTCATCGGTAGGGAGCTGCATCGTCACGCCTAGGGCACGGCCCCGTGGAATGATCGTGACTTTATGAACAGGATCCGTTCCAGGAATCAGCTTGGCGATCAGCGCATGTCCGGCTTCATGATAGGCTGTCGTCCGTTTCTCCTCGTCGCTCAAGATCAGACTCTTCCGTTCAGCCCCCATCAGCACTTTGTCCTTCGCCATCTCAAAGTCGACGACTTCCACTTCTGTTTTGTTTTGTCTCGCAGCCCAGAGCGCCGCTTCGTTGACCAAGTTTTCCAGGTCGGCCCCTGAAAATCCAGGCGTGCCACGTGCAATCTTTTCCAACTCCACATTCGTCGCGATCGGAACTTTCTTCGTGTGCACCTTGAGAATTGCAGTACGGCCCCGCAAGTCCGGTCGATTGACGGTAACTTGCCGATCAAAACGCCCCGGCCTGAGCAAAGCAGGGTCGAGGACATCTGGGCGGTTGGTCGCCGCGACCAAAATCACGCCTTCTGTCGTATCGAATCCATCCATCTCGACGAGTAATTGATTGAGCGTCTGTTCACGCTCGTCATGGCCTCCGCCCAGCCCTGCCCCGCGCAATCGACCGACGGCATCGATTTCATCGATGAAGATGATGCAGGGCGCATGCTTTTTCCCCTGCTCGAAAAGATCTCGAACACGGGACGCTCCAACACCAACGAACATTTCAACAAAGTCCGATCCACTAATGCTGAAGAATGGCACACTGGCTTCACCGGCAATGGCCTTGGCCAACAATGTCTTTCCCGTGCCGGGAGGGCCGACGATCAAGACGCCCTTGGGAATACGACCGCCGAGCTTTTGGAACCGACGCGGGTCCTTGAGAAACTCGACGATCTCCAGCACTTCTTCCTTGGCTTCATCGACACCTGCGACATCGGAGAACATCACCTTCTTTCGCTCCTCCGTCAGCAAACGAGCGCGGCTCTTCCCGAATGAGAGCGCCTTATTCCCCCCCATCTGCATTTGCCGCATCAGAAAAAACCACAGGCCCAGGAACAGCACAAACGGCCCCCAGGTCACAAGGAACGTAATATACCAAGGGCTTTCATCCGGTGGCTTTGCCTCAATCTGTACGCCCCGCTCTCGCAAGACCTTGACCAATTCAGGATATTCCACCGAGTAGGTGCGAATACGGGTCTTGTCTTTCAGGACCGCGCTGATGTGGCTGGATTTAATGATGACCCGCTCGACCTCGCCCTTGTCGAGCTTGGCCATAAACTCACTGAAAATCACATCTTCTTCCGGCGCGTGGGTTGGCACGCTGAACAGATTGAACAGTAAAATCATGAAGAGGCCGACGACGACCCAGAACAGTAAATTCTTCGCCCTGGAATTCATCCAGATCTCCTTGTGGATGGCACGCTTAATCGGTGAGGAAAACCACGTACTTTGATAATGCTACCACATGCCCATTCATACTGACAACCGTGCAGCCAGAAGCTTACGCTTGATCATCCGCCACATCCAATACGGCCAGATAGGGAAGATTTCGATACTTCTGTTGGTAATCGAGTCCATACCCCACTACATACTTGTTCGGGATATTGAACCCCACGTAATCGATGGCGACATCGATGGTCCGTCGATCCGGCTTACTCAAGAGGGTGCAGACTTTGATCGACCGGGGTTTCTTCTTCGCCAAGGCCTTGACCAGGTATTGAACTGTCAGTCCGGAATCGACGATATCCTCCACCAACAAGACATCTTTGCCTTTGATATCCTCGGTCAATTCGGTGACCATCTTCACCTTGCCGGATGTTTTTGCCCGAGACCCGTAACTTGCCACCATAAGAAAATCCACCCGCAGGGAAACTCTGATTGCGCGAGCCAAATCGGCATAGAAGGCGTACGCCCCCTTCAATACGCCGACCAAGACGAGATCCTTCTCCGTATAATCAGCCGTGATCTGCTTACCCAATTCACGAATCCGCGCACGCATTTCTTCCTGCGTCACAATCGGTCGACCGAAAATCCGTTCCATGTTCCCTTTACTCCTTCTCTGAGGCCCTATTGCTCACCGATACCACCAGACAGTTGGTCGTCCCGCGACGGACGACGAATCGTTCATCCTGCCGCATACCCACGACCCAAAGAATCCCTTCGGGCGCCACCAACAATGGAATCTCCTCACGTTGGTGCCGAGCAATCTTCCTGTCGGTAAAGAAATCTTGTAGTTTTTTGCTGTTCCCCTTCATCCCCTGAGGAGAAAATCGATCGCCGGATTGCCAAGACCGAACCACAAACGGCTCCGAACAACGGTCGGCATCGAACACGACACGTTGCACGGACGAAGCCACGCATCCCTGCTCAGCATCACGGCGGGCCATACGTTGTACCTGAATTTGCTGGTTCGTTCTAGCCCAATAGACCGTTGAAGGCACTAAAAGAGGCAGGCTCTCACTCTTCCCCTGCTCCAAACCAGTCTTCTCCTTGTGATCCCCTCCTACGGAACTGAATCGTACCGACCCCTGATCCAGAGTCACGAGAGCCTGCTTCAATGACAGCCGGGCTCCACTCTTTCCCTTGAGGAAGACATGCCGAACTGACTCCACCACACGGAGGCTGCTCACGCGCCCCTCTTCGTCATAGGTCCGTAAGATTGTCCGAACGAGCCGCCGCTGAAGAGCAACCGGCAACTCAATGAAGGCCTGGAGATTGACTCGTTGTACCCCTCCAAAATCAGGACTCACGAGCTTCTGCACCAGATCCCTCGTCACCAGCTCCAAGTACCGTTCGTCTTCACGCACAACATCTGCCTGTCGCTGCAGCACACGGACGGAAGCCGGAGCCAATCGAGTGATAACAGGAAGTAGGTCTTTCCTAATCCGATTACGATAATAGAGCGGTTTCTCATTGCTCGAGTCACGACGATAGGTCAGTCCTTCATGACTCAAATAGGTCAACACCTCCTCACGAGTGGAGGCCAAGAGCGGGCGAATGATTCCGTCCTCACGCACATACGGCATCCCGGCTAACCCGGCCATCCCAGCTCCGCGCAACATCCACATGAGCACCGTTTCAGCCTGATCATTGGCGGTATGACCAACCACGATGCGGACAGCCCCGACCTCGTGAGCCAATTGCCGCATAAAGTCATACCGTGCGTCGCGGGCTGTGGCTTGAAGCGATGAGCGCTGTCGTCGCTTGACCAGCATGGGTCGATGAACGACAAGAGACAGATGCCGTTCCTGACAAAACTCCCTGACAAACGATTCGTCGCCGTCGGACTCCGCTCCACGCAACCCATAGTTACAATGGATTGCTGTAAGCGTGAGTCTCCAGGACTGGGCCAGGCGATAGAGAAGAGACAACAACGCGATCGAGTCGGGCCCGCCCGACACTCCCACGAGCAGGTGCTGACCGGGAACGAATAGCTGATGCTGACGCACGGTCCGAACAAGAAGGGTCAACAAGGCCGGTCGTGCGGCCGTTCTGCCTGACGACCGCGTGATCGGCGTCTCAACAGCCATGGTTACTGGACTCCCTGCGGGATTCGCTGCAAGCTCCTGCGCGCCTGCTCCACATCACGGGCAATTTGCGTCGACAGCTCATCGGCAGAGGCAAACGTATAATCGCCGCGCACTCGCGCCACAAACTGCACGGTGATCTCCTGGCCATAGAGATCGCAAGTCTGATCCAACAGATTGACTTCAATCAGGCGCTCGCCTGCGCCAAAGGTCGGTCTGGTCCCGATATAGGCAATCGCATCATAGATCTGAGCACCGTGGACAGCTCTCGCGGCATAGACTCCATCCGGCGGCACGACGCGATCAGCCGGAATGTGCAGATTGGCCGTGGGCCAGCCCATCGCCTGCCCCTGCTGCATCCCATGCACCACGGCACCTCTGATTCCATAGACGCGTCCGAGCAACGTGGCAGCTCGCTCCATGTTCCCTGCCTGAATGAGTTGGCGAATCCTGGTTGAACTCACCACATCTCCCTCAAGCATCACAGGAGTCACAGGATGCACGCGGAAGCCATGCAGCCCGCCGAGACGCACGAGGTCTTCGATATGTCCTGCCCGACCCTTCCCAAACGCAAAATGATTGCCCACGAACAGTTCGGACAGGGTGAGAGACCGATGCAGGATGTCTTCGGCAAATTGATCCGGGCTCATCGCCGCGAAGGTGGGACTAAAATCCAGAAAAACCACTTCATCGATTCCCGCGGCCTCGAAGTGTGCAAGCTTTTCCTCAGGGCTGGTCAGAAAGCGAAGGTCGATATGGGGTGCGAGGATTTTGACAGGATGCGGATCGAAGGTCAGGACGAGCGCAGTCCCCTGTGCCTTCCTGGCCGTCTCCACCACCGTCTGCAGTAAGGCTCGATGGCCCAGGTGGTGGCCATCGAAATTGCCGATCGTGGCAACTGGATAGACACGTGAAGGACACTCGCCAGACAGCCCACGTGTGACTTTCAGCATGGTCGTCAGCGGAGGAGACGCGCGGCGTCTTTAGCAAAGTAGGTCAGAATGACATCGGCGCCGGCCCGTTTAATCGAGAGCAACGATTCCATCATGGCGCGCGATTCGTCGAGCCAGCCGGCTTGAGCGGCCGCTTTGATCATGCTGTACTCCCCGCTCACTTGATAGGCCGCCACCGGCAACAGCATCTGCGCTCTGGCCGCGGCAATGATATCGAGGTACGGCAGTGCCGGTTTCACCATGATGATGTCGGCCCCCTCTTCAACGTCGAGGGCGATTTCGCGAAGTGCTTCCCGGCGATTAGCCGAATCCATTTGATACGATTGTCGATCGCCGAATTGCGGACTCGAACCGGCCGCATCCCGAAACGGCGCATAAAAGCAGGATGCGAATTTAGCGGCATAGGCCATGATCGGCAGCTCTGGGAATCCTGCCTGATCCAATTCCGCCCGGATCGCCCCCACCCGCCCATCCATCATATCGGATGGCGCCACCATGTCGGCCCCGGCTTGCGCATGGGTCCTGGCCATGGTACGGAGACAGTCCAGCGTTTCATCGTTGAGAATGCGCCCGTCCTTGACGATCCCGCAATGACCATGATCAGTGTATTCGTCGATGCAGACATCGGTGATGACCATGAGGCCAGAAACCTGGTCCTTCACCGCTTTGACCGCCCGCTGCACGATGCCATTCGGATCAGAGCCCGAACTACCCCGCTCATCTTTCCGGTCTGGAATCCCAAAGAGAATGATGGCAGGGATCCCCAAGGCCACAACCTCGCGTGCCTCTTTCACCAAGAGATCGACCGAAAGCCTGAACTGGCCAGGCATCGAGGCGATCTCCTCCCGCCGATCTCGTCCTTCGACGACGAACAGCGGATAGATGAAATCCGAAGGGGCCAGGTTCGTCTCCCGCACCATACGGCGAAAGGCCTCATGCTGCCGCAACCGTCTGAGCCGCTGAATGGGAAAAGCCATCGAATTACTTTCTTGGAAGATTCGTTAAAAATACGACGAGGTCGCGGACGGAAATCATGCCGACCAACCCGCCATCTCGCGTCACGCCAAGATGGCGAACATGCGTTTGAGCCATCAGATCGTTGGCATCGAGCAACGTTTTATTCTCCTCGATCGTCAAGATCGGGGCCGACATAATCTGCTCAACCGTCGTCTTATGAGTATCCGCTCCAGCCGCCACCACTCGCCGCACCATGTCGGTATCGGTCAGAATGCCGACAACCTCTTTCCCGTTCGTCACGAACAGGCTGCCGATACCACGATCCCGCATGATACGTGCCGCTGTCTGGGCATCGGTATCCCGCTCAACCGTAATAAACTTCTCTCTCGGAACCATGAACGACTTGACTGCAACCATGAGCATTCCCCCCTTACTAAACGAATCAGTCCCTTGCCCTGCCGTCTACCGATACCTATCCACGCGTAGAAACGGCCACTCGCACCCCTTCAACAAAATGCCGGACAATCGCCTCAGTCAATGCCGGCACCGTATTTTCAGTCGGCATGATCGTCACCGTCAACCCATATTCTTCCGCCGTACGTGCCGTAATCGGTCCGATGCAGGCAATCGCCACTTGAGCCACGAGTTTCGTGACCGCCTCCTGTCCGCCAAAAAGCTCCACGAAGTTACGCACGGTGGATGAACTCGTAAAGGTGAGCGCCGCTACCCGACCCTCGAGAAGCTGCTGAGTCAATGACGCGACATCCACAGTCGGGGCGATCGTCCGGTAGACCGGAATCACATCGACAATCGCCCCCAACTCACTCAACTGCTCCGGCAAAATCTCACGAGCGACTTCTGCACGTGGAATCAACAGGCGGCTCCCACGGATGCCCACCTGAGCCAATGCGGCGATGACCCCCTCTGCTTGAAACTCGGATGGAACGATATCCGCCCTCAATCCATGGATGCTCAATTCCTGTGCAGTGCGGGGTCCAATAGCGCAAATACGAAGTGGCGCCAAGGCGCGCGCATCTTTACCTGCGGCATGAAGACGATCCATGAACGGCGTGACCCCGTTCACGCTGGTAAAGATCAGCCATTGATAGGTGCTGAGACGATTGATCGCATCATCGATCGCCTGCCAACTGACCGGAGGGACGATTTGAATCGTCGGCACTTCCACCGTCTCCGCTCCGTAGGCCGCGAGCAACTGAGAAAACTCGTGCGCCTGCTCCTGAGCCCTGGTCAGCACAATGCGTTTCCCAAAGAGCGGCTTGGCTTCAAACCAATTCAGCTGTCCTCGAAGTCGCACCACCTCACCCACGACGATCACCGTCGGAGGTTCGAGGTGCACGGCTTCGGTTTTCGCCACAATATTATCCAAGGTCCCCACGATGGTCTGTTGATCGGCTTTGGTCCCCCAATGAATCGCCGCCACCGGCGTCTCAGACGACCGGCCTTCTGCCACTAAGTGGCCAACAATCGAGGGGAGATTTTTCATCCCCATCATGAACACGAGCGTCCCAGATGCGCCTGCCAATTTAGGCCATGCCAACAGGGTCTCCGGTTTAGTAGGATCTTCATGACCGGTCACAAACGTGACCGTGGAGGCCAGGGTGCGATGGGTCACCGGAATACCCGCATAGGCAGGCACCGCAATCGCCGCTGTCACCCCAGGCACCACCTCAAAATCGATCCCTGCAGCAGCCACCGCTTCCGCTTCTTCTCCGCCGCGTCCGAAGACAAAGGGATCTCCCCCCTTGAGCCGGACCACCACATTTCCCTCTTGAGCCCGTTCTATCAGCAGCCGATTGATATCGGCTTGGTCTCGATACTGACCACGCCCCCGTCGCCCGACATAGATGCGCTGCGCCGTGGCCGGAGCATACTGCAGCAAGGCCGGATTGGCGAGAAAATCGTAGAGCACGACATCGGCCCGCTCCAGGCATGCCTTCCCTTTCAGCGTCAGGAGGCCAGGATCGCCTGGTCCCGCTCCAACCAAATAAACCTTTCCTGACCTTCTCGATGTCGTCATGCGGTTCCGTAGATCCCTTGGAGAATTCTCTCGCCCCCGCGCGCAAGCAATCGTTCTGCGAGTTGAACACCTATCGACTCAGGATCCTCGATCGTGCCTTCAACGGAATCGCGAATAAGTTCCTTGCCATCCACGCTAGCCACGACGCCTTCCAATCTCACCTTTGTGCCGATCAATGTTGCATGGGCGGCGATTGGGACCTGACAGCCTCCTTGAAGCCGATGGAGCAACGCACGCTCAGCAAGAACGGCGATCTTACTCGGCGCATGGTCCAAGCCGCTCAAGAGAGAACGAATGAAGGCATCGTCCCTCCGGCCCTCAATTCCGAGCGCGCCCTGGCCGATGGCAGGCAAACTAATCTGAGGCGCCAGATACTCCGTAATTTCATGAGCCCAAGCCAATCGTCGAAGTCCGGCTGCGGCGAGCACGATGGCATCGAACTGTCCCTCATGCAATTTCTTGAGACGGGTATCCAGATTCCCACGCAACATCGCAATCGTGAGGTCGGGTCTCGTATGCAGGAGTTGCGATTGACGGCGAAGGCTGCTGGTCCCGATCTTCGCACCCAACGGAAGGTCCAGGAACAACTTTCCGTCACGACTGATCAACGCATCACGGGGATCCTCACGAGGCGGCACGCAGATAATCTCCAGCCCATCAGGCAGTTCCGTGGGGACATCTTTCATACTATGCACCGCCAGATCGATCTCGCCGCTCAATAACGCTTCCTCTATCTCCTTGACAAAGAGCCCCTTCCCACCGATTTGAGCCAATGGAACGTCGAGAATCCTGTCCCCTGATGTCTGGATCCGTCGCAACGTGACCGTCACATGGGGAGCCAACGCGTGCAACTGTGCCTGTACCCACTCGCTCTGATGCACCGCCAACTTGCTACCGCGCGTTCCCAGCACGACGCTCAATCGTTCATGGCTGACTTTCGACATGGCTCCCTTTCACCGACTCGTATCATGATATGGAGTGTAAAACGTCGCGGACCGTTCGCGGCCCGGGAGTTTCTCTACACTGTCGTGGTCCGCCCGTGACGTCTCGCTGGACAGGGTCCCTCTGACGAAACTTCTATAAGAGGACGAAACGAGTAAAAAGCTGATCAATCCAAGAATCGACAAGAGGTAGACAAGCACATCCCACCGGAACCCTTCCCGCTCGCGATAATCGAACCCGCAGGCAGGACAATCGGGCAGAGGGTCATGTCCCAGGTACGTCTTTCGACATTTGGGACAGGTAAAGAGTTTCGGCCCTGTGCGGGTCTTCCCCATAAAATTGGTGCATTCATCGATCCGGTGTCTTCGCGCCAGCTTTTGGCGTCGTCTCTTCACGACTCTGGATATGGCTCTCTACCGCACTCCCGTTGACGGTCGAGCCCGCGGCATCCCCAAGGCTGAAGAATCGCCTCGCCGCTTCGACGAACGCAGCCCCATCCGAAGAATTCACCTCGGCCTTGAGCGTCACCATCGTGTTATGAATAAGCTTATTCACGATCGAAGATGCCATCGCCTCGACCAATTCACGCTCAGGCTCGGAGAGATTCGCCAATCGCCCCAAAGTCTTCTCGACCTCCGCCCGTTTGATATCATCGGCTTTCGTACGGAGAGCCATGATGGTGGGGGTCACTTCGAGCGATTGGAGCCATTGCCGGACGATCCCGACTTCATCCACCACCATCTGCTCGGCCTTCTCAGCCTCCAACAATCGTCCCCCTCGATTCTGTTCAACCCGCGCTTTCAAATCATCGATGTCGAAGAGAAACGCATTATCCACATGACGCACAGCCGGATCGATATTGCGCGGAACCGAGATGTCGATCAGGAACATTGGACGATTCATCCGTTGCTTGACCGATCGCTGCACGTCGTCCTCACTCACGAGATAATGCGCGGCACCGGTCGATACCAACACAATATCAGCAGACGCCATGTCTTCCCGAAACTGTTCGAAGGGAACCGCGGTGCCGCCGAATCGATCGGCCAATTCCATTCCATGTTGCGGATTCCTCGTTGTGACCCGCACATGACGGACCCCGCTGGCAATAAAATGTCTGGCCGCCAACTTGGCCATCTCCCCCGCCCCCACCAACAACACCGTCTTCTCGCTGAGATCCGAAAAGATCTTCTTGGCCAACTCGACCGCGGCATAACTCACCGACACCGCCATCTCGGCAATTTTGGTTTCCGTCCGCACACGCTTGGCGACGGAGATCGCCTTCTTCACGACTTTATTCAGAATGATGCCGGTCGACTTGTGTGTGAGTGCCACTTCGAACGCATCTTTAATCTGCCCCAAAATCTGTGACTCGCCGACGATCATGGAGTCGAGACTGGAGGCCACACGAAACAAATGGCTGATCGCTCGATCACCCTGGTGCCAGTAGAGATGGGGGGTCAGTTGCTCCGAGGACAGAGACAGGTGGGCATCGGCCATGAATTCCTGGATACGCCCGTACCCAGCTTCGATTTCATCAACGACGGCATAGACCTCGACCCGATTGCACGTCGACAGTAATATCCCTTCCCGTACCCCTTGATACGAACAGAGACGGGTCAGGGCTTCACCCATCCGGCTCTCAGGAACCGCGAGCTTTTCGCGAATTTCCACCGGGGCGGTCTTATGGCTTAAACCGACAACGACAATATGCATCTCAAGACACCGGTCCGTGGCTTTTGAGGACCACGCCAATGAGGGTCAAAATCACTCCGGCAAATCCGATAATCGTCAAATAGGCTGCCCGTTTGGCTCGCCAGCCCATCGTGAGTCGTCCAAGCAACACGGCAAAGTAGAACACCCATGTCACCAGCGCCCATGTTTGTTCGGGGTTCCAGTTCAGGTATGACCCTCGAGAGAACTCGGCGGACAATGCACCGGTAATGATACCGAGCGTCAGCAGCGGAAACCCCATCACGATCGATTGTTGGTTCAGATGGTCGAGAAAATCCAGAGCGGGCAACTTTGAGTAGAGAACATTGAACCGTTTGGACTTGAGAAGTCCGTCCTGAATCAGATACATCACACCAGCCACAAAGGCTACGGCAAACCCCACGGTCCCGAGCATACTCAGTGTGACATGGACCCACAGCGTACGAAATACAGGGCTCAACGTCGGAGCGGTATCCGGCAATGCCGCGGCAGAGACCAGCGACACGAGTGCCAGTGGAACGATGAACGAACCAAGCACATGCAGACGATGGCGAAACTCTACAGCAAGAAAGACGAGAATCAGCATCCAAGAAAAAAACGACAAGGCTTCATGGAACCCGGGCGGCGAGACATCTGCCGTTCCGACCATTCTCGCGACCAAAGCAATCGTATGAGCAGCAAACCCGATTGCTGTCATGCCCAACGAGAGTTTTGACAAGGCTACAGAGGGCCAGAGCAGGTAGGCAAGAAAGGAAACGGTGGCCGTAAAATACAGGGCCATCGTCACCATGAAAAACATGGCGGCCATTGCGTGCTATCCTCTCAACTTTCCAGGACAAACAGACAGGTATGAAACGAGGAATTATATCGATGGGGCAAGATGGGAGTCAACCAAACGATCACAAAATGGAAGGCCTGACAACCGAGTCTGCTTCCCCTGGCACCCTCTACATCGTCGGCACGCCTATTGGCCACCCTGATGACATCACTCTTCGGGCTCTTGCGACGCTGCGCCGAGTCTCAGTTATTGCCTCTGAAGACCCACTCGTGACCCAAGCGCTCCTAACCCATCATGGCATTACCGCCACGGTCACGAGCTACGGCCCGCTCAATCGCCACGAGAAAGTACAGCTCCTTCTGCATCGACTCACGCAGGGGGAGGATGTCGCCTTCGTCTCAGACAACGGCACCCCGGTGATCTACGACCCAGGCAGTCTCTTTGTGGCTGCGGCCCATCAAGCAGGGATCCCGGTCAAGGCCATCCCAGGCCCCTCTTGCATGACAGCCGCGACAGCGATCTCCGGGTTTTCTGGTGATGCGATTATTTTTGAGGGACACCTTCCTTCATCCAGCCTGCGTATTACAGCATTCCTCTCCAACCTCCGCGAGGAGCGCAGAACGCTCGCCTTCTATGTAGCCCCAGGAACCATCAGAAGACTGCTAAAAATTCTGGCGCAAATCCTCCCCAGCAGACAGGTTGCCATCGCGATGGATCTCACGACGCACGAAGAAGCCCTCTTTCGCGGGAGGCCGGGTGAATTGCTCGCTGCAATCGGACGGGTCTCGAAAGACTCAGCTGTGACGGTTATCGTTGAAGGCTATACGGCAGGATCGTACATGAAAAACAAGAAGACCAGTGCCCCGCGCTACTCGTCTTCGCGGCGGCGGATAAGTACACGATAGGACCTGTCTATACGATCCTGCGAAAGAACCATGTGCCCCTCATTACTCACACTGCGCGGGACATTCTGAATCGGATCGCCATCATCCAACAGTACTGAAAGAATCTGTCCCTGTTCCATCGTTTCCAGCTTCAACTTTGTTTTCACAAAGTTATAGGGGCAAATCACGCCTCGCAAATCCAACTCGGCATCCGGCTGGCCAGTTACGATCGTGCGTCCCTCTTGATTTTCGACCACCACTCTCTCCTTCACCACAGTCTAAAATACTCGCACCCGCCGCCTGCAAATCCTAGCAAGGAGTCAGTGCCCCCGCAAGCACCACATCGGGAAATAATTAGGTAGGTGGCAAAAAAAGGGCGCTTCCGGAAATCAAGTGGGTCAAGAGGCTGGGGCTCAGCCAACTGCGTCGCGTCCCCTTTTCCGATGCCTCCCCTTCGTAAGGGGAGGTGAGGTGGGGTCGAGTCTCCGCAGGCTGGCGCGCGCGCATGTGTGTCGTGCTTGTCCGCATGGCCCCCACGTCTTCGACCTCCCCTGGCCCCTCCTTACGAAGGAGGGGATGAAGGGGCATGGATCGCGTGAAGCCGAGGATGCGCGATCGTTCTCTTACCCACAGGAAACCAAGAAGCGCCAAAAAAAGAAGGGGCAGCGAAACGCTGCCCCTTCCCACATAACTCTCGAAATGTGTCTCGACTGTTAGTTCAGACCCTTGACCAAATTTGGCTTGAGGTAGTCCGTCCCGTAGTCAGACTTGTTACCGCTTGCATTGCCCCATCCCGGCTGGGGTTCACATTGCCAGCAAGGAGCAGCACCGGTATATTCACCAACTGGGCTGGTGATACCGGACTCGATCTTACCTGGGAGCACTGCACCACCGATACCACCGGTCGTGGAGGCACTGGTTGTGTTAATCCCGCGCTCGGTCCCAGGATTCGGGCGCTGCCCGAGTCCGCCGAAACCAGCCAGTCGCTCGTTGCCACGCATCACGGTGATCTCTCGGACAATCTTACGGCCAGTGCCGAATGGCTGCGCCGCACTCGTTTCCTCGTACGCCTGAATGGTCACATCGTCGCCAGTCTCAAGAATACGAATCTGGTCGAAGTTGGTCTTATCATCAAAGTACACCGTGCGGTAGTTCATGGCGCCACCACCTGCACGACCCTCATCATGAGAGCTTCCACCGCCCTCAAGATGCATCTTCTTCGCCGGAAGATCGAGGCCGATCACGCGACCATAGATCGTTTCCGCCTGCGACAAACGATCGAGGAAGCTGCTCCGATCGAACGTGGTCACGCGTGTGCTTGACCCTGACACATCGCCGACTCCTTCGCCCACGCCCAACCCGGATTGGTTAGATTGCAAGCGCTCCTGAGCGATTGACACACCCACGGAACCGACAAAAAGAATTGCCGTTCCTAGTGCCAACACTTTACGCATGTGCTGCCTCCTTGGTGAGATTAGAGAATGAAGTGAAATGACGGACAACAAGATTTGGAACCAACATGATCAGGTTAAAATTTTCTTATCCCTACTCTAGGGCGCGGACTATAGGCCACCCATTCCGCCATGTCAAGAGCCATGATTGTCATGAATTTCCTATTAATTCACGCACAATCAACCGACCGAACAAACCGCAAAAACACTGACGATCTCCACGTCATTACAACTGATGGTGCCCAGAGGGAGGGTTGAACTCCCACTCTCTTACGAGAACCGGATTTTGAGTCCGGCGCGTCTGCCAGTTCCGCCATCCGGGCACAGACCATACTCACAAAGAAAACGCCGCACATTCTTAACATGAAGCCACCTGCGGGTCAATCAATCTCCCCTCTTTTCTTATGCATGAACGCAATGTTACACTTAGATCTTGACTCACTTCATACATATGCGCAGGAGGACCCTTAGACTATGGCAGACGTTCAGTGCGTCACGTGCGGACAAGCAGGAGAAGTCATTTCGGATCCCCTCTTCATGGGGAAGCTCGAAGTCGAGATCAAAGCCAAGGTCTGCAAACCCTGTTGGAAAAAATGGGAAGGCATGCGGGTCATGGTCATCAACGAGTACCAGGTCAACCTGGGGGAGGAAAGTGGCAGAGAACTGGTCAAGAAGCAGATGAAAGCATTCCTGAAACTCGGCGAACAGATTGACACCGCAAAGATCGATCAAAACTTTCGCCCACAAGCCTAAGCCTCACGGCCCCTCGGTGGGCTTCGGAATTTCCACCCGGCCTGTGCAGGCTAGAATTTTCCATGAATTTCTCCAGCGATCTCGCAGGCTTCGTTGACAGGCCTGTTTCAGAAATGCTAAGTTGCTCCCTTCTTGATCCATCGATGTGGATGATCAGCATCTCCTCACGACCTAAAGTAAGGCGAGGAAGAGGAATTAGTTTGTCGTGATTACACAGCTGCACATAAAGGGGTTGATGTTCGACCCTTACAATAACGCGTATATCGTCGTGCTACGTGACGAAGAACATTCCGACATGCTCCCTATTTGGGTTGGAAAATCAGAAGCCGGCGCGATCAGTATGGCCATGGAGAATGTGACTCCCCCCCGGCCGATGACGCACGACTTCATGAAGTCGTTCCTTGATGCCTACAACGCGAAAGTCATCAGCGTGGTCATTACGGATCTGTCGGAGCACACGTATTTTGCGAAAATTCACTTGATGTACGAAGATTCAGAATACACCGTCGATGCCAGACCCAGCGACGCGATTGCACTCGCCCTGCGATGCAATGCGCCGGTGTTTGCCAACGACACCGTGATTACGAAACAAAGCTCCGAGGAACTTGAACAGTGGCTGGAAAATCTTAAGCCGGAAGATTTCGGCAAACTGGACTCCTGATTCAAGGAAACCCGACATGAGCACCGTTAATCCACCCAAAGAGCAAAACCTGATCGAATACCGGGTGGACCGCATTCTCGAGGAGGCCAATACCGACACAAGAATCGTCGTCCTGGCGAGACAGGACGGTACCCTCGACACGTTCCCGATCTGGGTCGGGGCCGCAGAAGGGAATGCCATTAAGTTAGCGCTCGATGCCATGATCACGCCACGCCCCATGAGCCATGACTTGGTCAAGAGCTTCGCGGAGCACTTAAACGTCACCATCCAGCGCGTCGTCATTGCGGACGTCAAAAGCAGTACCTATTATGCGACCGTATATGTCGCTAATAAAGGCGTGGAGCGGACGATCGATGCCAGGCCTAGCGATGCGATTTCTTTGGCGCTGCGGGCTCATTGTCCGATCTACATCACCCAGGACGTATTGACGCGGCGGAGCACCACAAATCTCGACGCCTGGCTGGCAAAACTCGAATCGAAGAACATCGGCACACCGGAAGTACAGGAAACCTGATTCACTCGTTAGCGAAGGAGCACGGAAGAACAATGTCGACCTACCAACAAAAGCCTTTGGAAGTGCAGGAGAAGTGGTATCTCGTGGATGCAGAGGGGAAAACGCTGGGCCGCTTGGCAGCCCGCGTCGCCGGAATGTTACGCGGCAAACACCGGCCAACCTTTACCCCCAATGTCGACATGGGCGACCATATCGTGATCGTGAATGCTGAGAAGATCCATATGACCGGCGACAAGATGACCACGAAGCTCTATCGTCACCATACTGGTTTCCCGGGTGGACTCAAGACCGCGACGGCGCAGCATGTCTTCCGAAAAGACCCCACGATCCTCTTGACCAAAGCGATCGAAGGCATGTTGCCGAAGACCCCATTGGGAAATGGCATGGCCAAGAAACTCCGCGTCTATGTCGGACCCGTTCATCCGCACCAGGCCCAAGGACCGGAACCGATTACACTGTAATCAATCATCACCGAGAGTGAAGAAGGAGACGTTGTAGCATGGCAGCAGTAACTCAATATGCAACCGGACGACGCAAGTGCGCAATCGCCAGAGCCTGGGTCACCGGGACGGCGGGCGACATTACGATCAACGATCAACCGATCGAGCAGGCCTTCCCGCGACTGACCTTGCGGCAGATTATTCAGTTCCCGCTCGAAATCGGCGGGGTCGTCGGGCAGTATTCGATTAAGGCTACGGTGCACGGCGGCGGTGAGGTCGGACAAGCCGGCGCCCTCCGTCATGCGATCGCACGCGCATTGGTAATACTGAACCTGCCCCTCCGTACGCCCCTGAAGAAGGAAGGCTTGCTGACACGGGATTCGCGAGTCAAAGAGCGAAAGAAGCCCGGACAAAAGGGTGCGAGAAAGAAGTTCCAGTACTCAAAACGATAAACATCGGAGCCACGGTCAGAAAAAGGGAAGGCTCCATGCCTTCCCTTTTTTTGTGCCTGTGGGGTACGGGCACATAGTGGATACAACAGATGAAGAAAATACGCGTCGCTATTGCAGGAGCCAGTGGATATGCCGGAGCGGAACTCGTCCGCCTGGCAGCACTTCACCCGTATTTTGAGCTTCACGCCGTCACATCGGAAAAGTCTGCGGGAACCCCCGTGGCAGCAGTGTTCCCCAGTCTGGCTGGCCTCGTGTCTCTTTCATTTCAAGCACTCTCACCCGAGGCCTTGGCAGACCAGGCAGACGCAGTCTTTTTAGCCCTTCCCCATACCAAATCGCTGGCGCCAGTCTCCGCTTGCCTCAAAACCAATAAATTCGTCGTAGACCTCAGCGCGGACTATCGACTGAAGGATCCATTCGTCTACGAGCAGTGGTACAAAACTCCGCACACCTATGCCAACTTGCTGAAGGACGCGATCTACGGACTGCCTGAATTACACCGCGACGCCATTGCCAAAGCAAAGTTGGTGGCCTCGCCCGGCTGCTACCCCACTGCCGCCATCCTGCAATTGGCCCCGCTATTCGCCCAGGATCTGGTGCAGCCGAACACCGTGGTCATCGATGCGAAATCCGGCATTTCAGGCGCGGGGCGAAGCCCGGCTCTCCCCTACCATTTTCCTGAAGCCCACGAATCCCTTGAGCCTTACAAGATCGGGCAGCACCGCCACATCCCTGAGATCGAGCAAGAGCTCGGTGGTTTGCTTCAACGAGCATCGACGCCAGGAGGAACGGTCGCCACACAACCAATTGTGACCTTCACTCCACACCTCGTCCCGATGAACCGCGGCATCTTGAGCACCGCCTACTGTAAGCTGAAGAGTCCGCTGGCGCTGGCCGATCTGCGTAATCTGTATCGAGCCTTTTATAAAGGTGAGCGATTCGTCAGGGTCCAGGAAGACATCATGCCGAATCCGCGCTATATCAAAGGCTCTAACTATTGCGACATCGGGGTCTACCTAGACCCACGTTCAGGATCAGTCATTACGGTGGCCGCCCTGGATAATCTTGTAAAAGGTGCCGCAGGCCAGGCTATTCAGGCTATGAACCTCATGCTGGGCTTCCCAGAGGAAACAGGCTTGACGGCTCCGGCCGCCTACCCCTAATCCCTATTGAGCAGGATGTCTCGTTCACGATGAAGATGAAAAAAACACCGACCACGTCGCCACGCCGCGGGATCACCGCACCCCAGGGATTCCGCGCAGCCGGCATCCATTGCGGTATCAAGAAGACAGGCCTCCTCGATCTGGCACTCGTTGTCTCGGAGCAGAGCGGTCCCATCGCCGGTGTCTTCACGAAGAATCAGGTCGTCGCAGCACCGGTCATCGTCGATCGCCTACACTTGCGCAAAGGAATCGGGCGAGCCATTCTCATCAACAGTGGCAATGCCAATGCCTGCACCGGCGCCAAGGGATTGGCTGCTGCAAAAAAAACGGCCGCGTTGATTGCGAAACAATTAGGTGTTACCACTAATCAGATCTTCATCGGCTCCACCGGCGTGATCGGACGGGTATTGCCGGTCGATCGCATCGTCAAAGGCATCCCGCAGCTACTCATGCAGCTCAGCGAGCACGGAGGCCCGGATGCGGCCAAAGCGATCATGACGACCGACCTCCGCCCGAAATCCATCGTCCTGCAAGACACCATCGGCAATCGCTTGATTACCATCGGCGGGATGGCCAAGGGCTCCGGCATGATCCACCCCAACATGGCTACGATGCTGGGCTATTTCACGACGGACGCTGCCATCACGAAGAGCGCCCTCCAACGGGCACTCAGTCTGGCGGCCAATGAGTCTTTCAATTGCATTTCGGTCGATGGAGATACCAGCACCAACGACACGGTCCTCTGCCTGGCAAACGGCATGGCGAAGAACCGTATCATCAAAGAAGGCACCCCTGCCTTTCAACGATTCCTGTTGCTCCTGACAGAAGCCTGCCAAGCACTCGCACTGGCAATTTGCCGAGACGGCGAGGGCGTAACCAAAGTCGTGAAGATCGAGGTAAGCGGAGCCACCACCGTCGCGCAGGCCAGGCAGGTCGCCCAAACCATTGCCACCTCGAACCTGGTCAAGACCGCCCTCTTTGGCGAGGATGCCAATTGGGGTCGCGTGATGGCCGCCATTGGCCGAGCCGGAGTCCCGATCACCCCCTCCAAGCTGAATGTCTCGTTTGGCGGAGTCCCGATGGTGCAGCACGGAATGGGACTCGGACTCGGTGCGGAGAGCCGCATCGCGAAAGTCTTTCGCCAGAAAGAGTTTACGATTGCCGTGGGACTGGGGCACGGCAAACAGAAAGCCCATATGTGGACAACCGATTTATCGTTTGACTATGTCCGCATTAACGCAAGCTACCGATCCTAGGGCACAATTCCACCCTCACCGCTTGTAAATTTACGCGGCATTATGCTAACGTTCCAAGGCTTTAGTAGTCAGGAGACTGTCTCCTCTTCGCATAATTTCGTGCGTTGAGGAACCGTATCAAATTCGAATCGGCGTCTATGGACGTTGCTCGACTTGAGAATAAGGGGGCCAGTCCCCCTCACCTGCGTCAGCGGGTGCTCTGCAAGTCTTGAGGGGAGGTGAAGGCATGGGAGTGGTTTCGATCAAGGAATTGCTGGAAGCAGGCGTCCACTTCGGGCACCAGACGAATCGCTGGAACCCGAAGATGAAGAAGTTCCTCTTTGGCGAACGTAACGGCATCTACATCATCGACCTTCAGCAGACCCTGAACCGGATGGAGCAGGCCTATGCCTTCGTCCGCGACACCGTCGCCGCCGGACAGTCGGTCCTGTTTGTCGGGACTAAGCGGCAGGCCGCTGAGATCCTTCA